>Ga0209573_1002042_pt1 | contig 27475 bp, 17 predicted proteins | sample TNRBio252014_DNA_FD_185870 | JGI IMG/M metagenome (GOLD analysis project Ga0209573, IMG submission 185870) | Wastewater treatment Type I Accumulibacter community from EBPR Bioreactor in Madison, WI, USA - TNR Reactor_6/25/2014_ DNA (SPAdes)... | ecosystem: Engineered > Bioreactor > EBPR >... | reverse complement strand
TCCCTGCCTATATGCCGATTTATGAAAAACTGATCGGGCAAAAATCCTGGTGGGATACAGTTGACTGGCTGGCTCCAAGGGCGATGGGATCCTTACTTCAGCGGTATCCGGAGCATATAACTCAACATGTGGAAAACTGGCTCATGTCAGGCAATATCTGGTATATCAGATCTGCTATTTTGTTCCAATTGCATTATAAGCAACACACTGATTTTGAACTCCTTAAATCCATTATCCTTCAGACTGCCGGATCCCCAGAGTTTTTCATCAATAAAGCGAGTGGATGGGCTTTGAGGGAATATTCCAAAACAAACGGTTCAGCCATTATTGAATTTGTTGAATCTACACCTGCATTATCCGGGCTTACCAAAACCGAGGCTTTGAAATGGCTCAAAAACGGGAACAAAATGGATATCGATCCCCAAATGTAATTATAGAAAAATTAATCCATGGTTCATGGATTGACCAATAATAAAAATGGCGCTGAAACAGCGCCATTTTTTATTTTATCCTATTACATCGTATTCTTCTTCAAGTTTATCTTTCTTAAGAGTACTTTCAGAAGAAGTGACGAACAGTTGTTTAAACCTGTGCAATCCTGTACCGGCAGGAATATTTTTCCCTACGATGACATTTTCCTTCAATCCTGCCAGATCATCTTTTTTGGCTGCAAAGGCAGCCTGACTGAGAACTTTGGTAGTTTCCTGGAAGGAAGCTGCTGAAATCCAGCTGGCTGTACTTAAGGAAGCCTTGGTTATACCCAGGAGGATCGGTTTACTTGTAGCAGGAATGGCATCCCTGATCTTCAAAGTTTTTTGATCGTTCCGTTTCAGTTTGGAATTGATCTCACGAACTTTTCTCAGGCTGATGATCTGTCCCTGTTTAGCTTCTTTGGAGTCTCCCGGATCTACCACTATTTTTTTATCATAGATCCACTCATTCTGTTTGATAAACTCAAGTCTTTCGACCGGCTCTTTTTCAAGGAAGTTGGTATCACCTGAATCGATGATTTCAACATGGCCCATCATCTGCCTAACGATGATCTCAATATGTTTATCATTGATGTCAATACCCTGAGAACGGTAAACTTCCTGTACCCCGTTGACCAGATATGATTGAACAGCATACTGGCCTTTGATGTTCAGAATGTCTCTTGGAGTAAGCGGACCGTCAGATAATCTGGTTCCAGCGCGGATAAAGTCACCATCCTGAACCAGGATGTGCTTGGACAAACCGATGAGGTATTTAACCTTTTGGCCGGTTTTTTCATCCATCACTTTAACTTCACGCTTACCTCTCTTTATTTTTCCAAAGGATACGATCCCATCTATTTCACTGATAATCGCCGGATTAGATGGGTTTCTTGCTTCAAACAATTCGGTTACCCTTGGCAAACCACCCGTGATGTCATGGATTTGACCCTGTTTTCTTGGAATTTTGGCGATGATGCCACCCATCGGGATCTCATCACCATCTTCTACAGAAATATAAGCTCCAAGTGGTAAGTTGTACGTTTTTACCTCTTCGCCGGAAGGATCCAGGATGGATACTGTTGCGATTTTTCTCTTATTCTTGGATTCGATGATAACTTTTTCAATGTGTCCGGTTTGATCATCTCTTTCAGAACGGTAATTCACCCCTTCCTCGATATCTGTGTATTTGATAATGCCACCAAATTCTGAGACAATGACTGAGTTGAATGGATCCCATTCACAAATCATATCACCATTCTTTATTTTGGCGTCAGCTTTAACCATCAGGGTTGCACCATAAGGAACGTGTTTGGTAGTAAATATCTTCTTCGTTTCAGGGTCAATAATCCTGATTTCACCGGCTCTTGAAATTACCACATCGTTGCCATTTTCTCTGGCTACGACCCGGATATTATCAAACTCAAGTACACCATCAAATTTTGATATAATGGAAGATTCCGTTTTGGCGACAGAAGCGATACCACCCACGTGGAAGGTTCTCAGTGTAAGCTGTGTTCCAGGTTCACCAATGGATTGAGCAGCAATAATACCCACGGCATCTCCTTCTTCTGATATTCTTCCTGTTGCCAGGTTTTTACCATAACACTTCCTGCAAACACCTTTTTCAGATTCACAGGTGAGTACTGAACGAATAGTTACAGCGTCAACCCCAATATCTTCCAGGTATTTAGCTATTTTTTCACTGATATATTCTCCACTTTCCAAAATCAGTTCATCTGTCACAGGGTGGAAAATATCATTCAATGCAAACCTGCCTACAATTCTTGATGACAAAGTTTCTATCAGAATGTCATTTTCATATAAAGCGGTCGTTTTGATTCCTCTTAGTGTCTGACAATCATTTTCCCTGATGATCACATCCTGAGCCACGTCTACCAACCTTCTTGTAAGGTAACCAGCATCAGCTGTTTTCAAAGCGGTATCCGCCAAACCTTTCCTGGCACCGTGTGTGGAGATGAAATATTCCAATACGGATAGACCTTCAAGGAAATTAGCCAAAATCGGGTTTTCAATAATGGCGCTTCCTGTTTCTCCTGACTTTCTTGGTTTTGCCATCAAACCCCTTAATCCGGCCAACTGTTTGATCTGTTGTTTTGAACCCCTTGCACCGGAATCCAGCATCATATAAACCGAATTGAAACCTTGTTTATGCTGAGATAATTCTTGCAGCAAATTTTGGGTGATCATATTATCTGCAAAGGTCCATTTGTCAATGATCTGATTGTACCTTTCATTATTGGTGATCAAACCCATATTGTAGTTCACCCAAACTTCATCAACTTCCGTCTGTGCTTCAGAAAGCGTTTGCTCCCTGATGGAAGGTGTGATCAGGTCTCCAAGGTTAAAGGACAAACCACCCTTGAATGACCAAAAGAATCCCATTTCCTTGATTTTATCCAGGAATCTGGCAACCACACTGTAATCAGTCCTGGTGACAATGTCTCCAATGACTGACTTAAGGTTTTTCTTGGTCAACAATTGGTTCACAAAAGGCACATTCTCAGGAACTGCCTGATTGAACAGGACACGGCCTACAGTTGTATCTATTCTTGCCAGTACAATGTTTCCATTCTCATCTTCAGCCCTTTCCTTAACCTGAATTTTTGCGTGCAATTCGACTTTGCCTTCATTGTATGCAATGATAACTTCTTCAGGAGAATAAAAGCGAAGACCTTCTCCCAGTACTTTGTATTCATCTGTAGATTTCAATTCTTTAGTCAGATAATACAATCCCAATACCATGTCCTGAGAAGGCAAAGTGATCGGTGATCCGTTTTGAGGGTTGAGCATATTGTGTGAAGCGAGCATCAAAACCTGCGCTTCCAGAATAGCAGCCTGACTCAATGGAACGTGTACTGCCATCTGGTCACCGTCAAAGTCGGCGTTGAACGCACCACAAACCAATGGATGCAATCTGATCGCCTTGCCTTCCACCAATGTTGGTTGGAATGCCTGTATGGACAAACGGTGCAGAGTCGGAGCCCGGTTAAGCATAACCGGATGGCTTTTAAGTATATTTTCGAGGATTTCCCAAATAACCGGATCTTTTCTGTCGACAAGTTTTTTGGCTGATTTAACAGTTTTTACAACACCTCTTTCGATTAATTTCCTGATAATGAACGGCTTGAACAATTCAGCTGCCATTCCTTTAGGGATACCACATTCATGAAGCTTAAGTTCCGGACCAACTACGATCACAGAACGGCCAGAATAATCCACCCTTTTACCCAATAAGTTCTGACGGAACCTTCCCTGTTTACCTTTCAAAACCCCGCTTAAGGATTTCAATGCCCTGCCGCCCTGAGATTTGACCGCACTCGATTTTCTTGAATTGTCAAACAAGGAATCAACAGCTTCCTGCAACATCCTCTTTTCATTTCTGAGGATGACTTCCGGAGCTTTGATCTCCAACAGCCTGATCAACCTGTTATTCCTGATAATGACCCTTCTGTATAAGTCATTCAGGTCTGAGGAAGCAAATCGTCCTCCGTCGAGCGGCACCAATGGCCTCAATTCAGGTGGAATTACAGGAAGATACTTAATAACAGCCCATTCCGGTCTGTTTTCCATCGTTCCCATGCCTTCTCTGAATGACTCGATCACTCTCAATCGTTGCAGCGCCTCGGATTTTCTCTGTTGAGATGTTTCATTGGCAGCTTTGTGTCTTAATTCATAGGACAATGTATCCAGATCGATGGAAGCGAGCATGTCAAAAATTGCTTCAGCGCCCATTTTTGCCACAAATTTTTGCGGATCTTCATCCGGCAACATTTGGTTTTCCTCTGGTAAGGAATCAATAATATCAAAATATTCCTCTTCAGAGATCAAGGCATTCTTATCAATGGTACCTTCTTTGATACCGGGTTGGATCACCACATACCTTTCATAGTAGATGATATTCTCCAGGTTTTTGGAAGACATACCAAGAAGATACCCTATTTTATTTGGCAAAGATTTGAAGAACCAGATATGGACAACCGGCACAACCAGTTTGATATGTCCCATCCTTTCCCTTCTGACTTTCTTCTCAGTGACTTCCACTCCACATCTGTCGCAGATGATACCTTTATATCTGATCCTTTTGTACTTTCCGCAATAGCACTCGAAATCCTTGGTTGGCCCAAAGATCCTTTCACAAAACAAACCATCTCTTTCAGGTTTATAAGACCGGTAATTGATGGTCTCAGGCTTGAGTACTTCCCCATATGAGCGTTCCAGCACTTCATCAGGCGATGCCAGCCTGATAGATATCGTGTTAAAGTGTTCGCTTTGTGGTTCCTTTTTATTGAATGCCATAATTTTTAATAATTTGTTTTATAAAATCAAATTAGATTTTGCTTGGTTTTGGCTTAATCAAAAATAATGTCAAGTGCCAAACCCCTCAATTCATGAATCAACACGTTAAATGATTCCGGAATGCCTGGTTCAGGGAGTGGATCTCCTTTCACTATGGCCTCATATGCTTTTGCCCTGCCTTTGATATCGTCTGACTTTATGGTCAGCAATTCCCTCAAAATATTGGATGCGCCATATGCTTCCAGTGCCCAAACCTCCATTTCTCCAAAACGCTGTCCACCAAATTGGGCTTTACCACCCAATGGCTGCTGCGTGATGAGAGAGTATGGTCCGATAGACCTTGCGTGCATTTTATCATCGACCATGTGGGACAATTTCAGCATATAGATAACACCAACGGTCGCTTTCTGATGGAATCTGTCTCCTGTTTCTCCATCGTGAAGGTATGTTTGTCCCAATGCCGGTAAGCTTGCTTTACTGATATACTCCTCTATCTGGTCAACGCTTGCTCCGTCAAAAATCGGAGTTGAAAATTTAACTCCCATTTCTTTGCCTGCCCAACCCAAAACTGTCTCAAATATCTGTCCGATGTTCATCCTGGAAGGTACACCAAGCGGGTTAAGTACAATGTCCACAGTCGTTCCGTCTTCAAGATACGGCATATCTTCTATAGGTACGATTTTGGCAACAATACCTTTATTCCCGTGTCTACCAGCCAATTTATCTCCAACTTTAAGTTTTCTCTTCTTAACAAGATATACTTTTGCAAGTTTCAACACACCGGCAGGAAGTTCATCTCCAATATTGATATTGAACAATTCTCTTTTATACTTACCAGTTAATTCGCTGGCTTTGATCGCATAGTTATGTAATAAGGAAGCGATCATTTTATTCAGATCTGCATCTTTTGTCCAGTTGCTGTAGTCCACTGTTGAAAACTCAATATCATTGAAAAGTTTTCTATTGAACTTAGATCCTTTAGGGATTAACACCTCTCCAAAAATGTTTTTGATCTCTTCGCTGACCTTTTCATCGAGGAGTGCCATCATTTTGTCCACCAACAAGGTCTTCAGCTCATTCATTTCCACTGCATGGCTGTCCTCCAGATCTGTTAATTGATCTTTTTCCTTGACTTTCTGGAATTTATCTTTTTTGGACCTTTCAAAAAGTTGTCTTCCGATGATCACTCCTTCTGTTGCGGGTGGTGCTTTGAGAGATGCATCTTTAACGTCGCCTGCTTTGTCACCAAAAATGGCGCGTAAAAGCTTTTCCTCTGGTGTTGGATCGGATTCACCTTTAGGCGTGATCTTTCCGATCAGTATATCACCTTCTTTTACCCAGGCACCAATCCTGATGATACCATCTTCGCTCAGATCTTTGGTCGCCTCTTCACTGACGTTTGGAATATCATTGGTCAATTCTTCCTCGCCCAATTTGATATCCCTTACTTCAAGTTCAAAACTCTCAATATGAATGGAGGTGAAGATGTCCTCCTGAACCACTCTTTCAGAGATCACGATCGCATCTTCAAAATTATAACCTTTCCAAGGCATAAATGCCACCATCAGGTTTTGACCAAGAGCGAGTTCACCCTTTTCCGTAGCATAACCATCACAAAGCAATTGTCCTTTCACTACCCGGTCACCTTTCCTGACCAAGGGTTTCAAATTGATGCACGTACCCTGATTGGTTCTGAGGAATTTGATCAGTTTATAGTCTTTAATGTTGCTTTCTATGCTGACCATTTCCTCTTCAGGAGTTCTGTCATACATAATTCTGATCAGGTTGGAATCAACATATTGAACGACTCCATTACCTTCAGAGTTGATCAAAATCCTTGAATCCTGAGCAACAGTTTTTTCAATCCCGGTGCCAACGATGGGTGAGTGAGGTCTGATCAATGGAACAGCCTGACGCTGCATATTGGATCCCATCAAAGCACGGTTAGCGTCATCATTTTCCAAAAATGGGATCAATGAAGCCGACACACCAACGATTTGGTTCGGTGCAATATCTATATATTCTACCTCTTCAGGAGTCAACACAGGAAATTCCCCGTGTTCCCTTGATTTCACCCTGTCCGTGGCAAAAGCTCCTTTTTCATCAATAGGTGTATTGGCCTGGGCAATTTTCAAATAATCCTCTCCTGATGCGGACAAATAAACCACACCTTTGGTCAGATCCACTTTTCCTTCCTTAACTTCCCTGTATGGAGTTTCCAGAAAGCCCATGGAATTCACTTTGGCATGCACGGCCAATGATGAAATCAGACCGATGTTTGGTCCTTCCGGGGTTTCAATGGTACAAAGACGGCCGTAGTGTGAATAGTGAACGTCCCTGACTTCAAATCCGGCTCTTTCCCTTGACAAACCACCTGGTCCGAGCGCAGAAATCCTGCGTTTGTGCGTGATCTCTGCCAATGGATTGGTTTGATCCAAAAACTGGGAAAGCTGACTTGTACCAAAAAACGAATTGATCACAGAGGATAATGTCCGGGCATTCACCAGGTCAACCGGTGTAAAGACTTCATTATCTCTGACGTTCATTCTTTCTCTGATAGTCCTTGCCAACCTGGCCAGACCGATGCTGAATTGTCCGTAAAGTTGTTCTCCAACAGTCCTGACCCTTCTGTTTCCAAGATGATCGATGTCATCCAACTCAGCATTCTGGTTGATCAGGTTGATCAGGTATTTAATGATTTCAATAAAATCCTCTTTACAAAGTACATGCAGGTTTTTATCAACATCAATCGCAAGTTTCGAATTGATTTTATACCTGCCCACTTCACCCAGATCATACCTGGACTCTGAGAAAAACATTTTATCGATGATCCCTCTGGCTGTCTCTTCATCCGGTGGTTCTGCTCCCCTCAATTGTCTGTAGATCTGAGCAACTGCCTCCAATTCAGATGAAGCAGGATCTTTCTGAAGTGTATTGTAAATGACAGAGTAATCTATTTCAAGGTCTTCCCTTTGCAAAATCACATGGTCAACGCCAGAAGAATGTATCAGTTTGATATTTTCTTCATCAATGACAACGTCCCTGTCAAGTATGATTTCGTTCCTTTCAATGGAAACCAATTCTCCTGTATCTTCATCCACAAAATCTTCAGTCCATTTCTTAAGCACCCTTGCAGCAAGTTTTCTTCCTAAAACATCTGAAGCATGCTCTTTGCTCTTCAAAGGCACTTCTTCTACAAGCTGGAAAATATCCAGTATCTCCTTATCAGAGTCGTAACCGATAGCGCGCAGCAAAGTAGTTACAGGCAATTTCTTTTTACGGTCAATATAAGCATACATGACCATATTGATATCTGTGGTGAATTCCATCCATGCACCCCTGAACGGAATGACACGGGCAGAATAGATCTTTGTTCCATTTGGATGGTAAGTCTGGCTGAAAAATACGCCTGGTGATCGATGCAACTGAGAAACGATGACACGTTCAGCTCCGTTGATAACAAATGACCCTTTCGGAGTCATATAGGGTATATTGCCCAGGAAAACGTCCTGTTCGACTGTTTCAAAATCGATATGTTCTTCATCGTTGCAGGACAATCTCATTTTAGCCCTAAGCGAAACGCTGTAGGTAAGACCTCTTTCCATACATTCAGCGATTGAATACCGGGGAAAGTCAATCTGGTAATCGATAAATTCCAGCAAAAAGATATTCCGGGCATCGGAGACAGGAAAGTGCTCTTTAAACACTTGATGTAAACCTTCAAGATGTCTGTTTTCCGGAGCGGTTTCAATTTGAAAAAACTCTTGAAAAGAGTCGAGTTGAATGGCTAACAAATCCGGGTAATAAGCTGGTAATTTAATCTTACCAAAGTTTACTCTATTGTTGCCGTGGGTGGCTATAGATTCAGTAAAAGGCATGCTCGATAATTTATTATTTCAATATAAATAAGCTCGCTTAGGGGAATGATCAGGCAAAAAAACAGCAAAAGCCCGGTTTGCATAAACTTACAAACCAGGCTACATACTTCTTAATATGTCAGCAAAAAAGAAATTTGCATCAAAGCGTACAGGATTTTATTTCAATTCTACTGTAGCACCTGCTGCTTCCAGTGCTGCTTTGATGCTTTCAGCTTCTGCCTTGGGAGCAGCTTGCTTAATAACACCGGGAGCACCATCAACCATATCTTTTGCTTCTTTCAAACCAACATTCAACAGAGTTTTTACCTCTTTAACAACTTGCAATTTTGCAGCACCGGCTGATTGCAACACAATATCAAATTCAGTTTTTTCAACTTCAGCAGGAGCAGCATCTCCGCCTCCGGCAGGTCCTGCAGCAATAGCTACAGCTGCAGCAGCTGGCTCAATTCCATACTCATCTTTCAATATTTGTGCTAATTCCTGAACTTCTTTAACAGTCAAGTTCACCAACTGTTCTGCAAATGATTTTAAATCTGCCATTTTAATGCATTTTAAATTTTAAATAAAAATATTTATCTAAATGCGTATCGCGCTTGGAAGCCTACATTTATGATGCTCTTTCCTCAAGAGCCTTAACCAAACCAGCCAATGTTTGTCCTCCGGAATTGAGGGAACCAATAACATTCTTGGCAGGTGTTTGTAAAATTAATATGATATCTCCAATCAGTTCCTGCTTTGACTTCAGTGACTTCAAAGTATCCAACTGATCATCTCCAAAATATACTGCACTATCTATATACGCTGCTTTTAAGAGCGGTTTGTCATTTTCCTTCCGGAAATCACTCAGTAATTTAGCCGGAAGATTGGCGCTTTCTGCAAACATGATTGCAGTAGAACCTTTTAGCGCTTCATAAAGGGGCTCAAACCCTTTTTTATCTGCACTTTTTTCAAGTGCCTTTTGAATCAGCGTATTTTTTACAACTTTAATCTCTACGTTGTTGTTGAAACAAATCCGTCTGAACTGATTCATTTGAGCAACCGTAAGTGAAATAAAATCAGTAAAATAAATGTAATCGCTTTGTGAAAATTTCTCTGACAGGGATTCTATTACCTGCAATTTATCATCTCTTTTCATTATAATCCAATTTTAATATCACCTAATAAACTCTTTCGTATCGATTTTGACCCCAGGACTCATTGTACTTGCAACTGATACTGATCTCAGATAAGTACCTTTCACTGTTGATGGTTTCATTCTGATCAAAGTTGTAACAATTTCTTTAGCATTCTGGGTCAGTTTCTCCTGTTCAAAGGAAATTCTGCCGATCGGTGAATGAACAATACCGTATTTATCAACACGGAATGCAACCTTTCCACCTTTAACCTCAGTTACAGCCTGACCAACATCCATAGTAACCGTTCCGCTTTTGGGGTTTGGCATCAAACCACGTGGACCTAAAACCCGGCCAAGTTTTCCGATCTGAGCCATCACACTTGGCATCGCCACGATGACATCGAAATCCAACCAGCCTTCAGTTACTTTTTGGATGTACTCATCCAAACCTGCAAAATCAGCACCTGCTGCAATTGCTTCCTGCTCTTTATCAGGTGTACAGAATACAAGTACTCTTTTCGTTTTACCGGTACCGTGAGGCAGTACCACTGTTCCCCTTAAAGCCTGATCCGCTTTTCTGGGGTCTACGCCCAAATTGATGTGAATATCTACAGAGGCATCAAAACGGGCAACATTAGCCTCTTTCACCAAATCCATTGCTTCGTTTAATCCATATTGCTTGGTGGAATCAACTTTAGCAACGGCAACTTTCATTTTCTTTGTTAATTTTGCCATTACAAAAAATTTTGAGGTATTAACATACTATTTCAAAAACAGTACTCCCTACCAATGTTAAACTATAAATTAATTTTCAGCCCATGGAGCTTTTCCAGTTACCACAAGACCCATACTTCTTGCAGTTCCGGCAACCATTCTCATAGCCGATTCAAGTGTGAATGCATTTAAATCAGCCATTTTATCCTGAGCTATGTCTTTTACCTGATCCCAGGTTACTTTTCCTACTTTATCCCTGTTTGGTACAGCGCTTCCCTTTTTGATCTTGGCAAGATCCATCAACTGCACAGCTGCGGGTGATGTCTTGATCTCAAAATCAAAAGATTTATCCTTATAAACAGATATTACAACAGGCAAGACTTTTCCCATTGATTCCTGAGTCGCAGCATTGAATCTTTTGCAAAATTCCATGATATTCACACCTTTAGAACCCAATGCAGGGCCGATAGGTGGAGCTGGATTTGCTTGTCCGCCTTTGACTTGTAATTTAATATAAACTTCGACTACTTTTGCCATTTTTCATCAATTTTCAGTATTCTCTATTGTTTTTCAACTTGCATGTAATTCAATTCGACTTCTGTTCCTCTGCCAAATATCTTCACAACAATTTTTAATTTTTTCTTCTCATCATTAATTTCCTGTATCTCGCCGACGAAACCTGTAAAAGGTCCATCTGTAATTTTAACAGATTCTCCTATGATGAACGGATCTATCAATGCCTCTCCCACATCTTTGGAATCGTCAGCTATTCCAAGCATCCTGTTGGCTTCATTCCTGTTCATCGGAATCGGATCATTCTTCCCAAGGAAATGCATGACGTTTGGAAGATTGGAAATAGCACGCAGAACTTCGCCTTTTAATCTGTTCTCATCTGCTTCTACCAGGATATAACCTGGAAGTATATTTCTTTCCAGTATTACTTTCTTACCATTCCTGATCTTATACACTTTTTCAGATGGTACGATAATCTGACCGACTATATCATTCCATCCGGAACGTTCAATTTCAAGTTCAATACGTTCTTTTATGCTTTTTTCTTTTCCACTGATTACTCTCAAGGAGAACCATTTCATTTCCTTAGTCATTCAACCGGTTTTAATATTACAAGTGATAAATGGTTGTGGTAAGGAATTTTGAAAATATATCAGCAAGTAATACGATGATCGAGAAGATAATTGTTCCAATAATAACCACCCTCGTACTTTCCAGCAACTCTGGCAAAGAAGACCAGGTAACTTTATGTACCAGTTCGTTATAACTCTCTTTAATGTATAAAATAATACTGTTCATTTTAATCAACTTTGCACGGGCAGAAGGACTTGAACCCTCAGCCTACGGTTTTGGAGACCGTCACTCTACCAGTTGAGCTATGCCCGTATATCTATTTATTATAAGCTACAAATTGAGCACCCTTGTTAAAAGGTGCTCAATTCTTAGCATATATTTTATAAATAAAACTATTTGCTATTAGTCAAGAATTTCAGTAACCTGACCAGCACCTACAGTTCTACCACCTTCTCTGATAGCAAACCTTAAACCTTTTTCCATCGCGATTTTGTCAATCAACTCAACTTCAACGGAAATGTTGTCACCTGGCATAACCATTTCAACATTCGCTGGAAGTTTGATATCACCGGTCACGTCAGTCGTTCTGAAATAGAACTGTGGACGGTAACCATTGAAGAATGGTGTATGTCTGCCACCTTCATCTTTGCTAAGTACGTATACCTCACATTTGAATTTTCTATGTGGATTTACTGAACCCGGAGCAATGATAACCATACCTCTGCGGATATCATCTTTATCAACACCTCTCAAAAGGATACCGGCATTATCGCCAGCTTCACCTCTGTCCAATAATTTCCTGAACATCTCAACACCAGTACATACGGATTTGATCGGTTTTGAACCCTCTTTCATCATACCGACGATCTCAACAGCTTCACCAACTTTGATGACACCTCTTTCAATTCTTCCAGTAGCAACAGTTCCTCTTCCTGTAATAGAGAAAACGTCTTCAACAGGCATAAGGAAAGGTTTGTCAACTTCTCTCAATGGCTCAGGGATAAAATTATCACAAGCATCCATCAGATCTTTAATAGATTGAACATCCTTAGGATTTCCTTCCAATGCTTTTAAAGCGGATCCTTGGATAACCGGAGCGTTCATTCCGTCGAATTCATACTGATCAAGCAATTCTCTAACCTCCATATCAACGAGTTCGAGCATTTCTTCATCATCAACCAAGTCCACTTTGTTCATATAAACAACGATCTTTGGTACACCTACCTGTCTTGCCAACAAGATGTGCTCTCTTGTCTGAGGCATAGGTCCGTCAGTTGCAGCTACCACAAGAATAGCACCGTCCATCTGAGCAGCACCAGTAACCATGTTTTTAACATAGTCGGCGTGACCAGGGCAATCTACGTGTGCATAGTGACGCTTATGCGTTTGATATTCAATGTGTGCAGTATTAATCGTAATACCTCTCTCTTTTTCTTCAGGAGCGGCATCGATTGAATCATAATCAGTTTTTGTAGCCAATCCTTCTTCTGCCAGAATGTATGTAATAGCAGCAGTCAAAGTTGTCTTACCGTGGTCCACGTGACCAATTGTACCAATGTTTACGTGCGGTTTTGACCTGTCAAAAGTTTCTTTAGCCATTTTAAATGTTTTTTCTAAACTAAATATTATAAAATATATACCAAATGCTGAGCCAATGAAGGGAATTGAACCCTTGACCCCTTCCTTACCATGGAAGTGCTCTACCCCTGAGCTACATTGGCAATATGCTTGATTGTAAACTAAGGGTTAAAAAAAAAGAGCGGGCGAAGAGACTCGAACCCTCGACCCTCAGCTTGGAAGGCTGATGCTCTACCAACTGAGCTACGCCCGCAGAAAAGTTTTAATAAAGGTGTGTTAAAAAAATTTCGTCCCGAGTCTAAAACATCAATAACGAAACTTCAAATTTCATTTCATACTCTCTCTCACACACTCACTCTCACACACTCACACTCACACTCACACACAAACACACACCCATTTTCCTGGTGGGGGTGATAGGATTCGAACCTATTCAGCTAAAAGCAACAGATTTACAGTCTGCCCCGTCTCTCCCACTTCGGCGCACCCCCATATAAAGAATTTTTGTGAAAGAGTGAGCCAATGGAGGGACTCGAACCCCCGACCAGCTGATTACAAATCAGCTGCTCTACCAACTGAGCTACATTGGCATTATCACATATCCTTTTCTTAAATTTTTTCAATCCACAATTTGACAAATAGAATAAAAACTAAATACATACTATAGTTTTTCGTACTTAATTGTCAAAATTTAGAAATCTTTATTTCAAAGCGAATGCAAAAGTACTATTAATATTGAAAAAAGAAAAAATTATCTTCTTTTTTTGAAAAAAATAAAGCATATACCTGATCTAACTTCTCAAAATAAAAGCACACATTCCGGGAATTCAATTCACTTATATTAAAACACTGAAATTCACAACAATACCTCAATTGATTCAGAATCCTTATATTTAAAAATTCATATAGTTTAGATAATTGAATTTCAACATTTTGATCCATTATTTAAATTGGACCTTTTCGATCTCATCTAATTAGGACTCCAGATTGAAGTTTTTTTCTGAGTCAATTGAACCAAAAATACTAGTGGCATGTCAATGCTACTGTGTCGGTTAAGTCGCAGGCATTTTTTCTCAGATCGAAAAAGAAATTCTGCGCATAGCCTTAGCTACGTAAAGGATTTATTTTGATGATATGTGGAAAAATATCAAGACTTGGGTCGGCTAAAGTAGTGTTGACATGACACTAAAATTTGCAAAAAACTTCACTTTCCCAAGGTAAGCTTTGTTGGCCAAGGATTGACTTCATTACTCATCATCAACTTGAGGGAATAAACATCTGAGCATTTCTGTGTTAACAGAAAAACTCAATGATCATTTGTCTTTGAACAGAAAACATCTAAAAAAAAGGTCTCCGAACAGACTGCTTACGAAGCCAGAACAGACGTTTAAAAATTCAAGTTGATTACAAAATACACAAGACTTTTCCCTAAACGGGTATACAAAGTATCCATGTATTTCAGAAAGGATAGAATAATATGTCAAACCAACTCAGTAACGATCTATCAATACATTTTACAAACTGAAGTTCTATCAGTCAGTGCAAATTATCTAAAAATTTGTCCTCACTGATTTCAATAAAATCTAAGGCTTTAAACAGTTCAAATCATCAGTTAAACCAATAACCTGATTTAAAAAAAACCATTGAAAAGAAATCTATAAAGAAAATTTGGGCAAGAAATCAATCTGCACTAAAAATTTATTCCAGATCAAAAAGGTCTTTTGATGGACTGAAAATTCATCGCTGTTTCATATCAAAAACGATAGATCCATGTATGCGACAGGAGACCAAATTACCTTCAATACCTGATTATATTGGATTTGTTTGGCTTGATAGTCATTAAGACTTTAGTCATGCTGTCATTTAGCTTATGAGGCATACCATAGATCGAAATACCAATGTCTATAGTAAAAATGGTGCCTTTGATCCATTTGCCCTTTCAAATCCTGAAGACTAAAAACCTGTCAATTTAACCATCAAATAATTACATGATGTTTTAACCCAGATAATCAAATTTATTATAACCCACGTTTTTTTTCTTTATATTTATGTACCAGGCGTTTCATATGCTCAAATGTTTCATCGAAAGCTTTTTCAAAAGTTTTTTCAGAGGTTTTGGAAAGCAGTGTTTCCCCTGGCACTTTGAGTGCTAATTCAACTATTTTGTCCTGGACCTGACCTGTTTTTTCTAAACTGAGCCTGATATTCAGATCAACGATATTGTCAAAATACTTCCCGAGCTTGGAATACTTCTTTTCCATGTAATCGAGCAATTTTTGATCTGCCTTAAAACGGATACTTTGAATGTTTACGTTCATATCTGTTGATTTATAGTGAAAAAAAATTATGCTTTTGGGTGTGATTTCTGGTACACCTTTTTTAATTGTTCAATTGTATTATGTGTATAAATCTGAGTGGTATTCAAACTTGCATGACCTAAAAGTTCCTTGATGGCATTGAGTTTTGCACCGTGATTTGACAAATGGGTGGCAAAACTATGGCGCAGAACGTGGGGACTTCTTTTTTCCAGTTTACTCACCATAGATAAATACTCATGTACAATGTTATATACATACTTCGGGCCCATTTTGTTCCCGCTTTCATTTACAAAAACACTCCCGAAAACATCGTTCTCAAAAAACAGATCCCGGATCTGTTTATATTTTTGTATTTCAATGAGAAACTTTTCAGATACCGGCATTAACCTTTCCTTCTTTCCTTTGCCAAAGATCCGGATCACTTTTCTTGAGTAATCGACATCAGTATCCTTTAATGAAATCAATTCCTCTCTCCTCATTCCGGTAATATAAAGGGTCTCCAGCACCAATTTATCCCTGTACCCTTTAAAATTTTCTTCAAAAACCAACTTATCCAATAAGTTACGAATCTCATCTTCCTGTAAATACTGAGGCAAACGCTTTTCGGTTTTCAACATCCGCGCATTGGTTGCCGGATTGGCGTTCAAATGACCATTTTTTTTCAAAAATGAAAAATATGATTTTATGGCAGAAATCTTACGGTTGACCGACCTGGGTGACAAGCCATTTTGTACCATAAAAACGATCCACGAACGGATATGACTTTGGTTGAAGGCATTTATATCCTCAATATCATAACTATCTGATCCATATTTCAAGAACTGCCTGATATCCCGATGATATGCCTGCACTGTGTTTTCAGAGTACCTTTTTTCGTAGCTCAAATATTTGATAAATGTATCCAGCATTCAGCTAACGCTTTTTACAAATATACAGTATTATTTTCAATAAATTCTATTTTTTCAGACAAAAAAACAAAAAAGAATTTACATAAAAATAAAACTTTTATATTGTTGTATTTCATTTATATGATAATAAAATTAAACCGATTTAAAAATTTAAAAAATATATCATACCAAATTAAATTTCAATATTTTAATCTTAACGATACAGAATCCTGTTGACTATTTACATCTTCAAACATGGATGTCAGAAGAACATCTATTGATATGTAACCAAAAAATCTTGAAATAAAAAATTACTTTTAAGCCAACTAAATTCGATGTTTCAGGTGAATTTCAGGCATCCTATACACACAGTATCATGCACCTTTTAAATAATTTGAATTAATATAAATCACTGCTGACCAACAAAAATTACAAGATTTCTCGCTCCGCTGCCAATGATAAGGCTATCTGAGGTTTTATGATGGTAAGTGGTAGGCGGCGTCAATGCCGCCGCCTACCACCTACTCAAACAACTTACTGTCTGTCATTCCCGATGCTCATTTTATCCGATCGGGACAAGTCCGAACGAAGTGAGGAATCTCGAACACATAATTTTACCCTAATAAAATTTTGTCGGTCAGTAATGAATATAAATGAAAAAAAAAGCTGCCCGAAGGCAGCATACTTTCTATTTTAAATTATTGAATCGGAGTATACTCTTCATCTATAACTCTATTTCCAGTACCACCTACATAAAAATAGTGTAAATAAAACTTACCTGTTGAAGGTTCATAATAAGATTTCTCAGTGGTAGATCCTAATATCGCAGTTGGGATACCATTTGAAAAAGAAACTTCATTAGTAGACGGATCAACAGTGATATCCACAAAATAACCGGAAGATCCTAAATCACCTGCAGGAATATTGCATGTATATGCGCCAACCGGAGTAAGGAATTTCTCCTCATTAATAGGTCTCGGCCCTGCGGTTGGGTGAGTAAAAACGCCAGTGCACTGGTAAAAACCAGCATATTGGTTGGCAACAGAAATCTTAGTTTTAGCATTGTTGACTGCATTACCACCATCACCAAGAATACTTTTGTAACTCAGGGTCCAGTAATCTCCGATGGGGAGAAGTCCTTCATCAGAAGGCAGTGCTTTCCCGTCAAAGGTTATTCCCTTTATCAGATCAGCATATTTTACACTGAATGATTTTGTTACATCCTGATTTACATTTTCTCCATTTATCTCAAATGTAGTAATTAGTGTTTCATTGGAGTTGACTGAATTACCATTTACCTTACCTGAATAAATGTTATAAACTTCGACTTTATCGATTGCTGGTCCCTGCGGAACAAAAACACTGATGTTAACTGTCGGAGTTGCTCCCAATTTATATGGGATGCCAGAGGTAGGAACGATCAGTCCTCCTGTTTTTGCATCAGCTGTAACCAGATCTTCCGATTTATTGCAAGAAATAATTAACAATGCTAAAAATGCAAAAGCTAATATTGAAATATTAAATTTTAGTTTCATTTTTATCTATTTAAAATTAATAATAACTATTGACTAGTTCACATCCCACCAAACCCTTGTATTCAGGTCGTCAGGACCTCCAAGCAAGGTAACACCTTCTGCAAGTGCAGTCGGATTCCTGGCAGCCTCATCGGTTGGATAAGGAAATCTTACAGGAATTTTACCATTATTGGCACCATCTTCAGCAGGCAGTAAAGCAGGAAATCCGGTTCTACGCCATTCTATCCATGCTTGCAATCCCTGATCAAAAGTAGCCAACCATCTTTGTGTTCCAATCAATTCCAATCCTTTGGTTTCATCCCATCCATAGATATCTGTTACAATATAATCATCAGCCAGAGCTGCTGCATCGGCATCTTCTGCAGGTAACCAGGTTGTTGGCACTCTTGAAACCAGTTCATCGCCGAATTGAGCATATGATCCATGAATACCTGCCAGATAGTATTCCTCTGCTTTTGCCATTCCTCCAGGTATATAGCCTTTGAAAGCGGCTTCAGCAAGTATAAACTGAAGTTCAGCATAACTCATCAACATACCGGGAGCAGTTGCAGCGGTAAAATAACTTCCGACTTTACTTGTATTCTTGATACCATTTCCTTTATAAGCCAATGCTTTTGAAGAAGTTAATCCATTTGGCATACCTTCAAATGTACTTCCAAGTCTTTCTGCATAAATACATATCCGATAATCCATATAAGGAGAATTATTCCACATGATATCAACTAAAGTTTTACTAACTCTATGGTCATCTCTTGTTTTTCTGTTTTCATTCATCGGATGGTTATTGGGAGCAGATCCCAGATACTTTAAAGCAGCATTATCATCATTGCTTTCAAAAACCGGATATTTCTCAGGATCACCAACCATTTTGGTCAATTCAGTAGTTGCAGTTGATGCGTCCTTTCCGGACATTCTAAGCAACAATCTCATTCTCAATGAGTTTGCAAATTTTTTCCATTTCAGAATATCTCCGTCAAATAAAATATCACCTTCAATACCTTCTCCATGGTCATCGAGCAAAGTATTGGCTTCATCCAATTTTGCTAAAACATCCCTGTAGATTGATTCCTGAGAATCATATTTCGGCAATGTACTCTCAGAACCTTTCCATGCTTCAGAATATGGAATTGGTCCGAAAAGATCCGTAAGCAATGATGCAATATAGCCTTTCAAAACCAATGCAACACCTTGATAATTAGCATGTTGTTTGACTACAGCCACATTGTATAATGTTTGAACATCCATTCCATTGGCAGCATAAAAGCTAGTCCAGGAAAGGTTCACAACTGAAGTTCTGTAAATATACCTGTCTTCATCAGTATACTGGCACTTAGCTTCATGTTGCGCCCAACAATTTCCCATTTCTTCTCCCAAAAATATCTCATGAACCCTGTCAGTCATGCTTTCAATGCTATTTGTCAGCAGCATGGAAGGAGATGCTTTGCTCAATTCTGCATCGTTTGGATTCGTGTTAATTTCCTCAAAATCCTGAGTGCATGAACTAACGACCATAAGCAACAGGATGGCCAATAGCGATTGCAGTAATTTTATATTTAGCTTTTTCATATTTAAATCTTTTTTAATTATTAAAACTTAACGCCGACATTAAACCCAAAAGCTCTGGAAGAAGGTATTTGACCAAATTCCAAACCCTGTGCATTACTAAGATTGAAAGATGTTTCCGGATCAATATGAGGAACATTGCTATACAATAAAGCTAAATTTCTGCCTATCAATGATATACTGATTTCGTTGATTGGAAGATTTCCTAACTTATCAAAGGTGTAACCAAGTCTTACTTCTCTTAGTTTTACATAACTTGCGTCGAACACGCTACCTGCCGGTATGCTGTTACTGAAAGCTGAGTGGTTGTATTCTTCTGCTGTAACTACAATGTCATTTTCAACATAAGAAATACTACCATCTGCACCGATCACTTCTTTAACACCATCCCCGATGATACCACCTTCTCTTCCGATCAAAGTTTCCTCAAGTGCTCCTGCATATCTTCCCCATGCATTGGTCATAGTGTATAATTCTCCACCCATTCTGGCATCGACCAATACACTTGCAGATAATTTCCCTATCGAGAATTCATTTGCTATACCGCCGGTCCAGTCAGGTTGATAATTACCTAAAATCTTCAATTCGCCTTTTACCGGAACACCTGCTCTGTGAACAATATTTCCATCAGGATCTCTCAGGAAATCAGCTCCATACAATGAACCGAATGGTTGGCCAGGAATTGCCATAACTTTTAAATCCCAATAGGTTCCGAGCTCGAATTGTTCCACTCCAGGTGCCAATTCTACTACTTCGTTATTGTTCTTTCCATAGTTCAGATTGATATTCCAGTTGAATCCTTTCTCAGATTTGAAAGGCATGATGCCCAACGTAACCTCAAAACCATTATTTGTGATTTTACCGGCATTGATATATTTTGTAGAATATCCAGAAGCAGCAGAAACAGGAATGTTAATGATTTGGTTGGATGTATTTGAATTGTAGTAAGTTACATCCAGACTTAATCTGTTTTTAAGGAATCTCAATTCTGCCCCGACTTCAAAAGATGAAGTCAACTCAGGTTCCAGTTGGTCATTTGGCAAACTATTTGGAACAAATTGGTTAAGGTATTTTGTAGAAGCGTTCCATCCGTCACCCAGGCTTAAGACCGGTGCAAGATTATATGGATCCGTATCACTACCAACCTGTGCCCAACTAGCTCTTACTTTTGCAAAAGAAATAAGATTATAATTGAGATCCAACATTTCAGTGATCACCCAACTACCCTGAACTGATGGATAGAAGTAAGAGTTGTTATCTTTAGGCAAAGTACTTGACCAGTCATTCCTTCCTGTGAAATCAAGATATAAGGCATTTTTGAAAGCAAACTTACCAGCAAAATAAAGAGAATTTAATCTCTTTTGTTCACTTCTATTGTTTGATCTGATAGCCACCTTTGAGTTATTGATGTTGTAAAGTCCCTGAACAGCCAACTCATCTGCAGCCCCAAATGTCTTGTGATATTTTTTATCAGTTCTACTTCCACCTGCACTTAATTCAAATCCTAAATTATCTGTTATTTTTTTATTGTACATGAAAAGGAAATCCAGTACAGTCTGTCTCAAAGTAGACAGGTCTTCCCAATAATAACCATATGCATTATCTATATCACCCCAATCTGCTCTTTGAGAATTGAAGTTGTTGTATCCATCAGTTCCAGCTCTGACGAACGCGCTGAAACTTTTGGTAAATTCATATTGAATTTTCGCATTTCCATAAATCCTGTCCCTGTTCAGTTTATTTGTATTTTCATACAAAGTAAAATAAGGATTATTATGGTAATTGTAATTCCAATTGTATTTACTTCCATCAGCATTCTTATAATTTTTCAAATCCGGATAATAAACCTGCCGAGCAGCCCAAAGAATCTGCTGCACTACGTTTTGAGCATCATATCCGTAACCAGGCATATTATTACTATTGGTAAGTACATAATTTGCCGTTGCAGAAATATTTAATTTTTTAGTTGGATTGGCTGAAGCACCTATAGATACTGTATTTTTGTGATAATCAGTATTTGGCACCATCCCTTTTTGGTTCATGTTAGTGAACGCCAAACGGAAATTTCCGAATGCTGATGCACCTGAAAGTGCTAAATTAGTAGTAGTCGTCAGTCCTGTTTCCAGGAAGTCCTTGACGTTGTTTGGGCTGGAAACCCATGGCGTAGGTTGTCTGACACCATCCACTACAGGTGAATTGTATTGTGGTATCAACAGACCTGCATCCAGTTTTGGACCCCAACTTTCATCAACACCATCGTTAATACCTCCGTTTGCTCCATCAACATATAAAAATTCACCACCTGAACCTTGCCCATAACCATTTTGGTAGGAAGGAAGCCGTAAAGGATTCTCGAATGTTGTAGAATTATTCAACTCGATACCCAAGCCTTTTCTATACGGTTTTCCTGTAAGCGCACCTGATTTGGTAGTGATTAAAACTACGCCATTCGCTGCAAGCGAACCATAAAGTGCTGCTGCGTTTGGACCTTTCAAAACAGTTACATTCTCTATATCATCCGGATTAATATCTATTGAACCATTTCCCCTGTTGACACCATTAGTTCCATCTCCACTGAATTCAGTATTCAGAAATGGAACACCGTCTACTACAAACAAAGGCTGACTGTTGCTTTTCAGCGAATTAGCTCCCCTGATGACAATTCTGGAAGAAGAACCGACAGCTCCGGAGGAGTTGGTGATCTGCACCCCGGCTATCTTCCCTGCCAGCGAATTAATAATGTTTGTTTCTTTCGCTTTGGCAATTTCCTCTCCTTGCAGGTCTTGTACTGCATACCCCAGAGATTTCTTCTCCTTCGGTACACCCAAAGAGGTTACGACTATATCCTCTAACATAACCCCTGGCAGAAGTGTGATTTTCAATTCATTAGATGCACCTAACTCAACTTCCTGAGTCGTGTACCCGATAAATGAGGCAACCAGTGACTTAACACTAACATCCACACTTAGTGAAAACTTTCCATCACGGTCTGTGATAGTACCTACAGTCGGATTTTCCTTAATTACTACAGTTGCCCCTGGCAGCGGAGCACCCTTTTCATCCATAACTGTACCACGTACTGTCCTCTGAGCAAACATCGAAGATGCTGCGATCAGAACAGTTAATAGTAATAGTGAGAGTTTTTTCATACAAAAAATTTGTTTTAATTAATTAATAATTGATACATCAATTTTCATAAACTATATTAAAAAAAGTATAGTCAGTTTTCAAATTCACGGGATGAAATATGAATTTACTATTAATGTTAACATTAATTAAATAAGAAATTATTAACATTTCTATAAACAAATATACTCAATTTTCTAATATACTAAAAATAAAATGAACTTAAATACAATTCGATTTTCAAAAAGTACCTGTTAATTATATAAAACTCTTATTTTGTGTAATTTATATACAAATAATATTACTCCAGGAGTTGAAAAGGGAGTAAAAAATATTGAAAATACAGGAAAAATAAAGTAAACGATGAGTTAAAAAATTCTGACAAAATTGTCAGACTTTCGCAAATGCATTTTTAGATAATAAATACCTACAGCTATCTAAATCTTTAAAAAATATAATGAAGCTTACAAGACAATGCAAAAAATTAAATGGCAGTTTGGAAAATCCGATACTTCTTGTACATAACCGCCCCGATACGCTCATACTCGGCCCTTGTCTTGACATTGGTTTCCATGACGAGGTGAGAATCCAGTACTTTAAATCCAGAATTCGCTGCTGAATCGATCAATTTCACAGCGAGCAAAGAGTCTAAACCTATATTCCGTTTGCTTTCTTCGATACCTCCAAGCATCAGATTGAGTTGTTTTGCTGTTTTCATAGACCACAAAACCCGGATGAAGCCAAATGGAAACAGCCTTCCACCGACCGCTTTTAATCCTTTGCTCATATCCGGCATACCGATGACAAACGCCACCAGTTTATCTTCAGCATCCAAAACCAATTTGACGAATTTCGGATTTAAGATGGGCAAAAACCGGTTGGAAAATTCATGCGCTTCTTCATCTGTCAAGGCTGAAAATCCATAAATTTTCTGGAAACTGGCATTGATCAGATTGAAAACAGGACCGACCCATGGCCGGATATCTTTTGTTTTGGTGAATTCAACTGCTTTGTAACCTTTCAACATAACTCTTTCAGCAATTTTATGATAAATTGCCGGCAATGGGTAAGGCAGATCAAACCTGTATTGAACCAGGTCGATTTTTTTTGTGTATTGCCTTTCCACCATAAAGTCTGCCATAAACGGGTAACTGTGATTGGTGATCATGACCGTCACAGGATCGTCAAAACCCTCGATCAGAAATCCCTGAGGATCTTTATCGGAAAAACCTATCGGGCCAACGACCTCATGCATACCTTTCTCCCTGGCCCACTGCTCAATAACACTCAGCAATGCATCAAAAACCTGCCGGTCTTCATAGCATTCCATGAAACAAAAACGGGCTGCCTTTTCATTTTGCATCTGATTGTAGGAGTGATTGATGATGCCCATGATACGGCCAACAGCCTGACCTTTTTTTTCTGCCAAAAGCTGGATGGTATCACAATGTTCAAACGCTGAATTTTTCTCTGCATCAAAAACCTTCCATTCATCTTCCCAGATCGGTGGCAACCACTGCTTGTGGTGTTTATGTATAAGATATGGCAATTGAATGAACACTGCCATGTCTTTCCTGGAACCATCCAGTTCTCTGATCACCAACCCGTCATTGAAAGATTTATTTAGCATAACAGAACAATTCCAACAATCCGAAAAAGGAAATAGTTAAACACAGATAAGATCTATATTGCTCAGAATGCACTAAGCTCAATACCTATCAACAATCTGCCCGGATCCAGATCCTTATATGCCTCTTTGAATGTTTCAGACATCCTGTAAGAGCCAAACAATACATATCTGTTGAATCCCAGTCTAGCCTGCACACCCCATTGGAATGGCTCGTCAAAGTTGATTCCCCTGAAGGTAGTCTTTGACCGCGTAGCTCCATTTACAGCGTTTTCGTATTCATCCCATTGCACATACTTGGACATAAAAACCCAATTGCCCCAAATACCCAGATCCAGATATTTACCGATGTGATCACCACGTTTAAAATCGAAATTGAACCGGTTATAATAACCCAATTTAAGCGCGTTTTGACCAAACATTTCCTTTTTATGGGTCAAATTATCAGGAAAAATATTTGCGTTGTCCTGCACGATCCTGTACCTGTCCCAGGTGATCGCGTAATCAAATCCCATGGCATAAAAACCTGTGATCTTGAATTTTTGTCTGAACCCAAGCTGAAACTGATATGAAAGTAGTGGATTGGTTTTGAGTCCTTCAGTTGGCTCTATCTGAACATGAGCACCATAGCTTCCGTAAAAATGACTGTATTTTTGTCTGTTTTTACCCGTTTTAGGAACATCATATAAGTCTTCTGTTTCATTTTCAAGCAAAACTTCCTGTGCCTGAACATGCATCATATTGGTCAATAATATCAACATAAAAAGGGTGATCCATATCATTTTATTCATCATCTTAACTATCAATTAAACGTTAAAAAATATTTATCTTTCCTGGTAATTATCCAATAATTATCAGCATCTTCATCAAAAAAATCAGTTTTTCCGCCATTCACCGGTATACCCATGGTAAAAGAAACGAACAATGGCTCCCTGTGGCAATTCTTCCAAATCGATGGTAACCAATTCATCAAATAAAACTTTTACTACAGCATACTTACTGAGCTTTCCTTCAGGCAACTGAATGTGATAATATAAATAAGGTGCAAACAATGAATCCCAGTCTGAAATCTCTGTTTCATAATCCAACGGTGTTTCGACCGTGTCTTCATTATCAAATTCTTCACCATATACTTCATGATCTGGTTCAGATTCCAATTCTTCCTCTATTTCCAAATTCTCAATTTCCTCTTCGATCTCTAAATCTTCTATTTCTTCCAGACTTGGTTCTTCCTCCAAATCTTCTATTTCCATTTCTTCAACCTCAGATTCAACAGCCTCCACTTCTTCCATAACCTCCTCTATTTCAATGTCAATATCCTGATCAACAAATTCAGGAGCTTTCATTTCTTCTTCCTCATCCATGGTTTCAGGTGGCGGAACATCGTCATTTTGCTGTTCAGTAAAATCTTCCATCGGGTTTTCCTGATCTTCTTCTTCGATGAATAGTTCATCTGTGACGTCTTCTGAAGTCTCATATTGGTCAGTCACTATTTTCAGATATCCGTCTTCTTCCAAAAACTTTATGCCTGGATATTCAAGTTCTCTGACCATTCCGGTGAAAAAAGAAGCCTGGGGAATTCCATAACCATGAGCATAATCAAAATATGGATATAAATGCCCGCTTTGCTGGAGTAATGAAAACATTTCCATATTAGTTTTTCCGGGTAATGCTTCCATCGCACAGGCGGCAAAACCAGTAGTTAAAGGAGTAGCAAAGGATGTTCCCTGTGTACGACTCACATAACCTTTTTTTTCAGCTGCTGCCACCACACCAGCATTTGAAACATTTGGTTTGAGGCGACCATCCACTGTAGGTCCGATCGAACTGAAATCTATTGTATAACCTGTTGCAGGGTTTATTCCACCAACAGTTATCACGCTATCAGCATCTGCCGGCGCCCCTATGACCAACCAACTTTTGGTAGCACCTTCATTGCCGGCAGCATTGACGACCAGAATCCCTTTGGAGGCTGCCATGTTGGCTGCGCGGGAAACGAGGCTTGTTTTACCATCCATGTCCTGCGGAAAATATCGTTGATATGTATATCCCAATGAACTGTTGATGATCTGTGCACCATTTCTATCAGCCCATTCAGCAGCAGCAAGCCACGACTCTTCTTCTTTAAATGGTTCAGATGAGACTTCTGTTATCGCAAGTAAAAAATCAGCTCCTGTTGCTAATCCCAACAAATGACCATCGCCATCCAGACCGGCGATATTGGACAATACTGCCAAACCATGTGAATTACCACGATAGACATTCTCATTTTTTTTGGTGAAATCCCATGTTTTCAAAATCCGGTGATCGTTCCGGATATGCTCCAAAGCAGGATGTGTATCCACAGCAGGAAAACCGGCATCAAAAACAGCAACGCGTATTCCTTTTCCTGTAATCCCAACGCGATTGAACAAACCGCCCTGCATCATACGGATTTGCCGAGTTTTGAGTGATTCAATATCAAGCTCAAACCAGCTGTCTTCTTCGGTAGATGCCAAAACAGGTTCAAGGTATTGACGTTCGACCGATGTGACAAACGGTAATGTACGTAACGCAAAAGCCTGATCCTCTGTCGCCCTGACAGAAACGGCATTGAACCACCTGCTCTCAAAAGTGAGTGCTTCAACCATGGTACTCACTACATCGCGGTAGTCTTCCCTGACCGGAAAATCTGTCGGATCATAGAGATTGATTCCATGTTGGATCCTCCTTTCTATGGCTTTCTGGTCAAAATAACTGTACGGATCAAAGCTGGTACCGTCTTTATCGGTAAAAAAGACCCAGTATTTATCGGTTTGGGCATTGGCAAAAGGCATTTTAAGGAAAATACCCAAAAAAATGAGTAAATATGTTAATTTCTTCATCACGCGGATAAAATTGATTATTTCTTTATCTTACAAATGTAACAAAATAATATTTCCCTGATATTTTTTAAGGCAAATTCATTGGTTTAGGTATTGTAAAGAAATACGCTTTGCATTTCGGCTTGTTCTTTTACCTTTTGCAGCGTTTTTAACTCTCTAAACAGCAACAGCTAATCGACTCTATTAAGTCACAAAAAGAAAAAAAACTTATCGAATTCTACTATCTTATTTATTTATGCGAATCAAGGGTTAAAGTTAATACTGCAGATAAGCAGGATTTTCTCACTTTTTTGCCTCGATCCTAAAGGATGAAAGCGAGAAAATCCTTTATCTTCCTTTAGGATTGAGGACAAATAAAGGATTTTCAGAGCTTTTTTTCAACCATTGATTCGCAT
>Ga0209573_1002041_pt1 | contig 27486 bp, 20 predicted proteins | sample TNRBio252014_DNA_FD_185870 | JGI IMG/M metagenome (GOLD analysis project Ga0209573, IMG submission 185870) | Wastewater treatment Type I Accumulibacter community from EBPR Bioreactor in Madison, WI, USA - TNR Reactor_6/25/2014_ DNA (SPAdes)... | ecosystem: Engineered > Bioreactor > EBPR >... | reverse complement strand
ATGGGCATCAAAAGCGGTTTTTGATGCGGTTGTTGAAACAGGGGTTCCCTGTCGGTTGAGATCATTATACCAACCACCGTTTGTGTTGTCCCATCCCTTTGCATATAAAAAAGAGAGGGCATCCCGTGATTTTTGCAGGAACACTTCATCTCCTGTCAGCATAAAAGCTTTTGAAAAACCATAGGCGTGACGGGTTTGAGTCAGGGGTTTTTTATTTGTGCCCCAGGAGGTAATCACATTTCCCTGACGGTCAACATTTGTATAAAATCCACCGTATGTAGCATCGTAAGATTTAAACCAGAAGCGGGCGCAACTGTCAACGAAAGCAATTAACCGATCGGGATCATTTAAGTAGGGGGAATCGGGGGTATATTGTGAAAAAGTTTGTGAGTAGCCTGAAAAAATGGTCAACAATAAAATTGTCACTGTGAAGTGTTTTATGGGCATCTAAAGTTTCTGTTATGAATGTAAATTTTAATATTACAAAAATACTGAAATTAATTCACTTCAATTTTTGTTAATATTGGTAAGTGAAATAAAGGAATTTGTGGAATGTCGAAAAGAGTTGTGTTAACCGGTGCTACCGGCCTGATTGGAAAAGCCCTTTGTAAAAAATTAATTGAACGCGGAGATACCCCCGTGGTCATCACTCGTGACCCCGTTCAAGCAAGAGGAATGACTTTTATTAAAGAGTTTGTTAAATGGGACTACAAAGATCCCAAGCCAATTCTTAAAAAACTTGAGGGAGCCTCCGCTTTTGTAAATCTCGCGGGAGCTTCCGTGGCTGAACGGTGGAGCGAACTGTATAAATTGGTTATTTTAAACAGCAGAGTGCAAACCACGAATGCCCTGATACACGCAATTTCCCTGCTCGAAGAGAAACCAAAGGTGTTGATCTCATCATCGGCAACCGGATTTTACGGCAACACCGGCGATGAAGAATTTGATGAAACAGGCGTAAAAGGAGAAGGTTTCCTCGCTGATGTGTGTGATGCATGGGAAAAAACCGCCTTACAAGCCGAAGGACATGGCGTTCCGGTGTCAATTGTGAGAACCGGGGTGGTACTATCTCCCGACGGTGGAGCACTTAAAAAGATGATTCCTCCATTTAAATATATGGTTGGTGGAACATTGGGAGCCGGCACTCAGTGGATGTCATGGATACACATCGATGATATTGTTAGACTTTATTTACATTTGATAGACAACCCACAACCCGGAGTGTTTAATGGTGTTGCTCCCACTCCTGTTACGATGGATGTGTTTGTTTTTCTGCTTGGCAAAGCATTAAAAAAACCATCGCTTATGCGAGTTCCGGGCTTTGTTTTAAGGATCATGTTTGGTGAGATGGCTTCAACAATCCTCGACAGTCAGAAGGTTATCCCTGCCTATACCGAAAAATCGGGGTTTCTTTATCACTTCCCCGAACTTGATGATGCCTTTGCGAATCTGCTGAAGTGAGGCATATCGGTAAATAGAAGCTTTTTAGCACGCGGATACACGCTGATTAGACGGAGTTTCGCGGAGGAAACGGATTATATTCTCTTACGGTTAATCGTTTTGCAGAAGGCAATCGGGACGATTACCACTCCTCACTCTTACGGCCAAAATCCGCGTTAATCCGCCTCATCCGTTTCATCCGCGTTCTATTTACTTCATAAACAACGCTTTTATGGTTTCTGATTGAACTTGTCCGCCATCAACTGCGGTGGCGGTCATACGAACAAGATATGTTCCCGAGGAGAGTCCCTTTGGCTCCCATCCAAATACAAACTCGCCCGCATTGTATGCACCTTTTTTAATCTCTTCAACCAAAGAACCAAAAATGTCATATACCTCAATCTTGATGTTACTCTCTTTTGCGAGAGCAAAAGTGATTGAAGTTGAAGGATTAAAGGGATTTGGATAATTCTGTTTAAGAGCTGCAAAATTGCCACCCGTGAATTGTGGAATTACATCAATTGCATCAACTTCCGGTTCAAATGTCCAGATTTTTCCCGTATAGTCAAGGATATAGAGGTTCTTAAAATTGTCTTCACCAAACGAAACGATTGAAAAACCCGTGGTGTTAATCAAAACCTCATTTTGAACCGGCTGACCGGGCGTATATTTTAATGACCATATTCTTTTTGAAACATAATCGGCATAAATATATTTCCCGTAAAGTTTGGGATTTTTGTTCCCACGATACACAAATCCACCCGTAATTGAATATCCTCCGGCGGAATTGTGGGCGTACTCCCAAATTGGAAGTTTAAGTCCTGTTGTGTCGCAACCTGTTGAGGGACTGTAACAATGAAAAGATTCCATTATTTTCCAGCCGTAGTTTCCCCCTTTTTCAACAATATTAATCTCTTCCCACATATTTTGACCCACGTCAGCAACCCAAAGTTTATTTGTTGCCAGATCAAAACTGAATCTCCATGGATTTCTCATTCCATAAGCGTAAACTTCCTCAGCCCATCCCTGAGTGTTGCCTGCAAATGGATTATCGGGTGGAATTAAATAGTTTTTGTTCCCCGATGTTCCATTTACATCTATTCTCAGGATTTTGCCAAGAAGTGCTGCTTTATTTTGTCCATTTCCTTGAGGATCACCACCGGAACCACCATCACCGGCAGCGATATAGAGATAACCGTCGGGACCAAAACTCACCTGTCCACCATTGTGGTTTGAAAATGGTTGATTGTAAGTCATCAGGATAAATTCGCTCGCCTTAACTGCCGAATCGCCATTAGTATTGGACACCTGGAAACGGGATATGATCGTTCTTCTGGGGTTATTTGCTGTGTAATTCACATAAAAGTAGCCGTTTTTTATGAAGTTGGGGTGAAAAGCCAATCCCAACAATCCCTGCTCACCTCCTGAAAGAACCCGGTCGGTTATGTCAAGAAAAACCTTGGGATTTGATGCAGAGCTATTGTTTGGAAAAACATAAATCTTCCCCGGCTGAGACACAACAAATATCCGATTTGTCTCATCAAACGGAGACTGTAAATCAACAGGGCTTGGGATGGTGATGTTTGGAAATGCGTTTTTTATCAATGTCTGCGATTGAACCGGTGTAACCATGAATACAATGGCAAAAACCATTGCCACACCAAAAACAGCAAGGAGGGATCTTTTCATAAATGGGCTCATTATAAAATTATAATTAGTGAAAATAATACTCTAATATAATTAAAACCATCTAATCAATTATGAAGTTTCAAATTCCTTTCCACCACAGGGAATATATCCCGGCTTTGGATGTGATTCATATTTGGTACATAACACTGCGGACTCATCAAAATGACGACATTTCGAGCAAATGGAATTTTCGATTATTTCACGGTTTTGGGCGTAAAATTTTTTGTAATCCGTGTAAGCCGGCAGAACAACCCCGGCGAGGATTGCAGCAATCGTAAGAATTAACCAAAATTTATCATCGGGTAGAACCGTTCTAATTAAAAAAACAGCCACCAATACAACAAGCAATCGCAAAAGCGACTCAATTACTAACTTTCCCATGTGTAAATCACTTTTTCTCTCAAAAAATCAACCACAATTTAGCAATAAATATAGTTGTGAATTGTATATTCGTTAATGTATTTTTAATAAAACATAGAAGGAATACAATGCTTAATAAATCATCTCTATTATTCATTATAACTATGATCATTTCCTCATCTGCTGCGTTTGCTCAGAATTTCGGAATTAATTTTACACTTGGATTCCCCCAGGGCGAATTCAAAGAACATGTTACACGCACAGGACTTGGAATTGGCGGAGAGATTCTCTTCCCAACCGCACCCATGGTACCGGTTGAGTGGGGATTTGATCTCGCATTCATCAATTACGGCGATGAAACAAGAAGAGCACCTCTAAGCTATACGATTCCTGACCTTACTGTTGATGTGAATCGTACAAACAACATCGTTATGGGTCATGCAATGATCAGAATTTCACCACCGAGTCCGTTATTTAAACCTTATCTCGACCTTCTCGCAGGTGGTTCCTACATCTATACCCAAACAACACTTACTGAAAGATTCTCAGGAAAAGAAAAAATCACTGATGAAAATTTTAGTGACTGGGCTTTCAGTTATGGAGCCGGAGCGGGAATTATGTTTTCTGTCTATAACCAGATGGGCACAAATGTGATGATCGATTTAAAAGCAAGATATTTGTTTGGCACACAGGCTGAATATCTGTCGGAAGGTGATGTTATTATTGATACTCAAAGAGGTACTGTAACCTATAACACCAGAAGATCAAAAACTGATATTTTGACTGCTCAACTCGGAGTAAATATCAGCTTCAGCGCCTTGGTATTTTAATTAAATTTCTTTTAGACCACAAAGATCATGAACTCAATTGTTTATGAACTTTGTGGTTTTTCTATTTTAAAACAGCTTTTATTTCATTTGCGCCAATAACATTACAAATGTTCTTGATTCCACACGATACTTCTCATCTTTAACTAATATCCCTGAACCAGGCTCATAAAAATCTTCCGGTGACTCTAATGAAGTATCTATTAGCCGCTCCCATTGTGTTGCATTATTGTAGTGTGGTAACTTAAAATCGAGTGGATCCCACAAACTGTTCATTATAAAATGATAATATTTGTTGCACCAAAAATCTTTTAATGTAAATGAGACTGAGCGCGATTTGTCACTAAAATCTGCGTGAAACGGTTGAATCCCGTGGAAATCTATAATGGAAGTTCCAAAGTTGCCACCCAAAACCCACGGGGTGGGTAGAGTGAAAATGGGGTTGGTTTTTGTAAATTGAATCATCTTTTTTGTAAAAAGATGGATGTCATGGTTGGCTTTTACCAATGACCAGTCGAACCAGTTCATTTCACTGTCATGACAGTAGGCATTGTTGTTACCCGACTGCGTTTTTCTAACTTCATCACCCATCAATAGAAGTGGGGTTCCCTGTGCTATAAAAAGAGATACAAGGAGATTTTTGATAAGCTTAACTCTTGTTTTCTCAATAAAAGGATCGGAAGTTGGGCCTTCAACCCCGCAATTCCAGGAATAATTGTCGTTGGCTCCATCTCTGTTTCCCTCTCTGTTCGACTCGTTATGTTTAACATTATAAGAGACAAGATCATTTAAAGTAAATCCATCGTGACAGGTAACAAAATTTATTCCTCTTGAGGGATTTCTTAGCGGATCGGTATAAACATCGGGACTTGCTGAAAGTCGTGACGCGATGGTTGCAACAATTTTATCCTCTCCCCTAATGAATTTTCTTACATCATCTCTAAATTTTCCGTTCCACTCTGCCCATTTGTAACCTATAAACGAACCAACCTGATATAATCCTCCGGCATCCCACGCCTCAGCTATCAGTTTTGTTCCTGCAAGCACCGGTTCCGACTCTATTTGCCACAAAACAGGGGGGTTCTGCAAAGGTTTGCCGTCGTGATCACGGGCAAGAACTGAAGCCAAATCAAATCTGAATCCATCCACATGCATTTCCGACACCCAGTAGCGCAGGGAATCAATTATCATCCTTTTAACCACTGAATTATTGGCATTTAATGTGTTTCCACAGCCCGTGTAGTTTGCATACCCATAAGGATTATGTTCATCAAGAATGTAATATTCAGCATTTTCAAACCCGCGGAATGACAGGAAAGGTCCTGTTTCATTCCCTTCAGCAGTATGGTTAAACACAACATCAAGAATTACCTCAATTCCTGCCTTGTGCAAAGCTTTTACCATGTCACGGAACTCATTCACAGGCCCAAGTAGCGACTGATCAGAACTGTATGCCCTGTGGGGAGCAAAAAATGCAATGGGGTTGTAACCCCAGTAGTTCACCAAGGGTCGTTTAACATCGTGTGGATCAAATTGTTGAACGGGCAGGAGTTCAACAGCGGTGATTCCGAGGTCCAACAGATAGGGAATCTTTTCAATCAACCCACGATAAGTGCCTCTGTAAAATTCATCAACACTGGAATTTCTGTTCGCCGTGAACCCCTTAACATGAAGTTCGTAGATGTAGGTTCTCACACCATCAATGTTCAACGGTTTATCGCCTTCCCAATCATAATCAGTTGGATCAACAACGATACTCCGCATTGAACAATCAACATTACTGCCCGGTTTCCGCGCAGCTTCCCGGTTATAAACAGAATCACTAATCAAAAGAGAATAAGGATCGATTAGCACCTTCTCGGGGTCATACTTTAACCCTTCATTCGGTTTATATGGTCCGTAAACCCTGTAGGCATAAATCTGCCCCGGTTTCACTCCCTCAACAAATGCATGCCAATAAAAATAGGTTCTGTGATTAAGTATATCAAGCCTTATAACCTGGGAAGGCTGCGGGTCTTCGCTGCCCTTAAACAAAAGGAGTTCAACGGCGGTGGCATTTCTGGAATAAACACAAAAATTTACACCTGAACCGTCGGGGGCTACATGAGCCCCCAGCTGATAAGAATTACCCGGAAATACTTTAAACGACATCCTATTTGTCCAGTATAAAAATTTCGTATCCCGAAGGAGCGATTTTCACTTTTATCTGGTTTTTCTCCAATATTATTCTCTCTTTGGTCAGAGGGTTTTCAGCATATCCCACTTCGTAATATTCAGGGATATTTACGGTTACCACTTCCTCTTTTTCCGATTTGTTGAGCAACACAAGAATTCTTTCATTTGCATCAGACCTGATATAACCAAGTTGATTGTGACTTGCGAGCACTGTAAGTACATCACCATATCTCAGAGCTGAATGTTTTTTACGGAGATTGATCAGTTTGGTTACTTCATCAAGAGTTTTTTGTTCGTGACGGGTTAATTTTTCTCCAAAATACATCATCCTTCTGTTGTCAGGGTCTGAAGCACCTGTCATTCCAAATTCGGAACCGTAATAAATAACGGGGAGTCCGGGAATCGTAAGCATATACGCGTAATAAAGTTTCAGTTTGTCAAAACTTGTAAGTTTGTCAACAGTTGGAGGATTACTCCAACCGATTTCAGCGGCATTGCCATCGTTTATTGCAAGGTCACCATCAGCATAAGCCATATAACGGATTTTATCGTGGCTGTCCATGATATTGCCCATAACATGAAGTGGACCATAAACTTCAGCAGTTTTTTCCATTTCTGTTGCAATCAGTTCAAGGGAGGCATTTTTATCAATAAACGCAACAATCGCCACATCAAAAAGATTAAAATTAAACTGTGCGTTTAACTGTCCATTGTTGACATAAGAACTGATCATTGCATAATCACCAAAGGTCTCGCCGATCTGATACACTTCAATATCGCGTTTTCCGGTGAAATGTTTTTTGATCTTTGCAGTAAGTACACGCCAGAATTCATTAGGCACATGTTTTACTGCATCGTGTCTAAATCCGTCTGCACCTGTTTGCTCAAGCCACCAGATTGCATTTTCAGTCATTGCTTTAAGAGCTGCTTTCGACTTTGTAAAATCGAAAGAAGGAATATATGGTTCAAACCATGTTGTAAGGCGGTATTCGTCCCATAATCTGAGGTTTTTTCTGCCATCAGGGAGGTCCAGAGTACCAAACCATTCGGGATGTTTTTTCCACCAGGGGTGTTCCTGATGCACATGGTGTGATACAAAATCGAGGAGAATTTTAATCCCTTTTTTGTGGGCAGTATTAACAAGTTCTTTCATTTTTTTCATGGTGCCAAACTGCTCTTCAACTTTTGTGTCGCTGATTGGCCAGTAACCATGATAACCTGTGTACCACCGGTTTGGTGAAGGATATTCTCTGTAGGCGGTGTTTGGATTGTCATTTATTGGTGAAATCCAGATTGTGTTAATACCAAGTTTATCAAAATAACCGTCCTTAATCTTGTCGATAATTCCCTGGAAATCGCCACCATTATAATTGGCAGGTGGGAAAACGGAATCCTGGACAACAGGTTTATTAATCGACTTGTCACCGTCTTTAAATCTGTCGATCATGATCGAGTAGATTATTCCATCGTACCAGTTAAACTTGCCACTGCCGGCGGGTTTTCCATCCTGGATGAAGATATATTGCCAGTTCGATTTTTGTCCGTTTTGTGTAACGGCAACTCTTAAAAGTTTATTTCCCTTCATTCCCCATCTTTCAAGATTCAGGGTGATTCTGTTGTTTTCCACCTTTATCTGATTTTCAGGGATAAGCTGGTTGTCGAGCAGAGCTGTAACATTCTCTTTCAGAATGAGGGGTGCCTGACCCTGGTTTTCATAAAAGAAGTGGTAGAGCATGTAGGATTTTGTTTCTTTCACACCTGTGTTGTGGAGGAAAACTTTGTTTTTGAACGGTTTTTCGATGATAATAACGGAATTGTAAGCTCCCATCCCGTTTGGAACAGAATCTTTGTTTGCATAATCAACAATCTCTTCGCCGTCACCATAAAATTTGTATTCATATCTTCCCGGTTCAATCGGCACATCAATCTCGTAGATTCCATCACCATTTTTATCGGTCATCGGGGTGTATTGTCTGCTCCAGCCATTAAACTGACCAATTACCGTTAGATATTTATACGGTTTAAGTGGTTTGAAGGTAAATGTGTGATATCGTACTTTCCCGACAACCACCGGAATCTGATAGGTTGTTTTTCCATGCTCAAAAGCGAGAAGTGTAATACCTTCAAAATCATCTTTTGAGGTAAGTCTAAGCAAACTGTCACGAAAGCCAAATGAAACATCGAGATTTTTGTTGGGTAAAAATTTAATTTTATAGTCTGAGGCATAATAGAGATCAGATATCTTAAAATCAGCCGTTTGACCTGCAACAAGTCTAACAGGGTAAATTATATCGGTGATCTTTTGGGTAAATGCATAACCACTCATCATGACCACAAAAACCAGTGCCAATGTCATATTTTTTATTATTTTCACGATTCCTCCGGGAAAAATAGATGTCGGGGAAAAAATTAATTTTGTTGATGTTAAAATACGGTAGAATGGCGAATTAAACGAAAAAGAAGCGGTATATCTCCTCCTGTGAGTTGTGGGGTTTGGTGCATTTTGATTTTCGGTAGGGGTTGTTTTGGGATTTGTTGATGACACGGGATTTAAGATTGTCCTTCAACTGGGATTTTAGGATTTGCATAATGGTTGCTCGGGATGTTGCATCTTCAACAGGGAAAACCACTTCTATTCTTCGGTAGATGTTTCTACCCATTAAATCAGCGGAACCAAGCCAGATTCCCGCATCACCACCATTATGGAAATAAAACACCCTCGGATGTTCGAGGAATTTCCCAACAATACTAAAAACTTTAATGTTTTCACTTTGATCTTTTACTCCGGGGATAAGACAACAAATCGCCCGTACAATCAGGTAGATCTTTACTCCCGCATTTGATGCCTGATAAAGCTTTTCGATTACACTTTTTTCTTCAAGATTGTTGACCTTGATGATTATAATCCCTTTTTTGCCCTCATTGGCAGCTTTTATTTCACGGTCGATGTTGCCGTAAAACCATTCGAGGAAGTTAACCGAAGGGACAATCAGTTTATTTAATTTTTTAATTGGTACAAAATTTAAGAGGTAATTAAAAACCTTCACCATGTCGGATGTGATAGCAGGATCGGAGGTAAAATATCCAAAATCGGTGTAGATTTTTGCTGTTTTTTCGTTAAAATTTCCGGTAGCCAAATAACCGTAATGTTCGACCCGGCCATCAACCACTCGCTCAACGAGACAAATTTTTGAGTGCACTTTTATTCCGGGGATGCTGTAGTGAACCACAACCCCGGCCTCTTTGAGTTCACCCGACACATCGATATTTGATTCTTCATCAAACCGTGCTTTTAATTCAACAAAAACAGTTACTTCCTTCCCGTTTTTTGAGGCACTACAAAGTGCTTCAACAATCTTCGAATTGGATGCCACCCGATAGAAAGTGATTTTAATACACCTGACATCGGGGTCACCTGCCGCCTGATTAAGGAAATCTGTCACTACCGAATAGTCATGATACGGGTAATAAAAAAGCCTGTTTTCCGATTTCATCACTTTAAAGTAGTCGGTTATGCCCGATTTAATCTGTGACATTGCAGGTAATTCAAGAAGGGGAGCAAGGGGATTGGGAAATCCAAAAAAATCACTGAAATTGTGATATCTTCCACCGGGGATCATATCCTCTTTTGCAAGACCAATTCCTTTTTTCAGAATTTTTAACGAGTTTTTTGACAACCTTTTATCAAAAAGGAATCTTGAAGTTAAACCGTTTTTCCTCTTTTTTAATCCTTTTTTGATCTTTTCAAGCAAACTGCCCGAGAACTCATCACCGATATCAAGCTCGGCATCCCGAGTCAACTTAACCGAATAAACTCCTCGAATTACAAATCCTTCAAACACAAGAGGGAGTAAAACCCTGATCAAATCATCGAGGAAAATGTAACAATGCCTCCCTTCCACAACTGAAATATTGATGAATCTGCCAAATTTTTCAACAGGAATTTCAAATATGGAATAGGAAAGGGTTTGTTTTTCATCCCTTGAGACAAGCTCCACAAAGTGGTAGAGAGCCTTGTTTTTAAGAAAAAGATTAATTTTACCCGGCTCAAATATGCTTGGGGTAATCTCAGGCAAAATTTCACTGCTTAGCTCCGTGAGAATGTAGTCAATTTGTGCAGGGGAGAGGTTATTCTCGTCAAGTATAAAAATGTTGTTACGGTTTAAAGAAGGGATTATCTGTTTTCGGTAAATTTCACCAAATTCTTCCTGATATCTGTTTACTCTCCTTTTAATTTTTAGGAGAAGTTCAGATGTCTCCATCCCTTGTTTCTTTTTCCCCGGGTCTTTCCGTATAGCTGCTCGAAGTGATCCAACACGAACACGGAAAAATTCATCAAGATTCGAGGAGAAGATTGCAAGAAATTTTATTCGGTCATAAAGTGGAACGGAAAGGTCTTTCGCCTCCTGCAAAACCCGGTAATTAAATGAAAGCCAACTGAGTTCCCGATTAAAAAAAGTGAATCTTGACATCAAAGCACTTCTTTTGGAACCAGAAATTTTTCGAGTAAACATTTCCCGCTGGCGAGTTTATTCCACTCACCCTCAAATTGAAGTTCCGCAACTCCACATGTGGGGATATTGGCAACGAAGTTGTTCCCACCCGTCAATCTGTTAAGAAGTTCGGTAATTCCGGGATTGTGAGCCACTATCATTACACTGTTGTATTCAGGAGGAGTTTCTTTGATGAGCAGAAAAATCTCCTGAGCGGATGCCAGGTAAAGTTCTTTCTCATAAACCATTTTGTCAGGTTTAATCCCAATCTCCGCTGTTACGAGTTCAGCCGTGGTTTTTGCTCTCATGGCAGTGCTGGTGATAACTAGTTCGGGGATAATTCCCTGTTGTTTGAGGAGTTTCCCCATAGCGGGAGCATTATTTTTTCCTCTCTTATTGAGAGGCCTGTCAAAATCCCGGATGGATGGATCATCCCAATCTGATTTTGCGTGACGAACAAGGTATATTGTTTTCATGTAACCGGTTTTTTAAGCTAAAATAACAGCAGCAATGAAGGAGAGGACTGATATCAAAAGTCCAATCCCAAAAACATCATAAGAATAACGAAGGAACATATATTTTCTCTCAAGAACTACCCCGAGATAATAGACATCCCTGATCATACTTCCATAGAGATACTCGGCATCCATCATCAGCCTTTCCATTCCAAATGTGTAGTCGTCGAGGCTCATGTTGTAAAAATTCCCAAAAAAGAGGAGGTTCCCCCTTTTATTTTCGATATCTTCTCTTGAAACAACTCCTTTTGAGATATTTGGACGACTGCTCATAATCGCAAACCCCAACGAGATCATACAAACCGAGAGAATAATTATTGTTGGTGCAGTGAGATGAGGGAATGCTGCAAGTCTTCCAACCAATGTGCTGATTAAAATGGAGATAAGAATTGAATTAACAGAGATCATCATATTCGCTTTTCTGTCAGCATTGGCACTCAGATCGATATGAACTCTTGTGAGATTTCTGAAGAGTGTTTCAACACCGCGGTTGGTACTTTTACCATCAAGCTTGAGTTGTTTTTTTGCGGTTTCCCGTTCATTTTGTCCAAAACTTGAAAGGATTTTATCTGCTACCCCGGCAATCCCTTTTTGCTCGGGCATATTCTGTACAATTTCGGCAGCTTCTGTAAGCTTTTCGATAACTGTGGATTCATTTAATTCTTTCAGCTTTTGGATCTGTTTTTGCAAATTTTGGGCTTTTCTTGGACCAAATTTTTCTCTGGCATACTGGGTGTAAAAATTGTGATTTGTAAGAAATTCGATATTCCCTTTAACCCACTCGGTGTCAGATATCTTTTTATTGTGAACCAGTTCCAGCTCCTCTCTGAGGAGATTGGACCTTGTTTTAAATCCCTTTTGCCCCAACTGAAGAAGATCGGCATCAGCCACGATGGCTTCGAGTTGATTTGCCGGGGTTGCCCCTTTTTTTGTAACAAGAATTAAAGCAAGAATCCGTCTGACCCGATCGGCATCGATACCTTCATTTGTAAAAAACTCAGAAGCAATTTTACAACTCTCCTCTTCATGGCCCAAAATGGTTTTGGTATATCCCGTATCATGGAAAAGTGTTGCGAGTATCGCATTTTCTGCGTCCTCACCAATAACTCCACAATTTTCACAAAGCATTCTGCAATTTGCAGTTACGCTTAAAGTATGTGCGAGATCGTGATACCTGTAGATGGGATCAAGTTGATTTGTTAATAAATTTCTTACAAAAGCTTCAGCTTTAAAAAGTAAATTGTTATCCATGTTTTATTCCAGTTAATGCAGTAATCCTGTTAATGCAGTAATCCAATAATGCAATAATCCAATAATTTGAAGTACAATAATACGATTTTACGACAATTCAATTTGCCAATTATGAGGAAATTATTTAACAGATTTGAGGGTTTAATACCACCTTTTCAACGGTGGATAATTTCCTTTTCCTTCAGTGTTTCTTAAAACAAAATGGTAGAGATTAATAAGATTTGAATGGAATCCGTAAGCCATTAGTGCCATACTGAGGCGGTAAACACGATACATCACTTCACCCGATATTTGAACAATAGCCTGACGATTTTTCTCAATATTGTTTAACCAGTGGCGGGCTGTTAACTCATAGTGTTGCCTGAAATCTTCCACATCATAAACTTCAAATCCGGCTTTTTCTGCTATTTTAAGGTATTCACCAATTGGGGAAAGTTCATAATCGGGCATAAAATATTTGGGAGCAAAAACGGGACCTTTATACTCCCCCTTTGCTGCATTATTTGTTACCCCGAGCTGAAATGAAAGTCCACCGGGTTTCAACAATTCCTTAATTGTTTGGAAATATTCAGGAAGTGAATTATATCCGATATGGTGTAGCATCTCAACCGAGGAGATTTTATCAAATTTTGTGTCTTTAATTGACCGTACATCTTTCAACTCCACACGGCACTTATCCCTGATACCCAATTCTGTAATTCTTTTGTTCGCCCGGTCAGCCTGATTTTTACTCAGGGTAACACCAAGTGCGGTTACTCCATAGTTTTGAGCGGCATAAATTACGAGTGCACCCCAACCACAGCCACAATCGAGGAGTGTTTCACCCGGTTTAAGGTCAAGTTTCTTGCAGATATAGTCAAGTTTGTCTTTTTGTGCATCTTCAAGGGAAGTGTCTTCAGTGGCAAACCTGGCGCATGAATAAACCATTTGAGGATCAAGCCAAAGACTGTAGAGTTCATTTGACATATCATAGTGATATGAGACGGCTTCACTGTCCCTTTCAAGAGAGTGCATTTGTCCCGACAACTTTTTTGTAAAGTTTTTATCCTTCTTTTTTGGAGAAGAAGGAAGTGCTGCCATTTTTCCCAAAAGTTGAAGATTTTTACCTGATGTTCTTTTTGTCCCGGCAATTTCATAAGCAGATTCAAACACATTAAAGAGGTCACCTTCAAGATCAAATTCATCAAAAAAGTAGGCTTCGGTAACATTTAACTCGGTTGGTGGAAGAATTATATTTTTTAATGCTCCCGGTGAATTGAGCACAAGAGTAAACCCCGCCTTTTCAACTCCCGCCGGTTTCCATATTTCCCCGTCCCAAAACCTGACATCAAATCCGTTTTTAAGTTTTTCAGGAAATGAAAGGGAGATTACCTCTTTAACTTTGTCTTTGGGTGTCATTTTAGTCTCTTTTCCACTTTGAACCTGAGTCCGTTTTTGGCTTTCATGATTATCCCGGGATCAACCTCGGGTGGGTTGTCACCTGTGTAAATAAATTTGTACTCAGGAGTTAACACGGAAAAAATCCTCAACATTTCGAACATGGCAAGTCTTCTTCCCGTGCAGATGTGAGGCCCCTGACCAAAAGGAATGTAACTAAAATTGTTAACTTCCGGCTGGTCCTCTCCTTCAAAGCGAGTGGGATTAAAACTGTCGGGTTGATCCCAAAACTTTGGGGTTCTGTGCAAAAGATAAGGAGAGACCATAAGATATGACTTTTTAGGGAAAAACAGGCCGTCAATCTCTTCATCTTCAATTACGATTCTATAAAAAGCCCATGCAGGTGGATAAAGCCTTAAAGCTTCGCTGATAACACACCGCAGGTATGGAGTCTCAGGTGCCATGTGAAGTGATGAAGGAGATGATTCCTGACCCTCCAAATTCCGCTCCATTAATTCCACAATAATCTTTTCATCAGTTCCGGGATTTGTTGAAATCAGGTATTGTGTCCAACTTAGACCTTCGGCAACAGTATCAAATCCGGCAAAAAGGAATGTCATAATCTCATCTATGATCTGGATATCATCCACTTCACCTTCGTTCTTCAGTTCTTTCAGAATACCTGTTAACATTCCCGGAATTATCTCACCATTCTCAACCTGTTTAAAAAAGCCGGCGACAAATTTTTCGAGGGATGACAAAGCAGAGGTGTAATCTGCAGGAGGAGTATATTTTAATCCAAAAACCGATTTAAATCCTGTTTTAACATTCCTGATTAATTCTCCTCTTATGCTGGTATAAGCAAGAATAGTATCTAATTTGTGGATTATATCCTCTGCATCAAATTTAAGGTCGGGTGAAAACATCTCTTTTACAAGAATTTTCAACATGAGAACTTTAAACCGCTCCTGAAGATCAATTTCCTTCAGATTTTTACAATAGCCTTCCAACTCGGATTTAAAATTTTCACATTCCTCATCAATAATTTCTCCAAAACGGGTGAAATATTTAGTGTGGAATGCGGGAGTAATATTTTTCTGCTGCCTGCTCCAGAGTTCATGATCACTTGTGAAAATCCCCTTCCCCAAAAGAGGATATATCCCCTCCAAAGCTTTTCCTCTGGGGTAATTTCTGTAGTTGGTTTTTAGAATATGCTGAATGATCGAAGGATCGTTGATCAAAAACAGGATATATTTCCCAAAACTAAACGGGATTACTCTTTCGCCGGTGGAAACTGTTTTTTGAAGTGTGGAAAGGGGATTTTTGTATAATTGGGGGAGAATTTTTAGGAATCCAGTGCCTTTATATCCGGGAAGCTCATGAATGTTCATCGGTTTAGTATCATTTTTTTTGCCACCGACTCTTTATTACCGGTGGAACCAATAATATCAAGTCTGTAAATGTATATGCCAGATGCGGCATTTTCTGCTTTGAAAGTGAACTGATGTTCACCCTCCTCATACCAACCGTTGGCAAGAACGGTTGTTTCTCTTCCCCTGATATCAAAAACTTTTAATGATATGTGTGAAGGTTCGGCTAATTTGACGGGGATAATTGTTTCAGGATTAAATGGATTTGGATAGTTGACGCCCAGCCCCGAATTAATGGGAATTGTGGGCAAATCTTCATTTTCGACACTTACTAACGACCGGCTGTATTTTCCGATATAACCAAATCTACCGGCAGTGTAAGCAGTTAAAGAATCAGTGAACTGAATATCGTATAAAACTCCACTATCGGGAACATCATACTGTACCCAGTTTGTCCCTTTATCAGTTGTGTAGATAAATTTTTGTGCAAACCCAAGTGGAACCCAGGCTTCATTTTCGTTTCTAAAAGAAATCCCGTAGGGAACTCCAAACACATCAAGGCTTCGGTAATCCCAATTCTCCCCGCCGTCAGTGGTTGTAACCACGGCTGTTCCATACTCAAAATCGCCACCTATCCCGATGATGTTCAGGGAATCAAAAACAATCAATCCTCTAATTGGCTCAGGACCCACTCCATACGCCTTCCAGTATTCACCGCTGTTGGTTGTTTTCCAGATTACTCCCGCAATATCGATGTGACCGCCAAAGCCAAAAGCATAGTTGTCGTCATAAAAACTGAATCCGAGAATCGGGAAATTGGTGAACGAACTTGTGTCGGTTTGTGCCGGAACCCATTCCTCACCACCATTTGTAGTGTGGGCTATCCTCCCTTCAAGTCCTGACGCCCAGCCGTTAAGAGAATCGAGGAAATGAAGACCTATAAGGAATACATCGTCGTGCCTGTAGCGGGATTCACTCCATGAATCGCCACCGTCGGTGGTTTTATAAAAGATGGTACCAAAAGGAGGGGCTGCAAAATCGAGAGCAACAGCATAACCGGTGGTTCTGGTAACAAAAAATACATCGGAAATGTCTTTTATGCTCGGGAATTGTAGTGTCTGCCAGGAGAGACCTCCATCTGTTGTCTTAACTCCAAAACCTGTATCACCCACTGCAAAACCATATAAACTGTCAAGAAAACAAATTGAGGTTATTGTTTTATTCGTTAGAACCGGCAGTTTTGTCCAGGTAAACTTCTGCGGAAGAATTGTAAACGAGAAAAGAAAAAAAATAGCCGGTATGAGTAATTTCAAGCCAAAAGTCCTGTTAATTGGGAATATCGTCAAAAATTTATTCAAACCGGTTCAAATAAAAGAAACTAAAATTAGCCTATACGTTCGATGACCGACTCAACAAATCTTTTGACCGATTTTTCGTGGTATGAGAAATAAAGACAGGGTTCAAACATCTCCAATTCAATCAGTTTAAACTCATCTTTTGAATAAACACCATCAACTCTGGAATATAATGTGTCAAAACCCAACGCATCATTAATTTCGTAAGCCTGATCGATAAGATCGGCAGATGGTTTAACTGCCTCTACGGTGCCGCCAAAGTCTGTTTGTGTCCTGAAATCACCGGGTGCAACTCTTTTTAATACAGCGTGGCTATACTCACCATTCAAGAAAATTAGCGAATATTCACCATTGGTTTCAATTTCTTCGATATAGTCTTGTATCATAAGGTCTGCAAATTCAAGAATTTTTGCAGCAATGGGGTTAAAGTCGAGTGCTTCGTCCCTCGATACGAGGTAAGTTTCAAATGCGCCTGCAGAAATTGCCGGTTTAATAACTACTCTTTTAAATCTTTTCCTTTCAAAAACCTCTTCAAGTTTGAGGATACTCGCTTTTGGGATGAACATTGTGTCAGCTGTGAGAATACCTCTTCTCTGAAGTTCTTTGATGTAGCTTTTGTGCAGATTTTTTTTAATAATCTCCGGCTTGTTCAAAATTTTGTAGCCGGCAATAGTAGCCTTGTTCATCCAGGAAATAAATTCCGCCGTTGAAAGGAAATAATCCCACGGAGACCTCACAATAAGGAAATCATATTCATTTGGAGGCAGAGGTCCGTCGTTCCAGATCACCGGCTTGGCGATGATCTTTTTCTCCTTAAAAGCGGGTAAGAGAAGTTGATCGTCTTCCGTTAAATCCGGGTATGCACGGCATGTCACTAATCCTAATTTTATCATCTTGCCAAACTTTTTATATTCTTGCTATTAAATAAATTCATGAATTTCAAATTTAACAACTTTTTTGAACCTGTGAAAACCAAATTACATTAACGGACGGTTTCTAAACTACTCATCTTCTTTTCTTATCTTTACTTTTTGATTTTAAGAATTTGAGGAAACAATAAAATGAAGATGAATAAAGTCGGGAAATCCGATCTAACGATATCAGAAATCAGTTTGGGCTGCTGGACACTTGGCGGTTTAAACTGGGTTGACGGCTCTCCAAATGGCTGGGCTAATGTTAATGAACCCGAAGTGGAAGAAGCTATTAACTATGCAATAGATCATGGTGTTACCCATTTTGACAATGCTGATGTTTATGGCAATGGCAGAGCTGAAAGGATGCTTTCGAAGATACTCGGAAGTCGTACTAAAGAAGTAACCATAGCTACAAAAATTGGTTGGTTCAAGGGTACCGCTGCACATGCTTATGAACCCACACACATCCGCCATCAGTGTGAACAGTCACTAATCAACTTAAAAAGAGATTATATCGATCTCTATTATTTTCATCATGGTGATTTTGGTACCGATGATGTTTATCTTGATGATGCAGCTGCAATGATGTACAAGTTAAAAGAAGAAGGGAAAATCAGAGTAATAGGACTTTCTTCCTATTCCCACGAAAGATTTACAACACTTGCCCCAAAAATAAAACCTGACACTCTTCAAAGTTCTGCCAGTGCATTAGACGACAAATACCTCGCAAAAGGAACCCCCACTTCTGATCTGTTGAATGAGACGGGGATTTCATTTGTAGCGTTTGGACCAGTTGCTCAGGGTTTGTTGCTCGGCAAATATTCAAAAGATAACCCGCCAAAATTTGAACCAGGAGATCACAGAGCCGGTGCCCCAAGGTTTTCAGTTGAATTCCTGACCAAGCTTGAACCCAAAATTGAAGCTCTTAAAAAACATTTTGGTCCAACAGGTGAAGATCTTGCAAGAGTTGCCTTACAATATCTCTTAAAATATGATCGTGTAGCCGCGGTAATCCCCGGATTCAGGAATCTCGCTCAGGTTAAAATGAACCTTTCGGCTGCCGACAAACCACTTACAAACGATGAATTCAGTTTTGTACAATCAATTTTTTCAAATAAAGGAGAGTAGTAAATAATGTTCGAATTTAGTGAACTGCCTGCAAAGGAACCTAAAAAGAGGGAATATGAAGAGTCGGAAGAACTTAAATTTCTGGCTGAAAAAATAATTTCTGAACAAAAAATTGACGTTATGCCCGCTCAGGTCGGGTATATGATTGTCAGTCCAAATATTTCTAAAACTGTTCCGAGCAAAACCATCAAAACGCCTCCTGAATTAAAACATTTTTCCGGTTTTGACTATCTGGTTGAAGTGTCACTTGATCTCTGGACTGCCCTTGATGAAGCTGAAAGATATATCCTCATCCACCATGAACTCCTTCATATCCTCCCGATAATGAACGAAAAGACGGGTGATTATGACTTTAAAATCAGAAAACCTGATTTTGTGGCATTTAAATCGATTCTCGACAAATATGGCACCGACTGGAAACAGAAAATTAAACTGAGTCTAAGCTCTATCCATAATCTTACCCCGGCTCAGGAAGATTCTATCAGGATTTAGGGGAGAACTTCGGAACTTCAGAGTTTCAGAACTTCAGTGATTTAGACCAATAGGGTTCAAGAGTTCTGAGGTTCTGAGGTTCCGGAGTTCTGAGGTTCTGAGGTTCCGGAGTTCTGAGGTTCCGGAGTTCTGAGGTTCCGGAGTTCTGAGGTTCCGAAGTTCTCAATTTGCTTTTTGCTCCAAATATTTGTAATTTATGATGGTGATTTTCATAAACATAAAAAGGAGCCTTTATGAGATATCTTTACATGTTATTTGCTGTAATCTTGATTGCAGGAACCGGATTTGCGCAGAATGTTACTGTGCAAGATTACAAAGTTCCTGTAAGTACAGCAAAAATTCTGAGACTGACGGGAAGTTATAACTTCGCTCAGACAACGGATGAAGTTACAACTAATGTAACATCAAACAACGCTAATGCGACCGCTCTTTTCAGATATTTTTATTCATCACTTCCTTTTGCTTATTTTGTTGATATTGATGCTGTTGGCGGAAAGAATTTTGCCGAATTCAGTCATGATATCTCAATTCGTCCGAGTGTGAGAAAATATTTTGCTGATGACAAAGACTGGTTTGGTTTTGGTGCGCTTGATCTTCGTCATGCAAACACATTCAAACAGATCGAGTCGAACATCACAGTTGGTGGTGGATATGGCCGTTATATTAATGCTACTGCTCTCGCAAAAGCTGTAAGAATCGAAAGTCACCTTCTTAAAGAGGGTGTGATCACAGCCAGACTTCCAAAAGAAACCATGATAAAGATCGCTAACATCATCGAGCGTGAAGATGAATATCGTGGCGTTTTTGGAGATACTTACGAGAAAAACTGGTATGAGGATATTGAAAAAGAGATGCGTGCCACCGGACTTCTTCAGGGTGGTGCACTCGGAGCCATGGGTATTCTCAGGACACAACAGGTGTTAAAAGGAATAAATGAAAGAGTTAATGAAAGATTCTTCGGATGGGATGTAACTGCCGGTGTACTTTTTAACCTTTCGACCCGTGATAAATCCCCAACCAATTCACCTGCCCTCTCACTTGGTGGAAGATTTTCGAATCCTATAGGATGGAACTCACAGGTTAACGCCTATGCAAATATGAACACACCTTTTGATTCAACATTTTTCAAAAGTGTGATAGTAACTGCTGGTGTTGATTATTTTTATGAGCTTGGTAACAAAATAAACTTTGTTGCCGGTTATCAATTAAATTTTATAAAAAGAAACACTGTGTTTTTGCCTCTGAACGAAGACAGTTATGTGGATCATGCAATATCTGCCGGATTCATTTTCTATCTTGAAAACAATATCAATCTCGGAATTCAATCTTCACTAAACAGAAGTGGACTTTTGAAAGTTACCGATTTTAGAACTTCAGTATCACTTCAGTACAATGTATTTTAATTTATAACATCTTTAAAAGAAAAAAAGGCTGTCCAAATCGGGCAGCCTTTTTTTTGTTATAATAGATGTTTACTACTTTTTCAGCCAGGTCTGACCATCTTCGCTAAGATTTTTCAGATATTTAGCCGGTTCTTTTTTCAATTTTGTTTCGCAGCCGGGGCAACATACAGCAACGGTTTTTCCTTCAATTTCAACTGTTGGTGCGCCTGCTTCAATTTTTTCGCCGGTTACCGGGCAGTATAAATTCCAGACTGTTTTAACAGTTTTTTTGTCTTCCGAGCAACTGTCACCTTTTTTATCCGCTGAGCAACAATCGTCTTTTTTTACGGTTGTGTCTTTGGCTGCGTGATGTTCCTTATTCTGGTTTTCTTTCTTGGATGCATCCTGTGCATTCAACGATGCAGTACCAAAAAAGATGAAAAGGGGTAAAGCTAAAAAAATCAGCTTGTGCATTTATTTCTCCGATGATTGTGAAATGTTTCTAATTTTCTAACATCTAAAATAGGTTGAATAGTTCATTTATAAAAGGGGAAAGGGAATAGTCAGTTATCTTCCAAAATCTCGGACAACTTTTGTGCAATTACTTTCCGGTCAAATTGTTTGATAACTTCGGGATTGGTTTTAAAGGTATCCAGCTTATCAAAAAACTCAGATCCATCTGAACTGAACGGGAACATCATTCCGGCATTGGATAGGTTAATTATTCCCTCAACTTCGGCGTTGTCGTCTCCAAAAGCGATAATCGGGATACCCGTTCTGAGATATTCAAACAGTTTCCCTGGGAAATGTCGTTTTTCCATCGCACATACCAGGAGAAAATCGGCTTCTGCGAGAGTTTTAATCATATCATCATAAGAGAGGAAGCCAAGAGAGGTTGTGTGTTCATCCAGTCCTGCCTCAGAAATTGATCTCTTTACTCCCGGACTCACTGTGCCCGTGAACCATAACCTGATATTTTCACCCGCATCAATCCTTTTTTTGATATGCCCCCACAACTTTACAGGATTCTGAAAATCGAAGATGTTTCCGGCATGGAGCAAAATCTTCGCCTCTCCCCGGGATTTTAATCTCTTAAAGTTGACAAATTTCTCATCGTCAAATCCCCAATGCAGAACATGTCCTTTATCCTTCAGGAAGGGATAACTTTTAACATAATCGGCAAGAGATGTTTCGGTTACAAAAATTGAAGCACGGCTTTTCTTCAAAATCCTCTTTTCAAAAAAGGCATCCAGCATTATTGTTAATTTGCTTCTGGTTTGCCCTTTGTAATAAGCAATATTCAACCAGGGGTCTATAAATACAGGATAAAACGGAATTTTTGCATTTTTTGCAATCTTTGCTGCAGCAAGGTGAACAGAGTGGGGTGGCCCTATCGAAACTACCGAATCAAATTTTTCATCCAATAAAAGTTTATTCCCTGCACTGACCGCAAAAGGGTACCATCCAATTCTTGCATCGGGAATAAAAAGATTCATCCTTATCCAGAGAGATATTGCATGCGTGAGACTTTTGTTCTCTTTGGATATCGTTTCAGATGCCACAAGTTGGACATCTTTTCCCTTCCCGGTGAATATTTTATAAAACTCAAACGGTTCAATAGATTTGGTTTTTATAACTTTAAGGTCCGGAGCGATTTCACTCATCATCGAATCATCTTTTTGCATAAAAGATTCATCTTCTACTGTAAGAACTGCCGGCTGCCAGCCAAATTCCGACAGGTACTTTATCATCTTAAGGGGCCAATGAAGAGAAGCTTTCCCTGAAGGAGGCCAGTAATAGGTTAAAAAAAGTACCTTTTTCACCGTTTTTTGCCAGCAAAATTAATTACATCAGCAAGTCCAATATGACCGGAACCTTCATTTAGATTTATTGATTCTTTAGCAAAAATCTCAAAATCAAGATCGATAAAATCCTCAACTATCTGTTCGAGGGAAAAAAGCAGATTTATATCCTTTGGTCCGCCTGATGTTTTACCAAGCTGGGTTTTATCATAGGCTGTGAAAATCAACTTCCCCCCTTTTTTGAGCGATTTGACTACACTTTTATGTAATTCTTCCCTCATTTCCTGTGGCAAATGCACAAATGCAAGACCAACGGCATCATATTTCTCTTCACCATATTCAAAAGAAAAGAGATCGGCAACCTGATAATCAATTTTAACACCCGATTCTTCAGCAAACTTGTCAGCCTTCTTTTTTCCTTCTTCACTCCAGTCGAGACAGGTTACATCCCATCCCAACTTTGCAGCATAAACGGCATTTCTCCCCTCCCCCTCTGCAGGAAGCAACAATTTTCCGGGTTCAAGTTTATCAATCTCTTCTTTAAAAAAAGCATTTGGTTCTTTCCCGTAATAATAGTCCCGCGAGGCATATTTTTCATTCCACTGATTATTCAACACAAACTCCTTTTATTTAATGCAATAATGCAATAATCCAATAATGCAATAATTTTTGATAGTTCCACGGATTTCACGGATTTAACACAGATTCTCACGGATAAATTTATAAATCTCCCTCCGACAAGTCGGAGTTAAAATCTGTGTGCTCTGTGGTTTATCCCCCACTCACATCATAATCGTTCTAAACCTCCCCTCGCCTTTTAGGAGAGGGGTCGGGGGTGAGGTCCATTCGCGTCCTTTGCGGTTAATCCTTGCTACATCTTCCGTGACTCTGTGACTTCGTGACTCTGTGACTTATCTAATCTTCAGCTCCGGAAGCCTCCCGGGAATAACATGTCCGCCAAGTTTTTCGAGGGCGGATTCAAGTTGAACCACATCGGTCTCGGAAATTCTTTTAATTTCGTTATAAACAGGCGGAAATTCTTCTAAAAGCACATTATATGCAGTTAATTCATTTTTTGTCAATTTTGAAGTTGACCTCCAATGAGTATAAAGCAGGGTGTTAAGCCTTTCGGAAAGAGTAACCTGTGAAGGCGGATTCTCTTCAGTGCTTGGGAAATTTGATCTTCTTTCAAATTTAAGAAGAAGTTGATCCAATTGATCAAGAATTTTATCTGCTGAAACCATTAATTCAAATCCCGCACCAGGAACTAAAAGCGCTGATTGTTTCAGACTTGTCACTTTTTTGATGAGCTCGTCCAGGAATACACGGGTTCCTCTAAAAGTTCTTGCCAGCTCCCCTGCCTTTTTTTGGAAGTTTACAAGCTCGGCACGATCTTCAATCGGGAGTGTAGTGTTTCTTAAAGCAATGGCATTAAATTCAATCGTTTTACCCAATGGTTTAATTCCATCTCGTGTAACCATCGACATGGCAACTTTATATTTGCCCGGCATTACAAGTGAACTGCTCTGCTGTCTCATTGCTGCATTAAATTTGTCGGCTTTCAGAGTTGTGATGCTCTGGTATCTGAGATCCCAGTTTATTCTCTGTACTCCCTTTCCGGCAGTTTTTGTCAGCTTTTTAACCTCATTTCCCGATTCATCAGAAATAGAGAAGATCAGATACGGAGCCACTTCCCTGTTTTCAACATTAAGAGCAGAATCTGAAGGAATTGGTATCGGTTTTCCGTCAACAAAAAGTTTTGATTCCATCTCTTTTCTGATTTCTTTTAGAGTTTTGGGCACTTCTTTTATGTAATATGTAAGATCCACACCAAAATCAGGATTGGGAGCCTTAAAGTAGGTTGTTCCCGTTCCATATCTTCCGGGAGATTCCATATACATCAAGCCGTCGCGGGTATCAAATAAAAATGCTTCCTGTTCCAACATTTCGTTTGTGATTTTCCTCAGTGGAGTATAGTTATCAAGAATGAAGAAGCCCCTTCCAAAAGTGGCGATAACGATATCACCCTCTCTTTTTTGGAGATGAATGTCACGAACAGGAATGTCGGGTAAACCATTTTGCAGTTTGATCCAGTTTTTACCGCCATCGATTGTGAAATAAAAACCAAACTCTGTCCCGACAAAAAGGATATCAGGATTTTCAAAATCTTCGGCAATGCTCCAGACAGGTCCATTTTCAGGCAGGTTGGCAGAAATCGATTTCCAAGTCCGCCCTTTGTCTTCACTTTTCATTACATAAGGTTTAAAATCATCACTTTGGTGATTGTTAAACGACGCGTAAACCACATTTTCATTAAAACGGGAGGGAAGCAGATCGCTCACATAAGTATATTCCGGGACACCGGGGAAACTTTTTGTAGAGCGCCATGTTTTAACATCTTCAGTCACTTGAATAAGCCCGTCATCAGTTCCTGCATATAAAAGATTCTCTTTTACGGGTGATTCTGCAAGAGAAACGATGGTTCCAAAGAGGGAAGTTGATTTGTCTTTTGAGACTGCATCCGCACCCCAGTATTTATCCATAACAGGGAATGAGTTTCTGTCAACTCCTGTTGTAAGGTCGGGACTGATCACTGACCAATTATCACCGCGGTCATCAGTTCTAAAAACCATGTTGGCAGCTGTGTAAAGTCGGGTGTTTTTATGTGGACTTATAAAAAGCGGGGTATCCCAATTCCATTTGTAGGTTTTTTCACCTTTCCCGGGTTCGGGCCTGATATCAATAGCCTCTGAACTCTTTTTATCATATCTGACCATTCCGGCATATTGAGACTCTGCATATACAATATCGGGATTTTCAGGGTCAACAGCCGACCAAAATCCATCACCACCATTGGTAATAAACCAATCGGAATTAACAATTCCATCATCACTTAGGGTTCTTGATGGTCCTCCCATGCTGCTGTTATCTTGTGTCCCACCATAAACATTATAAAACGGCGATGCATTATCGGCAAAAACACGATAAAACTGAGTGACAGGGAGATTTTCTTTAAAATCCCATGATTTCCCACTGTCGAACGATTCGTAGATACCACCATCACCGCCAATCAAAAGATGTTCTGTGTTGGCAGGATTAATCCAGAGTGCGTGATCATCCACATGACGATCTGAAACTCCAAGATTTACCCAGGTTTTCCCTGCGTCTGTTGTCACTTTTGAAACAACTTCCATCGAATAAACTTTGTTTACATCCTTTGGATCACAAAATATCTCATTAAAATATTGTCCTGATGAAGCATAATCGCTCATTTTATCCCAGGTAGCGCCTCTGTTGGTGCTTCTGTAAAATCCACTGTGGCCCTCAGCCGCTTCAAGGATAATATAGAGAACATCAGGATTTACAGGGGAGATATCAATTCCCATTCCACCAAGATGAACTGAAGGAAGTCCCTTCATTATCTTTTCCCAGGTTTCACCACCATCTTCAGATTTATAGACGGCAGTTTCCGGTCCACCACCAATTTTTGTATAAATATGTCTTCTTCTTTGTTCAGAAGTGGCATACATTACATCGGGATTTCTTGGGTCAAAAAGGAGATTGTTTACTCCGGTATGGATGCTGATATCGAGAACTTTTTTCCAGGTTTTACCACCGTCAACGGTTTTGTAAAGTCCACGGTCCCCACCGGGTCCCCATGCAGATCCTTCGGCAGCAACAAAAACGATATTGGAATTACGTGGATCAATTATGATATCACCAATCTGGCGCGACTCTTTTAATCCCATGTTTTTCCATGACTTGCCACCATCAACAGATTTATAAACACCATTTCCATAACCCAATGCCCTTTGATGTGTATTTTCACCCGTGCCTGCCCACACCACAAATTTGTTGTTTGGATCCATCGTGACACAACCCATGGAGTATGCACCATAATTGTCGAAGACCGGACTAAAAGTGGTCCCGGCATTTGTGGTTTTCCATATATGTCCGCTTGAGACTGCTACGAAATATTCACTAATGTTTTTTGGGTCAACTGCAAAATCAGAAATTCTGCCGGAGGTAAGTGCCGGTCCGATATTTCTCCACTTCAGACCGGAAAAGTTCTCCTTTTGGAGGGTACTTTTTTGATCTTTCTCTTCATTTTGTGCAGTGATTACCCCGGAAACGAGGACTGAAATTAGCATTAAACAGATCAATTTGAGGCGCATTGGCATTATCTCTTTGTATGTGACTAAAAGGAAATTTTGGAAACCTAAAAATAAACAAGATTTAGATAATGCAGTAATCCAATAATCCAAATAATTCAATAATGCAGAAATCCAATTATACAAAGATCAAGCCGTTTGATTAAATGATTAAATTCTCATATATTAAATGTTGCATCAAAAAAAATAATTACACGACAACAAATCAAGTAATCTCAAATGAGTTGTAGCAAAAACCTTTCAGGCTTGCTTGCATGAAAGTGATAGTCGATCCCCGTTATTATCAGAGTGTACTCAGATGAAGAGCCTCTTTTTTCTTCTTTTTCTGATCACACCTCTGATTTCTCAAGGTATAGACGCTACCATACTTGGTGGTCTTTATTTTTCAGGAAGTTTTCAAAAACCGGGACCCAACGGCTCCAATATTCCCCTCCCCTTTAACAAACAATCACGACTACATCTTGCAAAAGAAGGTGAACTTACACCCTCGAAGAGTTGGAGCCTCTCATTTTCATTCTGTTTACGAGATAACAGAACAGATGGTGCTCTTTTTGTAGCAAAATCTAAATCCACATCACTGTCGTTTTATTTCTCACGCGGTAAAGCCCCTCAAAATGCTTCATTCACCCTGCTTATTAATGGTGAAAAAACTGAAGCCGGGTTTAACCTGAACAGACACAATATATATGATGGCAACTGGTTTGATCTGAAATTAAGCGTTGACGCACAAACAGGTGTAGCCCG
>Ga0209573_1002040_pt1 | contig 27494 bp, 29 predicted proteins | sample TNRBio252014_DNA_FD_185870 | JGI IMG/M metagenome (GOLD analysis project Ga0209573, IMG submission 185870) | Wastewater treatment Type I Accumulibacter community from EBPR Bioreactor in Madison, WI, USA - TNR Reactor_6/25/2014_ DNA (SPAdes)... | ecosystem: Engineered > Bioreactor > EBPR >... | reverse complement strand
TTTGCAGCCTGAGCGTGATGCAGAACTGGTTCAGGTGATACCCTTCGCGTGAGCGGTCGGCATCGAACACCAGCGTGCCGGGGATGTCCTCATAGTCCTTTTTCATGCGTCTCTCCCACCGTCATGGCGCGTCCGCCCGCCGCGCGGGGCGCGCGGGTGGTCACGGATTGCGGTATGTATACATTTCCCACGCCCGCGTCGCCAATTGAATCGACCCGGTGCCTATTGGAAAAAGCTATTGCGGAGTCACCTTTGTTGGCCGGGCGCCGCTGACAGGCTGCTCTGGCGCAACAGGTCCAGGAACAGCGCCTGTGTCGCGGTCGGTCGCCACGCCCTGCGATAGGTCAGGCCAATGGCGCGGGCCGCGTTGGTCAGCGGCACCGCCAGCGGCACGATATGGCCGTCGCGTTCCTCGACACTGATCTGGTGCCGCGAGACGATGGAGATATAGTTGCCCTCGGCCAGAATGCCGCGCAGCATCACCAGCGAGGACGAAACCACCCGAACCGGCGTGCGCGGTTGGTCCTGAATCCGCAGGGTTTCGAACAGATAGGTGCCAGCGGGCGTGCTTTTCGGCGGCGCGACCCAGGGGTAGGCCAGCGTCTCTTCGACACTGACCTGCGCGCGCCCGGCCAGCGGGTGACGGGGATGCGCGACAATGGCGAGTTCGTCCAGAAACAGCGCCTCTTGCGTGACGTCCTCGGCCGGATCAGGGCTGCGCAGCGCGCCGATCAGGCAATCCAGATCCCCCTCGCGCAAGGACCGCAGCAATTCGGGATACCGCCCGTCCACCACCCGCACCTGCACCCCCTGCGTCGCGGCGATCAGCCGGTGCGTCGCCTGCGGCACAATCGAGGTGCGCGCCAGCGGCAGCGAGCCCAGGGTAAAGGTGCCCCGGTCGTCACCCTGCTCGCGGCCAATCTCTTCAATGCCTTGGCGGATTTCGGCCATCGCCAGCTTGGCCCCCAGGACAAAGGCTTGTGCAGCTGCAGTCAGGTCCATGCCTGTCGCGCTGGCCTGAAAGAAGGGCACGCCCGCGACGTCTTCAAGCGTGCGTGCCGCCCGGTGGATCGTCGGTTGCGACAGGCCCAGATCGCGCGCCGCGATGGTGAAACTGCCACTGGCGGCGACCGCGACCAGCGCGCGCAACTGCGCCGACGTCACCAGATGGTCAAAGGCCGCGCGCCGCGTGCCGCTGCCGCGCAGCGCCAGCCGCGCCCCGGAGTGCAGATGCTCGAGCGCCGCGTGAACCCGCGGCAGGAACAGCGCGCCGCAGGGGGTGGTGCCAAAGCGCCGCGCCCGCCGCACCAGCAGCGCCGCACCGACCTCGGATTCCAGCCGGGCTATGGCCTGCGTTGCTGCGGGTTGGGACAGCAGGCAGGCCTCGGCCGCCTTCGACACCGACCCGCTGCGCGCGGTTTCCAGAAAGACCCGCATGTGGCGCAGGTTCGGCAGGCTGGCGGTCATGGCGCACCTGAATAGCGAAAAGTTATCCTAGCGACTGAGAACGGAATAGGCAAATCGCGGCGATCGGGGCAGAGTATGCGCCCGAACAGGACCGGTCGGCGGGCGCGCGCACCAGCCGCCGACGCAGCAGGAGAATGCCGATGACCCAACCGCAGCCGATGGATGCCGACTGGCTGGTGTATCACCAAAGCCCGAAAAAGCCGGATTTCGTGCTGCCCGCGGGCGCAGTCGATGCGCATTGCCATGTCTTTGGCCCCTCGGCCGACTTCCCCTATGCGCCCGAGCGCAAGTATACCCCCTGCGACGCCGGCAAGGATGTGTTGTTCGCCCTGCGCGACCATCTGGGATTCGAGCGCAACGTGATCGTGCAGGCCACCTGCCACGGCAAGGACAACCGCGCCGTGGTCGACGCGTGTCAGGCCGCGGGCGACAAGGCGCGCGGCGTGGCGACGGTCGGCAAGGACATCAGCCGCGACGACTTGCGCGCCCTGCATGACGGCGGCGTGCGTGGCGTGCGCTTCAACTTTGTCAAACGGCTGGTCGATGCCACCCCGCCCGAGGTCTTTCAGGGCATCGCGGCAAAGATCCAGGAATTCGGCTGGTCCACCGTCGTCTATTTCGAGGCCGCCGATCTGGAGGGGCTGACCCCGTTCCTGCGCACCCTGCCGGGGATCATCGTCGTCGATCACATGGGCCGCCCGGATGTGGCCAAGGGCGTCGACCACCCGGATTTCCAGCGCTTTGTCGATCTGATGGCGCAAAACGAGAACATCTGGTCCAAGGTGACTTGCCCCGAACGCCTGACCCTGTCCGGCCCGCCCGGCTATGACGACGTGGTGCCGTTTTGCCAGACGCTGGTGGAACGTTTCCCCGATCGCGTGCTTTGGGGCACCGATTTCCCGCATCCCAATCTGAAGGCCGACATGCCGGACGACGGCACCCTCGTCGACTTCATCCCCAGAATCGCGCGCAGCGCCGAGGCGCAGCGCAAACTGCTGGTGGACAATCCGATGCGGCTCTACTGGGCGGATTGAGCGCCAGCGCCAACCGGTCCCGCGGGGCGTGCCGAAAGGTGCGCCCCTTTTGCGTGCCGGGCGCCGGGGTTCTATAAGTTTTCCGCCGCGAAAATTCGTTTCACGTCCAGCGGCGGCGGGGGTTGATCCATGTCAAACGGCGCCCCTGCGGTGCATGCGAAAAACATGCATCTGGAGGAGGAACCCCAATGCACGACATGCCCGGCTTCGACTATCACATCGACATCCCCGGCACGACGCTGTTCGACGGCAAGATGGCGATGAAGGGCTATGCCCTCAACAAGATGTGCTACTCGTTCAACAAGGCGGAAAACCGCGAGGCCTTTCGCGCTGACGAGGAAGGCTTCATGCAGGCCTATGGCCTCAATGACGAACAGAAGGCGGCGATCCGGGCGCGCGACGTGCTGGGGCTGCTCGCGGCGGGCGGGAATATCTATTACCTCGCCAAGTTCGCCGGGATCTTCAAGCTGACGGTGCAGGACGTGGGTGGTCTGCAGACCGGCATGAGCACCGAAGAATTCAAAGCCTATCTGAAATCTCAGGCCTGAGGGGGAAACCATGGCACGCATTCTGGGCGGGATCACCACCTCGCATATTCCGGCAGTGGGCAACGCGATTCAAAAGCAGCTCTACGACGACCCCTACTGGAAACCGTTCTTTGACGGCTATCCCAAGGTCCACAAGTGGATTCAGGACAACAAGCCGGACTACGTCATCAACATCTATAACGATCACGGGCTGGGGTTCTTCCTCGACCGGATGCCCACCTTTGCCATCGGCGCGGCGCATGAATACCGCAACGAGGACGAGGGTTGGGGCCTGCCTTCGCTGCCGCCCTTTCCAGGCGCGCCGGAACTGAGCTGGCACATCATCGAATCGCTGGTGGCCGATGAGTTCGACATCACCTCGTGTCAGGAACTGGCGGTGGACCATGGGTTCGTGGTGCCGATGCAACTGTTCTGGCCGGGCGCGCCGCTGAACAAGGACATGCCCCGCGCCGTGCCGATCAGCGCCAATACCGTGCAGCATCCGATCCCGACGCTGAACCGGGCGCTCAATTTCGGCAAGGCGCTGCGCAAGGCGCTGCTGACCTTCCCAGAGGATGCCAAGATCGTCGTTCTGGGCACCGGCGGGCTGTCGCACCAGTTGGACGGCCAGCGCGCGGGGTTCATCAACAAGGACTTCGATGCCTATTGTCTGGAGAACATCGTTCACAACCCGGAAGAACTGACCAAGATCACCCGTCAGGAGCTGGTCAAAAACGCGGGCGCGCAGGGGACGGAATTCCTGATGTGGATGATGATGCGCGGCGCGCTGGGCGACGACGTGACCGAGATCACCCGCAACTATCACATTCCGATCTCGAACACCGCCGCTGGCACCTTGCTGCTGGAATGTGCCTAAGCCAACAGAAAGGGGGCGCTCGCGCCCCCTCTTTGCTGCGCAAATTCACCCCCTGAGGATATTTGAAGAGCAAAGAGGGGCGCGGCCCCGGCGCTAGCCCTCGAGAGCCTTGCGCAGGCGAATGAAGCTGTCGAGTGGCGATTTGGCGCCCTGACCGGACAGGAACCCGTCGAGCCGCGCAAAGAGCTTGATCGCGCGGTCGGTCAGTGGGTCCGAGCCCTGGGCATAGAGCCCGGCCTGCACCATCATCTCGGCGCGTTCCCACGCGCCGATCAGGCGGCGCGCCTCGGCGATTTGCGCGTTTTCCGTCGGTGTTGCGGCCACCGGCAGGCTGCGCGACACCGATCGCATCAGATCGATCGCCGGAAATCGCCCGCGCTCCGCGATGGCACGGTCGAGCACGACATGCCCGTCGAGCACGCCGCGCAGGATGTCGGCGACCGGCTCATCCATGTCTGACCCGGCGACCAGCACGGTGAAGACCGCCGTGATGTCGCCCTGTTCGGCCTCGCCGGGGCCCGCGCGCTCGGCCAGCGCCATGATCTGATGCGCCGTCGAGGGCGGGAAGCCGCGCAGCGTCGGCGCCTCGCCCGCCGCCAGCGCAATCTCTCGGTGCGCCTCGGCAAAGCGGGTGACGGAATCGCAGAGCAGCAGCACATGGCGACCCTGGTCGCGGAAATGTTCGGCCACCGTCATCGCCGTCAGGGCGGCCCGGCGGCGGGCCAGTGGCGATTGGTCCGAGGTGGCGCTGACCACCACCGAGCGCGCCAGCCCCTCGGGCCCCAGCACGGTTTCGGTGAATTCGCGCAACTCGCGCCCGCGTTCCCCGACCAGCGCCAGCACCACCACATCCGCCTCGATCCCGCGCGCCAGTTGACCCAGCAGCATCGTCTTGCCGACGCCCGAGCCGGCAAAGAGGCCGATCCGCTGGCCGCGCACGATGGGCAGCACGGTGTTGAAGGCGTCGAGCCCAGTTGACAGCCGCCCGCCCAGCCGTTTGCGCCGCGCAGGAGAGGGGGGAGGTGCGCGCAGCGGGCGCGGTGCCGGGCCGCGGCCCAGCGCGCGGCCATCGAGTGGGGTGCCGTAGGGGTCGATCACCCGGCCGATCCAGCTGTCATCGGGTGAGATGTCATTGCGGCCGACATGTTCGATGCGATCGCCCAGCGCGAGCCCTTCGACAGGCGCCTCGGGCAACACCTCGGCGCCGTCGCGGGTCAGCGCGAGGATCTCGCCGCCCACGGTGTGGCCCAGCGCGCCTTCGATCAGCACGCGGTCGCCCAGACGGGCGCGGCGCGACAGCCCCTGCGCCAGCAGCGTCGCCGAATGCAGCGACTGTATCCGGCCGAAATGGCGGACCTTGCGCACATCGGCAAGGTCGGTGAGCAGCGGATCGAACACGGTCATCGGCGCCTCCTGGCAGCAACGTGCGCCTTGGTGACGCACGATTACGCTTTCTAAACGAATCACCCTTAAAGATTCGTGCAGGCCAGCCGAGGGAGAACCCCATGTTCGAAAGCCTGGACATCCTGCGCATGGCGCAGGCCTATGCGACCCACGCTGCGACGCGCCAACAGGCGATCTCGCAAAACGTGGCCAATGCCGACACGCCGGGCTACCGATCGCGCGATGCCATCGCCTTTGGCGACTATTGGCAGTCGATGCAGAACGGCAGCCTGCGCCCGGAGGCGATGCTGCAGGTCGAAACGCAGCCCGCCACAATGTCACCCGATGGCAACACCGTCTCGCTGGAGTTCGAGATGATGCGCGGTGTCGAGGCGCGCCAGCAGCATGAGTTGGCGCTGGGCATCTATTCCATGACGCGCGACCTGATGCGCGCCTCGCTCGGGAAATAGCCGCCATGAGCAGTCTTGAGCGCACTCTCGCCCTTTCGGCCTCGGGCATGCAGGCACAGGCCGCGCGCCTGCGTCATGTCGCCGAGAACATCGCCAATGCCGACACCCCCGGCTATCGGCGCAAGCTGATCCCGTTTCAGCCCCATGCCCTGCCCGGCGACCCCTTTGGCGCGGCCAGCGGAGTGCGGCCCGGTCCGGTGCAAAGTGACCGCACCGAACTGACGCGGATCTACGACCCCGGCCATATCCTGGCCGACGAAACCGGCCATTACGACGGCTCGAATGTCGATCTGATGGTTGAAGTGGCGGACGCGCGCGAAGCGCAGCGTTCTTATGAGGCGAACCTCAGAATGTTCGATCAGGCCCGGCAAATGTCGCAAAGCCTGATCGGACTCTTGCGCAGATAAGGAGAATCCTGATGCAAATGTCCGCAACTGCCGCCGCCCGGTCCTATGGTGCGGCCCGGCCCCTCACATCCCCGGATGCCGAGGCCGCGGGGGGCCCCGCCACCAACGCCGGGCGGCTCGCCGACAGCTTTTCGCAGGTGCTGCAACGGGCCGAAACCACGGCGCAGCAGGCGATGACCGGCGGTGCCGATCCGCATGCGCTGGTCGCCGCGCTGAGCGAGGCGCAGATGGCCGTCGAGACCGCCGTGGCGGTGCGCGACAAGGTCGTCGAGGCCTATCTCGAAATCCTGCGCATGCCGGTCTGACCATGAGCGAGATCGCCTTTTTCGACCTCTTGCGCCAGGCGCTCTGGATCGCCGTCGCCATGTCGGCGCCGATGCTGGGCGTGGCGCTGGTCGCCGGTCTGACCGTCGGTCTGTTTCAGGCTCTGACCTCGGTGCAGGAAATGACGCTGACCTTCGTGCCGAAGATCCTCGCCATGTTGGTGGTGTTCTGGGTGTCGATGAGCGCGATGACCGCGATGCTGGTCGATTTTTTTCAGGGTCAAGTGATCCCCGTGATTGCAGGAGGCTGAGGCATGGACAACGCTGGCTATACTACGCTGACGCGGCAGTCGGGCCTGCTGCGGGAAATCCAGGTTCTGGCGCACAACGTCGCCAACCTTTCGACCACCGGCTTTCGCCGCGAAGGGTTGGTGTTCTCGGAATTCGTGCGCCAACTCGACCGCGAGGAAGAGCCGCTGTCGATGGCTGCCGCCAATGCCCACCAGACCTATCTGGTGCAAGGCGGGCTGACGATGACCAGCGGCACCTTTGACGTCGCGATCGAGGGCGAGGGGTTCTTTCGCGTCGAAACCTCCGAGGGCGAGCGCCTGACCCGAGCCGGACACTTCACGCCGAACGCCGAGGGGGAACTGGTCACCCCCGATGGCCACCGGGTGCTGGACCTGGGCGGCGCACCGGTGTTTGTGCCCGCCGATGCCGGACAGATCACCATCGCCCGCGATGGCACGGTCTCGGCCGATGGTCAGCCCTTGGCGCAATTGGGGCTGGTGGTGCCCGAGGATCCCTCGTCACTGCGCCGCGCGTCGGGTGTCTTGCACAGCGTCGACGGCGAGACCCGACCCATCGAGAACCCGGTGATCCTCCAGGGCTTTCTGGAAGAGTCGAACGTCAACCCGATCTCGGAGATGGCGCGGCTGGTGGCCGTCCAGCGCGCCTATGAGAGCGGGCAGAAATTCCTCGACCGCGAGGATGAGCGTATCCGCAATGTGGTCCAGACCCTCGGCCGATAGGAGTTACCGATGCGTGCCCTTCAGATCGCCGCCACCGGCATGAGCGCCCAGCAGATGCGGGTCGATACCGTGGCCAACAACCTCGCCAACATGTCCACCACTGGCTATAACGCCCGGCGGGCCGAGTTCGCGGACCTGCATTATCAACAACATACACGCGCCGGGACGATCAGCGCCTCGGATGGAACGCTGGTTCCGACCGGGGTTCAGCTGGGTCTGGGCACACGTCCGGCCTCGGTGTCGATGCAGGTGCAGCAAGGTGTGCTGACTGCGACGGGGGGCGATCTGGATGTCGCGATCGAGGGGCGCGGCTGGTTCGAGGTCACTCTGCCAGACGGGCGATCAGGCTATACCCGCGATGGCGGGCTCAAGCGCACCGGCGACGGGCTGATCGTCACGTCGGACGGCTTCGAGGTGGCGCCGGGCCTCACCATTCCGACCGAGGCGCGGCAGATCTCGATCAACGCCGAGGGCGAGGTCTGGGCCTATTTCTCGGACCGTGTCGAGCCCGAGCGGCTGGGCCAGTTGGCGCTGGCCAGTTTCACCAACGAACGCGGGCTCGAGGCGATCGGCTCGAACCTGTTCGTCGAAACCGAAGCTTCGGGACCGGCACTGCAATCGGTGCCGGGCGAGGACGGGATGGGCACGCTGCGCCAAGGCTATCTCGAGGAAAGCAGCGTCGATCCCGTGCGGGAACTGACCGAGATGATCAAGGCCCAGCGCGGCTATGAGATGAATGCCAAGGTCATCACCGCTGCCGACCAGATGATGGCGGCCACGGCTCAGGTGCGGTGATGCGCACGCTGGCCCTGATCCTGCTTTTGGCGCTTTCGGCCCCGGTGCAGGCCGATGTGGTGCTGGCCGGGCGCACGCTGCGTGCCGGGTCGCTGATTGCGTCCGCCGACATCGTGTTGCTCAGCGATCCGGCCCCGCCCGGCGCCGCCAGCCATCCCGACGAGGCCATCGGCCAGGAGGCCCGCGTCACTCTCTACTCTGGTCGGCCGATTCCGCTGGCCAGTCTGGGTCCGCCCGCGCTGGTCGAACGCAATGCCTTGGTCACGCTGGTTTTCCTGCGTGGCGGACTGGAGATTCGCGTTGACGGCCGCGCCTTGGGGCGCGGGGCTGAGGGCGAGGAAATCCGCATCATGAACCTGGCCTCGCGCAGCACCGTCAGCGGTTTTGTCGCCGGGCCAGGTCTGGTTCACGTGCCGTGAAAGGACCCGCCATGCGCCGTTACTTGTTGATCCTGCCCTTCGCCGCCTGCACCGAACTGACCGAGGTTGGCCGACCGCCCGACTTTGAGCCACTGGCGCCGAATCTCGAACATCACGCGCTTTATACCGCTGCGATCCCCGAGGTGACCGAGCGTCGTCAGGCCCTCGATTCGGCCTCGCTCTGGACGGCGGGGCAGCGCTCGCTACTGGGTGACCGGCGCGCCAGCCAGCCCGGCGATATCCTGACGGTGGTCATCGAGATCAACGACAGCGCGGTGATGTCGAACACCAGCCAGCGCGGTCGCTCGGGCTCGCAAAGCATGGGCGTGCCGCAATTGTTCGGCCTGCCGCAGGCGATTGACGCGCAACTTCCCGAAGGCGCCACGATGGCCGACGCGGTCTCGATGGATTCGGAATCGACCTTTCAAGGCCGCGGCAACATCAGCCGCAGCGAACAACTGACCCTGCGTGTGGCGACCACGATCATCGAGCGGCTGCCCAATGGCGTGGTGCGCATCGAGGGTAGTCAGGAAGTCCGCGTCAACAACGAACTGCGCGAGTTGATCGTCACCGGCTACATCCGGACCGAGGACATTTCGCGGCGCAACGAGATCGATTATGACCGCATCGCCGGGGCGCGCATCAGCTATGGCGGCCGGGGCCAGATCACCCAGATGCAGCAGCCACGTTATGGCCAGCAGATCGCCGATATCCTTTTGCCGTTCTGAGAGGCACCGATGAAAAAGCTGCTCCCCCTCCTGTTGTTGCTGATCGGCCTGGGCGCCGGGGCTGGCGCTGGCTGGTTCCTGCGCCCGCCGCCCGAGGCCCAGGAAGAGGCCGCCGCACATGGCGAGGCCGAAACGGACGGGCATGGCGCCGAAACGGACGGGCATGGCGTGGCGACCCCCGATCTGGCGGCGGTCGGCACCACCGAAACGATTCGCTTGCCCAACCAGTTTGTCGTTCCGCTGATCGAGGAAGGGCGCGTGCGGGCCATGGTGGTGATCGGCCTCGCATTAGAGCTGAACCTCGGGCACGGTTTCACGCTGGGCAATGACGAGCCCCGGCTGCGGGCGCTATTCCTGCAACGGCTGTTCGATCACGCCAATATTGGCGGATTCGACGGGTTGTTCACCTCGGGCGAGGCCTTGCTGGCGCTGCGTGCCACGTTGCGCGAAGTGGCGCGCGAGTTGATTGGCCCCAGCCTGCGTGACGTGTTGATCACCGAATTGCTGCGGCAGGAAAGCTAGGTCTTTACCCGATCCTTGCGGGCTGGCACCATCATCGGTGTCCACGGAGGGCCCATGGCCGACGCAGTCACCCGCCCCACCGACTGCCCGGTCGACGCGTTCCTCGCGGCTGTAGAACCTGCGCGTCGGCGCGACGAAGGGGTGGCGCTGGACCGGCTGTTCCGGCAGGTCACCGGATTTCGGCCGCGCATGTGGGGGCCGTCAATGGTGGGCTATGGGCGTTACGCCTATCGCTATGCCAGCGGGCATGCGGGCGAATCGCTGGCCACGGGCTTCAGCCCGCGCAAGGCGCATCTGGTGGTCTATATTCTGCCCGGCTACGCCGACCACGGCGCGATCCTGTCACGGCTGGGGCCGCACAAGCTGGGCAAATCCTGCCTCTATCTGGCCTCGCTGGCCAAGGTGGATCAGGAGTCGCTGGCTGACCTGATCCGCGCTGGTCTGGAAGACCTGTCGCGGCACTGGCCAGTTCTGCCCGAATAGCCCTCAGCGCAGGTCATGGGTCCGGCGCCCGGCAGGGTTTGCAGCACGCAGCCGACACAATTGCCTGCGATACCCCGGGCGACGCGCACATGACCGGCAAAGGACTGCATGTCGGTGCTCTCGCCCCGGCGGGCAGGCAGCGTGTTTTTGGGTCTGGCCAGAAAAATCCAGCCAATACAGGGTGAGCGCGCGGTCCGCTCGGTTGGTGAGCGGCATCGCCTCGGCATGCTGCGACGCGGGTGAGCGCATCTGGCCAAAGACCGGGCCGGAGGGATCGGGCCGGAGGGCGTCGCTTTACACCGGGGTGCGTGCAGGCGCAGCGCCCGGCGCAACACCGGCGTCGTGCACGCATTCCTGAACCTTGAGGATCGCCGCGGCACTGCCGACCAGCGACAGCGTGGCATCTGCGCCGCCCGTAACACTGACCGTCATCCAGTTGCCCAGACGCACCGCGCCGAGGCTGGCATGATCGACCGGGACATGGACATGACTGCCGTCGCCCCCGGCGCGGTTGAAGGGACAGGTGGCGCGGTCGATGTCGATCGTCACGGGGCTGGCGCCATGGCTGCCGGGGGCCGCGAACACCAGTTGCCACGCCGCTTGCGCATCCTGATCAATGCCCCAAGTGCCGCCATCCCGGGGAATCCCGGCGCTGCAGTCAAGGAACCGGCCCGCGTTGAGGTCGGCAATGGTTGTCCAGCCGCGCGCGCCTCCTGAATGGACCTGAAGCGCGATCGCTCCTGCAGGCGCAAGGACCGACAACGCCGCCAAACCCCATGTGCGCGGTCTGCCCCCCGCCCGACTGGGGGTCGGATCAGCGGGGTCGAAGCAAGAAACGGCGTCAGCCCTGCAAAGTGCGCACGCCGTAACCCTCGCGCCGGGCCATCATCGCCTGAGTGGCGGCGATGGCGCCTGCAGCGGTGGTGAAATAGGGGATCTTGTCCATCAGCGCGACGCGGCGGATGTCGCGGCTGTCGGCCACGGCCTGTGCGCCTTCGGTGGTGTTGTAGACCAGCGTGATGTCGCCGTTCTTCAACCGGTCCACGATGTTGGGGCGCCCTTCATAGACCTTGGCCACGGCGGTCGTGGCGATGCCTTCGGCGGTCAGCCAGCCCGCCGTGCCGCTGGTGGCGACCACTTCAAACCCCAGTCCGGCCAGATCGCGGATCGCTCCGGCCAATGCCGCGGTCTTGTCGGTGTCGCGCACCGAGACAAAAACCCGTCCCCCTTCGGGCAGGATCGTGCCTGCGCCCATCTGCGCCTTCAGGAAGGCCAGCGGGAAGGACCGATCCCAGCCCATCACTTCGCCGGTAGACCGCATTTCCGGCCCCAGCAGCGTGTCCACGCCGGGGAACCGCGCAAAGGGCAGCACCGCTTCCTTGACGCTGAACCACGGGGTTTTCGGATCAGCCAGGGTCAGCGGATCGGCCAGCGGCAACGGGCTGTCGGGGCCGACACCCTCGGGATAGGCGGCACGCATCGGGAAATTCGCCATCGGTTCGCCCGCCATCAGCCGCGCCGCGATGCTGGCGATGGCCGAATCGGTCGCCTTGGCGACGAAGGGCACCGTGCGGCTGGCGCGAGGATTGACCTCGAGGACAAAGATCACCCCGTCCTTAATGGCGAATTGCACGTTCATCAGTCCGACGACGCCCAAAGCGAGGGCCATCTTCACCGTCTGCTCTTTCAGTTCGGCGACGGTCTGGGCCGACAGCGAATGCGGCGGAAGGCAGCAGGCGCTGTCACCCGAATGCACGCCTGCCTCCTCGATATGCTCCATGATCCCGGCAACATGCACGGTCTTGCCGTCGCTCAACGCATCGACATCGACCTCGATGGCACCGCTGAGATAGCTGTCCAGCAACACCGGGCTCTTGCCCGAAACCGTCACGGCGTTGGTGATGTAGCGCTTCAACTGGTCCATGTCGCGCACGATTTCCATCGCGCGCCCGCCCAACACATAGGACGGCCGGATCACCAGCGGAAAGCCGATCCGTTCCGCGATTTCAATAGCTTGCGCGTCGGACGAGGCGATGCCGTTTATCGGTTGGCGCAGGTCCAGCCGCTGCAGCAACTGCTGGAACCGCTCGCGGTCCTCGGCGAGGTCGATGGCATCGGGCGAGGTGCCGAGGATCGGAATTCCCTCGGCCTGCAGCGCGTCGGCCAGTTTCAGCGGCGTCTGGCCGCCGAATTGCACGATCACCCCGTGTAGGGTGCCGTTCGACTGCTCGACCCGCAGGATTTCCAGCACATGCTCCAGCGTCAGCGGCTCGAAATAGAGGCGGTCCGACGTGTCGTAGTCGGTCGAAACCGTCTCGGGGTTGCAGTTGATCATGATGGTTTCATAGCCCGCGTCGGTCAGCGCGTAACAGGCATGGCAACAGCAATAATCGAACTCGATCCCCTGACCGATCCGGTTCGGCCCGCCACCCAGAATGACCACTTTCTTGCGGTTCGAGGGCCGCGCCTCGCATTCGACATCGCCCATCGCGGGCATTTCATAGGTCGAATACATATAGGGCGTCTGCGCCTCGAATTCGGCGGCACAGGTGTCGATGCGCTTGAAAACAGCGGTCACGTTGAGCGCCCGGCGCAGATGGCGGACCTCGGTCTCGGACTTGCCACACAGGGTGGCCAGTCGCGCGTCGGTAAAGCCGAGGATCTTTAGCGCCCGGATGCCGGCGGTATCGGTCGGCAGACCCTTGGCGCGCACGTCGGCTTCGGCCTCGATGATCTCGCGGATTCGGGCCAGGAACCAGGGGTCAAAGGCAGTGACGCGGTTGATCTCGTCATTGGTCAGACCGTGGCGCATCGCCTGCGCGATGACGCGCAGCCGGTCTGGGGTCTGCTGGGCGAGGGCCTTGAAAATGGATGCTTTTTCCGGGGAGCCGGGAATGGCGATCTCGTCAAAACCGCTGAGGCCGGTCTCCAGCGAGGCCAGCGCCTTTTGCATCGATTCGTGGATCGTGCGGCCAATGGCCATCGCCTCGCCCACCGATTTCATCGCCGTTGTCAGATTCGGTTCCGAACCGGGGAATTTTTCAAAGGCAAAGCGTGGGATCTTGGTGACGACATAATCGATGGTCGGCTCGAACGAGGCAGGGGTTACCTTGGTGATGTCATTGTCCAGTTCGTCGAGTGTATAGCCCACGGCCAATTTCGCCGCGACCTTGGCAATCGGAAAGCCCGTCGCCTTGGACGCCAGCGCCGACGAGCGCGACACACGCGGGTTCATCTCGATCACCACCATGCGGCCATCCGCCGGGTTGATCGCCCATTGCACGTTGGACCCGCCGGTTTCTACGCCGATCTCGCGCAGGACGGCGATGCTGCCGTTGCGCATGATCTGGTATTCCTTGTCGGTCAGCGTCAGCGCCGGGGCGACGGTGATGGAATCGCCGGTATGCACGCCCATCGGGTCGACGTTTTCGATGGAGCAGACGATGATCGCGTTGTCCGCCTTGTCGCGGACCACTTCCATTTCGAATTCTTTCCAGCCCAGCAGCGATTCATCGACCAGCACCTGCGCGACCGGGCTGGCCTCGAGGCCGCTTTTCACGATCGCCTCATAGTCGTCGCGGTTATAGGCCACGCCGCCACCGGTGCCGCCCAGCGTAAAGGCGGGCCGGATGATCGCCGGCAGGCCGACAAAGTCCAGCGCCTCGACGGCTTCGCGAACGCCTGCTGCGATGTCATACTTGCCCGAGGGCAACTTCGGCGCGGCAATGATCGTCGCCTTGGGGTTTTCCAGCCCGATCCGATCCATCGCTTCGCGGAACAGCTTGCGGTCCTCGGCCATCTCGATTGCCTGCCGGTTGGCACCGATCAGTTGCACGCCGAACTGGTCCAGAACGCCCATGTCGGCCAGCGCCAGCGCAGTGTTCAGGCCGGTCTGCCCGCCCATCGTCGGCAGCAACGCGTCGGGACGTTCCTTTTCGATGATCTTGGCGACAACTTCCGGCGTGATCGGCTCGATATAGGTGGCGTCGGCCAGTTGCGGATCGGTCATGATCGTCGCCGGGTTCGAGTTGACGAGGATCACCCGATACCCTTCTTCGCGCAGGGCCTTGCAGGCCTGGGCGCCCGAATAATCGAACTCGCAGGCCTGACCGATGACGATGGGCCCGGCGCCGATGATCATGATCGAGGTGATATCGGTTCTTTTCGGCATGGCGGCCCCCGTGCGTGCGTGATCGCACCAGCCCTGTCAGGCGGCGCGCAAATTGAGCCGGGTTATAGCCAGCCCGCGCGGGGGCGCAAGGGCCGTCAGACCCGCATCACCGTCGCATCCCGGGGCAAAAAACCGCGCCCCTTCATCTTGCCCCAAATACTCTGCGGTGGGTGAGCCCGGAACGGGCAAGGGGGGCTGCGAAGCCCCCCCTTTCCTTGACTTACAGACAGGCCTCGAACAGCGCCCGGGTGTTTTCGCGGGTCATCTCGATGGGGTTGCCACCGCAGGACGGATCCTCCAGTGCCATCTCGGTCAGCGTGTCGAGGTCCGGGTTCACCACTCCCAGCGCCGTCAGATTGGCCGGGATCGCCAAGGTCGCGCGCAGATCCATCACCGCGGCGCGGAAACCGTCGAATCCGCCGGAAATGCCCAGATAGGCCGCCGCGCGATTAATGCGCTCCTCGATCGCCGGGCGGTTCATGTCCAGCACCATCGGCATGACCACGGCGTTCGTGGTGCCGTGATGGGTGTTATAGACCGCGCCGATGGGGTGGCTGAGGGAATGGATCGCCCCCAGCCCCTTCTGGAACGCCACCGCACCCATCGCTGCCGCACTCATCATGTGGGCGCGGGCCTCCAGATTGCCCGGCTCGGCATAGACCGTGGGCAGGTTTTCGAACACCAGCCGCATCCCCTCCAGCGCGATGCCCTGCGACATAGGGTGATAGAAGGGGCTGCAATAGGCCTCGAGACAATGCGCCAGCGCGTCCATCCCGGTACCGGCGGTGATGAAGCGCGGCATGCCGACCGTCAGCGCCGGGTCGCACAGCGTCACCTTGGGCATCAGGCCGGGGTGGAAGATGATCTTTTTCTTGTGGGTGGCGCTGTTCGTCAGCACCCCGGCGCGGCCCACCTCGGACCCCGTGCCTGCCGTGGTCGGCACTGCGATGACAGGCGCGATTTTGGCGGCATCGGCGCGGGTATACCAGTCGTCGATGTCCTCCAGATCCCAGACGGACAAGTCGGCCCGCTGATGCGCCATCAGCGCGACCATCTTGCCCAGATCCAGCGCCGATCCGCCGCCGAAGGCGATCACGCCGTCATGGTTGCCCGCCTTGTAGGCGGCGATCCCCTCGACCATGTTGGCCTCGGTCGGGTTGGCATCGACGCCGCTGAACATGGCGCGACCCAGGCCCGCCGCCTCCAGCACGCCCAGCGCCTGCGCCGTGATCGGCAGCGAGGCCAGCGCGCGGTCGGTCACCAGCAGCGGGCGGGTAATGCCCGCGCTCTTGCAGTGATCGGCCAGTTCCGCGATCCGCCCGACGCCGAACTTGATCGCGGTCGGATAGGACCAGTTGCGATTGGGCACGCTCATTTCGTCACCTTCTTCATGTGATAGGATTTCGGCCGCGTGACCGAATAATAGCCCAACGCCGACAAGGCCGCGCCCCGGCCCGTGTCCTTGCAGCCGGTCCAGCACAAAGCCGGGTCCAGATAGTCGCAACGGTTCATATAGACGGTGCCGGTCTCCAGCCGCGCGCCGATTTCGGCGGCTGCATCGGGGTCTTGCGTCCACAGCGAGCAGGTCAGGCCATAGGGCGAATCGTTCATCAGCGCGATGGCTTCCTCGTCGCCCGACACCTTCATGATGCCAACGACCGGGCCAAAGGATTCCTCCATCATCACCCGCATCGAATGATCCACATTCACCAGAATCTGCGGTGCGAGGTAGGCGCCGCCGTCGTCTTCCGGGAACAGCGCGGGGTCGATCAGCGGTTTGGCACCGGCGGCCACGGCCTCGGCGATCTGCGCGCGCACGGTGCGGGCGAAGCGGACGTTGGCCATCGGGCCGATGGTGGTGGCGGCGTCGAAGGGGTTGCCCAGTTTCAGGGCCGACACCCACTTGACCGCCTTGGCGACGAACTCGTCATAGAGCGATTCATGCACATAGATGCGCTCGATCCCGCAGCAGCACTGGCCTGCGTTATACATCGCGCCGTCCATCAGGCTGTCGACCGCCGCATCCAGATCGGCATCGGCCCGCACATAGCCAGGATCCTTGCCGCCCAGTTCCAGCCCGGTGCCGGTGAAGGTGCCCGCCGCAGCGCGTTCGATCGCGGCGCCCCCGGCGACCGAACCGGTGAAGTTCACGAAACCAAAGGATTTCGCCCCGATCAGCGCCTCGGTCACCGCATGATCCAGCACAACGTTCTGGAACACATCCGCCGGAACCCCGCCCGCATGGAAGGCATCCGCCAGCCGCTCGCCCACCACCAGCGTCTGAGTCGCGTGTTTCAGCACCACCGAATTGCCCGCGATCAGTGCCGGAATGATGGTATTGATCGACGTCAGATACGGGTAGTTCCACGGCGCGATGACAAACACCACGCCCACGGGTTCGCGCGCCAGATAGCGGCGGAAGCGGTCGCTGTCTTCGACCATGGTCGGCGCCAGCGTCTCAGCCGCGATCTCGGCCATATAGGCGGTGCGGTCATTCACCCCGCCGAATTCGCCGCCATAGCGGGTCGGTCGGCCCATCTGCCACGCCAGTTCCTCGACAATGCGCGGCTTGTCGGCGTTCAGCGCGGCGATCCCGGCCTTGACCTTGGCGATGCGCTCGTCCAGCGGCAGCGCCGCCCACAGCTTTTGCGCCGCCTTGGCGCGCGCGACGGCGGCTTGCGCCGCCTCCAGCGTCAACGCCGGACGCTCGGCATAGACCCGCCCGTCCACGGGCGAGATGCATTGGATCATCTTCGTCATCAGTCACCTCTTGCGCCCAACCGGCGCGTTTATCCGCGAGGGGCGGGGCTCAGGCCCGCTCCAACCCGCGCTTGCGTTCGAAATCGGTCACCACGCGGTCATGCTCGCTGATCTCCCAGCGCGCCGCATGGACATAGTGTTCCACCACCGCATCCCCCAGCGCCGACCGCAGCCAGCCTGAGGAATGCGCCAGATCGGCGGCTTCGCGCAGGGTGTGCGGGATCTCGCGGACATCGGCCGCGGCATAGCCGTCGCCCTTCAGTTCCGGCTCAAGCACCATCTGCCTTTCGATCCCGTCCAGCCCCGCCGCCAGCAGTGCGGCACAGGCGGTATAGGGGTTCAGATCCGCCCCGCCAATGCGGCATTCCACCCGCACGCCCTTGGTGCCCGACCCGCAGACACGGAACCCGGCCGTGCGGTTGTCAGGCGACCAGACGGCCTTGGTCGGGGCGAACATGCCGATGCAAAAGCGCTTGTAGCTGTTGATGAAGGGCGCAAGGAAGATGGTGATTTCCCGCGCATGGGCGAGTTGCCCGGCGATGAAGTGCTTCATCAGCGCCGACATGCCCAGAGGATCGGATTTGTCCTGGAAGGCGGCGGTGCCATCCAGCCCCCACAGCGATTGGTGCACATGGGCCGAGGACCCGGCCTTGCGGTGGTCGTACTTGGCCATGAAGGTCACGCTCTTGCCATGGGCATGGGCGATTTCCTTGGTGGCGGTCTTGATGATCGTGTGCTGGTCCGCCGTTGTCAGCGCATCGGCATAGCGCACGTTCACCTCGGCCTGGCCCGCGTCGGCCTCGCCCTTGGTGTTTTCCACCGGGATACCAGCGCCATAAAGGCCATTGCGCAAGGCGCGCATCAGCGGTTCTTCCTTGGCGGTCTGGAAGATGTGGTAATCCTCGTTATAGCCGCTGATCGGCGTCAGCGCCTCGGTGCCCTTGTCGCGCAGCGATTCATAGGTCTGCTCGAAGACATAGAATTCCAGTTCCGTCGCCATCATCGCGTCAAAGCCCATGGCACGGGCGCGCGTCACCTGCCGCTTCAGGATGGCGCGGGGGGAAACGGTGATTTCCTCATGCGTGTGGTGGTCCAGAAGGTCGCACAGCACCAGCGCCGCGCCCGGCATCCAGGGCGTGCGGCGCAGCGTGGACAGGTCGGGCTTCATGACATAGTCGCCGTATCCCTGCGCCCAGCTTGCCGTGGCAAAGCCCGGAACCGGGTTCATTTCCATGTCCACGGTCAAGAGGTAGTTGCAGCAATGCGTCTCCTCCCAGCCATGCGCCAGGAAATGCGCGGCGTGAAAGCGCTTGCCCATCAGCCGACCCTGCATGTCGACGGCGGCCACCACGACCGAGTCGATCTCGCCCGCCTCGAAGGCGGCGGCCAGCGTTTCCATCGTCAACAATCCAGACATTCCGTCCCTCATTGCGGCGCCCTTCGGGTCGCCCTTTCAACTTGCCCCAAATACTCACGGGGTTTCCCAAGAGGGGGCGTGCCCCCCTTGGGCGAGTGGGTTTGGGGGGCATGCAGCCCCCCAAGCCTGCCTCACGAATAGCGATACGGCCGACCGGCGCGGTCCATCGCGGCGTTATAGTCCTTGAAGGTCTGCACCACGCGCGCCTTGACCTCGCTCTCGGCGCCGATCTCGTCCCAGAACACCCTCGCCGCCGCATCCACCGTCGCCCATTCCGCATCCGGAATCGCCGTCAGTTGCAGCTTGGTTCCTTCGGTGCGGAACCGTGCCTCACCGGCCCAGTACCAGTGCTGGCGATAATAGTGCGACTGCTCGAAGCAGGCGGTGACCAGTTGCTGCAGCCGCGGCGACAGCTCGTTCCAACGGTCCATGTTCGAGAAGAAATGCCCGATCCAGGCGCCCGAGATGTTGTTGGTCAGGAAATAGCCGGTCACATCGGCCCAGCCCACGGTATAGGCCTCGGTCGCGCCGCACCATGCGACGCCGTCGATCTCGCGGGTCTGCAGCGCGATCTGCACGTCCTCCCACGGTACGGTCACCGGCACGACGCCGAATTGCGCCATGAAGCGCCCGGCGGTCGGGAAGGTGAAGATACGCTTGCCCTGCAGGTCGGCCAGCGAGTTGATCGGCGACGAGGTGATGAAATGGCACGGATCCCACGATCCGGCCGAGATGTGCTTGACCCCGACATTGGCGTATTCCTGCGCCCAGATGTCGTTGAGGCCCCAGTCGTTGAACAGCGCGGGCACGTCCAGCGAATAGCGGCTGGCAAAGGGGAAATAGCCGCCGAACACCGTCACTTCGGTCGGCGAGGCCATGCTGTCGTCGTCCGACTGCACGCAGTCGATGGTGCCGCGCTGCATCGCCTGAAACAGCTCGCCCGTCGGCACCAGTTGGTCGGCGTAATAGAGGTCGATCTGCATCTCGTCGCCGGCGAGGGCGTTGAACAGGTCCACCGCCGGTTTCACCACATGCTCGCCCAGCGCGGCGCCCGCATAGGTCTGCATCCGCCAGCGGATGGTGGACTGCGCCTTGACGGCCGGGGCCGCCAGCGTTGCGGCGCCGGCCAGCGCGCTCGTGGTCAGGAACTTGCGTCTTGTGGTCGTCATGTCACGTCCTCCATGGGTTGGGTCTTGGTCTCAGTGGTCGAGCAGTTGAGGCAGCCAGAGCGCGATTTGCGGAAAGATCATGATGGTGGCCAATGCCACGACCATAACCCCGACAAAGGGCACGATCGAGCGATAGATATCGCCCATCGAGATCGACGGCGGCGCCATCGCACGCATCAGGAACAGGTTATAGCCAAAAGGCGGGGTCAGATACGCGATCTGGCAGGTTATGGTGTAAAGCACACCATACCAGATGAGGTCGAAATCCAGCGCGCCGACAATCGGCACATAGAGCGGCGCCACGATGACCAGCATTGCCGTATCATCGAGGAACATGCCCATCAGCAGAAAGCTGACCTGCATCAGGATCAGGATCTGCCAACGGTTCAGGCCCATGTCCTCGACGAACAGGCGCTCGACGAATTCCACCGCCCGCAGCCCGTCAAAGATCGCGCCAAAGGCCAGCGCGGCGAGGATGATCCACAGGAACATGCAACTGACCGACAGGGTTTCGCGCAGGCAGGTCTCCCAGACGGCGCGGGTCATGCGGCCCTTCCACCATGAGGCCACCACCGCCGCCAGCGCCCCGATGACCGAGGATTCGACCAGCCGCGTATAGCCCATCACAAAGGGCACCATCATGACGAAGAAGATCCCCAGCGGCAGGACCCCGGCCCACAGCAGCCGGAATTTCTCGGAACGAGGGACCAGTGCGCGTTCTTCGGCGTCCATCGCCGGGCCCAGCGCCGGATTGATCCGGCACCGCAGCCAGATATAGGCGATGAACATGCCCGCCATCATCAACCCCGGCAGCAAACCGGCCAGCCAGAGGGAATCGACCGGCTGGCGCGCGATCATCGCATAGAGCACCATCACCACCGAGGGCGGGATCAGGATGCCGAGACTGGAACCCGCCTGAATGACCCCCGTCACCATCCTCTTGTCATAGCCGCGTTTCAACAACTCGGGCAGCGCGATGGTGGCGCCGATCGCCATGCCCGCCACGGATAGCCCGTTCATCGCCGAAATCAGCACCATCAGCAGGATGGTGCCCATCGCCAGCCCGCCCGGCACCGGCCCGAACCAGACATGGAACATGCGGTAAAGGTCGTCAGCCAACCGCGATTCTGCCAGCACATAGCCCATGAAGATAAACATCGGCAGGGTAATCAGCGGAAACCAGTTCATCACCTTGAAGGCCTGCGCATAGGCGATGTCGAACCCGCCGCGGTCGCCCCACAACAGCAACGCCGCCACCACGGCGACAAAGCCGATCACCCCGAACATCCGCTGCCCGGTCAGCATCAGCATCAACAGCGTGCTGAACATCAGCAAGGCGATCCATTCCGTGGCCATCAGATCTCCTTGCCGCGCAGGCGCGCGATGTCACGGATCAGGAATGCGATGCATTGCAGCAGCATCATCACGATGCCCAGCAGCATCACCATCTTGACGGGCGCCATATAGGGCCGCCAGAAGCCCCGCCGCCGCTCGCCGGTTTCCAGGGCATACATCAGGCTTTCCCAGCCGCCCCAGACCAGCACCGACAGGTAGAAGATCAGCGTGCCGATGGTCAGAATATCGACCAGTGCGCGCGTGCGGTTCGACCATCGGGCATAGAGCAGGTCCATCCGCACCGCCGAACCCATCTGCAGCGCATAGGCGCCGCCGATCATGAAATAGCCCATCAGCAGGAATTGCGACATCTCGTCGGTCCACATCGGCGGACGCCCCGCGCCGCGCATCACCGCGCCGAACATCAGCACCGCCATGAGAGCCAGCAGCGAATACATCGCGACGCGGCCCAACAGCCAGTTGAACCGCTCGACCCAGCGTACATAGGCGACGAAGATACCGGGCATCACATCCCCCCGGCGGCGCGCAGCGCACGCGCCAGCACGGGCGCCAGCCGCTCGGCCATTGCCGCCTGCGCGGGGGCGTCTGCAATCAGGTCGTTGCGGATCTCCAGCATGGTATTGGCCAGCCGCATCGGCACCGCGTGCTGGCGGATCGTGTGGGTGACGTCCCCGGCGGCCGAATAGGGCTCGTTCAGGCGGGTGTCGAGGCCGCAGCCCTCGGCGGCGGCCAGCACGGCCAGCGACAGCGCGGTGTCGTCGTCATGGATGACGCCGAATTCGACGCTGCGGTTTTGGCCAAAATAGATCGGGGTAAAGGAATGCACCGCGATCAGAACCGGGCGGCGGCCCAGTGCGACCAGTCGGGCAATCTCGGTGGTCAGGGTGGCGTGAAAGGGCAGGCAGACCGCCTCGGTGCGCGCCAGCCGGTCGGCCGGGGTCAGCGCCACGTTTGCGGGCACCGCGTAAACCTCGGATTTCGGTGGCATTGCAGCAGGATGGTCCGGCGCGCGGTTGAGGTCATAGACCAGTCGCGACAGCGGTGCCGAGACCAGCACCGCCCCTCCGGTCACTGGCGCCAGCCGCGCCGCCAAGCCCCGCGCCAGGCCCAGTGCGCCGATGTCATACGCCGCGTGCGAGGCCCGCGTCGCCGGATCAATCCCCAGATCGCCGCCCAGCGCCAGAAGGCCCTCAGGCAACGAGTTCGAGGCATGTTCGCAGATCAACACCAGTCCGGCAGGCGCCTCGTCGCGGCCCGGCTGCCCGTCGGCACGCCAGTTTTCGACCACCCCCTCGAAACGCGGCAAGGGCTGGGCAGAGGGGCGCAGGGCGCTTGCCGACATCGGGGACTCCGGGCTCAGGGTGGTGCCAGCCTCATGCATCGGCCCCAAATCTGTCAAGTTCTTTTCGGGCGGAAGAAATCTGTTACAAATCGCACAAACGAAGCTAGTCTGTTTCTTGTGCAAACCCAGCGAGGGATGATGAGCGCCGCGCCTGACCCCATCTCCGCACCCCCGGACACGCCCGAATCCCGGTTGCGCGCCGCCTTGCCCGACCTGACCCGCGCCGAGCGCCAACTGGCGGCCTTCATGCTGGCCAACTACCCGGTCTCGGTGCTGGGGCCGGTGGCGGCGGTGGCACGGGGGGCTGGGGTTTCGGCGCCGACGGTGGTGCGGCTGGTGCAAAAGCTGGGGTATGCCGGCTATCCTGCCTTTCAGGCCCAGTTGCGCGAGGAGGTCGGCGAAAAGCTCGCCTCGCCGCTGGCCAAGCACGAAAAATGGCGGCTGACCTCGGCAGGCGACCATGTGCTCGACGCCTTCGCCGCCAAGGTGGTGCAGAACGTCACCGCGACGCTGGCGCAACTGGATCACGCCGGGTTCGACGCGGTGGTCGATCTGCTGGCCGATCCGGCGCGGCGGGTTTCGATGCTGGGCGGGCGGCTGACGCATCCGGTGGCCGAGTATTTCGCCACCTCGCTCAGGGTCACACGCGGCGAGGTTAACCTGCTGTCGAACATGCCGAATTCATGGCCGCCTGCGCTGTTGGACATGCGAGCGGGCGATGTGCTGCTGGCCTTTGACATCCGGCGCTATGAGGCATCGGTGCTGCATATCGTCGAGATGGCACGCGCGCAGGGGGCCGAGGTGGTGCTGATAACCGACCGCTGGGTTTCGCCCGCTGCGGCCCATGCCCAGCATATCCTGCCCTGCCACATCGAGGCCCCCGGCGCCTGGGATTCGATCGCCGCGCTGGTGATGCTGGTCGAGGCGCTGCTGGCCGGTGTGCAGAACCGCACCTGGGATGTGACGGAAGACCGGCTGAAACGGATGGAGGCGCTCTATGCCCGCGCCCATCTGTTCCGCCGGTCGCGTTGACGGGGGTGGGGATGCATCCGCTGGTGGTCCTGCTCAATCTGGCTGCGGCGGTGATGCTGCTGCTTTATGCCGTGCGCATGGTGCGCACCGGGATCGAACGCGCGCATGGCGCGGCGCTGCGTGACCGGCTGCACGGCGCGGCGCGTCACCGGCCGGGGGCGGCGGCAGGTGGCGCAGTGCTGGCGATGCTGCTGCAAAGCGCGACGGCGGTGGGCGTGCTGGTGGCGGGCTTTGCCGCCAGTGGCATGCTGCCCGCGGGGGCCGGGCTGGCGGCACTTCTTGGGGCGGATTTTGGCTCGGCGCTGGTTGTGCGTGTTCTGGCGCTCGACCTGTCTGAACTGGTGCCCGTGCTGATCCTGACCGGCTGCGTGCTGTTCCTGAAGATCGAGAGCCGCCGGGCCAAGCAATACGGCCGCATCATCCTGGGCGTCGGCTTTGTGCTGCTGTCGCTGCGCATGATCGGTGAAGCGACCGAGCCGCTGCGCGACTCGGCCGCGCTGCCCATCGCGATGCGCTGGCTCGCTGGCGATCCGGCCAGTGCCTTTTTGGTGGCGGCGGGGCTGACCTGGGCAGTGCATTCCTCGGTGGCGATGGTGCTCTTGCTGGCGGTGCTGGCGCAGGGCGGCGCGCTGCCGATGGCCGCCGCGCTGCCGATGTTGATGGGTGCCAACACGGGCGGCGCGCTGATCGCCGTCTGGCTGACGCGCGGGATGGAGCCCGTCGCCCGCCGCATTCCGATCGGTAACCTGATCCTGCGCGGCGCGGCGGCGCTGGCGGTTACGGCGCTGCTGGCGCTGGGAGGGTTGACGCTGCCCGATTGGCTGGGCGCCGCGCCCGGCGCGCGGCTGGTCAACGCGCATTTGCTGTTCAACGCGGTGGTCTTGCTGCTGGCACTGCCATTGATCGGCCCGGCGCTGGTGCTGGCCGGGATGCTGGTGCCTGACCGCCCGCTGCCCTTGATGGCGGGCCAGCGCCGCCGCTCCAGCCTCGACCGCGCCACGCTGGCCATGCCCAGCCTGGCGCTCGCCTCGGCCAAACAGGAGCTTTTGCTGATGGGCGCCGCGCTGGAGGAAATGCTGCGCCCCCTGCCCGAATTGTTGCAAGGCGCCACGCCCGAGGCGATTCAGGCCACCGCGCAACTGGATGACGAGGTCAACCGACGGCACTCGGACGTCAAGCTCTTCCTGGCCGCGCTGACCGAGGGCGAATTGGCCGAAGACGAGGCGCGGCAGGCGATCCAGCTGACCGGATTGGCGATCAATCTCGAATACGCGGGCGACATCATCGCCAAGACCCTGATGCCGCTGGCGCAGAAAAAGACCGACGAGGGGCGGCGGTTCTCGGCGCAGGGGCAGGGCGAGTTGGCGGTGATGCATGCGCGGGTGCTCGCCAATCTGCAACTGGCGATGAACGTGCTGATCTCGGGCGACCCCGAGGCCGCGCGCCGCCTGATGCGCGAAAAGGAGGCGATGCGGGCGCTGGAGCGGGCCAGCATGGACAGCCATCTGGCCCGGCTGCGCGCCGGTCTGGGCGAATCGCTCGCCACCAGCGCCTGGCATCTGGAGGCGGTGCGGGCCTTCAAGGAGATCAATTCACTGCTGGTGGCGGTGGCGTTGCCGATTTTGGAGGAACGCGGCGAGGTGCTGCGCAGCCGGTTGAGCGCGGGGTAACCGCGCGCCTATTGCCGAGGTCGCAAGGTAGGTATCTGTGGCAAACTGGCCGACGGGGTGTGCACCCGAGGCCCGGCGTCAGCCCAGAATGGCGACTGCGACCGCCGCCAGCGCCAGCGCGGCGCCAAAGGGAATGCGGCCCAGCCGTCTGAGCGAGCGACCCCGGCGCCGCGCGCGCAGCAGGGCTAGCGCCAAGGCGGCCAGCGCCGCCAGCAGCACCACCAGTGGTAACGCCAGCGGCCCCAGTGCCAACCCCAGCGCGGCCATCAAGAATACATCGCCCAGCCCCATCCCCTCGCGCCGCGTCGCCAGCCAATACCCCGCACGGATCGCCCAGAAGGCCCCGCCACCGGCCAGCGCGCCGGTCAAGGCCCCCGCCAGCCGCTCTGCCATGTCGGGCCAGCCGGTGCCATCACCCGCCAGCGTCAGTGCCAGCCCCAGTGCGGCGCTAACCGCCAACAAGTCGTCCGGCAGTCGAAAGCGCCGCAGATCAGCCAGCGCCAGCGCCAGCAGCGACCACATCCAGACCGCCAGCAGCAAGGCCCGCGCCGGGTCAGCCGCGCTGAGGGCGGCGGCGATTCCCATTGCGGCACCGGCCACCTCGGCCTGCCAGAGCACCGATGGGATCGGTGCGCCGCAATGGGCGCAGCGCCCGCGCAGCAACGGCCACGAGACCAGCGGCACCAGGTCACGCGCCCGCAGCGGCGCCTTGCACGACAGGCAGCGCGAACCGCCCTGCACCCAGCCCTCGCCGCGCAGCATCCGCTCGGCCACAAGAGCGACGAAGGACCCCGCCGCCGCCCCTGCAAGCCCCAGAAACAGCGCCAAGCCGCTGATCACGCCCCACCCCCCAAACCCGTGCGAGGTTGTGCGGCGGCGCGGCGGGCGCTAGTCTGGCGGCAAGCGGAAACCATGGGGCAGGGGGATTGCATGGCTGCCAGTGCTAGCAGAGCGTCGCGGCGCGCAAAAGGCCGGTTGCGGCGCGACGCCGGGCTGACCTTGATCGAGCTGATGGTGGTGGTGGTCATTCTGGCGCTGCTCGCCGTGGTCATCGTGCCGCGCGTCATTGACCGCCCCGATCAGGCCCGTGCGGCCCGCGCGATGGCCGATATCGCGGCGATTTCCTCGGCGCTCAATTTGTACCGGCTGGACAACAGCGCCTATCCGACCACCGAACAGGGTCTGGCCGCGCTGGTCACCCGGCCGACATCGGCCCCGGTGCCGGGCAACTGGGCCAGCAGCGGCTATCTGCAAAACCTGCCGGTCGATCCCTGGGGCCAGCCCTATCTCTATCTGACGCCCGGCGTGCATGGCGCCTTTGATCTGGTCAGTCTGGGCGCCGATGCCCGGCAGGGAGGCAGCGGGGCGGATGCCGACATCACCAATTGGCAAGGCCGCTAAAGGCTTCACCCTGATCGAGTTGCTGGTGGTGGTGACGCTGTTGGCGATTCTGTCGCTGGGCGCTGCTCTGGCGGCTGGACGGCGAGGCGAGGCGGCTGCGGACCATGGCGAGCGACTGCAAACCGCCGTCGCGCAGGCACGCGACGCGGCGCTGTTCGGGCGGCTGCGCATCGGTCTGATGCCGCAGGCGGCGGGCTGGCAACTGATGCGCCGCCGCGCGGGCGAGGGCTGGCAGGCGCTGGGCGCGCCGGTGGTTCTGGGCGGGGTCGCGATGAATTGGGAGGTGGCGGGAGTGTCACTGACCCTGCCCGCAGGCGCCGCGCCACCGATCGGCTTTGGCCCGGATGGGCGGGGGACGCCTTTTGCGGTGACCTTCACCCCCGGTGGATTGCGCTGCGCAGGCCAGCCGGACGGTGGACTGACATGCGCCGCGCGCTGAGCCGGGGCTTTACGCTGATCGAGGTGGCGGTCGCTGTGGCGATCCTGTCCTTGGGCGCGATGGCGGCCTGGCGCAGTCTCGGCGCGGCGCAGCGTGGCATCGGCGGGCAGGTGGGGCGGGCGCTGGCCGCCGAGGTGGCGCTGAACCGTGCCGCCGAGTTGCGGCTTTACGGACTGCTCGCGGGCCGCGCCCTGCCCAGCCAAGAGCGCATGGGTGGCCACGACTGGCGCATCGAGATCATCGAGGCCGAGACCGCCGCCGGAGGAACCGCCGTGACCATCGCCACCACCGCACCCGGCCAGCCCGGCGCGCGGCTGGTGGTGCATCTGAC
>Ga0209573_1002039_pt1 | contig 27520 bp, 26 predicted proteins | sample TNRBio252014_DNA_FD_185870 | JGI IMG/M metagenome (GOLD analysis project Ga0209573, IMG submission 185870) | Wastewater treatment Type I Accumulibacter community from EBPR Bioreactor in Madison, WI, USA - TNR Reactor_6/25/2014_ DNA (SPAdes)... | ecosystem: Engineered > Bioreactor > EBPR >... | reverse complement strand
TTCAGCCGGATCGCCGCGGACAGGCCGGCCGGGCCGCCGCCGACGATGACCACATCGTATTCCATCCGCTCGCGTTCCGGCAGGTCCATCGTGCCTTCTCCTAACGTCTTGCCCAAATAGTTTATATATGAACCATACGCCTTGTCCGATCATTTGCAAGGCGCATGTGCATTCCCTTGCTCAAGCGTATGCGTTACTTGGAAGCAGCATTCAACCTAGGAATTCACCCGGGCATGCACAGGCACGGACGATGGGCGGCGACAGCGAACTGATCGCCCTCAGGCAGGTGATCGAGTGGCACATCGAGGCGGGGGTGGACCTTGCGCTCGACGAGGAGGCGCACGACCAGTTCGCCGCCTTTGCGGCCGAGACTGCCGCAGCGCAGGCTGCGACCCAGCCCCAGCGCCCGGCCCTGCGCAGCGCGCCGGCGCCCGAGCCGCTGGCCCGCCCGGCTCCGGCCTCGCCGGATGAGGCGGCGATGGCGGCGCGGGCCGAAGCGCAGTCGGCGGCCAGCCTTGAGGCGCTGAAAGCCCTGATGGAGCGCTTCGAGGGCTGCGCGCTGAAGCAGACGGCCCGCCAACTGGTCTTTGCCGACGGCAATCCCCGGGCGCGCATCATGCTGGTGGGCGAGGCGCCGGGCCGCGACGAGGACGAACAGGGCCTGCCCTTCGTCGGCCGTTCCGGGCAGTTGCTGGACCGGATGCTGGCGGCGATCGGGCTGGACCGGCGCAGCGTCTACATCGCCAACATCATCCCGTGGCGACCGCCGGGCAACCGCACGCCGACGCCGCAGGAGGTGACCATCTGCCTGCCGTTCATCGCGCGGCACATCGAACTGGTCGATCCCGACCTGCTGGTCTGCCTGGGCGGGCCCTCGGCACAGACCCTGCTGGACCAGCGCGAGGGCATCCTGCGCCTGCGCGGCCGCTGGTTCGACCTTGCCACCGGCCGCCGCAGCATTCCGGCGCTGGCAACGCTGCATCCGGCCTATCTGCTGCGCCAGCCGGCCCAGAAGAAACTGGCCTGGCGCGACCTCAGGGCGCTGCGCGAGCGGGCGCTCGGGCTTGGCATCCTGCCGCAGGGCGGGGCTTGAAGCGCGCCCATGCTGCTACGATCTTCTCGGGCGAAGCGCAGGTGACGCATTCAAATCCGCGCGCCGACCTGCTAAGAACGGCGAGGCAGGGCCGTGACGACGGCCAAGAGGGAGAATGGCATGCGTCTCGACGATATCGGAGAATCCAGCAACGTTGAGGATCGCCGCGGACAGGGCGGACTTGGCGGTGGCATGGGCGGCTTCGGCGTTCCGCTGGGCGGCGGCGGCGGGCTCGGGTTCGGCACGATCGTCGTGCTCGGCATCGTCGGCTGGCTGCTCGGCATCAACCCGTCGATCCTGATCGGCGGCGCCGAAATGATGGGCATGGGCCGCTCGTCGCAGGTCAGCGCGCCGCAGCGCACCTCCGCCCCCGGCCAGAAGGACGCCGACCAGCAGTTCGTCTCGCGCGTGCTGCGCTCGACCGAGGATGTCTGGTCCGAGCAACTGCCCAAGCAGCTCAACGTCCAGTACAAGAAGCCGCCGCTGGTGATGTTCTCCGGCTCGACCCGTTCGGGCTGCGGCGCGGCGCAGTCGGCGATGGGTCCGTTCTATTGCCCGATGGACACCAAGGTCTATCTCGATACCTCGTTCTTCGGCGAGATGAAGACCCAGCTGCGTGCCGGCGGCGACTTTGCCTATGCCTATGTCATCGCGCACGAGGTGGGCCACCACATCGAGAACCTGCTCGGCATCCTGCCCAAGGTGCAGGAGATGCAGCAGCGTGTCAGTCGCAAGGAATCGAACGCCATGTCGGTGCGCGTCGAACTGATGGCCGATTGCCTTGCCGGCGTCTGGGCCTATCACGCCGACCAGAAATTCCGCCTGCTCGAACAGGGCGACATCGAGGAAGCGATGAACGCCGCCAGCCAGATCGGCGACGACAAGCTGCAGAAGGCCTCGCAGGGCTTTGCCGTGCCGGACAGCTTCACCCACGGCTCCTCGGCCCAGCGCATGCAATGGTTCCAGACCGGGCTGAAGACCGGCCAGATCCGCGCCTGCGACACCTTCCGCGGCCGCAACGGCTGAACGCAGCCCCCGGCGACAGGAACGGCGCGCCGGGACTTGCGGCGCGCCTTTTTCGTTCAGGCGGTGATCGCCGCCGCCGAGCCGACCTTCTGGCGCAGCACGTATTTCTGCAACTTGCCGGTCGAGGTTTTCGGGATCATCCCGAAGATCACCTGTTTGGGGCATTTGAAGGCGGCGAGGTGCTGGCGCGCATAGGCGATGATCTCGGCCTCGCTGGCGCTGGCGCCATCCTTCAGTTCGATGAAGGCGCAGGGCACCTCGCCCCATTTCGGATCGGGCTTGGCGACCACGGCGGCGAGCAGCACGGCGGGATGCTTGAACAGCACATCCTCCACCTCGACCGAGGAGATGTTCTCGCCGCCCGAGATGATGATGTCCTTGGACCGATCCTTGATCATCACATAGCCGTCGGGATCGCGCACGGCGAGGTCGCCGGTGTGATACCAGCCGCCCTCGAAGGCCTCGGCCGTCGCCTTCGGGTTCTTCAGATAGCCCTTCATGACGATGTTGCCGCGGAACATGATCTCGCCCATCGTCTCGCCGTCGGCGGGCACATCCCGCAGGGTCTGCGGGTCCTTCACCGTCACCGCCTCCTGAAGATGATAGGGCACGCCCTGCCGGCGGTTGAGGCGGGCGCGCTCGTCGATCGGCAGCGCCGCCCAGCCCGGCTGCTGGGCACAGACGGCGGCGGGGCCGTACACCTCGGTCAGGCCGTAGACATGGTTGATCTTGATGCCGATCGATTCGGCCCCGGCGATCACCGCCATGGGCGGGGCGGCGCCGGCGATCAGCCCGACGACGGGCCGCACCTGCTCGCCCCTGGGCGCCCTGGGATCGTTGATCAGCATGTTGTAGACGATCGGCGCGCCGCACATGTGGGTGACGCGCTCGTCCTCGATCAGGTGGAAGATCTTCGCCGCCTCGACCTTGCGCAGGCAGACGTTGACCCCCGCCAGCGCCGCAATGGTCCAGGGAAAGCACCAGCCGTTGCAGTGAAACATCGGCAGGGTCCAGAGATAGATCGGATGCGGCGGAATGCCGGCGGCCATGACGTTGCTGGCAGCGTTCAGATAGGCGCCGCGATGGTGATAGACGACGCCCTTGGGGTTGCCGGTGGTGCCCGAGGTGTAGTTGAGCGCGATCGCGTCCCACTCATTCCTCGGATGCTTCCAGGCAAACTCCGGGTTGCCGCGCGCAAGGAACGCCTCGTATTCGATGGCGCCGATGCGGGTGCCGCCCTCGAAGGCCGCGTCGTCGACATCGATGACGTAGGGCTTGGGGCCCTTCATCAGCGCCAGCGCCTTTTCCAGCACCGGGGCCAGTTCCGGGTCAACCAGAACCGCCCTGGCCTCGCCATGGTCGAGCATGAAGGCGATGGCCTCGGCATCGAGGCGGGTGTTGAGCGTGTTGAGCACGGCCCCGGCCATCGGCACGCCGAAATGGCATTCGTAGAGCGCCGGAATGTTCGGCAGCATCGCCGCAACCGTGTCGTTCTTGCGAATGCCGATCTTGCGCAGGGCCGAGGCAAGCCGGCGGCAGCGCTCGTAGGTGCGCTTCCAGGTGAAGCGCCGGCCCTCGTAGACGACGCTCGGCAGGTTGGGATGCACGGCAGCCGTGCGGGCCAGATAGCTCAGCGGCGAAAGCGGCACGTAGTTGGCGGCGTTTTTCGCCAGAGCGGTATCGTAGGCGCTTTTCGTGGCGCGGCGCATGGGCGTCTCCCTCCTGATCTGATCAGAAGTCTACGCCCCGCGCGCCGTCGGCCTCAAGTGCTGCCTTGGGCGGAGCGCTGCTCCGCCCTCTGCCGTCAGTCGAGCAGCGACAAGGTCTTGTCGGCGCGAACCACCAGGGTCGAACAATCGGAATGGCGCACGATCTTGGCGGCGTTCGAGCCGAGCAGATAGGTCGCCATCGAGGGGCGGTGGGCGCTGACGACGATCAGGTCCGCGCCCCACTTCTTCGCCTCGTGCAGAACCTCGGCGTAGACCGTACCGGCCAGTTCCACCGCCGACAGCCGCTCCTTGGCAAAACCGACCTTGGTCACCAGCCGGTCCATCTCGTTCTGGAAGAACTTTTCCTGATCGGAAACCAGATCGGTTGCGATCATGCTGATGGGCGAGGACGGCAGGCGGTGGCGCACATGCACCAGCCGCAATTGACCGTCGCCGGCATCCGCGAGCTTGATCGCCGCGTCGAGCGCCGGCTGCGCGATGTCCTGCTCGGACAGATCGACGGCAACGAGAATTTTCTTGAACATCAGGGAACCCCCGGGGATGCAAACGGTATGGGTGTCACGTCAACCGGCGGACGTGTGACCGCCCGCCGGGGACCTTACGGATGCAACGTCTTCCTACTGGATGCAAGTCGAGCATCACGCCCGCGGTCGCTGCGCGCGGCCCCGACTGTAGAGGGGGGATCAGCAGGGACCGCGCGCATTCCGTCGATGCAGCGTCCTTGTCTCCTCAAACCGCCAGAGCGGCCTGTCAGAATGCTGCAAAAACACTGTAGGAGGCGCCTGACGCGGCCACGTTGACCTATCTCAAACCCTCACTGCACACCCCTGCGACAAAATGGCAGGCTGACCTGGTCATCTCCTGCTGATGTATCTTTTTTGTTCTTGTTTTGATCCGTTTTGACTGGTATCGATTCTGCATGATCACGGCGCAGCCCCTTGCTCTTGACGATTACGCCCCGGCCAACGCCATCGCGGCGCCGCAGCGTCGCGGGCGCGGGGCCACCAGCAACGACAGCGGGCGGTTCGAGCGATTCGCCCGCACCGTCCTGCACGACGATCTCGCTCCCGACGAAGACCTGCCGCCCTTCAGGACCGAGGTGATCGCCGAGCGGGCGAAAACGGTGATCACCCGCAATGACTCGCCCGACATCGCCTTCGACCGGTCGATCAATCCCTATCGCGGCTGCGAGCACGGCTGTTCCTATTGCTATGCGCGGCCCAGCCATGCCTTCCTCGGTCTTTCGCCGGGGCTCGATTTCGAGACCAAGCTGTTCGCCAAGACCGGCGCGGCCGAGGTGCTGGAGCGTGAACTGTCCGCCCCGGGCTATCAGGCGCGCACGGTGGCGCTCGGCGCCAACACCGACCCCTACCAGCCGATCGAGCGCGACATGAAGATCACCCGCGCGGTGCTGGAGGTGCTGGCGCGGTGCGAGCATCCGGTGGGCATCGTCACCAAGTCGGCACTGGTGACGCGCGACATCGACCTGCTGGCGCCGATGGCGGAGAAGGGGCTGGTGAAGGTCTCGATCTCGCTCACCACGCTGGATCGCGGACTGGCCCGGGCGATGGAACCGCGTGCCGCCACGCCGGGCAAGCGGCTTGAGGCGATCCGGCAGCTCACCGGGGCGGGCATACCGGTCAACGTGCTGGTGGCGCCGATCATCCCGGCGATCAACGACGCCGAGATCGAGCAGATTCTTGCGGCTGCGCGCGAGGCCGGGGCCAGCGAGGCCGGGTATGTGCTGCTGCGCCTGCCGCTCGAAGTGCGCGAGGTCTTCGCCCAGTGGCTGGTGACCCATGCGCCGCAGAAGGCGCGGCATGTGCTCTCGCTGATCCGCTCGACGCGCGGGGGCAAGGATTATGATTCGCGTTTCCACCAGCGCCAGACCGGCGACGGGCCGGTGGCCTGGATGATCGGCCGGCGCTTCGAGGTGGCGGCGCAGCGGCTCGGCTTTGCCCGGCGGCGGCTCAAGCTGGACGAGAGCCGCTTTCGCCCGCCGGTGCGCGAGGGCGGACAGCTCAGCCTGTTCTGAGCACGGGGCTCAGCGGGCCATCTGGGTCGCGTCGATGCCGTAGCGCAGCAGGTAGCCGAGGGCGGCCACGGCGACGAGGAGAAGGAGGAGATAGACGGCGAGCTTGCCGAGGTTTGACGGCGCTTTTGGCGTGGCAACCAGCTTGTCGGACGCGGTGGCGGCAAGGCCGGCAGCGGGCGCGGGCGTGGACGCGGGCTTGGCCAGCGCGGCGGCGGGGGCCGGCGCCGGCTTCTGCGCTACGGGGGATGGGCTGGGGGCGGATGCTGCACCGCCGGCCAGCGGGCCGGGGATGATCCTGGGCAGGTCGGGCAGGCCCTCGGCGAGGCGGCGCAGGTTGGTATCGCCCTGCGCGACCTTGGCCAGCGCGTCCTCGGCCAGACGGCGGTAGGTATCGAGGCGGCGCTCGATGCGTTCGCCCACCAGAAATACGTTGAGTTCGGTGGCGTTGGGCGTGCGGCCATGCGCCGCCTCGAAGGCGGTGCACCAGTCGCGGCGGTGCACCTCGTGCATGGCGTAGGCGACGAGGCCGACAAGATCGTTGTCGCCATAGACCAACTGGTCGAGCAGCGGATTGAGCGAGCCCGTGCGCGTCTCGCCCGCCGGGCGGGGGGCGGCGCCCTTCAGGGCTGCGGCGACACGCGCGGCCGGATCGTCGCCGGTCGGCTCGGGCACCAGGACAAGCTCGGCCGGACGGGATTTCAGCACCGGGCTGTCACCCAAGGCGATCGTGGTCATCTCGGTCATGCGCGTCCTCCGCTGCGCTGCGGCGGTGTCATCGACGGCGGCCGCAGGCTCGTCTATCTAACGGCTGAAAATCCCGGCGGAAACAAGATGAAACAGCGGCGAGCCGACAAAATTGCAGCAAACGCGACGATGATGCTGGAAACGCAGCGTTATCAACAGGGCTGCCGGCGGGTGGCGGGGGTGGATGAGGTGGGGCGCGGGCCGCTGGCCGGCCCGGTCACCGCCGCCGCGGTCATCCTCGATCCGGCGCGCCCCATCGCCGGGCTGAACGATTCCAAGCAGCTCAGCGCCGCAACGCGCGAGGCGCTGTTCACCGAGATCGCGGCGAAGGGCGAGGTCGCCGTCGCCTTCCTGCCGGCCGATGTCATCGACCGAATCAACATTCGTCAGGCCAGCCTTCTGGCCATGCGCCGGGCGGTGGAGGCGCTTAACACACCGCCCGATTTTGCCCTGATCGACGGGCGCGACGTGCCGCCCGGCCTGCCCTGCGCCGCTCAGGCGATCATCGGCGGCGATGCGATTTCCGCCTCGATTGCCGCCGCATCGATCGTCGCCAAGGTGCTGCGCGACCGCCTGATGGCCCGCGCTGGCGCCGAATGGCCCGGCTATGGCTTTGAAAACCATGCAGGATATGGCACGCCGCTGCACAAGGCCGCCATCGCCCGGCTCGGCCCCTGCCCGATCCACCGGCTGAGCTTCGCACCGTTCAGGAACGGGACACCCTAAAATTTTACCGGCTAACCTCGTTTTCACCCTGAGCCCGCACATTGGCGCCTGTTCGATGCGTAACCGGTGCGGCGTCATGCGTATTATGCGTACCGGGATTGCCGATGCGAAGCCCCGGCCTCAGGTATTGCGTACCGGGGCTTCGGTTCGGCAGGTCCCTTCTCTCCCCCTCCCCCTCGACAGCATCCTGTCGGGCGATTGCGTTGAAGAGATGGGCAAGCTCCCCTCCGCCAGCGTCGATCTGATCTTTGCCGATCCCCCCTACAATCTCCAGCTTGCGGGCAGCCTGACACGGCCCGACCAGTCGATGGTCGACGCGGTGGACGATGCCTGGGACCAGTTCGACAGCTTTGCCGCCTATGACGCGTTCACGCGGGCGTGGCTGAGCGAAGCCCGGCGGATCATGAAGCCGAACGCGACGATCTGGGTGATCGGCTCGTATCACAACATCTTCCGCGTCGGCGCGATCCTTCAGGATCTCGGCTTCTGGATCCTCAACGACATCGTCTGGCGCAAGGCCAATCCGATGCCGAATTTCCGCGGGCGGCGCTTTACCAACGCGCATGAGACGATGATCTGGGCCGGTCGCGGGCCGGAAACCAAGAAATACACCTTCCATTACGATGCGCTGAAGGCCGGCAACGAGGATTGCCAGGCCCGGTCCGACTGGTTCCTGCCGCTGTGCACCGGAGCCGAGCGGCTGAAGGACGCGGCGGGAAACAAGGCGCATCCGACGCAGAAGCCCGAGGCGCTGTTGCAGAAGGTGCTGCTCTCCTCGTCCAACCCCGGCGACGTCATTCTCGACCCGTTCTTCGGCACCGGCACCACCGGGGCCGTGGCCAGGCAGCTCGGCCGGCGGTTCATCGGCGTCGAGCGCGAGGCCGGCTATCGCAAGGTGGCCGAGGCGCGGATCGCCGCGACCGTGCCGATCGATCCCGCCCTGCTGCGGCATGCCCCGGCCAAGCGCGAGGAACCGCGCGTGGCGTTTGCCAGCGTGGTGGAAGCCGGGCTTATCGCGCCGGGAAGCGTGATCTGCGACGCCCGCCGCCGGCACAGCGCCATCGTGCGCCCCGACGGCCAGGTGCAGGCCGATGGCATCATCGGGTCGATCCACAAGATCGGCGCGCTGGTGCAGGGCCTGCCGGCCTGCAACGGCTGGACCTTCTGGCATGTCGAGGCGGAGGGCAAAGTCGAGCCGATCGACAGCCTGCGCGCCACGCTGCGCCAGCGGATGGCGGCGGACTGATCAGTCCAGCCCGGCCCGGCTCAAAACCTTCCGCATGACAGTGGGAAAGGCCGCCTCGGCGGTCTTTGTCCGTTCCAGCCAGACAAGGCCGGGCGGCGCCGGGGTTTGGCCCGGCAGATCGGCGCGGAACACCCCCAGCTCCAGCCGGAAATGGGTGAAGACATGGGCGATGGCGCCCTTGTCCTGCCAGTGCGCCGGCAGCGGCGCGCCGTCGGGCGCCTGCGGCAGGGGCGCATCGACGATCCAGTCGCTGCCCGGCACCTCGGTCATGCCGCCGAGCAGGCCCGTGTCGGGCCGGGTGCGGACCAGCAGGCGGCCTTTTGCGTCCACCACCACGAAGGCCGCGCCGCGCCGCACGGGCTTGACCGGCCGGGGCGCTCTGGCCGGCAGATCGGCCGCGATGCCGAGGGCGCGGGCGCGGCAGCCCTCCATCAGCGGACAGAGGGCGCAGGCGGGCTTGCGCGGGGTACAGAGGGTTGCACCAAGGTCCATCATCGCCTGGGCATAGTCGCCGGGGCGGACGGCCGGCGTCAGGGCGTCGGCGGCAACGCGAATCGCCGCTTTGGCGCCCGGCAGCGGCGCGGTGATGGCACGGTAGCGGGCAACGACACGCTCGACATTGCCATCCACCACCACCGCGCGCCGGCCAAAGGCGATGGCGGCAATCGCCGCAGCGGTATAGGCGCCGATGCCCGGCAGCTTCAACAGCGCCGCCTCCTCGGCCGGAAAAACGCCGCCATGACGCGCCACCACCGCCTCAGCGCAGGAAAGCAGGTTGCGCGCCCGCGAATAATAGCCCAGCCCGGCCCAGGCCGAGAGCACGGTCTGACGATCGGCTGCGGCCAGCGCGGCCACGTCCGGCCAGAGCCGCAGGAAGGTTTCGAAATACGGCTTGACCGCCTGCACCGTCGTCTGTTGCAGCATGATCTCGGACAGCCAGACGCGATAGGGCTCGGCCGGGGTGCCCGGCGGCGCGCGCCAGGGCAGCACCCGGCGGGCGCGATCGTACCAGTCCAGCAGGGCGGCGGCCTCGGCGGGAAGGATCGGCGTTGCAGGTTGCGGCGCGGGATGTACCATCGGGCCAGCATGGCCTGCCGCAAACGGTTTGGCGAGGGCAAGGACGAGCATGGCGGACGAGACGGAAACGCGGCGCCCGGCGCCGGCACGGCGCGGCAGGGGCGCGCTGAAGCTCAACGCGCTGGCGCCGAAACTGCTGGCGCCGGTGCTGGCCAAGCGCGGCTTTGCCAATGCCGACCTGACGGTGCACTGGCCGGAAATCGTCGGCCCGGGCGTGGCGCGGGCCTCGCGGCCGCTGTCGATGGCCTGGCCCAAAGGCGGGCCGGAGAACGGCGCCGGCGCCACCCTGACCGTCGCCGCCAGCGGGGCGTTCGCGCTCGATCTTCAGCAGATGGCGCCGGTCATCCTCGAACGGATCAACCGCCGGCTCGGCTGGCGCTGCGTCGCGCAGTTGCGCATCAGGCAGATGCCGGTGAAGCCGCCGGCGGAAAAACCGCAGCCCAGGACGCCCTCGCCGGCCGATCTGGCGGAGGCCGGCCGCATTGCCGCCGGAATTTCGGAGGAGAGGCTGAGGGAGGCCGTGACGCGGCTGGGGGCCGGTGCGCTGGCCGCCGCGCGGGCACGGGCGCTCAAGAAGGCGTGAAGCGCGGTTGCAGGCACGCAAACTTGATCTCTTCGCTTGCACCGGCCGGGCGCCGGTCCTATCCCCAACGCATGTTCCCTGTCCGGCAGGCCGCGCCGGAACAGCCCTGATGATCCGTGGACCCCTTGCGATGATGCCGATCTCCTCTCCGCTTCTCACCCGCCGCGCCAGCCTTCTCGCCGGCTGCGCCGCTCTCGCCACGCTGGCCGGCTGCAACGACAGCGGCAAGCCGCCGGAGGCGCCCAAGCCGCAGGCCGGCAAGCCGGGAACGGAGGCCAGCGTCGATGTGGCAGACCTGCACAAGGCGGGCGACCTGCCCGATCAGATCCTCGGCAAGGCGGATGCGCCGGTCACCATCGTCGAATATGCCTCGATGACCTGCGGCCACTGCGCCACCTTCCACACCGAGACGATGGAGCATGTGAAGAAGACCTATGTCGAGACCGGCAAGGTGCGCTTCATCTTCCGCGAATTCCCGCTCGACCCGGTGGCCTATGCGGCGGCCTTGCTGGCGCGCTGCGCCGGCGGCGACAAGTTCTTCCCGATGCTCGAACTGTTGTTCCGCCAGCAGCGGACCTGGGCCTTCAGCGACAAGCCCGAAGAGGCGCTGCTCGGCCTCGTGCGGCAGGCCGGCTTCACGCAGGAGAGCTTCAACGCCTGCCTTCAGGATCAGGACGCCTTTGCCAAGCTGCAAAAGCAGCGCCAGCGCGCCTCGGCCTCGTTCCATGTCGATTCGACGCCGACCTTCTTCATCAACGGCAAGATCGTGCGCGGGGCGATGACCCCGACGCAGTTCGACGCCGCGCTCAAGCCCTTCCTCGACGGCAAGTAAGCCCCACCGGAGCCAGCCCGTGATCCCCAGCCCCGCCCTCACCCGCCGTGCCCTGGCCGCGCTCCTGCTGATCCCGGCCGTACCGGCCCTGGCGCAGGCGCCGGCGGAGAAGAAGGCGGCGCCGGCCATCGACCTTGCCGACCTGATGAAGCCCGGCCCGATCCGCGAGAACGTGCTGGGATCGGACACCGCGCCGGTGACGATCATCGAATATGCCTCGCTGACCTGCCCGCACTGCGCGCATTTCCACGAGGATACCTTCCCGGTGCTGCGCGCCAACTACATCGACACCGGCAAGGTGCGCTTCATCTTCCGCGATTTTCCGTTCGACGGGCTGGCGCTGGCGGCGACCATGCTGTCGCGCTGTGCCAAGCCGGTCGAGGCAAACCCCACCGAGGCGCAGCGCTCGGCCCGCTTCTTCGAGGTGACGGCGACGCTGATGAAGCAGCAGGAGGCCTGGGCCTTCGGCAAGGACCCGGAAGCGGCGCTGCGCAAGCTGTTTACCGGCTTCGGCTTCACACCCGAAAGCTTCGATGCCTGCCTGAACGCCAAGGACATCTATGACGGCGTTCTGGCCGGACGGACCCGCGCCTATGAGACGTTCGGCGTGGATTCGACCCCGACGCTGTTCATAAACGGTGCAAAACATTCGGGGGCGCTGACGGTGGCGCAGATCGAGGCTATCCTCAGGCCGCTGCTCGCCGGCAAGCCGTAAACGCCTCGGCGGTCCGGGCGGGCGGCGGCTTCGGAAACGGAGACGCGGTGAAATTCGACCGACTGCGCATCGCCGGGTTCAAGACCTTCGTCGACCCGGCCGACCTTTTGATCGAGCCCGGCCTCACCGGCGTCGTCGGGCCGAACGGCTGTGGCAAGTCGAACCTGGTCGAGGCGCTGCGCTGGGTGATGGGGGAAACCTCGCACAAGTCGATGCGCGGCTCGGGCATGGACGATGTCATCTTTTCCGGATCGACCCAGCGCCCGGCCCGCACCCATGCCGAAGTCACCCTGCGCATCGACAACAGCGCACATGACGCGCCCGCCGCCTTCAATGAGGCCGAACAGCTTGAAGTCTCGCGGCGGATCGAGCGCGAGGCCGGCTCGACCTATCGCATCAACGGCCGCGAGGTGCGGGCCCGCGACGTGCAGCTGCTGTTCGCCGATGCCGCCAGCGGCGCGCGCTCGCCCTCGATGGTGCGGCAGGGGCAGATTGCCGAACTGATCGCCGCAAAGCCGCAGGCGCGGCGCCGCATCCTCGAAGACGCCGCCGGCATCGCCGGGCTGCACGCCCGCCGCCACGATGCCGAACTGAAGCTGAAGGCGGCGGAAGACAATCTTGTGCGCGTGGCTGACGTTGTCCGGCTGATCGACGGGCAGGTCGACGGGCTGCGCCGGCAGGTGCGCCAGACCGAGCGCTATCGCATCGTCGCGGCGGACCTGCGCCGGGCCGAGGCGACCGGCTTGCAGATCGCCTGGAGCGCGGCTTGCGAAGCGCTTTCAGCCGCCGCCCGCCAGCGCGACCGCGACACCCTCGCCGTCGCCGGCGCCCTGAGCCTGCAAACCGAGGCGGACCGGGCCCGCGCCGTCGCCCAGCACGAGATCGAGCCGCTGCGTGCCGCCGAGGCGCAGGCCAGCGAAAGCCTGCACCGGCTGGTGATCGCGCGCGAGGCGCTGGCCGGCGAGGTCAGGCGGGCCGAGGGGCGGATCGGCGAACTTGACCGGCGGCTCACCGAGATCGAGGGCGATGCGGAGCGGGCGCGCCAGCGCATCGTCGATGCCGGCACGGCGCTGGAGCGGCTGGAGGCCGAGCGCGCCACGCTGAGCAGCGAGGGGGGCGAGGGAGCGGGCGAACAGCAGGCGGCGGCGGCGCTGGCGGCGGCGGAGGGCGCGGTTGCCCAGGCCGAGCAGCGGCTTGAGGCGGCGCAGCTGCGGCTGGCCGAAGCCACGGCCGGGCGCGCGGCGGCCGAGCGGGCGCGGGCCGAGGCCACAGGCAGGCTGAACCGGCTTGCCGGCGAGAAGAGCGAGGCCGAGCGGGCCGTTGCGCAGGCGGGCGCCGCCCTTGCGGCGCTGGCGGATGTGGCGGCGCTGAAACAGGCGGCGGAAGCGGCGGGCAAGGCGCTGGGCGAAGCGGAAACGGTGATCCAGCGCCAGGAAAAGGCGAGCCGAGAGGCGCGCGAGGCCGAGGTGCGGTTGCGCCCGCCCCTGCTGGAGGCCGACCGGCGCTGTCAGAACCTCGACACCGAAGCGCGCACCATCCGCAAGCTGGTGGACATCAACAGCGCCGGTCGCTGGCCGCGCGCGGTCGATTCGATGCATGTCGCCAAGGGTTACGAAATCGCGCTCGGCGCGGCGCTGGGCGACGATCTCGACGCGGCGCTGGTGCCCGAGGCGCCGGTGCACTGGCGGAGCAGCGGCACGGGGGACGGCGATGCCGCCTTGCCGCCCGGCTGCGAGGCGCTGGCACAGCATGTCTCGGCTCCGCCGGCCCTGCTGCGGCGTCTGGCGCAGACCGGCGTGGTGACGCGCGCCGACGGGCCACATCTCTGCCGCCTGCTGCGCCCCGGCCAGCGGCTGGTCTCGCGCGAGGGCGACCTCTGGCGCTGGGACGGATTTACGGCGGCGGCCAATGCCCCGTCGGCGGCGGCGCGGCGGCTGGCCGAGAAGAACCGGCTGGGCGAGATCGAGGCAGCCGCACAGGCGGCGGCGGCGGCGCGCGACAGCCTGCGTGCGCAGGCCGAGACGGCACAGGGCGCGGCGCGGGCCGCCGCCGAGGCCGAGGCGGCGGCGCGCGAGGCGGCGCGGGAGGCCCGCCGGCGCTTTGATTCGGCCCGCGACAGCGTGCTGGTGGCCGAGCGGCGCCAGACCGAGTGTGCCGCGCGGCGCGCGGCGGCGGCGGAAACGCTGGCCCGGCTTGGCCGCGCGCATGACGAGGCGGCGGCGAGCCTTGCGGCTGCCGAGGCGGCCCTGACTGCGCTTGCCGGGCCGGGCGACCTGCCGGTGGAGGTGGCCCGGTTGCGGGCCGAGGCGGCGGCGCGGCGGGCACAGGCAGCGGAGGCGCGCGCCGCCCTGCAAGGCTTCCAGCGCGAACGCGACCTGCGCAGGCGCAGGCTGGCGGCGATCGACGAGGACCGGGCCGCCTGGATCGAGCGGCGCAGGGCCGCAGAGACGCAGGGCGCCGAGATCGACAGCCGGCGCGCGGCGATCCGCAGCGAACGTGCCGGGCTGGAGGGCCTTCCGGCCGAGCTTCTGGCGCGCGGGCGGGCGCTTGGGGCCGAGATCGAGACGGCCGAGGCGGCGCGCAGGGATGCCGCCGACCGCCGGGCGGAGGGCGAGAGCGCGCTCGCCGCCTGCGACCGGGCCGCGCGCGATGCGATGAGCGGATTTGCCGCAGCGCGCGAGGCGCTGGCCCGCAGCGAGGCCCAGCGTGAGGCGGCGGAAAGCCGGCGTTCCGAGCTCGCCAGCGACATTCTGGACACCACCGGGGCGCCGGCCGAGGCGCTTGCCACGCTGACCGGGCTCAGCGGCAGCGGCGATCTGCCCACGGCGACCGCCAACGACCTGCGGCTGGCCGATCTGAAGCGCGAGCGCGAGCGGATCGGCGCCGTCAACCTGAGGGCGGAGGAGGAACTGGCCGAGGTGGAGGCCAGCCGCAGCGCCCTCAAGCGCGAACACGACGAACTGGGCGAGGCGATCCGGCGGCTGCGGCGCGGCATCGACAGCCTGAACGCCGAGGGCCGCAACCGGCTGACCGCCGCCTTCGAGGTGGTCAACGGCCATTTCCAGCGGCTGTTCACCCGGCTGTTCGGCGGCGGCGCGGCCGCGCTTGAGCTGATCGAGGCGGACGACCCGCTGGAAGCAGGGCTTGAAATCGTCGCCAACCCGCCCGGCAAGCGGCCGCAGGTGCTGACCCTGCTCTCGGGCGGTGAGCAGGCGCTGACCGCCACCGCGCTGATCTTCGCCGTGTTCCTGACCAACCCCTCGCCGGTCTGCGTGCTCGACGAGGTCGACGCGCCGCTCGACGATGCCAATGTCGACCGGCTCTGCGATCTGCTCGCCGACATGGCGCGCGAGACCGAGACGCGATTCGTGGTGATTACCCACAACCCGATCTCGATGGCGCGGATGGACCGGCTGTTCGGCGTCACCATGGCCGAGCGCGGCGTGAGCCAGCTGGTCTCGGTCGATCTTCAGGCCGCGGAGCGCCTGGCGGAGGCCGGATAGGCCGGCAAATCCGCAAGGAATGGCCACAGCGTCATGCGGCAATGCGGCAACAATGGTCTAATATGGTCTTTTTTTATTGTTTTTCAAAGAGATAGATATTTCTTGCCGCGCTTGACACCGCCTTGGGGCGAAAATATGGTGCGCCCGTTTTCAAGGGGTTGGATCTGCCGTCCGGTCGCTTGCCGTGTCGATGTTCTTCGGGGGCTGTGATGCCGATTTCGGGGGGCGGACGAGAGGGTAACGTGATGGGTGCGGACAGCAAGACCCCTGCGGGCGAGGATCAGGCGCTGAAAAAGCGGCTGTCCGATCTCACGAAAGCGCTTGACGAACGGCGTCAGGAAACCGAAGAGACCACGCGGGCGAACCGTCACGGATCGAACGAGGGTATCGGCAAGGCCATGGGCACCGGCTTCCGGGTCGCGTCCGAACTGGCCTCGGCGATCATGGTCGGCGGATTTCTCGGCTGGCTGATCGATGCATGGGCCGGTACGGACCCGTGGTTTTTGCTGGGGTTCCTGATGCTTGGCATTGTTGCCGGGTTCTGGAACGTCTACAAGCTGGCGGTCCGCCCCACCGGGGGCGAGGAACCGCCGAAGACGTGAAATTTCCCCGCCAAGGCGGGTTATGCGAGGGCAGAATCGTGGCAGCAGGCGCCGGACCGGTCATCGACCCGATCCACCAGTTCCAGATCCATCCGATCGTGCCGATTCAGCTGTTCGGTTATGACATCTCGCTGACCAATTCCGGCCTGTTCATGGTGATCGTGCTCGGCGTCATCGCGCTGATCACCGTGGTTGGCACCGCCGGCCGTGCGCTGGTTCCGGGCCGGCTGCAATCGATGGCCGAGATGCTCTACGAGTTCATCGACGATCTCGTCGTCTCGACGATGGGCAAATCGGGCCGCAAGTTCTTCCCGCTGGTGCTGTCGCTGTTCCTGTTCGTGCTGTTCTCGAACGTCATCGGCCTCATTCCGGGCACCTACACCGTCACCAGCCAGATCATCGTCACCTTCGCGCTGGCGATGGTGGTGATCCTGACCGTGGTGGTCTACGGCCTGATGAAGCACGGCACGCATTTCTTCGGCCTGTTCGTGCCCTCGGGCGTGCCCAAGCCGCTGCTGATCCTGTTGACGCCGATCGAGCTGATCTCGTTCCTGTCGCGGCCGATCAGCCTGTCGATGCGTCTGTTCGCCAACATGCTGGCCGGGCACATCGCGCTCAAGGTCTTCGCCGGCTTCCTGCTGATGCTGGCGGCCGCCGGCGGCTGGTTCGCCCTGGCGCCGCTGCCGCTGTTCATGATCGTGGCGCTGACCGCGCTCGAATTCCTCGTTGCCGGCCTGCAGGCCTTCGTCTTCGCGGTGTTGACCTGCATCTACCTCAACGACGCGCTTCACCCGGGCCACTAAGCGGCCCAACCCCTCACCGGACCAACTACACCCAACTCAAGGAGTTCAATCATGGATCCGAATGCCGCCAAGCTCATCGGCGCTGGCCTCGCTGCGATCGGCATGGGCGCCGCCGCGATCGGCGTGGGCACCATTTTCGGCAACTTCCTGTCGGGCGCGCTGCGCAACCCGTCGGCGGCCGATGGCCAGTTCACCCGCGCGTTCATCGGCGCCGCGCTTGCCGAAGGTCTTGGCATTTTCGCCTTCGTCGTCGCGCTCATCCTGCTCTTCGTGAAGTAATCCGGGGTTTCCCGGATTTCCTCACCAAACCGAGAGTCCCATGTCGTTGTCCTTCATCGGCGCTGCCTATGCGGCGGAAGGGGCCGGACACGGCGGATCTTCGTTTCCGCCGTTCGACGCCTCCAACTTCCCCGGCCAGCTGTTCTGGCTCGCGGTCACGTTCGGCCTTGTCTATGTGCTGATGTCCCGTGTCGCGATCCCGCGCATCGGGGGCATCATCGCCGACCGGCGTGCCCGCATCGAGAACGATCTCGCCAAGGCCGCCGAGGCGCAGAAGGCTGCCGCGGACGCCGCCAGTGCGTTCGAGGCCAATCTCGCCAAGGCCAAGACCAACGCGCAGGGGATCGCCCAGTCCGCCCGTGACGAAGCCTCGAAGGATGCCGAGGCCCGCCGTCACACGGTGGAAGCCGGGCTGACCGAAAAGCTGGTCGCGGCGGAAAAGACGATCGCCGAGACCAAGGCCAGAGCGATGGCCAATGTCGACGCCATCGCCACGGAAGCGGCGCAGGCCATCGTTCAGCAGTTGACCGGCGCGGCCCCCAAGGCCGATGCCGTGGCAAGCGCGGTTGCCGCGCTGGCCAAGAAGTGAGGAGGCATCCATGACCGATACCCTCTGGGTTGCCGTCGGCTTCTTCATCTTCCTCGGCATCGTCGGCTACTTCGGCGGCTTCACGGCGCTGACCTCCGGCATCGACTCCCGCGCGACCAAGATCAACGCGGAACTGGGCGAAGCCAAGCGTCTGCGCGATGAGGCCCAGGCCCTGCTCGCCTCCTACGAAGCGAAGAAGGTGCAGGCTGAAAAGGACGCCGCCGAGATCGTTGCTGCCGCCCGGCAGGAAGCGGAGATCCTCAAGAAGGAAGCCGCGCAGAAGCTCGACGACTTCGTCGCCCGCCGCACCCGGCAGGCCGAGCTCAAGATCGCCCAGGCCGAGGCTCAAGCCGCGGCGGAGGTCCGCGCTGCGGCGGTCGATCTTGCGACGCAGGCCGCCGGCAAGCTGCTGGCCGAAACCACGGCGACCGATGCCTCGTTTGCCGCGGCCCTCGGCGAGATCAAGTCGAAGCTGAACTGAGCACACGGGCTCTCGTCCACGATTTTCAAAAGGCGGCCTTCGGGCCGCCTTTTTCGTTGGCGGATGCTCCCCTCCCCGGCTTTATCCCGCACAGCCAGCGGCCGCGCCATAGGCCTGCCCCCCGCCATTTCGCATGAAAAAGCCCTCCCCGCAGAAGCGGAGAGGGCGATTGACGATGCTCTCGCAGGGGACGGGCTATTCCGCGGCCTTTGGCGGCGTCCACTTGAGCACGGGAGTGCGCGCCGCCCGTGTCTCGTCCATGCGGCGGACCGGGGCATGATAGGGCGCGCCGGTGAAGCGCTCGGTGTTGCCGGCCTTCACCGCCAGCGCCAGATCGCGCAGGGCCATGATGAACAGGTCGAGCGAGGCGCGGCTTTCGCTCTCGGTCGGCTCGATCAGCATGGCGCCGTGCACCACCAGCGGGAAATACATGGTCATCGGGTGATAGCCCTCGTCGATCATCGCCTTGGCGAAATCGAGCGTGGTGACGCCGGTGCCTTTCAGCCATTCATCGTCGAACAGCGCCTCATGCATGCAGGGCCGGTCGCCGAAGGGCTGGGACATCAGATCGGCCAGACCCGCCTTGATGTAGTTGGCGTTGAGCACCGCATCCTCGCTGGCCTGCCGCAGGCCATCGGCGCCGTGCGAGAGCATGTAGGCGAAGGCGCGCACGAACATGCCCATCTGGCCGTGGAAGGCCGACATGCGGCCGAAGGCCTGGCTGTCGCCCGCCTGTTCGATCAGCACGGCCCGGCCGTCCTGCGTCACCGGATAGGGCACGCAGGCGAAGGCGGCCAGGCGCTCGGACAACACCACCGGGCCGGCGCCCGGCCCGCCGCCGCCGTGCGGCGTCGAGAAGGTCTTGTGCAGGTTGATGTGCATGGCGTCGACGCCGAGGTCCCCCGGGCGCACCTTGCCGACGATGGCGTTGAAATTGGCGCCGTCGCAGTAAAAATAGCCGCCGGCGGCATGAACCGCCTCGGCGATCTCGACGATCTCGCGTTCGAACAGCCCGCAGGTGTTGGGGTTGGTCAGCATGATCGCCGCCACATCCGGGCCCAGCAGCGCCTTGACCGCCGCGGCACGCACGGTGCCGTCCGCATCGGCCGGCACGGCCTTCACCGAAAAGCCGATGAGCGCCGCCGTGGCCGGATTGGTGCCGTGGGCCGATTCAGGCACCAGCACCACCGTGCGGGTCGCCGCCTCGCCCTTGGCCTCGATCGCCGCCTTGATCGCCATCATGCCGGCCAGTTCGCCATGGGCGCCGGCCTTCGGCGTCATCATCACCGCCGGCATGCCGGTCAGTTCCTTCAGCCAGTCGCCGAGCATCTGGATCAGCGCGATGGCGCCGGAGACCGAGGACTGGGGCTGGAGCGGATGCACATCGGCAAAGCCGGGGAGCCGCGCCATCTTCTCGTTGAGGCGCGGGTTGTGCTTCATCGTACACGAGCCGAGCGGGAAGAGGCCGGTGTCGATGCCGAAGTTCTTCTGGCTGAGGCGGACATAGTGCCGCATCGTTTCCGGCTCGGACAGACCGGGCAGGCCGAGCGGCGCGGCACGCTTCAAGCCGCCAAGGCGGTCGGCCACGGCCGGTGCCTCCGGCAGGTCAACGCCGGTGATGTCGGCGCGGCCGATCTCGAACAGCAGCGGTTCCTGTTGCAGCAGCGCGCGGTTGCCGGTGAAGGTCGGGTGGGCGGTTCCGCCGGCGCTGCCGGGGCTGGTGGGGCGTCCCTGGGTGTTCAGCATCACAGCACCTCCTTGAGCGCGGCGACAAAGGCGGCGCGGTCGGCGTCGGTATTCACCTCCGTCGAACAGACGATCAGACAATCCTCGAGTTCGGCCTTGTCGATGAGGCGAGACACCGGCACGCCGCCGAGGATTCCTCGTTTTTCGAGCTTTTCGACCACTTCGGCCGCCGGTCTGGGCAGGCGCAGGGTGAATTCGTTGAAGAAGGCCTCGGTCAGCAAGTCCACTCCGGCGATGCCCGAGAGCATCTGAGCCAGAAGCACAGCATTGGCATGGTTGAGTTCAGCGAGGCGTCGAAGCCCCGTCTCGCCCAGCAACGTCATGTGAATGGTGAAGGCAAGCGCGCAGAGACCGGAATTGGTGCAGATGTTTGAGGTCGCCTTTTCACGGCGAATATGCTGCTCGCGGGTCGAGAGAGTCAGGACAAAACCGCGATTGCCGTCCGCATCAACGGTTTCACCACAGAGACGCCCCGGCATCTGACGGATATACTTCTGTTGTGTGGCAAACAGGCCGACATACGGCCCGCCGAAGTTCAGGCCGTTGCCGATCGACTGGCCCTCGCCCACGACAATGTCAGCTCCCATGGCTCCCGGCGCCTCGACCAGCCCCAGGGATACCGCCTCTGTGAAGACCGCGATCAGCAGCACCCCGGATGCCTTGCACTTGTCTGCCAAGGTTTTGATATCACGCAGGTTTCCGAAGAAGTCCGGGGTCTGCACGACGACGCAGGAGACGCTTGAATCAACCGATTCGAGCAGGTTTTCACGCGCGGAAACGTCCGCCGGAAGGCTCACCACCTCGTCGCCGGCCATGCGGGACAGGGTACGGATCACCTCGGCATACTGCGGATGCAGGCCGCCGGACAGCACCGCCTTCTTGCGCCGGGTGATGCGGTGGGCCATCAGCACCGCCTCGGCGGCGGCGGTCGAGCCGTCGTACATCGAGGCATTGGCCACGTCCATGCCCGTGAGCGCGGCAACTTGTGTTTGAAATTCAAAGAGATACTGGAGCGTCCCCTGTGCAATTTCCGGCTGGTAGGGGGTGTAGCTGGTCAGGAATTCCGAACGCTGGATGAGGTGATCCACCGTCGCAGGGACCTGATGCTTGTAGGCGCCGGCGCCGACAAAGAAGGGGACCGACGAGGCCGGAACGTTCCTGGCAGCCAGACCGGACAGAAGCCGCTCGACCTCCATCTCAGACTTGGCCTTTGGCAGATTCACCAATTCTTTCAATTGCTTGTCGGACGGGATGTCGGCAAACAACTGATCGATCGAGGCAACGCCGATGCGGGCCAGCATGGCGGCGCGGTCAGCATTGGAGAGGGGCAAGTAACGCATCATGCGTCTCCCGGTCAGATCTGAAACAACGATGGCGTGCCTATCAGGCGAGATCAGCCGATCGACTTGAGGTATTCCTGATATTGCGCCTCGGTCATCAGGCTATCGAGCTGGCTCTTGTCTGAAATCTGCATCTTGAGAAACCAGCCATCGCCCATGGCGGCCTCGTTGACCATGGCAGGATTGTCGGACAGCGCGGCATTGACTTCAACAATACTACCCGACACCGGAGCGTAGATTTCGCTGGCGGCCTTGACACTTTCGACCACGGCAGCCTCGGCCCCCTGCGCCACAACCTTTCCGGTTGCCGGAAGGTCGACGAACACCACGTCGCCAAGCTGACCCTGCGCATAGTCGGTGATGCCGACAACGCCGATGTCGCCGTCGACCTTGATATACTCGTGGTCCTTGCTGAAGTAGACCTTGCTCATGTTAGTCTCCCGACCGATAAACTGTTGTTATTTCGAACGATAATAGCCATTCGGCACGAACGGCATGGATACCACGCGGGCTTTCAGGGGCTTGTCGCGCACGATCAGATCAACCTCGGTTCCGAGCGCGGCATGGGCAGCCTCGACATACCCCATGGCGAGCGGACCGTTGAGGGTCGGGCCAAAACCGCCCGAGGTGACGACGCCGATCTTGCGCCCACCCACCTGAATGTCCGACCCCTCACGGGCCGGCTGCCGCCCCTCGGGCACGAGTCCGACGCGCCGGCGCGCCGGGCCGTCCTTCAGTTCGCGCTGAATACGCTCCGCGCCGGGGAAGCCCCCCTCCTGGCGGCGGCGCTTCTGCATCGACCAGACCAGTCCGCCCTCGACCGGGGAGGTGGTGGTGTCGATATCATGGCCATAGAGGCAGAGGCCGGCTTCGAGGCGCAGCGAATCACGCGCGCCAAGGCCGATCGGCTTAACCGAAGGATCAGCGCAGAGCGTATCCCACACTGTGGGAACAAAGCGGGCGTGGATCGAGATCTCGAAACCATCCTCGCCGGTGTAGCCGGAGCGCGAGACATGGCAGGACATACCGTCGAATTTTGTCGATTTCGCCGACATGAACGGCATTTCGGCGACATCGGGACAATGTCTGGCGAGGACTTCGGCGGCCTTCGGCCCCTGAAGCGCGACCAGTGCGCGATGATCGGCCCGCTGAAGCCGGACATTGGCCGGCAAGCGCGCCTGAAGATGGGCGAAGTCCTGATCCTTGCAGGCGGCATTGACCACCAGAAACAGCACGCCGTCCTCTTCCGGTTCGGCCGGCCGGGTCACCATCAAATCGTCGAGAATGCCGCCATCCTCGGCGAGAAACTGCGAATAGCGCTGCTTTCCCGGCGCGAGGGTGAGAAAATCGGCCGGACACAGCGCTTCAAGCGCGCGGGCCGTCGTCTCGTGATCCGGACCGAGCAGAAACGCCTGCCCCATGTGCGAGACATCGAACAGGCCTGCGTTCTCGCGCGTCCATTTATGCTCGGTGAGAATGCCGGTGGGATACTGCACCGGCATGTCATAGCCGGCGAAGGGCACGATTCGCGCGCCAAGCGCGACGTGCTGGTCATAAAGTGGCGTGCGCAGGGTCGGCTGTGAAGGATCGGTCGGCGACATGGGACATCTCCAAAGCAGGGACAAGCCAATTTCGGGCGAGAACACCCGAAATCGCCCCCTCTGTCCCTTAACCTGAGAGATTCACGCACAAAGGCGCTTTCTCCGTCGGTGAGCCCTAGGGCTGCTTTCCAGAGCGGCTCCCTCTCGCGGTCCTTTTGCCTGAGCGTTTCCGGGGCGGTTGCGCCTTCGGCTCCGGTCTTGACCGGTCTCTCCCGCGAGGATCATTTGCCGTAAAAACGTCCTAAGCCGGCAGAGCGGGAGGAGTCAACGCCCCGCACCACATTATTCGTCATTCACCGGCGGCGACGGCCCTTGCGCGGATCAGCCGCTCCGCCGCTTGCGTCAAAGCCGACAAAAACGTCATATTCATCAGCAACATCGCGTTCACTGATCGGCAAAATCAGGTTTTCCTCGATGTGCGTGAAGTTCGCGCCCGCCTCGTTGGCCGGAATCGACACCGCGACGCGCGCGGCGCGCGACACCACCACCGTGTCGCCGCGCTTGATGGCGATGCGGACCGGCACCGTGTAGGTGCCCGGCTTGCCGCTGGCGCCCAGCAGCATCCGCCCCTGGACCCCGATCTTCATCGACACCTGAGTGCCAGAAACAACGCATTCGCGTGCCACATCGCTGAGCGAGGCCTGATGCGCGACGCCGCCCGCGCCGCCCGTCCGATAGGCGGCGGCGCCTTCCATGATCTCGACCGAGGGACAGGTGTATTCGCGCTGCGGCCCGGTGGGAAACTCGGTCGGCCGGTTTTCCGGGTTGCCGAACACGGCCACGCGGAGCGAATCGCTCAGGCTGCCGCCCCCGCCGGTCGGGCCGCTGCCCTCACCCATCGTGCCGATGCACCCCGTGAGCCCAAGGCCGACCAGAAGACCGGCGACACCGCGCACCATGCGTTTTCCCGCGCTCATGCGAACCCCTCTCATGGCAACGCTCCAAACCCGTTTTCAAACCCGTCGAGCGCCAGCGGCAGGCCGCGGCCGTCGTCCGGGGGCAGGAAAATCACGAACAGTGCCTCCTTGCCCTTCTTCAGCTTCTCGATCAGCGTGGTGTCCAGTTCGACTTCGGCAACGCAGCCGTTCGGCTGACAGCGGACAAACCCCGTTGCGCCGATGACCTCATCGTCAATCTTAAGCCCGAGGCCGCGCGGCAACAGGATGCCGAGCGGCGCGATGACACGCAAGACCGGCTTCTTGGCTCCGCCCGACTTCGGGTCACTCGCCTTGAGCACCACCACGACAAGGTTGATCTCGACCTTCTGGCCATCGACAACGCTCTGGTCGTCGACAAGGCTTTGCAACAGAATGCATTGCTCGGTCGGCTTGCTCTCGCCCTTTGCCGGCAGTGTGTCACAACGCAGCTGCCAGTCGCCGAACTTGCCCTTGAGCGCGCCCTGAGCCCGGGCCTGCCCGGCACCGAGCATGAAGGCCGCGATTGCCAGACTGGCAAAACTCAGCCGGATGGCCCCCGGCAGGGCGGACAAGCAGGCGATCACGCAAAAACCCCGAAAGCGGCCATGACACCTAAGCGCGTAACAGAGGGGGCGATGGTGTCAAGGAAGGCCAGGCGCCCTCAAGTGTGATTTTGTCGCAGGACCTCACAACGAACTCACGGGCCGGTGTTGCGTCATGGCACGCGATGTGATTGTAAGAAAAGCTGAAGGGGGTTGCCATCTTGCGACATTCCCTGCGTCTGGACGAGGCCGCCGGGGACACCCGGTGACCGCCGGACAGGTCAAAACAAAGATTGCAGGAGCGGATTCGTCCCATGTTCGGCCTTCAGTTACCTCAAAATCGGGCTTTTTCGCGGCTTGCCGCCGGAACTGCCGCCCTGTTCGCCCCGCTCGGAACCGTCCTTGCCGGCGAGGGCCAACCTACGCCCTGGCAGATGAACCTGCAGCCGGCGGCGACGCCCGTGGCCGAATCGATTCACAGTTTCCACACGATGCTGCTGTGGATCATCTCGATCATCACGGTTTTCGTGCTGATCCTGCTGATCATTCTCGTTGTCCGCTTCAACGAGAAGGCCAACCCGACCCCCTCGAAGACGACGCACAACACCATGCTCGAAGTGGTGTGGACGGTGGTGCCGGTGCTCATTCTGGTGATCATTTCGATCCCCTCGTTCCGCCTGCTGAAATATCAGGTGGTCGTGCCCAAGAGCGACCTGACAATCAAGCTGACCGGCAAGCAGTGGTTCTGGACCGTCGAATACGCCAAGGATTCGGGCGGCATGACCTTCGACGCCATCATGATGAGCGACGAGGACATCGCCAAGGCACTCAAGAACGGCGGCAAGAAGGAAGATTATCCGCGCCTTCTGGCGGTCGACAACGAGATCGTCGTGCCCGTCAACAAGGTGGTCCGCGTGCAGGTCACCTCGGCCGATGTCATCCATGCCTTCGCCGTGCAATCGTTCGGCGTGAAGATCGACGCCGTGCCGGGCCGCCTGAACGAGACCTGGTTCCAGGCCACTCGGGAAGGCGTGTATTACGGCCAGTGCCAGGAACTGTGCGGCAAGGATCACGCCTTCATGCCGCTGGCCATCCGCGTTGTCGCTCAGGACAAATATGACGCCTGGCTGAAGAACAACCAGAAGAAAACAGCCCAGCTGGCCGCCCCCACCCATCAGGTGGCCGAAAACTCCGTTCGCTAAACACGTTTCGAAATTCCGAGGGAGAGCTTGTCCATGGCTTCGGCAACAGCTCACGATGACGCCCACCACCACGACCTTCCGACCGGTTGGCGGCGTTATGTCTTTTCGACCAACCACAAGGACATCGGCACGATGTACCTGCTGTTCGCCATCATGGCGGGCTTCCTTGGCGGTGCCCTGTCGGTGGCGATGCGCATGGAATTGCAGGAACCGGGCCTGCAATATTTCTCCAACCCGCACATGTTCAACGTGTTCGTCACCGGCCACGGCCTGATCATGATCTTCTTCATGGTGATGCCGGCGCTGATCGGCGGTTTTGCCAATTGGTTCGTGCCGCTGATGGTTGGCGCGCCGGACATGGCGTTCCCGCGCATGAACAACATCTCGTTCTGGCTGCTGCCGGCAGCGTTCGGCCTGCTGCTGATCTCGATGTTCGTCGAAGGCCCCCCCGGCTCGAACGGTGTTGGCGGTGGCTGGACGATCTATCCGCCGCTGTCGACCACCGGCCAGCCCGGCCCGGCGATGGATTTCGCCATCCTGGCGCTGCACGTGGCCGGCGCCTCATCGATCCTGGGCGCGATCAATTTCATCGTGACCATCTTCAACATGCGCGCCCCGGGCATGACGCTGCACAAGATGCCGCTGTTCGTCTGGTCGGTGCTCGTCACGGCGTTCCTGCTGGTCCTCTCGCTGCCGGTGCTGGCCGGCGGCATCACCATGCTGCTCACCGACCGCAATTTCGGCACCACCTTCTTTGCGCCTGAAGGCGGCGGCGATCCGATCCTGTTCCAGCATCTGTTCTGGTTCTTCGGCCATCCGGAAGTGTACATCCTGATCCTGCCGGCCTTCGGCATCATCAGCCAGATCGTCACCACCTTCTCGCGCAAGCCGGTGTTCGGCTATCTCGGCATGGCCTATGCCATGGTCGCGATCGGCTTCGTCGGCTTCGTCGTGTGGGCGCACCACATGTACACCACCGGCATCAGCCTTGGCGCGCAGCAGTACTTCGTTGCCGCCACGATGGTGATCGCCGTGCCGACGGGCGTGAAGATCTTCTCCTGGATCGCGACGATGTGGGGCGGATCGCTGCGCTTCACCACGCCGATGGTCTGGGCGATCGGCTTCATCTTCCTGTTCACGGTGGGCGGCGTCACCGGCGTGGTGCTGGCCAACGCCGGTGCCGACCGTGTCCTTCACGACACCTACTACGTCGTGGCGCACTTCCACTACGTGCTCTCGCTCGGCGCGGTGTTCGCCATCTTCGCCGGCTGGTACTACTGGTTCCCGAAGATGTTCGGCTATGTGATCCCGGACTGGATCGGCAAGCTGCACTTCTTCATCGCCTTCATCGGCGCCAACGTGCTGTTCTTCCCGCAGCATTTCCTCGGTCTCGCCGGCATGCCGCGCCGCTACATCGACTATCCGGATGCGTTCGCGGGCTGGAACTACATCTCGTCGATCGGCTCCTACATCTTCGCCGCCGGCCTGCTGGTGTTCATCTTCGGCTGTGTCTACGCCTTCGTCCGCAAGGAGAAGGCCGGCGACAACCCGTGGGGCGAAGGGGCGAACACGCTGGAATGGACCCTGCCTTCACCGCCGCCGTTCCACCAGTTCGAGACCCTGCCGCGCATTACCGGCTCGGACCACTGACCTGCCGGCCGGCGGCCCGTGCCGCCGGCTCTCTTTCCTGCCGCATGAGTTGACGCATGAGCGACGCCGGCCTCCTCCGCACTGACCAGACCGCCCTGTTGTCCTCGGCGGAACCGTCCGATTTCTTCGCGCTGCTGAAGCCGCGCGTGATGTCGCTGGTGGTGTTCACGGCGCTGGTCGGGCTGGTCTGTGCGCCGGGCAGCATCTCGCCGTTCATCGGGGCTGTGGCCATCCTCGCCATCGCCATCGGTGCCGGCGCGGCCGGCGCCCTCAACATGTGGTATGATGCCGACATCGACAGGATCATGGGCCGCACAGCCAAGCGGCCGATCCCCGCCGGCAAGGTGAGCGCGGATGAGGCGCTCGGCTTCGGCCTTGTCCTCTCCGCCTTCTCCGTCGCCACGCTGGGGCTTGCCACCAACTGGTTCGCAGCCGCCTTTCTTGCCTTCACCATCTTC
>Ga0209573_1002038_pt1 | contig 27522 bp, 22 predicted proteins | sample TNRBio252014_DNA_FD_185870 | JGI IMG/M metagenome (GOLD analysis project Ga0209573, IMG submission 185870) | Wastewater treatment Type I Accumulibacter community from EBPR Bioreactor in Madison, WI, USA - TNR Reactor_6/25/2014_ DNA (SPAdes)... | ecosystem: Engineered > Bioreactor > EBPR >... | reverse complement strand
TGGTAATGCCCCAAGAATTTCTTCCATAAGAAGTCAAACTGAAGAGACTTTTGTGGAGGACAGGATGGGCAAGCAACGTCAAAGTTGGACTGTTGAAGAAAAATTGGGGATCGTGTTAGCGGTGTTAAGCGAGCGCCAGAGCGTCGCGGAGGTCGCCCGTCAACGCGGCATCAATGAGAATCAAATTTACCGGTGGAAAGAGCAGTTTCTGGCGGCAGGTCGTCAGGGGTTAAACGGGGCGAAGGCGCAGACGGCGGATCAGCGCTTGGAAGCGGAGAATAGCCAATTGAAAAAGCTACTGGGTGAGAAAGCGCTGGAGATGGAGATTCTAAAAAAAATTTCCCGGTTTTGAAGAGGCCAATCCTGGCTGCGCTTTACCATCGCTATCGCACGCGTATCTCCTTGAGAAGGTTTATGAAACTTGTAGGGCAACCCTACTGGCGACTCCGGGATTATCTGCGGGATCGTCCGCAGCGATGCCAGCGGGTAGCGGCTTATAGGGGCGCGGGGGCCTGGGTCCAGGCGGTGGCGGCGGCGGAACCGACCTACGGATATCGTCGGGTCTACGCGGTGCTGCGCCAACAACACCGACCGATTGGGCGTGAGCGGGTCCGCCATCTGATGGGCGATTTGGGCTTGCAGCCGCCACCGCCCCCGAAGAAAAAGCGCCCGGCGCCGACGGTGACCGCCGCGCCTGATTGGCCCGAAGGACGGCGGCTTCAGATCGACGCCACGCGGTTTCGCTTGGACGATGGCGTCGCTTGGGTGTATCTGGTCGAGGATGTTAAAACCCGTCACTGTGTGGCGGCCAGTGCGGCCCCTGCGTTGAGTCAGGAACGCGCCGCCGCGACCTTGTTGGAGGGGCATCAGCGACTGACAGTCCTCGGACTGGCTGGCCCCCGCCTCATCCAAAGCGACGCCGGTTCGGATTTTACCTCCGGCCATTTTCAGCACGTCTGTCAAAACATCGGCCGATGGGTCCGCTGTCGCGTCGCCCAAGTCGGTGGCATGGGCATCCTGGAACGCTTGAACCGCACCTTCAAGCACGAGTTCGTCTTTCGCCACGAGGTCAATACCTTGGCTGACCTCCAAGCACTTCTACCCGCCTTCCAGCCTTGGTATAACCAACGGCGATTACACAGCCATTTAGCGTATCGCACCCCCGCCGCCGTCTTGGCCCAGGAGGTCGCTATACTCTCTTAACCAGCGGAAGTCTTTTTTGGGGCACTACACTTTTGTGGTCGTGGATGTGAATGGAGTCCGAACCCACATCCCCATCGGCAGTGTGGCCTGTGTGATGTTGCAACCGGGAACGCGGGTTTCTCACACGGCAGCGGCATTGGCAGCGCGAGTGGGAACGCTGCTGGTGTGGGTCGGTGAGGCCGGTGTTCGCTTGTACGCTTCCGGGCAACCGGGTGGTGCCCGTTCTGATCGCTTGTTGTATCAGGCGAAACTAGCATTGGATGAAACAGCTCGATTGAAGGTAGTGCGCAAGATGTACGCACTTCGATTTGGAGAGGAGCCACCCACCCGTCGCAGTGTCGATCAATTGCGCGGCATAGAAGGAGCACGGGTACGCAAGACCTATCAGATTCTAGCCCAGCGGTTTCGGGTCACTTGGGATGGGCGAAATTATGATCCTGATGATTGGAATGCGGGTAATGTGGTCAATCGTTGCTTGAGCGCAGCGACCGCTTGCCTTTATGGAATTACAGAGGCGGCAATATTGGCGGCTGGCTATGCGCCAGCAGTGGGTTTTATCCACACCGGTAAACCGCTATCTTTTGTTTACGATATTGCTGATCTTTTCAAATTTGACACTGTTGTACCGATTGGATTTCAAGTGGCTGCCAAACCACAGCGGGAGCCAGAGCGAGAAGTCCGCTTGCGGTGTCGGGATAGTTTTCGACAAACGAAATTGCTAGAGCGGATTATTCCGGCCATTGAGGACGTTTTGGCGGCCGGTGAGCTATCGGTGCCCACCGCGCCACTGGAGTCCGTGCCACCAGCAATCCCCAATCCTGAGAGTCTCGGCGATGCTGGTCATCGTAGTTGAAAATGTTCCACCGCGTTTGCGTGGGCGCTTGGCGTTGTGGTTGCTGGAGGTGCGTGCTGGAGTGTATGTGGGCGATGTCACCCGGCGAGTACGGGAGATGATTTGGAAAAACATTGAGGCCGGCCTTGAAGAGGGCAATGCGGTAATGGTTTGGAGTACAAATACGGAATCAGGATTTGATTTTTTGACACTGGGTAGAAATCGCCGTATTCCGGTGGAATTCGATGGATTGAAATTAGTATCGTTTTTACCAACAGCATCTTTAGAAAATAAAGATGTTAATCAATAGGATACTCTTATTAAGAAACCAGACCCTTGCTCTACGGTTCAGGTAAGAATCTGGTGGATTTTTTAGGCCTCATTTTTGTTAGAAATAACATGGCAATAGAAGAAGTCCGTTCCCCATATGCGTGGGGATGAACCGGAGAGTGGTTTTTTTTCACCGCCACCATGGTGCCGTTCCCCATATGCGTGGGGATGAACCGGCTTCGAGCGCGGGGAGCCACTCGCCCGCCTTCCGTTCCCCATATGCGTGGGGATGAACCGTCCGATAAATAACAGTCGCGCACCTATCGAACCCGTTCCCCATATGCGTGGGGATGAACCGCCATGCAAAAAATTGTTGATGTCGGGACGTTCCCGTTCCCCATATGCGTGGGGATGAACCGGCGGGCGCGGACTGCCTGATATTGCGCCTGGTCCGTTCCCCATATGCGTGGGGATGAACCGGATTAGCACGGGCCTTGCTTTGTTGATTGCCCCCGTTCCCCATATGCGTGGGGATGAACCGTGTCCTCTAATAGAGAGTGGTTACGCGCCAGACCGTTCCCCATATGCGTGGGGATGAACCGCCACTTGACGCTACTCGTTAAAAAACTCACCCCCGTTCCCCATATGCGTGGGGATGAACCGGTTATATGTTGGCGCTCGCGCCAGACGAGCAACCGTTCCCCATATGCGTGGGGATGAACCGAATAATCTTTGACCCAGAACAACCCATGTTAGCCGTTCCCCATATGCGTGGGGATGAACCGCCGGTGATTGGGGTTTGCAGGTCACGGCGGGTCCGTTCCCCATATGCGTGGGGATGAACCGGCGTTGGGGCCACTTGGGGATGCCGGACTATCCCGTTCCCCATATGCGTGGGGATGAACCGCCGTTTAATGGCCGCGACCCGGAAATTGATGACCGTTCCCCATATGCGTGGGGATGAACCGCGATCCGCGCCCAGACCGGGCGTTATCCCAATCCGTTCCCCATATGCGTGGGGATGAACCGTACAACACGGCCCGCGTCCCGTTCGACAAATACCGTTCCCCATATGCGTGGGGATGAACCGCCGCCTACACCGGTCGCAATGCCGGGTTACTGCCGTTCCCCATATGCGTGGGGATGAACCGTCGCTAACTAAGGAGCACCGTTATGGCTATCGCCGTTCCCCATATGCGTGGGGATGAACCGTACCCGCATCTGTACGCTCAATGTAGCGCCATCCGTTCCCCATATGCGTGGGGATGAACCGCGGGAGGAGGCGGGTGTGCTCGGCGACGCCTTCCGTTCCCCATATGCGTGGGGATGAACCGACCAGGCAATGGCGGAGCGACTGCACGGGTTACCGTTCCCCATATGCGTGGGGATGAACCGGTGACTGGCCAGTACAGCCAATGCGCTAACCCCCGTTCCCCATATGCGTGGGGATGAACCGATGGCGACGGTCAGCAAAACCCCCTGCGGTCACCCGTTCCCCATATGCGTGGGGATGAACCGGTGTCGGCTAGCGCGAAATCGACGAACGCGGTCCGTTCCCCATATGCGTGGGGATGAACCGACCATTTCCGGCTGCTGCTGCGCGGCGGCATTCCGTTCCCCATATGCGTGGGGATGAACCGCCGTTTGCGATGGCTTGGCGAGCTAATCGCTGCCGTTCCCCATATGCGTGGGGATGAACCGTTTCCGCACCGGCGAGAAAGGGCCGGCATTGGCCGTTCCCCATATGCGTGGGGATGAACCGCGGATATTAGCGGGGTTCCACCCAGCAAAATGCCGTTCCCCATATGCGTGGGGATGAACCGGGCTGGGCAATGGGTTCCCCTATGGCGAAACGCCGTTCCCCATATGCGTGGGGATGAACCGGCGTTACCCGAATAGGTGAATACCTGTTCGATCCGTTCCCCATATGCGTGGGGATGAACCGCCAGTTCTGCAAGCGCGGTAGTCGGTGATAGCCCGTTCCCCATATGCGTGGGGATGAACCGCGTTTGCGGAACGCAATGCCGAGATCAAAGCCCCGTTCCCCATATGCGTGGGGATGAACCGGTGGATTCAGCCACACACGACCGGCCCACGGCCCGTTCCCCATATGCGTGGGGATGAACCGCCGGACAACCGCGAGCAAAATTAATCAACGAACCGTTCCCCATATGCGTGGGGATGAACCGGTTTTTACATCTTCACGGTTTGGGTACATCACCCGTTCCCCATATGCGTGGGGATGAACCGATAGCGGATGGCGTCGTCCAATTGACTGTCGGCCGTTCCCCATATGCGTGGGGATGAACCGATTGGTTTGCCGTCCACCGCCCTCCCCTGCCCCCGTTCCCCATATGCGTGGGGATGAACCGACCCCATTTAGTGCGGCTCCCATCTCCAGCCCCCGTTCCCCATATGCGTGGGGATGAACCGTTTTCTGTTTGTGCCCACGGATCAATATCTCTGCCGTTCCCCATATGCGTGGGGATGAACCGGGAGGGGAGGATGTCAAGCGTTAGGCACCTTCCCGTTCCCCATATGCGTGGGGATGAACCGACTCTTGATGGGCCTCCACCCAAGCATCCACCCCGTTCCCCATATGCGTGGGGATGAACCGGCGCTGGCCGAATGCTCGCGTATTGATGAATGCCGTTCCCCATATGCGTGGGGATGAACCGGGGGCTTTGCGGCCATGCCTTATCGTTGCCCGCCGTTCCCCATATGCGTGGGGATGAACCGCCTTAGCCAGCTATGCCCGGCAATCGAAAGACCCGTTCCCCATATGCGTGGGGATGAACCGGCGTTTAAAGCCCCTGAGTTTAACTCCCTTAACCGTTCCCCATATGCGTGGGGATGAACCGACCCTTATGGGCGCACAGTTGGCCCTGATTTTCCGTTCCCCATATGCGTGGGGATGAACCGAATCAGTGCCGCCACGGCGGCGTTTTGATCGTCCGTTCCCCATATGCGTGGGGATGAACCGGTGATACGATTTACCCAAGCGATGGCACCGATCCGTTCCCCATATGCGTGGGGATGAACCGGCGGCGTAATACATCAATTGACGGGCGCTGCACCGTTCCCCATATGCGTGGGGATGAACCGCCATTATCAATGATGACCTAAATGTTATTGGCCCGTTCCCCATATGCGTGGGGATGAACCGACCGGCGGCTTGCTGCGCATTCTCAACAAGACCCGTTCCCCATATGCGTGGGGATGAACCGTATCTTCAATGGAGAGCTTGGTTTGTTTGGCGCCGTTCCCCATATGCGTGGGGATGAACCGGCGTGCTGCCAATCTGCGTAGTGGTAATCCTTCCGTTCCCCATATGCGTGGGGATGAACCGCCCATCTGCCGATGATGGAACGCGAAGCCCAACCGTTCCCCATATGCGTGGGGATGAACCGCACGTAGCGTCAACGCCATCCTGCAAACCATCCCGTTCCCCATATGCGTGGGGATGAACCGGCCGCCTCCCCTAAATATGTCCTTGCCATCGACCGTTCCCCATATGCGTGGGGATGAACCGACCGGACGCCACGAGCCTGATGATTTATCAGGCCGTTCCCCATATGCGTGGGGATGAACCGGGATCGATGCGCTCGCGCGCGAGCAGCCGCGCCCGTTCCCCATATGCGTGGGGATGAACCGGCGGCAACAATGGCGTCGGGTGCATCATTGACCCGTTCCCCATATGCGTGGGGATGAACCGCTGGACATGTTGCCGGGCCTTTCCCGCCGTCGCCGTTCCCCATATGCGTGGGGATGAACCGCGCCATTTCGTCCCACCAATCTACCCACGGGCCCGTTCCCCATATGCGTGGGGATGAACCGGCCAGGGCGTGATCCCGACCGATCAGCCCTTGCCGTTCCCCATATGCGTGGGGATGAACCGCCACTGGCCGGGCCAGCAGGGCAGCCAGGGCTCCGTTCCCCATATGCGTGGGGATGAACCGCAGCTAAGTGCCGCCGTTGTGCGCCAGGGCGACCGTTCCCCATATGCGTGGGGATGAACCGAAATCGGTCAATTTGAGTTTGCGCAAGAAATACCGTTCCCCATATGCGTGGGGATGAACCGCAGGCAGCAGTTAACGGAATCATTTGATCGACCCGTTCCCCATATGCGTGGGGATGAACCGCGGAGACATGGATCAAGAAAGCGCTTTCTCTTCCGTTCCCCATATGCGTGGGGATGAACCGCGGCACTGAATACCGCCCTTGCCTTCGCCGAGCCGTTCCCCATATGCGTGGGGATGAACCGCATACCTAGATTCAGGCGTCCCTAGCGCTCCACCGTTCCCCATATGCGTGGGGATGAACCGTCAAAACGCTCAATGTTGTGACCGACCCAGATCCGTTCCCCATATGCGTGGGGATGAACCGTCCTTTGAGATAGAGTAGGTAGCTCCAATAAACCGTTCCCCATATGCGTGGGGATGAACCGCATCCATAATCCCTGCCTGGTACGGAGCGCGGCCGTTCCCCATATGCGTGGGGATGAACCGCAAAGCGTAGCGATTCCCCAGTCTCTCGCTCTCCGTTCCCCATATGCGTGGGGATGAACCGCGCCTGCCGATGTCCGTTGAATTAGAGTCCGTCCGTTCCCCATATGCGTGGGGATGAACCGTCGGGCTTTAATCAATCCGCACGGCCGCCAATCCGTTCCCCATATGCGTGGGGATGAACCGGCCATTGCTTTGACCCGCGCCGGATAAAAACACCGTTCCCCATATGCGTGGGGATGAACCGGTCAGTAGTGCGGTATTGATGCCGCTAAAATACCGTTCCCCATATGCGTGGGGATGAACCGTCAGCCTGAGCCGCCCAACGAATGGCGCGCTGCCGTTCCCCATATGCGTGGGGATGAACCGGCCCGCTCAAAGTCCGCCCCAGAGCGGTTTACCCGTTCCCCATATGCGTGGGGATGAACCGCCGCTGCGGCATATGTTGGGCGGGAACGTTCCCCGTTCCCCATATGCGTGGGGATGAACCGATGTAGGGGACGCGATTGGCGTCTTGTTTGAACCGTTCCCCATATGCGTGGGGATGAACCGACCTTATAGGGTAATATTGAGGCTCACTAATGCCGTTCCCCATATGCGTGGGGATGAACCGCCGCTGCGGAATATGTGGGGCGGGAACGTTCCCCGTTCCCCATATGCGTGGGGATGAACCGTCCTCCAGGGCGGCGGCAAATGATTCGAGATCCCGTTCCCCATATGCGTGGGGATGAACCGGTCACCATTGCCGCCACTCAGCCCAGCATCAACCGTTCCCCATATGCGTGGGGATGAACCGACTTCCGCCGGGAGCGGCGACGCCATGGACTCCCGTTCCCCATATGCGTGGGGATGAACCGGAAAGAAGAAGCAACGCGGGTAGAAATTACCGCCGTTCCCCATATGCGTGGGGATGAACCGCTGGTAGGTTTTGGCAATGCCGCCGCTCGCACCCGTTCCCCATATGCGTGGGGATGAACCGTATTCGGCCCTATTGCATTATCATTAGAGACCCCGTTCCCCATATGCGTGGGGATGAACCGCCCCCTTGGTGGTCGGCCATCCCGCGACCGATCCGTTCCCCATATGCGTGGGGATGAACCGCCGCTCAAGTGCTGGCCAATGCCGGATCACTTCCGTTCCCCATATGCGTGGGGATGAACCGCCGATATTTTTAATCGGGTTCGAGAAACCGCCCCGTTCCCCATATGCGTGGGGATGAACCGCCACCAAGGCCAGCCAAAAAATTGGTGAACTACCGTTCCCCATATGCGTGGGGATGAACCGTTTTTGCAGCTCTTGCGCGGATTGTTGGGTTCCCGTTCCCCATATGCGTGGGGATGAACCGTTGTTGGTGGATGCGGGCATTGCGGTTGGCACCCGTTCCCCATATGCGTGGGGATGAACCGGTGCGCACGATTTGGCCGTTCGCATCGCGAACCCGTTCCCCATATGCGTGGGGATGAACCGCTCATCGTCGCAGAAAATGGGGATCGCTCCGCCCGTTCCCCATATGCGTGGGGATGAACCGCTGCCAGCACCGACAGCCACGCGCGGGGCAATCCGTTCCCCATATGCGTGGGGATGAACCGAACTCACCGGCATTAGCCAGCAGCAAGTCCCCCCGTTCCCCATATGCGTGGGGATGAACCGTTATTCCCTGTATCGACGGCCCACAATAGATCCCGTTCCCCATATGCGTGGGGATGAACCGTGAAACCGAATAAACCCCGGTCTCAATTGCCGCCGTTCCCCATATGCGTGGGGATGAACCGTCCGATAAATAACAGTCGCGCACCTATCGAACCCGTTCCCCATATGCGTGGGGATGAACCGGCGGCTGAATCGGCAACCCGCTTCGGCGACATCCGTTCCCCATATGCGTGGGGATGAACCGCCCTTCCAGGCTGTAATCGTCCAGGCTGTACGCCGTTCCCCATATGCGTGGGGATGAACCGTCCACACTGGAGCGCTAGGGACGCCTGAATCTCCGTTCCCCATATGCGTGGGGATGAACCGAGATCGAGCCGGGCGTGGTTAAGGTGACTAGGCCGTTCCCCATATGCGTGGGGATGAACCGGCGCAACCTAATCTCTGTGGTTTCCAGGTTCACCGTTCCCCATATGCGTGGGGATGAACCGGTGACTGGCCAGTACAGCCAATGCGCTAACCCCCGTTCCCCATATGCGTGGGGATGAACCGGAGGGTCACGCCATTGTAGTTACTCCCCCCGGCCGTTCCCCATATGCGTGGGGATGAACCGTCCGTTAATGCCCTAGTCACCTTAACCACGCCCCGTTCCCCATATGCGTGGGGATGAACCGCCGAGCAAAGAGCCGCCGCCACAGCCGAATTTCCGTTCCCCATATGCGTGGGGATGAACCGGTGGATCGGGAGATCGTGGTTCGGCTTTATGCCCGTTCCCCATATGCGTGGGGATGAACCGGCCGTGAAATCATTATGTCGCCCCCAATCTACCCGTTCCCCATATGCGTGGGGATGAACCGTCAGCCTGAGCCGCCCAACGAATGGCGCGCTGCCGTTCCCCATATGCGTGGGGATGAACCGGGCTGAACCTGGAAACCACAGAGATTAGGTTGCCGTTCCCCATATGCGTGGGGATGAACCGGCGACCCTGGGATCGAATTCCTACGCCTCCAGCCGTTCCCCATATGCGTGGGGATGAACCGAACGCCATGGGACTGGTGAAGGGATTGCGGTGCCGTTCCCCATATGCGTGGGGATGAACCGCGCCGCTTAATCGGGCTGCTGAATTAGATAGTCCGTTCCCCATATGCGTGGGGATGAACCGCGATTGCGGGACGTTCGAGAAAGCATTGTTTGCCGTTCCCCATATGCGTGGGGATGAACCGATCGGCGGAGAACAGAAAACGGATATTGCCGCCCGTTCCCCATATGCGTGGGGATGAACCGGCGGGCGGTGGGGTTTGTGGGATCGCGTTGATCCGTTCCCCATATGCGTGGGGATGAACCGTCGCCCCGCTCCCCCATTGCGGTCGTACGGGCCCGTTCCCCATATGCGTGGGGATGAACCGACCCGTGCACGTTTTTCAGCGCCACTGAGCCGCCGTTCCCCATATGCGTGGGGATGAACCGTCACGCGATAGCAGCAATACTATATTGCACCGCCGTTCCCCATATGCGTGGGGATGAACCGTTCGCCGCTGGAATTGGCGCCCCAGCAACCCACCGTTCCCCATATGCGTGGGGATGAACCGCTTGATCCTGCCGCAACTGCGCTATGCCATCGCCGTTCCCCATATGCGTGGGGATGAACCGCGTATTCCGCTTCCCATCCCCACCGCCGCGCTCCGTTCCCCATATGCGTGGGGATGAACCGCTCAGAAAGTGCCTCATAGACGCATTCGCGCACCGTTCCCCATATGCGTGGGGATGAACCGTCCGGCCCGCCGCTGGGGCGGCGGCGCGACGGCCGTTCCCCATATGCGTGGGGATGAACCGTCCATAGCGTCGTTGTATTGCGTCATGACTTGCCGTTCCCCATATGCGTGGGGATGAACCGTTATAGATCGAGGCGACCCTATTGAAACTTTCCCGTTCCCCATATGCGTGGGGATGAACCGCTGAAACGTGCATTTAAATAGAAATTTCAAATCCGTTCCCCATATGCGTGGGGATGAACCGGAATTATGATCTATCACTTCGATACCGACGATCCGTTCCCCATATGCGTGGGGATGAACCGGCATGAGCCAAACGCAAAACATCCGCGAGCAACCGTTCCCCATATGCGTGGGGATGAACCGCGCTGCGTGATGAGCCACCGGAAGCGTGGGTACCGTTCCCCATATGCGTGGGGATGAACCGTACTGGATTGTGCCGCCCTAGCCCTGGCTGCCCCGTTCCCCATATGCGTGGGGATGAACCGCCGACGCCGATGGTGTTAACGATTTTTACGGCCCGTTCCCCATATGCGTGGGGATGAACCGCATTGTTTGCCTTTTATTGCGCGCCGGACAGCCCGTTCCCCATATGCGTGGGGATGAACCGCAGAATCATTAATTGTTTCTGGCCTGACACCACCGTTCCCCATATGCGTGGGGATGAACCGTCAAGGATGCGGGCGCGTTTATCCGGCTCACGCCGTTCCCCATATGCGTGGGGATGAACCGTTTCTGCCGGCCGTTCCTTCTGGACGGCCATGCCGTTCCCCATATGCGTGGGGATGAACCGCGGTGCGGGTTTATCTCGACGCGCCCAGCCTCCCGTTCCCCATATGCGTGGGGATGAACCGATAAGGGAAATCATCGCAATGATGAACGCTAACCGTTCCCCATATGCGTGGGGATGAACCGGCGATGTTTATACCCGCGCGCCGGGGGTTAGGCCGTTCCCCATATGCGTGGGGATGAACCGTATGTCTTTCAAACCTACCGGCGGGAACGTTCCCCGTTCCCCATATGCGTGGGGATGAACCGGGTTGCGGCGGCCCGCCCCATTTATTGGGGGTCCGTTCCCCATATGCGTGGGGATGAACCGCCCCGGCAGAGATGCTGGGGCTTTCCCTATTGCCGTTCCCCATATGCGTGGGGATGAACCGGGTTTGTGACTGCTGTGCGCCGAATGGGCCCACCGTTCCCCATATGCGTGGGGATGAACCGCAGAATCATTAATTGTTTCTGGCCTGACACCACCGTTCCCCATATGCGTGGGGATGAACCGACGGCATTCGCGTCAAGCCCGGTGAGTGGTTGCCGTTCCCCATATGCGTGGGGATGAACCGCGCCATGTTTTCCTCGACCGGCCCCATGCGTGCCGTTCCCCATATGCGTGGGGATGAACCGTCTGAAACAGTCTGCTGCCTGTGCCCGCATCACCGTTCCCCATATGCGTGGGGATGAACCGCGCTTTTGTATCCCTAATCATGGGCGATAGCCCCGTTCCCCATATGCGTGGGGATGAACCGTGTGGATTAAGTGGATTAAGACGCCTAACGCTCCGTTCCCCATATGCGTGGGGATGAACCGCATGGGCGCGCCATTCGCAGCGTCGCCACGGACCGTTCCCCATATGCGTGGGGATGAACCGCAGGGACACGCACCAATTCATAAGCACGACGACCGTTCCCCATATGCGTGGGGATGAACCGGCATCGCGGTATTGGCGACGGCCACAACATCACCGTTCCCCATATGCGTGGGGATGAACCGTGCGCGGCACAAACTAAAAATCGAGGTCATGGCCGTTCCCCATATGCGTGGGGATGAACCGACAATGGCGCTGGGACGCCTGGCGCGGCGAATCCGTTCCCCATATGCGTGGGGATGAACCGTGTCCTCTAATAGAGAGAGTGGTTACGCGCCACCGTTCCCCATATGCGTGGGGATGAACCGGGGCGGATATGAGCACTGTCGAGGCCCATTTGCCGTTCCCCATATGCGTGGGGATGAACCGCCCTGGTCGCAGGCCAGTGGCGTGGCGGCTGTCCGTTCCCCATATGCGTGGGGATGAACCGGGTTTTTGCGGATGCCGGATGTACGCCGTTATCCGTTCCCCATATGCGTGGGGATGAACCGACGCTTTTTCTATGCGAGAAAGCGACGGGAAACCGTTCCCCATATGCGTGGGGATGAACCGCCAAAGCACATCTTCGCGGTCTAATACAGGGTCCGTTCCCCATATGCGTGGGGATGAACCGGGCTACCCCTCCGCTCAACACGGACGTTGGGCACCGTTCCCCATATGCGTGGGGATGAACCGGCGGAATGGCCCGGTCTAGTTATAAAAAACCTCCGTTCCCCATATGCGTGGGGATGAACCGTGGTTGTGCGCCACGCGGAAGCCTTGCGCAATCCGTTCCCCATATGCGTGGGGATGAACCAGAACTCTGGCGCGTAACCACTCTCTCTATTAGACCGTTCCCCATATGCGTGGGGATGAACCGGTGCGGCTGGACGTGGGGGCAAAAGCCATTGACCGTTCCCCATATGCGTGGGGATGAACCGTCATCCGCCAGCGCGGCGATAACCCCAGCGACCCGTTCCCCATATGCGTGGGGATGAACCGCCCTGTTCGAGTACAACGCCGGCCTCTCCAAGCCGTTCCCCATATGCGTGGGGATGAACCGACGGACTCACCGTTTCGTTGCAATTGCAAATCCCGTTCCCCATATGCGTGGGGATGAACCGCCATTCGTAAATATGATCCAGACGGCGGGCCACCGTTCCCCATATGCGTGGGGATGAACCGGTTTTAGCGCTAGAAGAAGATAACGGATACCTCCGTTCCCCATATGCGTGGGGATGAACCGGATTGGTATTCGAGCGTGGCGTACACACGGTTCCGTTCCCCATATGCGTGGGGATGAACCGGCTACTCGTTGCAAGAGGGGGCCGATCAGATACCGTTCCCCATATGCGTGGGGATGAACCGGAACCGAGGATGTTGACGATCTACGGCAGGGGCCGTTCCCCATATGCGTGGGGATGAACCGTATCGAGCAGTCCCCGCCCTGCTTGGCGGTTTCCGTTCCCCATATGCGTGGGGATGAACCGTATCGAGCAGTCCCCGCCCTGCTTGGCGGTTTCCGTTCCCCATATGCGTGGGGATGAACCGCAAAAACGCTGGCGAGCCGCGCGATTCGGGGCCCGTTCCCCATATGCGTGGGGATGAACCGGCGTTCAAAATCCCGGCGAATACCATCGTTCACCGTTCCCCATATGCGTGGGGATGAACCGGATTGGTTTTATTGGCAAATCCGCGCCACGCACCGTTCCCCATATGCGTGGGGATGAACCGAATGCAGCGGTTTCCAGTGGCGCGGTTAGCCGCCGTTCCCCATATGCGTGGGGATGAACCGGTGGTATTACTGTGAGCGGGGGGATTGTTGAACCGTTCCCCATATGCGTGGGGATGAACCGACACCAAAGCGTCGCAAGCGATTCGTGCATTACCGTTCCCCATATGCGTGGGGATGAACCGCGCGAGGGGCGTGTGCAGTCCCGGCCGTATGCCCGTTCCCCATATGCGTGGGGATGAACCGTTTTTCGGCTCCGTAGACGTGACGACAGTAGACCGTTCCCCATATGCGTGGGGATGAACCGCAATGGCCGACGTGGGGGTCGAATATAAATCACCGTTCCCCATATGCGTGGGGATGAACCGGCGCTGTGCGAGTCGGAAGGGCTGCACCCGATCCGTTCCCCATATGCGTGGGGATGAACCGAGGCGCTATCAGTGCAATCTACGGCATATTACCCGTTCCCCATATGCGTGGGGATGAACCCTTTGGGGTGAAATCCGCGCCCACCGGTACGGTCCGTTCCCCATATGCGTGGGGATGAACCGGCCCCAAAATGAACCCGGACGCCGCCGATAAACCGTTCCCCATATGCGTGGGGATGAACCGTTTTCCGCGCAATTATCGGGGTCGCTATCGGGCCGTTCCCCATATGCGTGGGGATGAACCGACCTAGGCTTTCAGCGACATCTGCTGCCACGCCCGTTCCCCATATGCGTGGGGATGAACCGGGAGGTGGCTGGCAAACTGGCCTTAGCAGAAACCGTTCCCCATATGCGTGGGGATGAACCGGGACAATCCGGTGCGGCAGTGTCTCTAACGTGCCGTTCCCCATATGCGTGGGGATGAACCGTTGGCATTAGAGGCATTGTTTGGGCCGATTGACCGTTCCCCATATGCGTGGGGATGAACCGCTGCCCCTTTAATGTCTCTATTTCCAGCGCTACCGTTCCCCATATGCGTGGGGATGAACCGAGGGCGCAACTCCTCAACAACGCGATGTGGGGCCGTTCCCCATATGCGTGGGGATGAACCGTCAATGACCTTGCTAATGGAATACGACGGGCCCCGTTCCCCATATGCGTGGGGATGAACCGCCCGTTGCAGTGGCGGCGGAAACGCGGCCAACCCGTTCCCCATATGCGTGGGGATGAACCGCTGGAATGTCCCCGCGAACGCTCCTTGTCTTGCCGTTCCCCATATGCGTGGGGATGAACCGCTGTCGATGTTGGCGAACAAGCCGCCGCCGTGCCCGTTCCCCATATGCGTGGGGATGAACCGGCCCCAAAACGAACCCGGACGCCGCCGATAAACCGTTCCCCATATGCGTGGGGATGAACCGATTTTCAAACCGCGCCCGGTGTTTGCGAACACCCGTTCCCCATATGCGTGGGGATGAACCGGCGAATCGCAAAACCAGTTCCACCCATCTAGCCCGTTCCCCATATGCGTGGGGATGAACCGGGCTTCGATCACATTGGACTGAGATGTTAAATCCGTTCCCCATATGCGTGGGGATGAACCGCGCTCGTCGCGTACATAATAGGTTTGGCCGACCCGTTCCCCATATGCGTGGGGATGAACCGTCAGGCAAATCGGCGCGCGTGGCCAACGCGATCCGTTCCCCATATGCGTGGGGATGAACCGCCCCAATGCCCGCAGCCACTTCCGGCAACAACCCGTTCCCCATATGCGTGGGGATGAACCGATGACGCGCTCATAATCGCGCCAGATGTTTTCCCGTTCCCCATATGCGTGGGGATGAACCGTGCTGCGTCAGCAATTGGACTATCAAGAGCAACCGTTCCCCATATGCGTGGGGATGAACCGTTCGCCGCTGGAATTGGCGCCCCAGCAACCCACCGTTCCCCATATGCGTGGGGATGAACCGGTATTGCCGCTGCGCACCAAAGGGGTGGCGACCCGTTCCCCATATGCGTGGGGATGAACCGCTGGCAGACCCTGAGGAGTTTTCGCTGACGCACCGTTCCCCATATGCGTGGGGATGAACCGCGATCCGGCTTGCCTTGAGTCGTTATCCGCGTCCGTTCCCCATATGCGTGGGGATGAACCGCAGTCTCCCCGCCCCGCCTCCATTTCAAAAACCCGTTCCCCATATGCGTGGGGATGAACCGTTCTGCTAGGTCGTCCACGCGCTGAATAACGGACCGTTCCCCATATGCGTGGGGATGAACCGAAACCGAAGACGCGCGCGCCCGGTTGGCGGAGCCGTTCCCCATATGCGTGGGGATGAACCGGCTTTGGGGTCGGCGTTGGTGGTGGCGGGCAACCGTTCCCCATATGCGTGGGGATGAACCGACACAAGACCGCTAGCGCGGTTTGTAAGTCGGCCGTTCCCCATATGCGTGGGGATGAACCGCGGGCGAAGACCCTAGTGCTCCCGCGCTGGCCCGTTCCCCATATGCGTGGGGATGAACCAGGTCGGATCCAGCTGGATCCAGCACTACTGACCCGTTCCCCATATGCGTGGGGATGAACCGCGGGATTTGCCCTCGCCCTGGATTATGACGCTCCGTTCCCCATATGCGTGGGGATGAACCGGTCACTTTGCCACGCAGCGTGTCCACCGTCGGCCGTTCCCCATATGCGTGGGGATGAACCGACTCGACTTCCGCTCACGCTCTGGTAGAAATGCCGTTCCCCATATGCGTGGGGATGAACCGGCCAGCACGGTCAGCGCGACGCCCCACGCCCACCGTTCCCCATATGCGTGGGGATGAACCGCCGTTTATCCGGCTCTTGTTGAGCCGTCGGAACCGTTCCCCATATGCGTGGGGATGAACCGTATAAGCCGCGCGCGCGGCAAGGGCGGAAGTTCCGTTCCCCATATGCGTGGGGATGAACCGTTATTTTCGACGCGCCCGCGTATAACGCGGTCCCGTTCCCCATATGCGTGGGGATGAACCGATGGCCCGTTGCTTGATGCCATTAACGCGGCGCCGTTCCCCATATGCGTGGGGATGAACCGAAACAGCGCGCGAACGTGAGCGCGCTGTCGTGCCGTTCCCCATATGCGTGGGGATGAACCGCCATTCTGGCGTGGGGGTTATAACGATCCTCGGCCGTTCCCCATATGCGTGGGGATGAACCGGCATCTCCACGATTGACGATGCCTACGAAACCCCGTTCCCCATATGCGTGGGGATGAACCGCGTCCTTCCCGTTGCCGCGCGTGGCGGGCACGCCGTTCCCCATATGCGTGGGGATGAACCGCTATTCTCGATAACGCCCGGCCCGCCACGGACCCGTTCCCCATATGCGTGGGGATGAACCGGGGATAGCAGGCATAGCGGTATTGGCGACGGCCCGTTCCCCATATGCGTGGGGATGAACCGACCGGGCGGGAGCTTTGGAGGCGTTGATGGTGCCGTTCCCCATATGCGTGGGGATGAACCGCAGTCCAGCGTTGCGTAATTTGAGCCACGCCTGCCGTTCCCCATATGCGTGGGGATGAACCGTTTCCATAGCGTCTCCCGGCCACTCGGAGGCACCGTTCCCCATATGCGTGGGGATGAACCGTCGCGAATCTGTCCGCGCAAGGCGTTACCCGACCGTTCCCCATATGCGTGGGGATGAACCGTCGCGAATCTGTCCGCGCAAGGCGTTACCCGACCGTTCCCCATATGCGTGGGGATGAACCGATTTCCAGGTGCTTGTCAATCCGGTCGTAGCCCCGTTCCCCATATGCGTGGGGATGAACCGCGTGAAATGCCGGGCCGCTTTGACTGTGCGGTCCGTTCCCCATATGCGTGGGGATGAACCGCCCCTCCGGCGCGCTATTGCAACCCCGTTGACCGTTCCCCATATGCGTGGGGATGAACCGGCGGCCAGTGGGAATATAGGGATGCGGCGCTACCGTTCCCCATATGCGTGGGGATGAACCGGACGTTGGCAGCGCAACGCCCAAGGGCAGGTCCCGTTCCCCATATGCGTGGGGATGAACCGTCCAGCAAGTCCCCAAGGGCATCGATCCGGGTTGGGACTACCCTCCGGGTGAGGGCAGAAAGGCCCACCTGGAGAAGGTACTGGCAGAGAAATCGGTGGCGTTCGCCGCAATACAACAAAAACTGGTGTTGCCGAAGATGGTTGCAGACGATCTACAAACAAGCCTTGATGCGCTTTATCAGCAATGCGAGGCGAAAAAAACCGCTTTCGATGCGCTCATCGAACAGCTTGCCGAACAAACGGGCGGCAATCCACTATTGACCCCTTTGAAAGCACCTAAACGCGCCTTGGAAAAGCTCGTTGATTCACTGGGTGGGCAGTTGGCAAGATTAACGGATATTCTACGTGCCACACTGGTCTATGAAACCGAGGCTGATCTGCTGATCGCTTTCAGTCTTGTTTTTGGCAAGGTTCGCGTGTTGCGAGAGCGCAATCTTTATCAGGACGGGCTGTCGTTGTCAGACGGCTACCGCGACGCAAAAATCGATTTTTATTTTGACGACATCCCCGTCGAGGTACAATTCAACACGCGGGCGATGTTAGCGGCTAAAGAGAAAGCCCATCCCTACTACGAAGAGAAGCGTCGCCTGTTGGCTGTAAAGCGATCAGGCGCTCAACTTTCCGCTGAGCAGAGACGCCGCTTACGCGAACTAGACCGGTTAATGCGCACAATTTATCAGGAGGCGCGAAATGTTTGATGTCAACAGCATAACGATTCCTCCGGATGCCTTGGAAAAACAAGACGTTCTATTCTGGGACGTGGATTTTATCCCGGTCGTTGATTTGATGGACGATCAGTACGGCGTCGTGGCGCTGGATGAGCCGGTGCGCTCCTTTCCGTGTGAGGAAGCCTATCTTAAAGGCATTGAGCTAACGCGCGAGCAATTCCTACAACGCTTTCCTCAGGTGGCTAAGCAGTTCGAGCGCCACACCGTCCCTGCCTGACGCTCACCCACTTGGAAGGACTGGTTTTCCCTTCACGGGCCCGAAGGCGTTCCGGCAACCAGATTGTGCTCAAGTGGGTCTGCCGTGAAGTATAGCATATAGCATCCAAGGTGGATCAGCGGCTGGATCGGATTGAAGAGCGATTGGACTTGGCGGACGCACCATCGGACCCGTTCCCCATATGCGTGGGGATGAACCGGCGATAATTACAGACTTTCCACCGTGACACATTCCATCGCTCCACACCATGAACAACACTCGCAAAACTCCACTGACCCGACTCGGCTGCCTGCTCAGCAGTCTCGCGTTTACGCCTGTAGCGTCGGCCGTCGATCTACCGGCCTGTTTACCGCGCATAGCGACCGAAACCACGCAAGCCGCTACGTTGCGCGCTCGTCCGTCCGCGCAGGAATTGCTGGCGCGGCTGACCTATGCCGAAAGCCGCTCCACCGGCTTTGCCGATGAGTTCCGGGTATATCGGGGCATCGCCTGGGGGGTTATGAATCGGGTGCGCTTGGGCGAAATTTCCCCAACCGCGCGCCGTCAGTATGGCCACGGCATTAGCGGGGTGATCTTCCAATCACGCCAATTCAATCCCGCTGTTTCCCTGCGTTCGTCGTTTTCGCGGGATTTTCTCTGCCCACAGCAAAGCGCTGACTGGAACCTGGCTATGGACGCCGCCGCCACAGCGTTGCGTGGCCAAGAGAATCCGTTTCTCCAAACCCCCTGGGAGCAACACCATGGCCGGTCTTTGGTGGTTAATTTCTACTATCCCAGCTCCCCACAAGCGCATGGCCCACTAGCACCTTGGGAAGGCAGCCGCACGCTCCGCTTTATCGGCGATCCACCGCCAGGCAGCGATCTGCCCAACGCGCAGCAGGTGCGTTTTTATCGCCTTGCCCAACCACCGAGAGATATTCCAGAGCATCCCGGACGTTAACGGGCGTATTAGCAGCGCAGCGGCGCACCGGTTCTATACTTTGGCACTGTCCCCACTGCACCACTGGGAGAACCGCCATGCGCGCCGACCCGCTTTCCCTATCCGCCGTCCTGTTGCGTGCGTTGTGCCTGCTGTGGCTGGCCGGGCTACAACCCGCTCTGGGCGCTGAACCCGCCCTACCCGCCAATGCACTGGCCCGCATCCCGCCCGCCTTGCAACCTTGGATCCACTGGGCGCTGCCCACCACCGCCGACTGGCGCTGTCCAGTTGATTACGCTGATCCACAACAGCGCCGCTGCCTGTGGCCAAGCGCATTGAGCCTGCGGCTGGACTCCCAGGGTGGCGAATTTGGCCAACAAGCGCGGATAGATGCTGAGGGCTGGCTGCTACTCCCCGGTGACCGGCGCTACTGGCCTCAGGAAGTGCGCCTGAATGAGCAGCTTATCCCGGTAGTGGAACGCGATGGCCGACCCGCGCTCAAGGCACCCGTCGGCGACCACCGGATAACCGGGCGCTTTTTCTGGAGCGAACCGCCGGAAGCACTGCGCATCCCCCCCAATGTCGCCCTGCTCGATTTGCGGTTGGAAGGCCAACCTATCCCCCTGCCTCGCCTGGAAGACGACGGCGTGCTATGGCTGCGGCAGCGGCCAGTCGCAGCGGCGCAACAGGATCAATTGGAACTTCAGGTCTTCCGCCTGCTGCGCGACGAGATTCCGTTTATCGTCACCACGCGGCTGGAACTGAGCGTTTCCGGCCAGGCACGCGAAGAACTGCTGGGGCCGGTGCTACCGCCGGATTTTTTGCCGCTGGCCCTCGACAGCCCGCTACCCGCGCGCCTGGAACCGGATGGCCGCTTGCGGGTGCAACTGACGCCCGGCAGTTGGGCAATTCATCTAACCGCCCGGCATCGCGGCCCGGTGGACGCGCTCGCGCTGCCGGTGACGACAGAACCCTGGCCCACACAAGAAATCTGGAGTTTTCAGGCGCAAAATCAGTTAAGAGTGGTGCAGGTGGAAGGCGCGCCCGCGTTGGACCCGACCCAGACTAATCTGCCGGAGCCGTGGCGGGCGTGGCCGGCATACTTGCTGGAACCTGGCGGCGAATTGCGTCTACTCACCCGCCAGCGCGGCGAGCCATCCGCCGTGCCAGAACGGCTTAACCTGGAGCGCACCCTGTGGCTGGATTTCTCCGGCGGCGGCTACACCGCACGAGATCGTCTCAGCGGCAACCTGAACGCCACCCGCCTCGACGCCGCGCCCGAATTGCGGCTCGGCCGGGTCGCCATTAACGGCACCGATCAATTCATCACGCTACGGCCTGGCACGGAACGCAGCGGCGTGGAGGTGCGACAAATGAATAACCTGCAATTACTGGCCGACAGTCGGCTGGAACCCGCCGCTATCAGTGATTTACCGGCTGTGGGCTGGAACCTGACGCCGCACAGCATTCAAACCACGCTGAATCTGCCGCCGGGCTGGCGGCTATTGGCGGCGGACGGCCCGGATAGCGTAGGCAACGCCTGGCTACACACCTGGAACCTGCTGGATTTGTTTCTGACGCTGCTGATCGCCTTCGCTTTTGGTGCACTGTGGGGCTGGGGCTGGGGTGCCCTGGCGCTCGCTGGCATGGCGTTGACCTTGCACGAACCGAACGCACCACTGTACGTCTGGCTCAACGCGCTGGCGGCCAGCGCGCTGCTGCGCAACCTATCCATTGGGCGGCTGCGCAACTGGACGGTGTTGTATCGCTGGCTAGCGCTGCTGGCTTTGCTGATCTTGGCGGTGCTGTTTGCGCTCCAGCAAGTGCGGAGCGCGCTGTATCCGCAACTGGAGCACGCTGTGGTCAGCTCAGGCGCTTGGTTGGGCGCTGCCGCCATGCGGCAACCCAAAGCACCCTTAGCGCAATCGCTAGACGCCATTCAGAGCGCCAGGAGTCCCGTCTATGCCCCCAATGCGGAAAAATCCAGTAGGGGAGAAAACCGAAAAAACCTCCAACAACAAAAATATGCTCCCGAAGTCAAGGTGCAGACAGGCCCCGGCCTGCCCGACTGGCAGTGGCGCAGCGCGCGCTTGCGCTGGAGTGGCCCAGTGGCGATGGAGGAACGGTTACGGTTGTGGCTGTTGCCGCCCTGGGGAACGCGACTGTTGTTGCTAACGGGTCTGGGACTCCTGTTGGCGATGGCAGCGCGGCTGTTCGCGCCAGAACCACGGCGCGCCCCCGCGCCCCCCGCAAAATCGCTATCCAAAACAGCGCCGGAACCGAGTGTGGCGGCGCTGGTCTTTGTCGGCTTATGGGCTGGGTTGCTCTGCATCGCGCCGCAACCGGCGCAAGCCCAGAGCCCGGTTCAGACTCCGGCGGCGACAGATCAGGCCCCGGCGTCACCCGCCCTCCCCCTGCCAACGCCAGATTGGGCGACGGCACTAACGCCCGCCTCCTTTCCTCCGCCGCAACTGCTCACCGAGCTGCGCGACCGCCTGACCCAGCCGCCGGACTGCCCACGTTGCGCGGACCTGGCCACCTTGGCCCTGACCGTGGAAGGTAACGCTGTGCAACTACGGCTGAACTTGCACGCCCAAGCCGATGTCGCCGCACCCCTGCCCTTGCCGCGCACCGGCTTGATGGTCCAGGGCATCGCCCTGGACGGAGCGGCGGCGCTACTGCTCCGAGACGCCAAGCAAATGCTGTGGCTACGGTTACCGCTGGGCGTCCACGAGGTGGTCATTACCGCCACGGTTCCGGAGACGGTCGCTACTTTGCAATTACCGTTGCCGATGACGCCGGGCCGGGTTGTGCTCAAGGCGACGGGCTGGCAGGTGGAAGGCTATGTCGAGGGGCGTGCGGATCAGCAACTGCAACTGACCCGCCAGCGCGCCGCCGCCGCCACCGCGCTCCAGGCCGGGGTGATGCCGCCCTTTGTGGAAATCGCGCGGGAGTTAACGCTGGATGTGGATTGGCAAGTGGAAACCCGGGTGCGGCGGCTTAGTCAAGCGGACTCGGCGGCGGTCGTGGAAATCCCACTATTGCCAGGGGAACGCATCACCACGCCCGGCGTGCGGGTGCGCGATGGGCGGGCGTTGCTCAACTTGCCGCCGGATCAGGCGGAAACGAGCTGGAGTGCCGCTTTAAATCGCAGTGACACGCTATCCCTGCAAGCGACCGATCATCTTGGCTTTAGCGAAGTGTGGCGCTTACGGGCCGGGCCGCTGTGGCGAGTCGAAACCGCCGGCATTCCGCTCGTACGGCGTTTGGACGAAGACGGGCAGTGGCTGCCCGAATGGCGACCTTGGCCCGGCGAGAGCGTGATGCTGAGCATTCAGCGCCCAGAAGGCGCGCCCGGCGACACCGCAACCGTCGATCAGAGCCATCTGCAAGTGTATCCGGGCCGCCGCCAAACCGAGACCACGCTGGCGCTGACCGTGCGCGCCAGCCGAGGCTCTGAGCGGGTAGTGACTTTGCCGCCAGGGGCGATTCTGACCAGTGCGCGCCTCAACGATGTGGCGCAACCGCTCCAGCAGCAGGGTCAGCAGGTCACCCTGCCGCTAACGCCAGGCGTGCAGAACGTGCTGCTGACCTGGCGCGAGGAACGCGGTATCACCGCCCGTTACGCCACGCCCATAGTGGATTCCGGCGGCCCCAGCGTGAACGCCCGCCTGAGTCTGCGCTTGCCGCGTGATCGCTGGCTGCTGTGGGCCAGCGGCCCAACGCTGGGGCCAGCGGTGCTGTTCTGGGGTTTATTGCTGGTGTTACTGGCTGGTGCGGCCCTCTTGGCGCGGTTTAGCAGTGCGCCCCTGCGTTTTCATGCCTGGTTTCTGCTGGGCGTTGGCCTGAGCCAAAGTCATATCCTGGGGGTGTTGCTGGTAGCGGGCTGGCTGGTGCTGTTGGCGCGGCGCAGAACCCTGGCGTCCCGCGCCAGCAGCGCGCTCCGTTTCGACCTGTGGCAGGTGGGGCTGGTGCTGTTAACCCTGGCTGCTTTCGCCGTCTTGCTGGCCAGTATTCGCCAAGGCCTGCTGGGTGCGCCCGATATGCAGGTCGCCGGTTATGGCTCCAGCGCCGACCTGCTGGAGTGGTATCAGGATCGCAGCGCCGCTTCCCTGCCGACTGCCTGGGTCTTTTCCGCGCCGCTGCTGGTTTATCGCGGTCTGATGTTAGCCTGGTCGCTGTGGCTGGCCCATGCCTTGTTGCGCTGGCTGGCGTGGGCTTGGCAATGCTTTAACGCAGACGGCCTCTGGAGGCCGCTACGGCCACGCCAGCCCTTGGAGGCTCCACAGACACCCTGAGCCGAGCCGGGCGGCTTCTACGGCCTCTCCGAGCGATTTAGGCCCTATTCGGAGGGAATGGGCAGGCTTACCTCGGCGAGAAAGCCGCCCAGCCCCTCGGAACGGCCTAGGTGCAGGGTGCCGCCGTACTGCGTCACGATGTCCGCAGCGATAGCCAAGCCCAGACCGTGACCGGTGCGGGATTCGTCAAGCCGAGCACCACGTTGCTGGAGTGCGGTGAGCTGCTCCGGCGCACAGCCGGGCCCATCGTCTTCCACCCGTAGCCATAAATCGGTCGAGTGCGCGCCCGCCGTCAAGCGCACCCGGGTTTGCGCCCACTGGCAGGCGTTATCGAGCAGGTTACCCAGCAACTCCAGCAGATCGTCACGGTCGCCGATAAAACGGCCACCGGGTGGAATCCGGGTTTCGATGCTCAGTTGGCGGTCACGATGAATGCGGCGCAGGGTTAGTACCAAGTCCGTGATTTCTTGCTCCAACACCACGCGCTGGCCGGGCATCCCGCCCCCCACAATGCGCGCGCGCTTCAGTTCCCGTTGGGTCAAGACCCGGATTTTTTGCAGTTGCTGGCGCAGATCTTGCCACCATGCGCCTGTATCACCCGGTGGTGGTGGCTGCTCGGCCAATTGCGTCAGTGCGGTGAGCGGCATCTTCAGGGCGTGGGCGAGGTTGCCCAAAGCGTGGTGGGAGCGGCGTTGGCGCTGACTCAGTAGTGCCAACAAGCGATTGAGTTCCGTCACCAGCGGTCGCGCCTCGTCCGGGGTATCCAGCGACAGGTGTGGGATTTCACCGCGCGCTAGCTGAGGCAATTCGCGCTGAATCCGCGCTAGTGGGGCTAAGCCGCGGCGCACGATCCAGCGTTGCGCCCAGAGCGCCACGCCGAACGCCGCCACGGCGATAACGAGGAATTCCAGCAAGAGTCGACGAAGACCCGCGTTTACCGGAGTAAAATCTTCGGTGACGGCGATGGCTACTTTTTGCCCCTGCACCTGAAAGACGCGGCCTAACAGCAATAAGCGCTGTTGCTGTGGGCCGGTGATGAACGCACGGGTCACGCGATCAGTCGCTAACGGCGGCGGCGACAGGTCAGCATCCCACAGGGAGCGGGAGGAGAGTTGGCCTTGGGCGGTTTCGACTTGGTAGTAATGGCCTGAGTAGGGTTGGCGAAAACTCGCGCTCAGCCGCTCCACGAGCAATTGGGGCTGACCGCCTGCATCGAAGGTGAGAGCCGTCAGCACGGTTTCCAGATCGTGTTCCAGCCGAGAGGCGACAAAATTTTCGGCGATCTGCCGCAGCGAATAGCCCCCGACAACCAAAACGAGCGTAATTAGCAAAGTCAACGCCAGAATCAAACCCGCTGATAGCCGGGCTTGCAGAGAAGTCATGCTCTGTCGGTCCCAAACACATAGCCTTGGCCGCGCCGGGTGGTGATTCGCTCTCGACCCAGCTTTTGGCGCAGACGGTTCACGTACACTTCCAGGACATTGCTGTCGCGCTCGGCATCGAAATCGTAGATGTGTTCGACCAGGCGGCTTTTGGACAGCACCCGGCCGGGATGGCGCATGAAATAGCGCAACAAGCGGAATTCGGTTCCAGTCAGTTCGGACACCTTGCCAGTTACCAGGTCTCGGATGGTTTGTGTATCTTCATCCAGTTCCAACCCAGCGGTCTGGAGCGGACCGTGGGGGCGAGCAACGCCGCGCCGCAACAGGGCCTGAAGTCGGGCTAACAGTTCGGCGACGTGAAAGGGTTTGCTCAGATAATCGTCCGCCCCCGCTTTGAAGCCATCGACTTTCTCATGCCAGGCATCGCGCGCTGTCAGGATCAAGACAGGCATCGAATGGGCGGCGGCGCGCCAATGGCGCAACACCTCTAAGCCTGGCTGACCAGGAAGACCCAAATCCAGAACCACGATATCGTAGGGTTCGGATTCGCCCATGAACTCTGCGTCCACACCGTTGTCCGCCATATCCACCGCAAAGCCGGCTTGTTCCAGATCAAGGCGTAGGCGACTGCTGAGCGCGGCGTCATCTTCAACTAGCAATAAACGCATCGTTAGTCCCGCTCCACCCGCCATAACTCGCCGCTACGGGCGTCGTATTTGAACTCCCGCACGACGCCATCTTCGCTGAGCATTTTGATCTCGTAGATGTAGCGGCCCCGCTCTTGCTCTAGTTCTGCTTCCAGCAACTGGCCACCGGGGTGTTGGCGGCGGTGGGTCGCGATGATGGTTTCCAGCGTCAAAATTTGTCCCGTATTGTGCAGGCGGCGGGCTTGATCATGGTCATCCTGGCGTTCGGCCAGCGCCGGAAAAGCGCTGTATGCGCTGGCCGCTAGCAAGACTGCAAGGTGGCTTGCTTGGCGCCAGTAACGCATGATCATGGGTCGACTAGAACAAGGCTTAGGCGCGCTTGCGCCCGGTAATCATGGCGCGCGCTAGATTCTCGCGGTGTAGCAAGCTTTCCCAAATCACGCCGATGAGATGTCCAACCACCAGGAGGACAGTGAAGTTGGCGAAGAATTCGTGCAATTCCTTGAGGGTGTGGGCCATGCTTTCGCTGCTATCGGTCAATAAGCTTGCCAGTGGGCCTAAGCCCTTATCAGCGCCATAGAACATCAATCCGGTCATCACGGTTGCGGTAAGACTGATTAACAGCAGAAGGATCATAGCGCCGCCAGCCGGATTGTGCCCCAAATAACGGGAGGCTCGTAGGGTCAATACGTCCTTGAGATAGCGCAGCGTTTCTTGTGGCCCCCGGATAAAAGCGCTGAATCGAGCGTGGGGCGAGCCGATGAAACCCCATACTAGCCTGAACAGTAACAGGGCGATGAGTGTGTATCCTGACCACACATGGAGTGTTTGCCAAGTTTCCTCGCGCAACAGCGCGTCTTGCAAATCCTCGAAGGGTTCGCCTTGACTCACATAGGCGAGAATAAACGCAGCGACCAAAAGCCAATGGAATCCACGCACCAGTGGGTCCCAGATGACGATTTCGTTGGAAGTAGGATGGGGCATCGAATGATCCTTGCGTGGAAGCTTCCGCTCTGGTTTGGAGATCAGGGCGGAAGCGGGTTGAAATAACGGCTAATCGTGTTCTTCAGCGATTAATTCGCCAGTGGCGATTTCGTAGTACACCTCCCACTTTTTGCCGTCATCGCCCTTGATCTTCACTTCCCAGGTTTTCTTACCCTTCTTGGTGTCCTCGTAAGCTTTGGTGACTTGTCCAGGGTGCGCCTTAAGGGCTTTTTCAATGGCCTGTTCCTTGGTCATTGGCGCTTGGAGGGGAGCCGTCATGGCGGCGGCGGGTGTCGAGGTCGCAGGCACCTCGTTGGCGGCAAAGACCGTGGTGGTACCGAGTAGGGTAACCAGCAGTGTGGTAGCGTGGAGCAGAGCGGATTGATTCATTGGGTTGGATTCTCTGGCCTGAGTTGATGGGGATACGATGTTGGGCGAGGTGTGGTGTGCCTTGGCCTTTGATCGTGGCGGCGACTGTAGCGGTCTTGGCTTAAACCAAACTGAATTACTGCGAGGCCGGGAAGAGCCGTATGTTTTTGTCCTGTTTTTTTGCAAAAAGCAGCAAACCGCCTTGTTCTGCTTCGGGCTACAGCGAGGTTCAGAGCGCTTCCTTGTTGTTGTTGTCTTTTTTAGTAGTTTTAAATAACAATTAAAGGCATGCGAAAAAAACTTAAATTTCAGTAAGCTACAAAGGGAAGGTGGGGGAAGTGAGGGGAGTTTTTTCGGCTAAAGTGGGGGAAGTGAGGGGAGTAAAGTGGGGGAAGTGAGGGGAGTAAAGTGGGGGAAGGGAGGG
>Ga0209573_1002037_pt1 | contig 27524 bp, 18 predicted proteins | sample TNRBio252014_DNA_FD_185870 | JGI IMG/M metagenome (GOLD analysis project Ga0209573, IMG submission 185870) | Wastewater treatment Type I Accumulibacter community from EBPR Bioreactor in Madison, WI, USA - TNR Reactor_6/25/2014_ DNA (SPAdes)... | ecosystem: Engineered > Bioreactor > EBPR >... | reverse complement strand
CAACTTTACACAGCTATAATATGTAAAAATAAAAATTTAGGCCACTGGTAGGTATCATAAAACTCCAAAACTCCGTGCCGATCAAATAAAATTCTTGTCCGGATTATATTTGAGGGGAAATCTCAGGCCAGACCGCGGAGGGTCTGGCTACGCAGTTAATTGGTGCGTAACCAGACCCTCCGCGGTCTGGTAGTGAAGACTAAGAACAAAAAAGAAAAAAATCACAGCAAACAAACAAGCATTAAGCTTCTTATTTGAACAACCATTGGATTTGAAATCCGCCCCTACGACTTGTAGCAATAAACAACAAAAATGCATAAAACCTAACCGTAGAGACGCAATGCCTTGCGTCTCGAAATTTAGAGCAGCAAGAGTCGGCGCTGTAGGGGCGATTCATGAATCGCCCCTACAATTTAATTTTGCTTTTATGGTCACCCACAAACCAAAATCGTAGAGCCAAGGCACCGCCGTGGCTCTCTATTACGCCACCTTTTTTAGTTTTCGCAGGGAAAGAGTGTTCGCCTCATGATGTGTCTTTGGTAACAACATACGGCAAACACACCCTTATAAAAGCTTCACAAAACTACATCATTAGACGAATGCACCCTTTTTAGGATACCTTCTTTTAACATTAATTTTGGTAGAACTCACCAAAAAGCAAAAGGTACATTTTAAGGTTGGTTTGTCTTTAGATTGTTTTCGATAAAAAATCGGTGAAAATAGGCAATGGCAATTACCACTAATTCAATAACGCCGAAAATGATTAGGTTTTTAACGATTCCATCGGTAAAACCATAAGAGTGTAAACCAACGCCTAATTGATTCACGCCCCACCAAGAAGCAACTACTACCATTCCGCCGATTATAGATAAAATGATGATTTGGAACTCTTTAAAGATGCCACCTAATCGGCCATGTAAAATAATTAAATTCCAAAGTACAATAGCTAAAGCCCCATTTTCTTTAGGGTCCCAGCCCCAAAATCTTCCCCAACTATCATTTGCCCAAATGCCCCCAAGAATAGTGCCGATCGTGGCAAACAAGGTGCAAAAGCAAATGGTTCCGTAAATTAGTTTACTGATTACTTTATAAAAGCTATCCTGAACAGGTAAGCGAAATACTTTGGCTAAAACATACAAGTGGGCATAGGCGGAAGCAAGTAAGCCTGCTGAATAGCCAATGGTAACAGTTGTCACATGGGTAGCTAGCCAGAAATTAGAGTTTAGCACAGCGGCTAAATTGCCCATGGTATCGGTGCCATCTCCCATTTCGTAGCGATAGGAAGTAAATAGCCCAATCGACCCAATAACGCTTGAAACAATCGTAGGAATTTGGCTTTTAAATAGAATTTCTGCAATTGCGCAAACAAAACAAATAACAACTGTTATGAATAGCACCGACTCATACAAAGTTGCAACTGGCGGGCGCTCTAAAATAAAACAACGCATACAAATTGCAGTTATAAGCATAATGATTGGAATGTACAAAAGCCCGCGATTTATGTTTTGCCAAACAATCGAGTTTGTTACTGTGCTAATACATATTGAATGAAATGCAATCACAAACAAAATCAGCCCCCAATAGATTAAATCAAGCTTGTAATAGGAGTTTTCGGTTTTGATTTTGACTTGCTGCATTTTAGCATTTGGGTTTTTATAAATCTCTTTAAGTATAGTAGAGCTTAATTGCATAAATAATTCTGGGGTTTCCTTTTGATTTTCAACGGCTATAGAAATATCTTCCCAGGCGGTAAGAATAGCGTTTATATCCATAATATTGGTATTGGGGCTTTCGCTAATAAACAAATCAAAGGGGCTAAGCCATTCTTTGTTGGTAGCGGTTAAAGGAGGAAAAATAGTAAACCAATCGGCATGCCTAAAGATTTCAATTGCTTGTTTAGATATTTTGTCAAATTCATCTAATACGATTTTTTGTTTTTCTTCGGGAAAGTTTTTAAGGGCATCATTTTGAAAAGCTTTATTTTTAAGTTCAATCATTTGAGCGATGATAAAGCGAGGAGGCTTATTTAAATCTAAACCAATACTTGATTCTTCTTGCATTGGTTTAGCGAAATTTAATGTTTTTATAATTTTGATAAAATCAAATAGGTTGGTCGCCAAGGCGAGTAATTGTTTTTCTTCAAGACTTGTTTTTTTGGAATCCTTTTGCTGAATACGCTCGGCACCGCTAAAAATATCTTGTATATAAGGCGCTAACTCTTCAAATGAAAACCTATCTCTAAGCTCATTGCTTTTAAACCCATAGGTAGCCAGAATGTCAGTGTTATCGATTAAAAAAACTTTGTATTTAGTGGATATTTCAGGGTAAAAAAGCGTCGTAAGAAACCATTCCATTGGCAGAATTGTTTTGCCAGAAAGATCTTTCGTGTTTCTTTTGCCATTAAACTTTAGTAGTAAAAAAGACGCATAAGTGTTAATTGGCTTAACGCGGCCTTCACTTAAAATAGGAATTTCTTGAAACGCTTTGATAAATTCAGGCGTAAAGCATGTTTTTATTTTCGCTATGGTTTTTTGGTCATCCTCTGCAAAAATGGCAATATCAAAAGCGATAAAAAGGCAAAATAAAAGAATTATTTTTTTCACTTTGCACTTGTCCTTTCGATAAACCTTATAAGCAAGCCACCAAAATGCACGGTCATTCCTATTCCAATTAAAATACATGCATATAGAGGTACCTGGTCAGTTGGGTTTTGGACAACAGCAAAGGTTGATGCTTTTGTGTTCGTATTTGGGTCTTCCATATAGCCGCTTTGAAAGAAAATATAGCCTTTATGACGCAACGGGTGATTCATATAAACTTCTTTTTTTTCTTCTGTATTGTCTTCGATTTTTCGAATGTAGCTTTTGTAAGCCTGTGCTTGCATTGTGCCAGGGTATAGGTCGCGTTCTACGCGATCTAAGGTAATGGCAAAGGGTAAAACCCAAGATTTTCTGCGAAGGGAAAGCACCCATTTTTTATCATCGAATTGCAGTTGAAGGCTGTCTTTTTTTTCTGTAACGCCAGATAGTATCACCTTTTGGGATTGGTTATTTTTATCAGTTACATTCAGTAGCAAGGAAGGCAGATTTTTTTCGTTTTCAGGGTCACGATCAAGAGGGGTGATGAAATACCCATTAATAACATCTCTATCCGTTGAAAGCATGGGGCCTTTGCGTTGCACGAAGGCATTTCGATCAGAAGTTAATATTTCAAAAGTAAACGGCAGGTTTGAATCGGTGAATTTTAACCCAACATTTTGATGACTAAAGTTAATATCAAAAATATACTCAAGATGATGATCGGTTTGATTGATATCGATTACGGCAATTTCCCAATCATGATACGAAACAAATTTGGATGATGTTTCCCCTTCTTGTAGCGTCATATGTCCATCATCAGAAAATTTAAAAGTCACAAAGCTGCCAGCAAATAATAAAACCATACTAAAATGAATGATATAGATGCCATATTTAGATGGTTTAAAAGGGATTCTTTTCAAGGTGCCTACGATAAGATTAATAAACAAAAAAATTAAGACTAAATATACACCTGGTAATAAAATCGGCAAAGGCCCAATTTTATAGATTACATATAATGACTCGAAATATTTTTTTTGCGTTTCATAGAGACCAAGATTTTTTTGATCTAGAGTGCCAAGTACGGTTAATAGAAACAATAAAAAGAAGAGAACGCAAGATAATCGTAATGATGCCCAAAAGGAAATAACTTTTTGTAGGGTCGATTGCTCAGCCATTTATTTAGATTCTCTAATGGATTGTATTAATTGATAAAAAGCGTCTTTTTCTTGAAGCACTACTTCTTTGCTACCGACCATTTTGATAAAAACAGAATCTGTTGGGCGTATAACTAGAGCGCCAGCCATGATAGCATTTTCTACGGGTTTATCGGACATTCCGCCTGTATAGTTTCCCTCTAAAAAAAGACAAACTACTTCGCCAATCGGGGCGGTTCGCATTTCTTTTTCCTGTTGATCTAATGTCTCAACTGTCGGTAAACCCATCTGGGTACGCCAACGATTAATGTTTTGTATGGCAGTGCCACCTGCAAAAGAAATGGAACACTCAAGATTATTTTTTGTTTGAAAGGTTACTAGACGCATCGGCTTTTCTGGGGCGATGCTCCAATCTTTTGGTGTCTCCCATTTAATGGTACTGGCATTTTCATTATAGATTTTTGCTGGTGAATTTTCTTTTGTTATTTTTTTTATAGATTGAACCCACGAAATAAAATGGTCTTTTTCTTTTTTAATAAAATCTGATGGCCCAGTAAATTTAATAGAATAGGCTTTTTCTTGATCGCTTTGTAGCATACATATTGCTGCAAAGTCTTTACCGGCGTAACCTTGCTCAGTAAAGTTGCCCGCCAAGCTGTATAGAGTAGAGGTTGCACCTAGGAAAACTATTTGTTCGGGTTCATTTTCAGGTAGAGTTGGAAGAGAAGGCAATTCAAATTGACCGCGCCAACGATTTAAATTCTGTAATAAATCACCGCCTTTCAGTGGTAAAACAGTCAAATAGCAAGCGGCTTTTGGTTCAGTTGAAAAGGTAATGTTTATTTGCCTAAATTCTGTAGATGGCCCTTGTGACCAACCATCAGGCAGCAAAAAATCAAAAAGTTGCTCTGAATTTATTGGGTGCTTATGCGGTTGCCCAGATGAAAAGGTGTCGTGAAACCGTACGGAATCCGGTGCTTCGGAATAGGTCGTTTTGGGTACTTTTTGAACCTTTAAGCTTTTTTGGATTTCTTCTGGGTCTTGGTTGCAGGACCAAAGGAGAAAGATTAGGATTATAGGTAAAGAGGTTGTGCCTATTGGTCTCATTTTTTCAATATAAAAGGGTTATAAAGGCGGGTATTTTAACAAATATAATTTTTTTTTTAACAATAAGAACGAATAATTTCACAATTGGTTAATGGTTATTATAATACCGCACAGTAAATCAGCGTAAAAGTGCGCTATTTTAACCCAATCTTTATTTGAGAGTTACTAGAAATATGACAAAAGCGATTTTTGTGTTTTCTGCAGACCCTATTACTTTGGGTCACTTGGATATCATTCGTAAGGCGGCAGCTATATTTGATGAGTTAATTGTTGGTGTAGCAAATAACCCTGAAAAAAAGTATTTATTTACCTTTCAAGAGCGTTTGGCTATGGTAAAAGAGAGCGTCAAAAATATCGGACGCATTCGAGTTGAAGCTAGCCTTGGGCTTACGGTAGATTTCGCCCTGCAAAATAAGGCTAGTGTAATCGTAAGGGGGGTGCGTACTACGGCGGATTTAGATCATGAATTAGTATATGCTCAAATGACATTATCGCAAAAGACTGGTTTGCAAACTATTTTTATCCCTGCGGACCCTAAGTTGATTCATGTGAGTTCAACTGTTGTGAAAGGTATACAAAAAGATCATGGTCTTATCATTGATTTTGTTCCATTTAATGTGAAAGCAAAATTAGAAGAGAAAATGTACCATCAGTATTTTTTTTCCATTACAGGGGCTATTTCATCTGGCAAAACAACTTTTAGTAATGAAATCACGCACTATGCACGCAATATGGGCGTAGAGGCACACAATATAGAAATGGACAAAATAGGTCATTTGATTTTGTCTAACCACAAAGACCCTTATTATCGTCAAGTGCGCGAAGAAGTTGCAGCTACATTTGGTAAAGAAATTCAAAATGATGATTCTTCGATTGATCGTAAAAAATTAGCGGCTTTGGTTTTTGAAAATGAAGCAAATTTAGCACGCTTAGAAAGCATTATTTATGACCCGATTCGAATTGAGTTAAATCGCCAAACCAGAAATTTGCAAGGGTTGGTTTTTATCACTGCTGCCCTGATTATTGAAAAAAACTTATTATTCAGAAGTAACAATAATGTTATTTTGTTAGAAGCAAGCGAAGAAGTTCGTGTGAAGCGACTCATGGCATCAGGTTATACAGAAGTGGAAGCCCGTAATCGTATGCGCTCTCAATGGCCGTATGCCAATAAGGTAAAATTTACTTTGAAAAAAATTGGCGAAGCGGGTTATGGTTCCCTAACTGAAATTAACACTGACAATGGTTATACTGAAGCGGATCTTAAAGCTGTTTGGACAAAAATATCCCAAATCTTTAATAACTTTGAAGCAGAACGCGAAAAGCCGGGGGTTTTTTAATTTGTCTCGTACGCTAAATGATGCTTATTTAAGCCAATGGAAAATTATGATAAAATGGATTCGTCGCACCCATCGAGGTTTGGAGCGGTCCGATCTATTATTTCAACCAGCACCACAAATTAATCATTTGTGGTTTAATTTTGGTCATATAATTGTCGCAATTGATTTAGGCCCTGCATTAAAAGGTGTTGAGCCTTATGTCTCTAATGAAATGCACCAAATGTTTGGTTTTGGCGCAAAGCCAGACCCTGAAGGTAAAAATTACCCAAGTATGGAAGAGCTACAAACTTTATTTGAAAAAATTTGGTTGCGCAATCGTGATATGATTGAAGCCATCAGTGCTGATGAAATTGAAGAAAAACCAATGATTGAAATTAACCCAGCATTTGCGGCTTTATGGAACACTAAAGGTCGTATTATTGAAGTGGCAACATTACACGCTAGTTATCACAATGGGCAATCAAATTTACTTCGTAAAATGTTGGGCAAGCTTGGCCCCATGTCTGAATAAAACTTCGTTAATCAATGTAACAATTAAAAGACAATTGTAACTGCTCAGCAAATTTTAGATTCACCAAGTAGAGACGGGTTTCAAACCTGTCTCTACTTCGTCAATTGTAAAAAAAATAAAAATACATTGAGCGAGACAATTTTTGAAAACTTTCTAGGCTTGATAAGACCAAGTTGGGCCGGTTGGGCTATCCGTTACTTGTATACCTGCTACTTTTAAAGCATCTCTAATTTTATCGGAAGCAGCAAAATTTTTCTGTTTTCTAAATTCTGCTCTTTGCACTAGCAGCGTCTTCATTGTTTCGTTAAAGTCTTCTGAAGCATTAAAGGTTGCATCAAAACTTTTGATGAGTTGTATAACAATCTCTTGTTTCTCTTGTGAGATGCCTACGCTTTCTTTTTTTACCTCGACGGTATCATTTGCTTGAAATAAACCTAACAAACGGCCTAAGTATAATATAGTGGAAATCGCAGTATCTTTTTCAGCCTCATTAAGCTTTTTGATTTCTTTGATCATAGCGAAAATTTGCCCAAGAGCCATACCTGTGTTAAAATCATCATTCATGGCTTGTATAAATGCTTCTACCAAAACTTTTACTGATTCGGCGTTAGGCAGATTTTGGATTTCTTCCAAGGGTAATTCTTTTGTTTCAAGAAGTCTTTTGTCAATTAATTTTAAAATTTTACCTAGTGAAATACGAGCGTTCTCGATATTTTGCGGTGCAAAATCATTTGGTCTTCTATAGTGACCTTGTAATAAAAAGAAACGAATAGTGGATGGCCCATAGGTATCCATTAAATATTGTGCTTTGAATTGCCCTGCGAATACTGGGTCTTTCATGCGTGGGTCGCTTTTGCCGATTTTGACGCCTTCAAATTGCATTAAGCCATTGTGCATCCAATAAGTAGCGTAATTGCCACCATAGGCCTCACCTTGTGCCAGTTCATTTTCGTGATGCGGAAATTTTAAATCATCCCCACCACCATGAATATCAAAAGAGCTACCTAGCAGTGAGTTTGACATAACACTACATTCTAAATGCCAGCCAGGCCGGCCTTTACCCCAAGGGCTATCCCAGCTTGGTTCACCCGGTTTTGCTAACTTCCATAAGCAAAAATCAGCTTGGTGTTTTAAAGTGCAAGTTGATTCAATGCGTGCTCCAGCTAACATATCTTTTATATCGCGGCGCGTTAATTTGCCATAATTTTTTTGTTTGCCAATATCGTAGTACACCCCATCTTCTGCCAAATAAGCGCGGTCTTTATCGATTAAAGATTTTGTATAATCGATCATTTGAGAGATATAGTCAGAACATTTAGGGAAATCCGTAATCGTCGTAACTTTTAATGCCTTTAAGAAATCCCAGTATTGTTGCGTGTATCGTTTTGTAATATCAAGCCAAAATTCGCCCGTTGCTTTCGAGCGGTTGATAATTTTGTCATCAATATCTGTGATGTTGTTCACAAAAATAACTTTCAAGCCCGAAGCTTTTAGCCAACGCGCAATGCTATCAAAGATAATCGGGCCCATTAAATGGCCAATATGGCAATCATCATAAACCGTTGGTCCACATACATACATTTTAACGGTGCCAGGAACTAAGGTTTTTAAATCTGATTTTTCTTGTGATAATGTGTTGTAAATCTTGATTGTCATTGGTTTAAATTGCCATTTGAAAATAGTTAGCCAAAAAGAGACAAAATCTTATTGAATGGGTGCTAATTCGCAAGCAAAAAATGTGTAAGTCAAAAATTTGCAAATACCAGTTAATTTTTCATTTCGCTTGTTCCTGGTTTACAATTTGCCACATAATCTTTACAATTCACCCCAAAATATTTTATGGTTTCAAATGAAAAAAGATTGGCTTCAGAAAACAGAAGAGATGGTTAAAAATCGTCTTTCCTTCGATAGTAGTGGGCATGATTGGTGGCATATTTATCGAGTAAGAAAATTAGCTTTGCGAATTGCTGATTTAGAGCAAGCGAACCCCTTTATTGTTGAAATGGCAGCATTATTGCACGATATATGTGATTGGAAGTTTAACCACGGCAATGAAAAAGCGGGCTTAGAAGTCGTGCGATTATTTATGAATGATATAGATGTTCCAAGTCAAGAACAACAGGTGATACTTGAAATAATTGGTTCTGTAAGTTATAAAGGGGCTGGTATCAAAGATAAAATGCCTAGCTTAGAGGGTAGAGTTGTGCAGGACGCCGATCGTTTAGATGCATTGGGTGCTATCGGTATAGCAAGAACCTTTGCTTATGGTGGTAATAAAAATCAAGCAATGCATGAGCCAGGTTTAGAGCCAACCTTGCATCAGAGTTTTGAAGATTATAAAACCAAACGATCCTCGTCTATAAATCATTTTTACGAAAAATTGTTTTTGTTAAAAGATAGATTGCATACAGATTCGGCAAAAAAAATTGCCCAAGAACGACATGATTTTATGGTTAATTTTGTGGATACTTTTTTGCAAGAATGGGAAGGGGAACGGTAAGGCGTGATTTCTGGTAAAATAATTGCAGGTTTTATGATTTTTTCATTTTTTGGTTTTTTAGGTTTGTTCTTTTATGTGACCAAATATAGCCAAGGGCGTGAGCACAACCGTGCCGAACAAGTACGAGAGTTAGAAAAAAGTAAATGTCTGCACGAAATGCAAGAGTATATAGAAAAAATGAAAATGGAACAAAAGCCAGTTTTAGTTGAAAAGCTAAATGAATTTTGTGGTCCTTTTGAGTTTTATTTTTTTCCTGATAATTTTTTAGATATGCGAAAAATTTTAATTCTGTGCTCAAGCGAAAGCATGATGCAACCTAAAAGTTTTAAAGGTGAGCTATTAGAAAAGTCCATTAGTATGGGTTTTTTTGTGATGTACGGAGATAAATTTAAAATCAAAGATGTTGAAAGAGAAAAGGTGTTTACTGAATTGCGAAATGAGTTTCATCTTGTCATTGAGGATAAAGAATCAATTTACCCATTAATAAAAGAAGGCGCATATGGTTCGAAAGTCGACCCTGAGCTACAACATAAAAACAGCACTAAAATGATTTTATTAAAAAAAAATGAAAATCAAAGTAGTCTTCAAAAGCAATGAAAAAGGTATAATAAAATGGATAGATACAGTTTAGGGTTAACCTTTTCTCGTAACAAGGCTCAAGCTGTAGTTTATAACATAGATTCTTACAAAATTTCAAATGCAGTTGTTTTGCCTTGTTCGCAAAATGAAGTCGTCGTTCATTTCCTTGATGTGTTGGAACAATTATTCTCAAAATTGGTGTTAGAAAAAGCGCCTTTAAATCAAGTTGCAATGATTAAATGTTCTGGCCCAGAAAATCTTGCTGTTTGCACCAATCAGAATTTTTATAAAAACTTGATGAATTTTTCGGCCTATGCAAAATCTCTCGCTGCTCATTTTCAAAATAGCTTCACCTTAGATACGCTTTTGGCGCCAAGCTGGGGGAATCTTATATTAAGTAAAAATTGGCAAAAAGAGCACAAGTCTGAGTTTTTGCTTCCCGAAAGTGCTTTGGTTTTTACTTTAAAGAATTTTGTTTCGAATCAACCACAAATTTGGGACAATACAAGTAATGTGCAGTTTTTTAGTGCCTTTATCAACTCTATTTTAGCAGGTAAGCGATCTACAATTGATTCCTCTTGTGCTAAAATAAGTGGTTTGCAAGGCGAAGAAAATCTGTGGAACGAACAGATTTGCAATGGGGTTGCGGCATCTTTAAAAACCAAGCTCGATCAAATCAAGCCAAGTCACGAAACTTTTAGTTATGTTTCATCTTATTTTGTCGAAAAGTTTGGTGTGTATAGAGAGGCACGCATTATGCCTGCTGGTGGCAATAGTGCTGGTAGCGCAAAAGGGTCGGGAGGCTCGGTATTTTTAGATACTAATGATGGGTGCAGTCTTGGTGCAATAGTCAGTCAATTGCCAAACGGCAATGGTTCGTTTTATGTTAATGGATTAGTGCCTGGGCAATTTGTGTGTATTGTCAAGTCTAAATACGACTTATTATTGAGCCAAATTAATGCACTTGAAATTGTAAATGATTCTATGAAAAATTTGTATTCCTCGACCGTTGTAACTGTTTCTGAGAGTTCGGTTTCTAAAAATGCAAAGTTTAAATTGTCAGATTTAATTTTTTCTCAATTGGCTGAATTAAAATCAAACTCAAAGCCATTCGAAAGTATTTGTGTAATTGGTGAATACTCTGACGACCCAGTTTTTTTACAAGCATGTGCAGATCTTTTTGCTACCCCAATCTTCGTCTATGAGAATAGTGTTTTTGGTACTGCGATAGGGAATGCTTTAAGTGCAGCTAGAAAAATTAAGGAAACGAATTATGAAGAGGTATTAACCGGTTATTTTAAGTCAATTTCATCACAAAAGTTTACACCCACAAACGATGGCTTAAATCAAATGCTGAGCCAATTGATTGCTTTTGGCCGTCAAACACTTTAACGCTAATATCTATGAATTGTCTGCGACAAAATTATTTAAAATATAAATCTTGTAACTACTCAGCAAATTTTAGATTCAAAAAGTATAGACGGGTTTGAAACCCGTCTATACTGCGGCAATTGTAGAAAAAATAAAAATACACTAGCTAGAGTATTTATTTCACTTTAATATCCAGATTATATACCGCTGAAGGAGGTATAGCTGATAATGATTCTAAATTTAAAGCATTTAAAGTGTCGAAGTTTTGTGGCAGATCGGCAGGGCTCAATGCATCGGATGATAACTTGTAGCCATAAAAATTGGTGCCATCAAAAGTGCCTAGAAAGCCTTTGCTTGCTTCAAAAAACGCTGGATTATATAGATTTTGATTAGCGGTTATTAAATTTTTAAAGCCGATAGAGAAAAAGTCGCCTTTTTGGGTCAAATAGAAAATGATATCGTCAATGGTAAGATTCGCAGGTGTCGTTTGATACTGAGTTACGAGTAAAGGTGCTAAAGTCAAGTAATAGACTTCTTGTTTTTGCAGTTCAGTAATGGTCGTATCTGAGGTAATTAAAAAATCATTTATCTCATCTAAACTTGTTAACGAAAAGGGGGTAAAACTGCTTGTTCCCCAAAAAGTAAGCGCGGCATTATATTCATCGGTGGTAAGTGATGCTCCGTGCTCTGCCAAAGTAGGGATTGCGATATTTTCACCTAAAATGCTTATTAGTGCCTTAACACCTGCTCTGTTTTCGTCAGCAATTGAACCCGTTAAGTTTACTGAGGCAACAAGGGCGCTATCTAAAAAAGTTTTATTTGTTAAAGAAGTATCGTCATTGTTATCAAGTAATTGGGCTAAATACCCATTCATAAAATTTAATATGTTTGTTTCAAATAATTTGGAAATAGAATTTTTTGTCCAAATATCAGTTGTGTCATTTTCTGTATCTTTTGGCAACGCGACTTCCATTTTGGAGCCATCTATATCGCCTACAATAGATTTTGCTCGAAACGAATAGGTTGAGTGCTCTTCACCAAACAACTGTAGTTCGGAACGAATTAAGCTTTCTAGATCTGCACCAGGGGAATAGGCTGTTCCCGTTATACCGTATTCCTTGCCATCGTATTCAATTTTCACAGAAGATTTACCAATTTGCCCAAGGTTTAAAACTTCGTATTGGTCTTCGCTTAACTCATCCCAATATAGTTCAACAAAATTGAAAATTTCGCGCAGATCCTTTACATAATTAATTTCAAGTTTTTGGGGTATAGTTGTGCCATCAAAACGAATATCATAAGTAAAATAGGTTGTAAAAGTTTCTTCGCGGTCATCATGAGTAATAGTAGTAAAGGTATAACCGTTTTCTAAAATTTTTCCTTTTATTTTTCCGTTTTCAAAAGTAAATCGGCAAATCACATCGGCTGTTTGCGAATATCTAAAATATAGACTTAATTTCCATTTAAATTCTTCTTCTGGCGACTGCGAAATATCTTCAACCTTAAAAGCCCAAATTTCGCCTTGACCAGTTGTGTTCAAAGTATCTAGTGGGGCGTTTGCAATATCATAGGATTCAAAAACAAACCGAAGTAAACTCACCACATTTTTTTTAACGCGATCAGAATAGTCAATCGTTTCTGTAATAGGGGAGTAATGATTAGCCCACAACCCTTTGTATGCTAGAGATTTGTTCGATTGGTTTCTTTTGCCAGATGAGGCTTCCCCAACGAGTTGAATGTTCGTAGGTATTGTCAAAAAGGATAGATTCAAAGCCTCGATTGATTTGGATTTATTAAAATCAGTTTGTTGTTTAGAAGAAGAGGAAGCCGAACCACCACCTCCGCAGGCATTCAGAAATACGATTAGTAAGCTACATAACAATAAAAGGAGATAATTGATGGGGCGCTTCATAAAAGTTGCCTAACAAAGAAGGTTAAAATAAATATATAATAAATAAATTTTGCTAAAAATGAAGGTTGCGATTTTAATGGTTTACATTTGAATTGGTAGAGCAAAGGGCAAAATATATGCCCTGCCAGTTAAAGTTTTCTAATCTTCTATAGTGGAACTCCATCTTTGATTGCTAAATCAATTATTTCCTGTGCATTGTTCCCTGTTTCAAAATGGGTTCTATAAAAGTATTTTTCAAGAATATTGTTAATGCCCATTGGTTGCGCTTTATAATTGATTTCAATTTCGGGCTTGAGAAACGGGTTGTTTAGAAGTAGATTTTTGATTTTACCTTCTGAATCTAAGCCAAGTACTTGCAAGCATGCTGCGCCAGAAATATTCAAAGAATCAGGAAAAAGCTCAAAGTAAGATTTTAAAAGTTGAAGATGTTTTGCAAAATTTTTATTGTTTTTAAATACGGGTCTTAATTCGGGGTATTTATGAAGCATATAAGAAGCATGGGATACTGTGTATTTAAATGTTCTGAATTTATCCACTTCGTTTTTGTATATTTCATTTGTCTGGTAGATTTCATTTAAACCTTGGTATAGATAAAAGTTCATAATATATCTTAAAACATATTCTCTAGGTTTTATTTGATAGCTTTTTTCAAGAAACGAAATTTCAGGAGAAAAATCTACAGTTTCCTTTTTATAATTGTCCTTGCACATTTTTATTTGAGAAAGATTAGCACATAGGATTATATCGGAAGCAATTTCTGGGTTTAAATTTTCTAGTGTTATGCCGTCGTAAATTTTATAATACTCAAATGTTTTTTCATAAATTGTAGCATCGTTTATTTTGGTAAAATTCTCCTGAGAATGCTTTTTGTATTCTGTTTGATTAAAATCTAAGTTTAAAATGTTCGAAAGGCATTTGTTGATGTTTTTGATGTCTTTCTTTAAATAATAAGTCAGATATAAAGCAAGTTGGTTTGCTTCACTTTGTGGCGATAAGAGAACTAATTGTTCTTGTAGAGATAAGAGTGAATTGAAATTGGCATTTTCAGTTAATTTTTGAATTTTTTGGTTTTTTTCTTCCTGATTTGTTACATTAAAATATGCTAGCGAGTAGTCAACGCTAGATTTTATCTTTGATAAATCGATTTCTTTTTCCATTTCTTCTTGTGCAATTTGTACAAAAAGAGAATCCGTGTAATTATTTAAGATAGTTGAATTTCTTGGCGATAATTCGCGAGCTTTTTTCAGCAATGTAACATTACTTTGCAAGTCTTGCAAGTTATATGTTATTCTATAAAGCGCGGCATAAACCAAACTGAGATTGTTGAACTTAGTTGATGAGTCGGGCAAAGATTCGTAAGCCTTAGCGGATTCACGATATAAGCTTTCAGCCTCTTTTAATTTACCAATTTCATAGGCTTTGTTACCTTTATAATTTAAGATTGAAGCTAACACATGTGTATCTTTTTGATTCGCTTTTTCTAGCCATTTGATAGCATAGTCAGTGTCTATTGCTGTCGCGGCTAATTTTGATGCAATTTCCTCTTTTTCTTCTTTTGTTTCTGCTTTTTCGTAAGCCATTTCCCCTAATTCGCGTGATTTAGCAAAGTCTCCAATGGATTTATATTTAACAACTAAGTTTGATAGTGATTCAGAGCTGCTGTTGTGCTTTTTTAAATATTCATTAAATTCTTTTTCAGCTTCTTGCTGTTTGCCTAGCCAAAAAAGAACTTCTCCATAAGTTAATTGATAAGTGTCGCTATTGCCTGCTGAGCCTTGGATGCTCAAAAATATTTTTTCGGCCTCCTGCAAGCGTTTTACTTTTTCCGCTTCCTCCGATTGATATGCGATGTTTAAAAGTACAAGCCCTAATTGAAGTGCGGTGTTGATTACATCAGAATGTCGATGTAAACGATCAATGGCATTTTTGATAACTGTTGAGTTTGAGATTTCTTTGTTATAAAATTCTTCCACCATTAATTCTTTTTCTTCCTTGTTGGCTTTATCATATTTTTCATACCATGGGTTGCCAGCTAAACCATTATTCAGTTTATTATAAGCTTGATCGGATGCTGTTTTGTATACGCTTGCATAATATTTTTCGGCTAGATGAAAAGCTGAAATTTTAGAATCAAAATATGGTTTTAATAATTCATAAGCGCTAGCGTAATCACCTTTTTCAAAATAAATATTGCCAAGAATTCTTGCGCCTTCTGTATCCCCAAGTTGCGGTCTATGAGCCGTAAGAATATCTTCGCATTTTAAAAGATCATCTTTGCTTTCTAAATCGATGGCTTTTGCAATTACAAAAGGCAGAAAGTTGGGGTCTTTGTCGAAACTAGTTAATTTAAATTGCTGGAACTTTTTAGCTAAATCTTTATCCTCGGGCATACTAGAAATCATAGTCTCTAATATAAAATAGGCATTTTTAAAATCGACGGTTTTATTGACCTCAAAATATTTATTGCCGTATCGCGTAAATTGACTTTTATTTGGAAAATGTTTACTGTTTTTAACCCTTGTGCCAGCGTCTTTCCATATGTCGATAAAATCTTCTTTTTTTAAATTTCCTAGATCTTTATCATAAATTTTTTCACTAGCAGCAATCACAGGAGTCATATTTAATGAACGATTTTCCATCATGGAATAATAATATTTTAACGCCTCTTTTATATTGCCAGTTTGATAGACCTTGTCGGCTTTTTCCATTTCTATTTTTGTTAGATATTCGGGCGAATTAAAATGTTCATTTACAATTGAAAAGCCAATTCCGCCGAAGATAAGCAACACAATTGCGTAATTCCATGTTTTTGCAAATTTGTTTAGTTTTTCTTTACCAAGAAAATACCAGCCTCCGTTTTCTGCGTCAGCCACACGGTAGCCACTTATAAAAAAAATAGGAATAAAAAGAATACAGAATGCATAAAATTTCGTATAAGTATTTGTCTCCGCATCATATTTAAACTTGCCATATACTGATGCACCGATACTGTTCAAAGTACCCATGCCTGGCGCCTTATTTATAGGTTCCAATTCAGGGAATTTTTCTTTCAATCGCGTTTGGAAGTCAGTATTGTTGTCGGATGTGTTTTGGGGTTCCATAAAAACCTAAAAAAGTAAAGATTTTAATTAATTCAAGGGAAAATGGAAGTACTTTTTTAAATTATATAATGGGTGTGAAAATAAAAAAAATAAGGGATAAACATGAATTTCTAGCCATAAACAAAAGGTATATTTATCACGGTATATTAGCGATGGTTGGCTTAAATCTTTTGTGAATTATCATTTGATTTGTGTTCATTGTAGAGGCGATTTCTAAAAACAGCCTCCACAAATGATTTACCGAAACCTATCGTTTTGAGATATTTTCAAAAGATGAGCTAGGGTCGCCACAATAATCTACGCCAATTTTGAAAGTGTTTTCGCCGATTTTTTTATCCGACTTTTTATTCACAATCATTTTAATCACGGCACAATTCTTATAGTGAAACATTGGCACATAGATAAAGGTTCCGTCAAATTGATGCTTTACAACTTCCCAGTTTTTAGCCCCTGGGTAACGAATTAAAACTTTGCCTATTTGATGACCTTTCTCAAGGCGATATACTGAGTATGGTGTTTTTTCCCATTTCACTACATCACCTGTGCTTAAATTTTCATTTATTACACTGGCGACATAATTATTACCTACGGTGAATAATTGCCCGATACTGCCTTTTGGTACACGAATAGGGTCTGGTTCAAAACAAAATACTCTTCGTTCAAATGCTTCGTATAGAGGTAGATATTTATGATACAAGGCTTTAATTTCTTTTTGGCTACCATGGGTCTTGCTAAAATCAAATCGTGGGTAACACCCTGAAAAAATAGCTCTTTTTAAATTAAAATCTAAGGTTTCGTGGTTAGATGTCCACATAAAAAACATGGGCTTAGCAATGCATGTCCAAAAGTATTTGGCTTCTGCGATTGCACCATCGCCTTCAAGTAAAACGCCATCGACATACCGCATGCTTCTGATGGATTGGGGTTTGTTGGCAAACGACGCATGTTTTTTCGGGTCAAATATTTTCGTTTTAATATGTTTTTCGATAGCATCGTAACTGAAATTCATGCTATAAGCGGGTTTATGATTAACAACCGTTATGCCATCATCGTGTGCGAAATCAATTTCAAAATGTCTAAAACAATCTAAGAAAAAGCCTGTTAATTGTGGGTATTCTTTAATTATTTTTTCGGCAGATTTGATCATATGTTTACCAAAACTATATTTGGGGTCAGAGTTCATGTTGTGACAGTAAAACCAGCCGCTAGGCTGTAATGAACCGTCTTCATTTTTTGCAATACTATCAGAAAAGTTTTTTTCTACGAAAGGTCGAAACCCATCAGTATAATTAAAATACCAATAGGGGCCAATGCCGTGTTTACGAAATTCAGTTAAATTCTTTTTAATATCTTCTCTGAAATTTCTAAATTGTGATTTCCCTCTTTTGTGCTTTGGGTCGTAGTAGTCGTTTTGTTCTTTCATATAATCTTCAAAGACAGCAAAGATTTCTTCGTCGGTATGTGTATCGAAAAATTTTTGCATATCTTCAGCACTTGCATCCTTGAATTTTCTTCTAAACCCCATCTCTTTGACATTTAGTCGAGGCCAACTTTCTTTGCCATCTTGATAATAATCGCCATAATGTTCAAAATGCCCGTGTACTTCGTATGTTGTTGTTTTCATTTCTTTGAACAGTTTGGCATTCTTTGCTCCATCCGCAGAATGGCAGTTAAAAACACCTTGATATTGATAAATTACATCTGAAATTGGCAAAAAGAACTCTTTGAATTTTTCAAAAACTTTGCCAACGGCAGGTCGCCAATCGCCCTCATGAAAACATAGTAACACTTCTGTTTTCATCTTTCTTGTGCCAACTAGCCCAATATAATAATTCATCACCTCCAGAGTCGGTATTGTTTCAATCGGTTTATTCATCGCACCCCAATTGAAATTTTTATCCGCATTTAAACACTGAAATCGCGCTGCTGGAACTTGCGCTCCCATAGGCTCTAGCATTGAAAAGCCAACATTTAAAGACTTACTGTAGTGTGTGATCATTGGCATAATAATATCATGAGGGCTAACATAAGGTACTTGAATGTGATTAAAATCAAAGGAAGTCATGCCGTCATAAATAAAACTTCCTTCTGAGCAGGGTGCCCAAATATTCCAGCCCGCAATGATAGGCATATCAAAAACGACTCTTAGAGAGCGATCTTTCGTTTTTGAATTTGTTTTGCGCCCTTCCGCAGACCATTGTAAAAAGCCCTTGTCAAATTTTAATGTAACTGTCAATATAAATGGGCAATCTTTAAAGGTGAGATCATATTGAATATTATTTTTAGCATTTTTAAAGTTTTTGATAATAGGCGTTTGCAACAAACCATTATACCAAACTTTTTCAAGTTCATCGTACACCCTAACTTGCGACACATAACCTGGAATATTTTGGCGTAACTGTTGAAATAAGTCGATCTTTTTTTCATTAAAAACTAAAGACCTAATAAAGCCAGTTTTGGCCTCAACACCTATTGTGACTTCTTTGCTGTTTATATATTGCAATTTCTCATGTTTCATTTATTTTCCTCTAAAAATCTGAGTTTTATTTTATGGGTAAACGCACTTTCCTTCTCTTGCAGAACGATAAATACCATTAATTAATTCAACGGAATAAGACGCTTCTTCTAAGCCTATAAACGGTTTACGGTCTTGAACTAAAGCATCAATAAAGTCTTCTACTGGATGTGCAAAAGGCGAAGGGTTTTCATTTAAAATTTCTTTGCCTTCCTGAACGACTCCATTTACTACAGTTACACTTCCTTTTTCGGCATGATAATCAAAACTTATTTGGTCACCATCACTGAACTTTGCACAAGTTGTGGTTGTGATTGTGCACTTTATACCACTAGAAAATTCTACGATAGCTGAAGCCCAATCTTCAGTTTCTATATTGTGTGCTAAGTGGCTAAAGTCGCCTAAAATTTTTACAGGCCGCCCGAAAAGCCAACACAGTAAATCAAGTGGGTGAGCGCCCTGATTCATTAATGACCCGCCGCCATCATACGCCCAAGTACCTTTCCACCCGCCTTTGTCATAATAGATTTGATCTCGAAACCACTTCAATCGTAAATCGCAAATCAAAGAGCGCCCCAGTTTTTTTTGATCCACTAAATCTTTAAAGCCTCTGTAAATGGAGTGAAATCTAAGCGGATAAATTACACCAAAAGGTACTGGTGAAAGCTCTAGGGCAGTTTTTATCTTGACAATATTTTCAATGTTAATATCAACGGGCTTATCAACTAAAACGGCTAAACCCGCTTGAATAGCCTTAATGGCTATTTCATGATGCGTAGACGAAGGTGTGGCAACGATCACCCCATCTAAGTTTTCTTTTTCGATCATTTCATCTACATCAACATATAGATTAGGGTTGGCACCGATTTCGTTGTTATATAGCAGCTTTCTTTTTTGTAACTTTTCTAACGATCTTGCACAGATGGCGACAAGTTCTGCATTAGGGTTTTGATGAATGCGTGCACCATAGCTACCACCGATGCCAACCCCGATAACGCCTAATCTTTTTTTCATAATATTACTCTATTAAACTTTGAAAATAAATTTTTTACCATTTAAAAACAACCCCTAAAGCTTTATCTTTTTCTTCTTGTAAAACTCTATACATTTCAGGGGCTTTTGCAAGCGGAACAACATCTGTGATTAGGGTGCTTATATCAAGCGTTTTGTTTTGTAATAACTCTAAAACAGTTTGTTGGTTTTTTTCTTCACTATCAAATGGGTAATTATGTGGGTCGGGTGAGCCAGCGCCAATTAATCGCAAGCTTCTTTTTTGAATATGGGTATAAAGATCTAGTTCTACTGGTTTGTGTACCCCACCTAATATTATTAAACTACCAAAAGATGTAACATATTTGGGTAGTGATGAAACTACAGATGCAACCCCAGTAGAATCGAATACAGCATCAAATTGGGCATTTGCTACAATTTTTCTAAGTTTTATTTCTAATTCGGGGTCTGTAGGGTCAAGAGCATTTTTAACGCCAGAGCGGATTGCGATGTTGCGGCGTTTTTCACTAGGGTCAAGACAAACCACTTTTGTGGCCCCATTTAATCTTGAAAATAATTGTGCAAATTGCCCAATTAATCCAAGGCCAAATATTAAAACCGAACCACCTAATTGAATTTCCGCCTGTCTTACCGCACGCAGGCTGACCGTCATTAAATTGGTGAATACCGCGGCTTCCGGCGAGACACCCGTTGGTACTTGAATCAGAGTATTTGCAGGAACGCATAAGTGGGAAAGATGCCCCATATTAACGATATAAAGAGCATTCAGGTCTATTCCAGTTACTTCTTCGCCTGTTTCTAGAACCTTTGCACAGGTTAAATAGCCTGTATTTTGTGGGTAAGGTCTTGGTGCTAAATGGTAGTCGTACAATCGGCTAAGTTCGGTCCCTGGGGATATAGCAGAAACCACAGTTTCGACGAGAACCTGACCTTTTTTTGGTTTACCAGCATCAAAGTCGAGTATTTCAACCTTTCCTTTTGAGGTAAAAGTAATTCTACGGCCTTGCAATCTATTCATAAAACCTATCTCTCTTTTGTGTTTTATGCATATAAGCAAACAAAATGCCGACAGAGATAAATCCCATAAAGTCTTTGTTTGTAATGGTTTATGGTAATTTCAAAAAATATCTATCTAATATCTATCTAATTGTTATAATATAGCTATTCATTAATAGTCCTATTGTCTATTCATAGAATGTCTATAGAAGAGTCCTTTATAAAAAGTTATTGTGAAACAGACGAAGACCTATATTGGGTCTGTCAGCAATACAAAAAAAATGATGAGGCATCTCCTTTTTTAAAGTCGGTTATATTATTAAGAGAAAGTTTGGCTGTAGCTGGCAACCCTGAATTTGCCTTAAAATTAGCATCAAGATACGCCCCAAATGATAATACCAACAAAGATTTGATACTCTTAAAAAAAACTTTGCAAGCAAATGTGGCCTATTTATTACGCAACATTACGGAGGCACAAATTCATCTTAAAGATGGTCAGAATATGATAACGGAAGAGACCGCGCCTGAAATCAAAGCCCATTTAGATTGGATCGAAATAGTTGTTCGTATCAATGACCCTGAGAAGTTTCGAAGTTCTTTCAAAGAATTTTTTGCGAAACTACCCTTTGATGGACCAAGATTAAATCATTATCGTTTGATTCAATGCTTGAGTGACGCTCATAAAGGGCTCGCCAAAACAGCCTTAACAAATCTTTTCAATTTGGCAGTAAGCGAAAAATTTAAACAGACGATTACTCGGTTTTTGTTTGTTAACGCCATGGAAAATGGAAATCGAGAAGAAGCCATTCGTCACTTTCAAGTTTTTTCAAGAATGAAACATTTTTTTATCGAAGATAATTCTATCAATAGCACTTTTGAAAAATATGCGTTATTACTTGATTTTAATCTTAAGGCTTTAAGCAATGAAGCCAATAGTTTTGAGCCGATCGGTTTTCAAGCCAAATCCATTGAGCGAATGGGTACGAGCCATTACCCTACATGGCTTTTAACTTCCAAATCTCTTTTAGAAAATAAACCGCAGGAAGCATTGTATTGGGCAAGACTAGAACAAAGAGACCCGTTTCATTATCGTAGCGTGGGCTTTTTTCAATTGAATGTTTTGCGAGCTGAGCTTAGCAATCGAAATGCAGAAGCAGCTGAAATTGAAATCAAACGAATTACTCAAATTAGCTCTGAAATTCCGATTCTTTCTTTTTTTAAAGCGCGGTTAGCATTTTTACAAAATTCAGAACTCGAAGCTGCAAGTCATTTGAGAGTTTTGAGTGTGGCGTTAGATAATAATCAATCCTGGGGGCGTTTGCATTTAGAATTATTGCTTGCAAACGAATTAAAGCCCATGACGATATTACAAATGGGGCAGCTACTAGCAAACAAAAATCTTACCCAAGAACCTATCAAACTAATAGCTCCTGTTGTTCGTATGCCTCAAAAACCATTGACTTTAATGGATAAAATCATTGGCACATCGGATGCGATAAAACATGTTAAATCCCAAATTGAAAAATCCAAAGACTTAGATTTAACGATTTTAATAACAGGCGAAACGGGTACAGGCAAAGAGCTAATTGCCGAATGTATTCATGAATGCAGCCAACGAGCCAAGGAACCTTTTCTTAAAATAAATTGTGCTGCTGTTTCTGAGGCATTATTGGAGTCAGAACTATTTGGTCATGAAAAAGGGGCGTTTACAGGGGCTAACAATGAAAGAAAAGGCCTTTTTGAGGAAGCTGGAAATGGCACCGTATTTTTAGATGAAATAGGGGATGTAAGCCCACGCATTCAGACCGCACTTTTGAGAGTATTAGAATCAAATGAAATAAAACCTTTGGGTAGTAATTTTACTAAGAAAATAAATTGTCGTGTGATAACCGCTACAAATGTAAATCTAGCTGAAATGAGTAAATTGCAAAAATTCCGTCAGGATTTATATTATCGTTTGCATCGATTGCCGATTCATAGCCCAGCCTTACGCGATCGAAAAGAAGATATATTTTTGCTTGCCTTGCATTTTGCAAATCTAATTGCGCAAAGCCAAAATCCTCCCGAGTTTTCTAGTGATCTTAAAGAGGCTATTCTAAAATACCGCTGGCCAGGAAATATTCGTGAATTGAAAAATGAAATCGAACGAATGGTACTAATGAATATCAATAAAAGAGTGTTGGGCTTAGAAGACCTTGACTTAAATATTAGAATTCAACTAGGGGTAAATGTTCAGCCGATTATGAAAGAGGGGATTAACTCAAATTTACCTTCCTCTAATGATCCTATACAAAGTTTTACAAGTGCCTTGCGTCGAATTGAATTTATCAAAAAGCTGTTTGCTCAAAAAATAAATCTAACCCGACAAGAAATCGCCAAAGCGACTAATACTTCCACTTTTACCACAACACGCGATCTTAAAGAACTATTAAAAGAAAACTTTATTGAAAAAATTACCCCAACCCCTGCCCCGCGAACTCACTATTTTCGATTAAAATCATAGTAAAAACCCCATTTTGCGTCGATTTCAACAGCCTACCTTATAAATTCATACCGCGGCTAGTGCTAGCACCTTGCCTGCCTAAAAGACTATAGAAAATAAAGAGACGATCAAAGACACATCGTTGTGGGTGCATCAATAAACGAAGACAAACAAAATGTTGTAGAGGCGCAAAGTCGGTTTGTTTGAATTTCCCGTGTTTAATCTACGGAATCAGCATTTTTTTCAATAAGAGTATAGTTCATTGTTCCCGCTGGAGGGTGTTGGTATATCCCCTGGAAACCTAATGCCCCATTTTGTATAACCTGATGCCGTTTCATTTGGCAAATAACCATTATGATCGGAAGCATAAGAGGTAAATAAAACCCCAATTTGCCTAAGCTGGTTACTACAAAGACTTGTTCGCGATTTCATTTTTAAATTAACAAATACAGGGAGCGTTAAAGAAAGCAATAATAGGATGACTAAAACGACAACAAGAAGCTCAAGAATACTGAACAAATGAATTAATGATGGTTTACTATTGGCTTTCAACATAAACAATAATTCTTTCTAAAATCTCCTAAACCATTGCAAATTATTAATATGTGCAACAATTAGGCACTTATTTTATTTATCATAGGCGAATCCCTTTTCTAAAATACCCCTCAAGTTCATTTGCTATAAGTCCAAATTCAGATTTTTTAAAAAACTCTATAAAATTTACACATTGAAAATATTAAGCCAATTATATTTTTTAATAGATTGCAGGAGATTCCTAATTAATTTTGTTCGTCAATCAAAAGGCTGGTAATTCTACAGATTAAATTTAGACATCACAAATGCTGAAGCGTTTGTTCACAATGAAGCTGATCTGCCATTGTTGGGAAAGTTTAAAGGTGGGTTTTAATGAATAAAATTTTTACAGGTTTCAACCTTTTGTTATTTCTGACGGTGTTGATTTTTGGGTCTGTCATACATCTGATGTATGGTGATTATCAGACATCTAAACTCCATTATATGTGTCAAGCTTATTGGATGCCAGATTTTCTGCCTAAAAGGATGTTAAAAAACTGTATTGTTTCAAATGGAAATAAATTAAGTGTAATAGTAAGGCCAAATATTAATATTGGAAAAAATCGAGCTTGGTATAGAAGTGGTGCTAAATATTCTGAAAGTATTAGCGAAGCCACAAATGGAAGCATAGTTACCAAGACTATAAGTTGGCATGAGAATGGTTTAAAGCTAATTGAGTCTGAGTTAAAAGATGGCCATTTTAATGGTAAATTCATTCAATGGAATGATAAAGGAAATAAATTCTGTGAAATTGAATTTAAAGAAGGTGTGAAGATAAAAGACCATTTAGAGCCATCAGAATAAGTTTCCTCTTTTAGGAGAACAGCCGCTTTAATTATTATAATGTATATAGGGTATTTCTACCTGATCGTGAACAACGGTCGATTTTGCAGATTAAGTGAAACTCGATTTTGGCGTTGTATTTTAATACCATCGCCAGCCCATGGATGATGGAGTAAATTTAATATCTTGTAAGCTTACTTCTGTTTTGATAAGTTTGCCGTTACTTAGAATTTTATTTTCGTTGTTTTCAGTTGCCCAAGCAATAATGATATTTTTCATTTCTTCTACTAACTGAGGGTGCAGATCATACACATTCGTTTCTTCGCGATGATCATTAAGCATATCGTAAAGCTCTTCCACTCCGTTTGCTTCGCTGTAGATATATTTCCATCTTTTATCCCTTACCATATATGTTTGCATCGGGCTTTCTAGGCAATAACTTATCAATCGTTGCCGGTCAATTGCTCCCTTATCATTTAATTCTGTTTTTAAAGATACTCCATCAAATTTTTGATTGGAATTGAGCTCTAATAAATCTAGAAGCGTAGGTACAATGTCATGAATGCCTACCAAAGACTCAGAAATTACGCCTTTCTTAAGTTTGGCTGGCCAACTAAAAATAAGAGGTACATTCACGCTACCTTGATGCATATTGGCTTTGAAAAAATACCCGAAATCGCCAAGCATATCGCCGTGATCCGCAGTAAAAACGACAATCGTATTTTCATATAACCCGTTTTCTTTTAAATAATTGATAATTTTTCCTACTTGCTGATCTTGAAATGAAATTAACCCGTAATAATGGCTACGAGCAACCTGAAATGCTTCTGGACTCATATAGTTAATCCCATGAGTAATACGCTCTTTTTCTTTTGAGGGTGTACGCGGATGCGAATCTTTTTTAATTGCAGGTTTTTGAATGATACGAGGGTCATACATTTGATCGAATGGTCTAGGTGGGTCATAAGGCGCATGGGGTTTGGGAAAGCTTGCGTGCACTAAAAATGGGTTGTTTGGGTGATTTTTTAAATGCTCTTCAATATAACCAATTGCTCTTGTAGCAACCCATGAATCCACATGATGTTCAGAAGGCAAGGAGCTTGCTGCTGGGTGAATGTCGTTATTGCCTATCCCATGGGCACGACTATAACCTTTCCATCCGACATCTTCTAAATAATCTATATAATCTTCAACGCCACGCAATTGATTTTTAGAATCAAAAGCACTTAACATTCTGCCAGATTCGGCCAATGCGGCTTTTTCAAAGCCATTAAGGGTATTGGCGGTTCCAGGTGGCGTATAAGGCAAATAGTGTAGCTTACCAGATGAATAGGTATTGTAGCCATTCTCCTTTAGAAACTTTGGTAGGCGAAACTCTTCTGGTTTTATTTGACCTCCGTTGCCTTTATATCCATCAGGGCTCATAACGCATTTGTGAGAATATTTTCCTGTGATCATAGTGACTCGAGCTGGTACGCAGACAGGGTTAGTGGAATAGGCATTTTTAAATAATGTTCCGCTATTTGCTAGGGCATCATAATAGGGAGTTTTGATATCGGGATGACCAACACACCCTAAAGTATCACCACGAAATTGATCGGCTACTAAATAAAGAATATTTGGTTTTTTCATTTGCACTCTTTCGTTTTGTTAAATGCCAGAGGGGTTGCACGCTCAAAATTATAGCGATGTATTATGATAGTCAAAGTAAATAGCCCCATGTAAATAGCTGTTATATATTAGTATAAAAAAATTAGGGTTGGTAAATTGACACATTAGAAAAAACATTATTGATGGAGGAATGGTAACGATAAGTCATTATTTGTTTTTACCCCGACAGACGACATTGATATATTCGCTTCGAGGTGCAAACAGCCTTTCCGATTTAATTGAAACTATAGCTCGTATAGGCGCACTGCCGTGCGACTCTCGCCCATCATCAAAATATTTTAAATACATGTCTTGTAGGGGCATTCCTTGTGGGTGCCCCCAAAAACCAAAATCATATTGTAGAGGCGTGCTATAGCGCGACTCACCAAGATAAAAGTGCATTGAAATTTACGAAGAAGTGCATGTCATGCACAAGTTTATAAAAGCATTTACACAGAGAGGGGAACGAGGACCACAGAGGACATAGAGAAGAATCGATTTTAAAAATCAAATGCAAAAATAAGAAGCAAATATCGTAGGGGCATTCCTTGTGGGTGCCCCTAAAAACCAAAATCATATTGTAGAGGCGTGCTACAGCGCGACTCTCTAAGATAAAAGTGCATTGTAATTTACGAAGAAGTGCATGTCATGCACAAGTTTATAAAAGCATTTACACAGAGAGGGGAACGAGGACCACAGAGAGCACGGAGAAGAGTCGATTTTAAAAATAAGAAGCAAATATCGTAGGGGCATTCCTTGTGGGTGCCCCCAAAAACCAAAATCATTTTGTAGAGGCGTGTTACAGCGCGACTCTCCAAGATAAAAATGCATTTAAGAGAAGTGCATGAAATGCACAAGTTTATAAAAGCATTTGCACAGAGGGGGAACGAGTACCACAGAGAGCACAGAGAAGAGTCGATTTTAAAAATCAAATGCTAAAATAAGAAGCAAATTTCGTAGGGGCATTCCTTGTGGGTGCCCCCAAAAACCAAAATCATATTGTAGAAGCGTGCTACAGCGCGACTCTACAAGAAAAAAATGCATTTAAGGAGAAGTGCTTGTGATGCACAAATTTATTCGTTCTCAAAAATAGCCTTTCCTTGCAACAATAAAAAGGTGGCGTAAAGTAGAGCCAAGGCATGCCTTGGCTCTACAAGTTGCAGTTATATGAGTGAAATTTTTATTGAGGCATTGTCATTGTGGGCGGCACGAAATGCGAATTCGAAAAATTAGAGAGCACAACCAATAAAATAATGAGATATGCCATTATGTGACACTCATTGGTGCGAGGATATAATGAAGGTTATCGTTTTCTGAATTTGTATGGTGATTTGGGGGGCTTAGAAAAAAATGGGCAAATAAC
>Ga0209573_1002036_pt1 | contig 27533 bp, 31 predicted proteins | sample TNRBio252014_DNA_FD_185870 | JGI IMG/M metagenome (GOLD analysis project Ga0209573, IMG submission 185870) | Wastewater treatment Type I Accumulibacter community from EBPR Bioreactor in Madison, WI, USA - TNR Reactor_6/25/2014_ DNA (SPAdes)... | ecosystem: Engineered > Bioreactor > EBPR >... | reverse complement strand
AAAATCGAGCACCGGTTCGGTGCCAAAGCGCGAGAGCGGCACGGCGGCCAGCGCGGCAAAGACCGCCAGCGTCAGCAGTTGCAGCAGCACCAGCCGCCCGGTCAGCCGCGCGCGCAGCGAGGTGGAGGGGCCGCTCATGCCGCCTCGCGGATCAGATAGCCCAGCCCGCGCATCGCGTGGATCTCGATCCCCGCCGGGGCCAGTTTGCGCCGGAGCCGCGAGATATGCGCGTCGAGCGAGTTCGAGGCGATCTCGTCGTCAAAGCCGTAGACCGCGTCTTCGAGCGCGCCGCGTGACACCGTGCGCCCGGCGCGGCGGATCAGCGCCTCGAGCGCCAGCAACTCGCGCCGGGGCAGATCGAGCGGGGCGCCCGCCAGCGTGGCGCTGCGGCTGTCGAGATCAAAGACCAGCGCGCCCAGCGTCACCAGCGCGGGGTCGCGCCGCGCCGGGCGGCGGGTGACGGCGCGCAGCCGGGCCATCAGCTCGTCAACGGAAAACGGTTTGGGCAGGTAGTCATCGGCGCCGGTGACAAACCCTTCGAGCCGGTCATCGAGCGAGCCCAGCGCGGACAGCACCACCACCGGCACCGCCTCGGCCCCGGGACGGCGCAGCGTGGCCAGAAGGTCGAGCCCGTCGCCATCGGGCAGCTTGCGATCCAGAATCACCGCGTCATGCACGGCATTCGCCACGGCCTCGCGGGCATAGGCCAGACTGGGCGCATGATCGACCACCACGCCCTGACGGCTCAGGGCGGCGACGATCAATCTGGCCATTTCCGGCTCATCCTCGACCAACAAGACCCGCATGGCACCTCCGGCCCCTCTTCATCGCCCGGCCCGATTGCCGCAACATTGCGCCTGTGCGGCAAAGCCGTCAGCGCGCGCGCATCAGGGGCGGTCGCGGGCGGCCCGGCGTGGCGAAACGCAACTTTGGCGGTGGGGGCGATGATCTGCAAGCGGGCGCGGGCAGGCATTCGCGGCTTTCGGCCTGCGCAAGGCTGTGCGAAAAGCGCCAGACCACCGGAAAAGGAGCCGCCATGACCCCAGACCTCGCCCTCGGCATCGGCGCGAACCTGCGCAAGTCTGCCTATTTCGACGCCACCCTGCAGGCCGGGGTGCGCAGCTTTTCGGTGTATAACCACATGCTGATCCCCGCCCATTTCGGCAACCCCGAGGCCGAGTATCAGCGGTTGATCGACGGGGTGGTGATGTGGGACGTGGCCGCCCAGCGGCAGGTGGAAATCACCGGCCCGGACGCGGGCAGGCTGGTGCAATACCTGACGCCGCGGCCGCTGGCGGGGACGCGGGTCGGACAGGGCCGCTATGTGCCGCTGTGCAACCACGACGGGCTGCTGATCAACGATCCCGTGCTGCTGAAACTGGCCGAGGACCGTTATTGGCTGTCGGTGGCCGACAGCGACATCCACCTCTGGGCCGCCGCGATCGGGCACGAGCGGGGCTGGGACGCGCGGGTGTTCGAGCCCGACGTCTCGCCCTTGGCGGTGCAGGGGCCAAAGGCGGTCGAGGTGATTGCGGCGCTGTTCGGGGATTGGGTGCGCGCGTTGCGCTATTTCGCCTTTCGCGAGACCACGCTGGCGGGGATTCCCCTGGTGCTGGCGCGCTCGGGCTGGTCGAAACAGGGCGGGTTCGAGCTGTATCTGACCGACAGCCGCCACGGCACCGAGTTGTGGAACCGCGTCGCGGCGGCGGGGGCGCCCTTTGGCATGATCCCCGGCGCGCCGAATGACGCCGAGCGGGTGGAGAGCGGGCTGGTCAGCTATGGCTCGGACATGCGGTTGCAGGTGGTGCCCGCCGATCCGTTCGAGATGGGGCTGGGCGCGCTGGTCGATCTGGCGGGCGGGCATGCGTTTGTCGGCCGCGCCGCCCTCAGCCTGCGGGCCAGCCAGCCGCCCGCCCGCCAGCGTTGCGGCTTTGTGATCGACGGCAACCCGCCCGCGCCCGGTCATCAGGTGGCGCTGCGTCACGCGGGCGAGGTGGTCGGCGTGCTGACCGATCTGGTGTTCTCGCCCCGGCTGCAGCAGTGCATCGGCCTCGGGCTGCTGCGCAGCGACCGGCTGCAGGCGCAGGATCTGACGGTCGATCTGCCGGGGGGTGACGTCAGGGTCACGCCGGTTGCCCTGCCGTTTGATCGGGCGCGGTGAAGCCGGGACGCCCGCGCGCCGGGCGTCAGGGCTGGTCCGGCACCGGGTCTGCGGGCGGGACCAGCCGCTGCAGGACTGCGGCAAAGAAGCCGTCGGTTCCGTGGCGCGCGGGCGTCAGCGACAGGTGGTCGGACTGGCCAAGCCCCGCCAGGTGCGGCGCGGCCTCGGCCAGCGGCACCACGCGAAACGCCGGATTTGCGGCGAGGAAGGCGGCGACCTGCGCGTCGTTCTCGTCGGCCAGCAGCGAGCAGGTCGCATAGACCAGCCGTCCGCCGGGTTTCACCAATCGCGCGGCGCTGGCCAGAATCCGCGCCTGCAGCGCCACCAGCGCCGCCAGCCCCAGATCGGGCGCGCGCCAGCGGGCATCGGGGTTGCGCCGCCATGTGCCGGTGCCGCTGCAGGGCGCATCGATCAGCACGCGGTCAAAGCCGCCCTTGTGGCGCTTGACCCAGCGGTCGGTTTCCGAGGCCAGCACCCGCGTTTCGACATTGTGCAGCCCGGCGCGGCGGAGCCGTTCGGCGCAGCGTTTTAGCCGACCCTCGTTGACGTCGCAGGCGATCAGATGGCCGCGGTTGTGCATCTGGGCGGCGAGGGCCAGCGTCTTGCCCCCTGCCCCGGCGCAGAAATCGACGATCCGCTCGCCGGGCCGTGCATCGACCAGCAGGGCGACCAGTTGCGAGCCCTCGTCCTGAATCTCGATCTCGCCGGTTTTCAGCCCCGGCAACCGGGCGAGAGACAGGCGATCCTGCAGCCGGATCCCCTGCGGCGCGAGTTGGGTGGCTTCGGCACGCAGACCCATGTCTTTCAGGTCGCGCAGCACGCTGTCGCGGGTGGCCTTGATCGGGTTGACCCGCAGGTCGAGCGGCGGCGGCAGCAGGGTCGCCGCCATCTCAGGCCCGAACGCGGCGCCGAAGCGCTGGCGCAAGGGGGCCATCGCCCAAGGCGGGCATTCCATCCGCGTCTCGTCGGGCATGTCGGGATGGGTGATCTTGCCGCCGCGCAACCCGGTCAGCAGCGCCTGCTCGCCGTCTGTCAGGGCCGCCGCGCCGCCGAACAGGCGGCGGATCTGGTCAGGCGAGCGGCCCTCGGCCAGGGCCAGCCAAGCCAGCAGCCGGTTGCGCGGGCTGTCGGCCTGCTGCAGTCGGGTCAGCCACCAGCCCAGCCGGGCCCGATGCCGCAGCAGCGCATAGAGCAGCTCCAGAATCGCCCCGCGGTCGGCGTCGGACATCGGACGGCGGGCGCGAAACCACGCGGAGGTGACCGCATCGACGGGGCGCGGCGTGGCCTCGACGTCGGACAACAGGTCAAGGGTGGCTTGCAGGTGGTTCACGGGGGGCACGGTCAGACCGTCGGGTTGAAGGGGCGCTGAAACACAGGCACGAAGGGCAGCCCCGGTTGCACGCGCGGCTGATCTGGCGCTGTCTATCGGGACTGCTGCCCGCTTGCAAACCAGCTTTTCCGGCAAGGCACCGAAACCCGGACAGGCAGGATGGCCGCGATCCGCCGATCGCCGGGGCGGTGGCGAGTGACTCACGGTCACCTGGCGCGGCGAAATTGTCTTGCGTTTAATTTCCATAATGCTAGAAATATAGTAGAAGGAGACTCGCCCATGGATATCGACCTTGCCGCATCCCGACTGTCCGCGCTTGGCAATGCCACGCGGTTGCGGTTGTATCGGCTGCTGGTGCGCGCCGGGGCTGCGGGCCTGTCGATGGGGCAGATCCAGGAAAAGCTGTGGATTCCGGGCTCGACCCTGTCGCACCATTGCCGGGTGCTGGTGCAGGTTGATCTGATCCAGCAGGAGCGCGTCGGAACCTCGCTGATCTGCCGGACGAATTACCCGGTGATGCGCGGATTGATCGACGATCTGACCGCCGAATGCTGCGCCGATGAATGCGGCCTGCCGGGGTGAGGCGCGGCGCCCTATATTTCCATATTGCTAGAAGAATGGGATACGAAAATGACACAGACAGTGGCAATTCTGGGCGCGGGGCCGGTGGGGCTGGCCGCGGCGGCGCATGTTCTGGACCGTGGGATGCAGCCGTTGATTCTGGAACAGGGCGACGGCGTGGGCCATGCCCTGCGCCAATGGGCGCATGTGCCGATGTTCTCGAACTGGCGCTATAACATCGACGCGGTGGCGGCGCGGCGGCTGGCGCAAGCGGGCTGGCAGGCGCCGGACCTTGAGGCCCATCCGACCGGCGGCGACCTGCTGGCCCGCTATGTTCAGCCGCTGGGCGATACGCTGGCGCCCTGGCTGCGGCTGGGGCAGCGGGTGGTTGCGGTCTCGCGGCAGGGGATGGACAAGGTCAAGGACGCGGGCCGCGCCTCGGCCCGGTTCGTGATCGAAACGGCGGGCGGGCATTATTACCATGCCGATGCGGTGATCGACACCACCGGGACGTGGTTCCAGCCCAATCCCGGCGGCGCGGGGCGCCCGGTGCCGGGCGAGGCCGGGCATGCGCAGATCACCTATGGCATGCCCGATGTCGCGGCGTTTGAGGGCAAGCGGGTGGCGGTGCTGGGCGGCGGCCATTCCGCCATCGGCACGCTGATCGCGCTGGCGGGCATGCCGGGGACGGTGCCGGTCTGGCTGCTGCGCGCGGCCACGATCACCCGCGCGTTGGGTGGCGGCGAGGCCGATCAACTGGCCGCGCGTGGCGCCTTGGGGAGCGAGATGGCGCGGCTGGTCGCCAGCGGGCGCATCAGGCTGGAAAGCGGGTTCCATCTGGCGGCTGTCGAAGCGCCGCTGGTCGCGGTGGCGCAAGACGGTCGGCGGATCGAGGCGGACGAATTGGTCATCGCCACCGGTTTTCGCCCGGACCTGTCGATGCTGCGCGAGTTGCGGGTGGCGCTGGACCCGGCGCTGGAATGCCCGCCCGTGCTGGCGCCGCTGATCGACCCGAACCTGCATTCCTGCGGGACGGTGCGCCCGCATGGCGCGGCGGAGCTGGCGCATCCCGAACCCGGATTTTATATCGCCGGGATGAAATCCTATGGCCGTGCGCCGACCTTCCTGCTGGCGACGGGGCATGAGCAGGTGCGCTCGATCGTGGCCGAACTCGCAGGGGATCACGCCGCCGCCGCGCGGGTCGAACTGGTGCTGCCGGAGACAGGCGTGTGTAACGGGCCGGGGCCTGCTGCCGCGGCCTGTTGCAGCGACCCGGCGCCCAGCCGCGCGGAGTCATGCTGTGCTGCGGATGCGGTTGCCAAGGACGCGGGGTGCGGCTGCGCGACCAAGGCAGACCCGGCCAGAGCCCCGGCATGCTGCTGACGGGGACTGATCGCAACGCGCGGCCGGTGATCTTGGCCCTTGGAGCGACCCAGATCATCGGCTACGGCGCGCTCTATTATGCCTATGCGGTGCTGGCACCGGCGATGGCCGCCGAATTTGCCGTGTCTGAAACCGCGATGTTCGCCGTGTTTTCGGTCGGGTTGCTGCTGGCCGGTGTCACCGCGCCGCTGATTGGCAGCCGGATCGACCGGCATGGCGCGGCGTGGGTGATGGCGGTCGGCAGCGCGGTGATTTCAGCCCTGCTGGTGGCCTTGGCACAGGCGCCGAATTTTGCGGCCTTTGCCGTGCTGTTGGTTCTGATCGAGATGGCCAGTTTTGCGGTGCTTTACGATGCCGCCTTTGCGACATTGGCCGGTCACGCCCCAAACGACAGCCGCGGCGCGATCACGAAACTTACATTGATTGCCGGATTCGCCTCGACGATCTTCTGGCCCTTGACGGGCTGGCTGGCAGGGGCGGTCGGCTGGCGCGGCGCCTATCTGGTCTTTGCAGCGCTCACTGTGGCGGTTGCGATTCCCCTCCATCTGTGGATTGCCGCGCGGCCCTATCCAGCGCGAACGCCGGCAGTGGGGGCAGTCCGGAGCTCACCGCGTGGCGCCTGCTACCTGTCCGGCGTGCGTGCCCGTCGGGCGTTCTGGCTGGTCGGGTTCGGTTTTGCGCTGAGCGGAATGGTCATTTCCGCGATCACCATCCACATGGTTCCGATCCTGCTCGCGCGCGAGATGGGCGACGCGGCTTTCCTTGCCGCGATGATGATGGGCCCGGCACAAGTGCTGATCCGCGTCGTTGACGCGACGCTGTGGCGACGGCTCCATCCCGTCGCGGTCGCCGTGATGTCTGCTGCGGTGCTGCCTCTTGCGGTCCTGATGCTGTTGGTCCCCGGCCCTGCGCTGGTCACGGGCATCGGGTTTGCGGTGTTGCTGGGAACGGGTGGCGGGCTGGCGAGCATTGTGCGCGGCGCGGTGCCGGTCGCACTTTTCGGGACCGAGGGCCTTGGACTTCGACTTGGCAGGCTTGCGGCGATCCGCACCGTGCTGGGGGCTTCGGCACCCTTTGTCTTTGCGGTGTCATCGACCCAGATCGGCGCCTCGGCGACGCTGGGGTTGACGGCCGCGCTGGGACTGGCGGGTCTGGCCCTGATGATCGTATTGCACCGGGTCGTGCATGGCCGGGACGCAGCCCTAGACCTGACTTAGCCGCCGCGCCGCCAGCCAGCTTGCCAGCGCCATCGCCCCTGCGGTGGCGAGGCACAGCGCCACCCCCCCGGCCTGATAGCTGAGGCCGGACAAGAGCGTACCGATCAGCCGCCCCGCCGCATTGGCCATGTAATAAAAGCCGACATCGCGGGTGATCCGTGCGGCCTCGCCGTAAGCGAGGATCAGATAGGAATGCACCGAGGAGTTGACGGCAAAGACAAAGCCAAAGACCAGCAGGCCAAGGAGCAGCGTCGCGGTGAGCCAGGGCGCAGGGCCCTCGGCGGCCCAGGCCGCCAGCGCGAGCAGGAAGGGGATCGGCACCAAGAGCCCTGACCACAGGATGGCCTTGCCGGTGGTGTGGTCCTGCGTGCCGTGGCCGAGGATACGCGGCGCTGCCGCCTGCACCGCGCCGTAAGCGATGATCCACAGCGCCAGAAACCCGCCGATCAGGAAGAACGCCGCGCGCCGCCCCTCGGCGCTGCCATCCGAGAGGACGGACTGGAAATAGACCGGGATGCCGACGACGAACCAGACATCACGCGCCCCGAACAGGAACATCCTCGCCAGGCTGAGGCGGTTCACCTTTGGGTCGGTCGAGCGCCAGCCGCCCCAGCGTTCAGAGGATGACATCCGGCCGGGCAGACCGGCGGGCAGGAACAGCGCGATGGCCAGCAGGATCACCGCCAGCACCCCCGCCATGCCCCAGACCGCCGCCTGAAACCCCGCCAGCGCCAGCAAGGCGGCGCCCAGAAAGAACCCCAGCCCCTTGACCGCGTTCTTTGATCCGGTCAGCGCCGCGACCCAGCGGAACAACCCGCCGTCGCCCTGCGGCGCCAGCAGTTTGACGGCGGATTTCGACGACATCTTGGCCAGATCCTTGGCCACGCCCGAGACGCCCTGCACCGCCGCCACGAAGGCCACCGAGGCCGCGATGCCCCAGCCCGGATCGAGCTGTGCCAGCGCCATCAGTGCACCGATCTGCAATCCGAGTCCGCCATAGAGCGTGGCGGCGAGGCCAAAGCGCGCCGCCAGCCAGCCAGCCGCGAGGTTGGTGACGATGCCCGCGAATTCATAGAGCACGAAGAGCCAGGCCAGTTGCAGCGGCGAAAACCCCAGCGCGTTGAAATGCAGGAGCACCAGCATGCGCAGCGCGCCGTCCGACAGCATGAAGGCCCAATAGGCGGCGGTGACCGCGGCGTAGGCGCGAAGGGGGTTTGGCGGAGGCGCTGACGGGCGTGCGGCGTCGGTCACAATGACCTCGCCACCATCCGGGTGATGTCGGCCAGTCGGCAGGCATAGCCCCATTCGTTGTCATACCAGGCGTAGATCTTGACCTGTGTGCCGTTGATGACCATCGTCGAGGGCCCATCGATGATGGCCGAGCGCGGGTCGTTGGTGAAATCGCTGGACACCAGCGGGCGCGGCTCGAAGCCAAGGATGCCCTGCAGCGGCCCCTCGGCGGCGGCCTTGAACAGGGCGTTGACCTCGTCAGCGGTAGTTGGCCGCTCGACCTCGAACACACAATCGGTCAGCGAGGCGTTGAGCAGCGGCACGCGCACGGCGTGGCCATTCAGGCGGCCTTTCAGTTCGGGATAGATCAGGGTGATCGCGGTGGCCGATCCGGTGGAGGTGGGGATCAGGTTCAGCAGGGCCGATCGCGCGCGGCGCATGTCCTTGGCCGGGCGGTCAACGATCGTCTGGGTGTTGGTCACATCATGGATCGTGGTGATCGAACCGTGGCGGATGCCGAGCGAGTCGTGGATCACCTTGACCACCGGGGCGAGGCAGTTGGTGGTGCAGGAGGCCGCCGTCACCAGACGCTGCGTTCCGTCATAAAGGTGGTGATTGACACCGTAGACGAGGTTGAGCGCGCCGCCGTCCTTGACCGGGGCCGAGACGACGACCTTTTGCACGCCAGCGGCGTAATAGGGCGCGATCTTTGCCGCTGTCTTGAACACTCCGGTGCAGTCGATCACCAGATCGACCCCAAGGTCGGCCAGCGGCAGGGACTCGATGGTTTTCTCATGCGTCAGGCGGAGGGTCTGGCCGTTCAGCACCAGCGCGCCGGGGGCGGCGGCAACCGGGGTGCGCCAGCGACCGTGGACCGAGTCGAACTCCATCAGCAGAGCGTGTTGATCGGCGTCGCCGGCGGGGTCGTTGAGCAAGACGACCTGCCCGCCCGCGCCGCTGTCGATCAGGTCGCGCAGGACCAGTTTTCCAATGCGGCCAAGGCCGTTGAGGGCGATACGGGGCATGGGTTCACTCCGGTTGCAAGGACAGGGCATCGACCTGCGCCTGGGCCGCGAGCCGGTCCAGTGTGGTCAGCGGCAGGTCGGCGAAGGCCGCGATTTTGGTGCGCAGGGCGCGATAACTGCGCGCGAAGGCGGCGGCGGGGTCAGGGGCCATGACCGGATCGGGTAGGCCCCAATGGGTGCTGATCGGCGCGCCGGGCCAAGGGGCGCAGTCCTCGGCGGCGGCCGAGTCGCAGACGGTAAAGACGAAATCCATCACCGGGGCGTCGGCGGTCTGAAACCGGCTCAGCGGTTTGGGGCAAAGCCCCTCGGTGCTGTGGCCGTGGTGCGCCAGCAGGTGCAGCGTCAGCGGGTTGATCGCCCCGGCAGGCCGCGTCCCCGCCGAATGCGCGACAAAGCGCCCGCCGCCCAGATCGCGCAGCAGGGCCTCGGCCATGACCGAGCGCGCCGAATTGGCCGAGCAGAGGAAGAGCACCTGCAGCGGGTGCGGGGGGCGCGGCGCGGGCAGGACCGATCCAGGCCGCCCCCTGCCGACATCGAGGGCGAGATAGGCGATCAGGTGCTCGGCGGCCTCGGGCTGGGCGGCATAGAACAGCGAGCGCCCCTGCCGCGTCACCTGCAGCAGCCCGGCGGCGGTGAGGTCGGCCAGATGGTGCGACAGGGTGTTGGGTTTCAGCCCCAGCGCCTGCTGCATCTCGGTCGGGCGCACGCCGCGCGGGGCAAAGCGCATCAGCAGCCGGAACACCGCCAGACGCGCGGGGTGGCCGAGGGTGGCAAAGGTGAGGGCGGCGCGATCAGACTCCATAATTCCCGAATAATGGAAATAACGGGGTCGGTCCAGTGACACTTGGGTAAAACCGCCGCCGAGGCGTGCGGTCTTGACCCGGGTTGCCAGTGGTAGTATTTGCGCCTTGCCGCATATGCGCAGGAGAGAGAATGCCCGTCGCCCTGCTTGCCGCCCTTGCCGAACCGACGCGCCTTGGCGCGATGCAGATCCTCGCCGATGGGCAGGAGCACTGTGTCTGTCAGTTGATGGCGCGCCTTGATGCCACGCAAAGCCGCATGTCGCGCCATATGCAGGTGCTCAAGCAGGCGGGGCTGGTGGTGGATCGGCGCGATGCGCAATGGGTGCGGTATCGCATCAACCCTGCCTTGCCGCCTGAGGGGCGGGCAATTCTGCAGGCGGTGCTGGTCGCCGCCACCGCCGAAGCGCGGAGCGCCGCATGAGCACGCAGGGTTCCACGCCCACGCCGCGCCCGGACTGGCTGTGGCATGTCGGGCTTGTCGGGTTTGTCGCGGTCTGGTGGCTGGTGTATCGCCAGTTGATCCCGGCCTCGGACTGGCTGACCGCGCTGGTCCCGGTGGACCGTCACAGCCACGCGGGCGAGGCCATCGCGTTCTTTTTCTATGACGTGCCAAAGGTGATGCTGCTGCTGACGCTGATCGTGTTTGGCATGGGTGTGGTGCGCAGTTTCTTCAGCCCCGAGCGCACCCGCGCCCTGCTGGCGGGCAAGCGCGAAGGCGTCGGCAATGTGCTGGCGGCCGGTTTGGGGGTGCTGACGCCCTTCTGTTCGTGCTCGGCGGTGCCGCTGTTCATCGGGCTGGTCTCGGCCGGGGTGCCCTTGGGCGTGACGTTTTCCTTTCTGATCGCCGCGCCGATGGTGAACGAGGTGGCGCTGGCGCTGTTGTTCGGGCTGGTCGGCTGGCAGGTGGCGGTGACCTATTTTGCCTTTGGCCTTGGCGTGGCAATCGTCGCGGGCTGGGTGATCGGTCGGCTGCGTCTGGAGGGCTGGTTGCAGGATTGGGTGCGCGACATCCACGCGGGCGCGACGGCGCCGGGTGCTGTCGAGGATGCGGCGTTGAGCCTGGTCGATCGCTATCGCCTGGGGATTGCCGCCGTGCGCGAGATCTTCGGCCGGGTCTGGATGTGGATCATCCTCGGCATCGGCATGGGCGCGCTGATCCACGGCTATGTGCCCGAGGCGCTGATGGCGGCGGTGATGGGCGCCGAGGCGTGGTGGTCGGTGCCGGCGGCCGTGCTGATGGGCATTCCCATGTATACCAACGCTGCCGGGGTGATTCCGATTGTCGAGGCGCTGCTGGGCAAGGGGGCGGCGCTGGGAACCGTGCTGGCCTTCATGATGGCAGTGATCGCGCTGTCCCTGCCTGAAATGATCATCCTGAAACAGGTGCTGACCCAGCGGCTGATCGCCGTGTTCATCGGCGTGGTCGGCACGGGAATCCTGGCGGTCGGCTATCTGTTCAACTTTTTGTTCTGAAAGGACAAACCATGGAGATCAAGGTTCTTGGCTCTGGCTGTGCCAAATGCAAGGCGACCGCCGACCTCATCACCCGGATCGCCGCAGAGACGGGCACGGCGGTGCAGATCGAAAAGATCGAGGACATGCGCCAGATCGTCGGTTACGGCGTGATGAGCACGCCTGCCGTGCTGGTGGGCGGCAAGGTCGTGCACAAGGGCTCGGTCCCGTCGCGCGAACAGGTTTTGAGCTGGCTGACCTGAGGGGGTTTGCCATGAATGACGCTGTGAAAAGGGACTTGGCCGAGGCGCACGAGGTGTGCCCGACCACTGCGCAGCGCTTGCTGCGCGAGGGGGCGCTGCTGGTCGATGTGCGCGATGCGCAGGCGACCTGTGAAGAGATGGACTGGGGATGACGATGGACTATCGCCTGCACGCCCGCCGCATCGACAGCCACGGCTCGCTGGCGATCGCCAAGCAGGCCGAGATCACGCTGGACACCGACCTTGCCGGGCGGCGCGATGCGATGAACCCGGTGGAATTGCTGCTGGCCGCGCTGGCCGCCTGCATGCTCAAGGGGATCGAGCGGGTGGTGCCGATGCTGCAGTTCCAGCTTGACGGCGCCGAGGTGGCACTGGAGGCCGTGCGGCAGGACGCGCCGCCAAAGCTGGTGCTGATCCGCTATGAGATCATCGTCGACAGTGCCGAAAGTGACCAGCGACTGGACCTGCTGCACCGCAACGTGCTGAAATACGGCACGATTTCGAATACGCTGTCCGCGTCAGTGCCGCTGGAAGGCGGCCTGCGCCGCAGATAGGCCGGATCAACCGGGTCAAGAGCAGCGCGGCGCGTCGAGGATGCCCGCAGTTGCGCGCCGCCCTTGCCGGGGGGCCGCCGGTCCACCCGGATCACCTCAGCTTGGTGCAGCCTGCTTGCGCTGGACTGGCTGGCCGGGGTGCTGGCGGGGCTGCTAACCCCGGCGATTCTGGCGCTGCGCCGGATGACCGGCAAGTCTGTGGTGAGACGCAGGATGTCCTTGATGAACCCCAGCCTCGATAGCGTCACATAACCGTTGCATGCCGGTGCGAGACAGCGGTGAACGGAGGGTCTGATGCAGCCTGCTGATCTCGTTGTCTTGTCCAGAGATGTTGACACGTTGTGCCGGACGGTGAGCGCTGAGGCTTTGGCCATTGCGGCGCCCTGGCAGGGTTGGCTGCAGGGGTCGGACTATGCCGACAGTGCGGCAAACCTGTCGCAGTATCTGGCGCTTCGCCATCAAGACCTGCGCGACCTTCAACGGCGGCTGATGGCCGCTGGCCTGTCCTCGCTGGGTCGCTCGGAAAGTCGCGTGATGCCGACGCTTCAGGCGCTTCAGCGGATTCTGGCGCTGGCCTGTGGACTGGTGCCCGGCACCGAGGCCAACACAGACACGGATTTCTTTGCTGGGCAAACCCGGATTGCCACCCGCGCCGACGCCATCCTTGGCCGCTGCGGGCCTGAGAGCCCGGTGCGGCTGATGGTCACCCTGCCGTCCAGCGCCGCCAAGGACCCGGAGTTCTCGGTGCAACTGGCAAGGCTGGGCGTCGAATCCGTGCGCATCAACTGCGCCCATGACGACGAAATCGCGTGGGCCGCGATGGTCGCCCATATCCGCGCCGCCGAGGCAAAGACCGGCAGAACGATGCGGATCGTGATGGACCTGCCCGGCCCGAAGATCAGGACCGGGAAGTCCCGCGAAAACAAGGATGCGCCACGGGTGCAGGTCGGTGATTCGCTGGCGATCACCCGGCGCAAGCGGTTGTCGGCCGCGCCCCGCGACATGGCGGCGATTGCCTGCGAGTTCGACGCCGCGATCGAGGCAACGCACCTCGATCATCGCATCCACATCGATGACGGAAAGCTCTCGACCCGGGTGACGGCGGTCGAGGATTGGGGGGTCGTGGTTCGCGTCGAGGCCGGACCCGACGAGAGAGGCTACAAGTTGAAGCCCGAGAAGGGCCTCAATTTTCCGGATGCCGAACTCGCCGTTGCGGCCCTGACCGCAGAGGACCGCGCAATCCTGCCCTTCGTGGCACGCCACGCGGATGCGATTGATTTTTCCTTTGTCCAGACGCCGGCGGATGTGGCCGATCTGCAGACCGCCCTCGCCGAAATCCGGCCCGAGGATTGGCAGAGCCTCGGTCTGATCCTGAAGATCGAAACCCGTCTGGCCTTGAAGAGCCTGCCCGCCCTGATCGTGGCGGCAGCGGCGCGTCAGCCGACGGCGGTGATGATCGCGCGTGGTGATCTGGCCGTCGAGGTGGGATTCGCCCGTGTGGCCGAGATTCAGGAGGAAATCCTGTGGCTGTGCGAGGCGGCGCAGATTCCCGTCATCTGGGCGACGCAGGTGCTGGAAAGCCAGCTCAAGACCGGCGTTCCCTCACGCGGGGAAATGACCGATGCGGCGATGGCGGCGCGGGCGGAATGCGTGATGCTGAACAAGGGGCCATACCTGATCGACGGGATCGGGATGCTGCACAGCCTGCATCTGCGCATGGGCGAACATCTGGTCAAGAAGTCGCATCTGCTGCGGCCCTTGCGCTCGTGGTAGCCGGGCGACCGACCGTCTCTGGCGACATCCGGTAGAATATGCGCGCCCTTGGCGCCTGCCTGATGCAGCGGTGGTCCCTTAAAATCCGTCGCCAGAAAAGTATATACAATCGATAGTCATTTTGTGAGGTTGCCATGGGCAAGAAGAAGTCGGATTCGAAAAAAAAGAAGGGCGCGCAACTGCTTATCCGGGTTGACCGTGACGAGCGCGACGCCTTTGTCGCCCTGTGCGACGAGAAAGACACCTCGGCAGCACGCGAAATCCGCCGCTTCATGCGCGAGTGGGTGCTGGCCAATCAGCCCGTGACCCTGCAGGCGACACAAAGCGAGCTGCCAGTGGACGAGACGCCGAAGCAGGAAAGCGCGCCGGTCGAGGCAGCGCCCGTCGAACCAGCCGCCGAAAAGCCACGCAAATCGCGCCGCAGCGCCAAGTCGTCGGCCTGACCACCGACAGACCCGCCGGGTATTCGCCTCGCCCTCATGCCTGCAACGGCGCGAGGGGCAGCACGATCAACACCGAAGCCCCCGAAGGCGCACCCGCATGAGGTGCGCAGCCTGAGTGACGCGGTCATGTCAGGCGCGGCCCCTGTGCCGCCAGTCCGGCTTGCGGCAACGCCAGATTTCATCGGCCTGTCACCAAAGTTTCGCCCGGACGTCACGTCTGCCGGTCACAACGCAGCCTGACAACTAGGGGTGCGGCATGCTGGAAGTTCGGAATTTCTCGCGGGTGTTTGGCAACAAACGGGCGGTTGACAACATGTCGTTCACCGTTGACGGGCCGCAATTCGTCGGGATTATCGGGCGTTCGGGGGCGGGAAAATCGACCTTCCTGCGGATGGTCAACCGTCTGACCGCGGCCACGTCCGGGCAAATCCTGTTTCAGGGCCGCGACATCACCGCGCTGAAAGGGGCCGACGTGCGCGCCTGGCAAAGCCAGTGCGCGATGATCTTTCAGCAGTTCAATCTGGTGCCGCGCATGGACGTGGTGTCCAACGTGATGCACGGCATCCTGAACCGCCGGTCCACTCTGGCGACGATGTTCAACCTGTGGTCGCGCGAGGATATCCTGCGCGCATTGGATATTCTGGACCGACTGGGCATCGTCGAGCAGGCGCCCAAACGCGCCGAGGCCCTGTCCGGCGGCCAGCAGCAGCGCGTCGCCATCGCCCGGGCGCTGATGCAGGACCCGAAGATCATTCTGGCGGATGAGCCAATCGCCAGCCTCGATCCGATGAACGCGCAGATCGTCATGGACACGCTCAAGCGGATCAATGTCGAGGATGGCCGCATGGTCATCGCCAACCTGCACACGCTGGACACCGCGCGGCGCTATTGCGACCGGGTGATCGGCATGCGCGACGGGGTCAAGGTGTTCGACGGCCCCGCCAGCGACCTGACCACCGAAGCGGCGCGCGAAATCTATGGCGCCGATGCCAGCTTCAACGAGGACGCCACCTCGACCGCCATTCCCGCCACGCCCCCCGCCCCGGTCGCCGCGCTGTTGCGCGTCGCCGCGCTCTGATCCTTTTCCCCCGGCCCCGACGGGGCCATTCATCGCAACGGAGTCCCCGATGAAAACGCTGGCTGCCACGCTTGCCCTGACCACCGCGCTGTCGACCGCCCTGACCGGTTTTGCCGCGCAGGCCCAGGCGATCACCGAATTCAACATCGGCCTGCTGGGTGGCGAAAACGCCCAGGACCGTCTGGCCAACAACGAATGCTTCCGCGCCTATGTCGAAGAAGCGCTGGGCGTGCCCACCCGCCTGTTCACCCCGGCCGATTACAACGGCGTGATTCAGGGTCTGGTCGGCGGCACGCTCGATTTTGCCTGGCTGGGCGCCTCGGCCTATGCCGCTGCCTATATGGCCGATCCAAACGCTGTCGAGCCGGTGCTGGTCAAGACCAACCTCGATGGCTCGTTCTCGTATCACTCGATCGGCTTTGCCCGCCGCGACCGGGGCGTGACCTCGCTGGCAGACCTGCGCGGCCGGGTGTTTGCCTTTGGTGACCCGAACTCGACCTCGGGCTATCTGATCCCCTCGGTGGAGATTCCGCAGGCGATCGGTGCGACGATGGAATCCGGTGATTTCTTTGGTGAAGTGCGTTTTGTCGGCGGCCACGAGCAGACCATCATCGCCGTCAACAACGGCGATGTGGATGCGGGCGTGACCTGGGCTGACGGCCTGGGCGAATGGGAAGACGGCTTCAACTCGGGCGCGCTGCGCCGCGCGGTGGATGCCGGTCTGGTCGACATGAACGACCTCGTGGAAATCTGGCGCTCGCGTCCGATCCCGGAAGGCCCGATCGTGCTGCGCACCTCGCTGCCGCAGGAGGTCAAGGACACCATCATCGAACTGCTGTCCAATCTGCACACCACGGACCCGGCCTGCGCCTATGGCGTCGCGGCGGGCGAAACGGCCGGCTTCTTCCCGATCGGCCACGACGCCTATGAATCGATCATCGCCGTGCGCCGCGCACAAGCGAACTGATCTGCCCCCCGGTCAGGCCCCGCATCACTGCGGGGCCTGATGCTTTTGCGCAGGACACCGCCATGACCAGCACCACCCAAAGCACCGGCCTGACGCGGTCCTTGCGTGACGACTATCTCGAACTGACCCGACGCCGCCGCCTGTATTCCGGACTGTTGCTGGTGGTTTTCGTGATCGCCATGGCCGCCGGGTTCCGCGTGGCGGAATCGCGCAATGCGGGCGGGTTTCTGGACGGATTGCCGCAAATCGGCGATTTCCCGGCGACGATGATCGCCGAGGCCTGGGACAAGGCCGCCAACCTGCCCGGCCATTTTGTCGGCGCGCTGCCCGCGCTGGTGGAAACCGTCAACATCGCCGCTGTCTCGACGCTGCTGGGGGTCATTGTCGGCACGCTGTTGTCGCTGGGCGCCACGCGCGGGCTGGCCGCCTGGCCGCGCCTGATTGGCGTGTTTCGCCGCAGCTCGGACATCTTGCGCGCGATCCCGGAGATTGTCGTCGCCCTGATGCTGATCTTTGTGCTGGGCGCCGGACCGGTGCCTGCGGTCATCGCCATCGCGCTGCACACGGCGGGCGCGATGGGCAAGCTGTTTTCCGAGGTCAACGAAAACGTCGATCTCAAGCCCGTCGAGGGGCTGGCGAGTGTCGGCGCGCGTTGGGGGCAGCGGATGTGGCTGGGTGTCTTTCCGCAGGTGGCGCCCAACTACTTCAGCTATGCCCTGCTCCGGTTCGAGATCAACATCCGCGCCTCGGCCATTCTGGGCTTCGTGGGCGCCGGTGGCATCGGCTACGAGTTGAAGAACGCCATGACCTTTGGTCAGGGCAAGCTGGACGAGGCGGCGGCGATTTTTCTGGTGCTGTTCGCCACCATCGTCCTCGTCGATCAGGTGTCCAGTCTGGTCCGCAACCGCCTGACGCATGGAGCGTGACATGGCCATCGCCCCCCCGCTGCAAGCCGGGATGCTTGCACATTTTTCTCGCAAACGCCTGATATCCTTCGCCATTCCTGGCGTGATCCTGCTGTATCTGACCTATGCCTTTTTCGCCTTCGACGTGCCGGGACTGGCGCAGCGGGCGCGGCTGGACAATGCGGCGATCCTGCTGGCCGACACGTTTTCGCACAAGGTCCATGTGACCCGCGACAACCGGCGCGGCGGGATCGAGGTGTCGATCGAGGGCTCGCGCCGGATGGTCTTTGCGCCGGATCAGCGCCCCGACTGGGTGCAGATCGACGGCGAGGATGCGCTGGTCGAACTGCGTGCCGGTCACAGCGTCCGTTTTGACGGCCCGCGCGTGACCTATCACCACCCGCAGGTTGGCCCGATCACGGTCATCGTCGGTGACACGATCACGACCGAGGCGCCGGGCGGCACCCTGCCCGCGTTCGTCAACGCCTCGGAGTCGCGGGTGACGATCACCACGGCGGCCGGGCGCCTGACCGTCACCCGGTCGCGCACGGAAACCCTGCGCTATTTCGCTGGCTGGGAATTGTTCTTCTTTGACCTGCAAAGCCCGTTCTGGGGCCGCTCGTGGGCCGAGATCGCGGGGCTTGTCACCACGGGCGACCGTCTGGACCCCGAGCGCAGCAACCTGTCGCTGATGGTGTCGAGCATCTGGACCAATGGCATCTGGCAGCACAACGCGGTGGTCTGGGCGATTGGCGAGACGATCCTCATGGCCTTTCTGGGCACGTTTGGCGCCGCGTTGATCGCATTGCCGCTGGCCTTTCTGGCGGCGGGCAACTTTGCCCCCTCCAGACTGGTGCGCTTTGCCATGCGGCGGCTCTTTGACTTTGTGCGTGGGGTGGATGCGCTGATCTTCACGATCATTCTGTCGCGCGCCTTTGGTCCCGGCCCGATGACCGGCGCGCTGGCGATCCTGGTCACCGACACCGGCAGCTTTGGCAAGATGTTCTCTGAAGTGCTGGAAAACGTCGATGACAAGCAGATCGAGGGCATCCGCTCGACCGGCGCCAATTCGGTGCAGCGCTATCGTTTTGGGGTGATCCCGCAGGTGATGCCGGTGCTGCTGAGCCAGGTGCTGTATCTGTTCGAATCGAACACGCGCTCGGCGACCGTGATCGGGGCGATTGTCGGCGGTGGTATCGGGTTGATGCTGACGCAGGCGATCCAGACCACCTCGGACTGGGAAAAGGTCAGCTATTACATCGTGCTGATCGTGGTGATGGTGATTGCCATGGACGCTGTGTCAGGCTGGCTGCGTCGGCGCCTCATCAAGGGGGATTGAGCATGAAACTGAGTGCCGAGGCGCCCTATCTGCATCCGGAGTGCCAGATCACCAACAGCAGCATTGGCCGCTGGTGCGAGGTGGGTCAGGGCACGCGGGTGATGAATTCCCACTTTGGCGACTATGCCTATTGTGACCGCTACGCTGATATCGCCAATTGCACGGTCGGCAAATTCGCCAACATTGCCGCGATGACGCGGATCGGTCCGACCGACCACCCGCTGACAAGCGCGGCACTGCATCACTTTACCTATCGCTCCAGCTACTATTGGCCGGATGCCGAGGACGACGCGGCGTTCTTTGCCCACCGCGCCAGCCGCCGCACCGACCTGGGTGCCGATTGCTGGATCGGGCACGGCGCGATCATCAAGCCTGACGTGACGGTTGGCATCGGCGCCGTTGTGGCCTCGGGCGCGGTGGTGACGCGGGATGTCGGGCCGTTCCTGATCGTCGCCGGCGTGCCGGCCAAGCCGGTGCGCGAGCGGTTTTCGTACGCGGTGATCGAGCGGTTACTGGCGCTGGCGTGGTGGGACTGGCCGCACGACCGCCTGAGGGGCGCACTGGAGGATTTCCGGACCCTGCCGGTCGAAGCATTTCTGGACAAGCATCAGGGCTGAGACGTCGCTTTTTGGGCGGGGTCGCCCCCGCCCTGCGCGCCGCATCCACCCAGCCGTCACGCCGCCAGTCGCACCAGCCGCCGCGCCGCCTCGCCCTGGGCATGGGCCAGCCGCCCCCCGGCGATGGTGGCCTCGACCGCATGGGTCTGAGGGTTCACCACCACCAGATCAGCCCGCTGTCCGGGCAGCAGCCGTCCGCGATCCGTCAGACCCATCAACCGCGCCGGTTGGGTCGAGATCATCTCCCAGGCCTGCGCAAAGGGCAGTGTGCCGCGCTCGGCCAATGCCCAGGCGGCCTGTGACAGCGCGGGGTAATAATAATCCGACACCAGCGCATCGCACAGACCGGCGGCGACCAGATCCTCGGCGGCGATATTGCCCGACTGGCTGCCGCCGCGCACCACATTGGGGGCGCCCATCAGCACCGGCTCGCCGCCCTCGCGGGCTGCCTGCGCTGCCGCGACGTTGGTCGGAAACTCGCAGACCGGGGCGCCGATCGAGCGAAAGAAGCCCCGGACCGCCGCATCCCCATCGTCATGCGAGCCCAGCCGGACACCGCGTGCGCCCAGGTCCCCGGCCAGCATGGCCAGCGCCTGCGGCACGGCAGGGGCGAGGCGGCTGGCCTCCTCGACGATGGTCAGCAGCCACTGCGGGCTGCGGCCATGCTGCGCCGCCCAGCCAGCAAAGCGCTGCGGCTGGCGCTGCGCCATGTCCAGCGCCTCGGGCAGGTGGTTGTTGAACACGATGTAATCGACGCCGAACTGCTCGACCAGCGCCAGCACGCGGGCATGGTCGCCCGGCAGGTGGGTCTCGAGCCGGATCTGCACGCGCACATCGGGCAAGAGGGCACCGCGGGCCTGTTGCAGGGCCGCCAGCAGCGCCTCGGTCGCCTCGGCGCTGCGAAAGCCGCCCTCCCAACTCCAGCTTTGCGCCAGCCAGGCGGTGGTGATGCCATTCGCCGCCAGTTCCACCGCAACCGAGCGCAGGGCGCGGGTTTTTTCGAAGGGCGCGGTCGGGCGGGGCGAGAGGTGCCTCTCGAACCCATCGCCGTGCAGGTCGACGATACCGGGCAGCAGCAGGAAACCGCTGAGGTCAACCTCGCGCCCCGGACCCTCGCCGATGTGCCCGTGGTCCAGTGTCACCGGGGCATCGTGCAGGGCGCCGTCCAGCAGGGTCTGCGCGCCGGTCAGGCGCAGGGTGGGCAACAGGGGCATCGCGGTCTCCGATTTTTGCCTCTGCTAGCCGCGCGATGTGACCGCCGGGTGACACTCAGTCCGGTGCCACCGTCAGGGTCACGCGCGTCCCCGCGAAATGCGTGATGCCGTACTCCAGCGGCGCGCCGTCCGGCCCGATGTTCAGCGACACTGCACGCATCACCGCCTCGCCGCGCCGCAGGTGCAGATGGCCGGCCAGCAGGCCATCGGCACCGACGGCGGTCAGGCGGGTCCAGGCGCGGGTGTAGTCGGCAATGCCGCAGGCGGCCAAGGCGCGGGTGACGCCCTCGCCCGCCGCCAGCGCCGCCGCCAGCCCCGGCAGGGCGACGAAGGCCGAGCGGAAATGCCCGATCACCACGCCATCGGCCAGCGTCAGCCCCTCGGCGCGGATCACCGGCGCACCGGGCGGCAGGCTCAGCACCTCGGCCTCGGCGGCATCGGCGGGCGCGGTCTGCACGCTGAGCACCCGGCGCCCCGGCACCCGCCCGGTGGCGGACATGGCCGCATTGAACCGGGTGCGGCGGCTGAGCGGATAGTCCGTCGGCCGTGCCGTCACCTGCACCCCGACGCCGCGGCGGGCATGGACCAGCCCGGCCTCGGCCAGATCGGCCAGCGCGCGGCGCACCGTGTGGCGGTTGACGCCAAAGCGCGCGGCCAGTTGCGCCTCGGTCGGCAGCCGGTCACCGGGGGCGGCGGCCTGGACCTCGTCGGTCAGGGTGCGGGCGATCTGCTGCCACAGGGGCTCGGGCCGTGTCATGGAAAATTCACGTGCATCGGGTTGGATGGATTGGTATCGGATGTCTAGTTGTATAGTTATCTAGACAAAGTGGCAAGATGTCCAGTCTCCCCGATCCTGACCGGCCAAAGGCCCTCGGCCTGCTGGCCCGCGCGATGCCCGAAAGGCTGGCAGCGCTGTTCCCCGATCTGCCGGACCATGCCCTGCTGCGCGGACCCGAGGTTGGCGCCGTGATGGTGCGTGGCCGACAAGGTGGCACCGGCGCGCCCTTCAATCTGGGCGAGATGACTTTGGCGCGCTGTTCGGTCCGGCTGGCGTGCGGGACGGTGGGCCACGCCTGGGTGCAGGGCCGCGACAGGGGCCACGCCCGCCGCGCCGCCGTGCTGGATGCGCTGCTGCAGACCGACCGCCGCGCGGCGCTGGAAGGCGCCGTGCTGGCGACGCTGGAGACTGAGGAAACCGCCCGCCGCGATGGGCGCGCCCGCAAGGCGGCAGCGACCAAGGTCGAATTCTTCACGCTGGTCCGCGGAGAGGACGCATGAACGCCCAAGCCTTGACCGGCGGTTTCACCGAGGCGCCCATTCAGGCGGCCATCGGGTTTCGCGCTCTGCTGACCGCGCTGTCACGTCCCGGCACGGTGATGACGCTGACGGGGGCCCAGCCCGTCGCGCCGCTGTCGGTGGCCGCCGGGGTGGCGGCGCTGGTGCTCCTGGACCAAACGACGCCGCTGCATCTGGCCGGGGCGCATGACTGCCCGGCGCTGCGCGACTGGATCACCTTTCACACCGGCGCGCCGTTGGTTGCTGCCGAGGCCGCGATGGTTGCCATCGGCACATGGGATGCGTTGATGCCCGTCAGCCGCTTTGCCATCGGCACGGCGGAATACCCCGACCGCGCGGCGACGCTGATCGTCGAAATGCCGGGTCTGGCGACCGAAGGCGCGATGCTGCGCGGCCCCGGCATTGACGGCACCGCGCGGCTGTCCCTGCCGGACATTGCTGCCTTCCGCGCGAACCGGGCGCTGTTTCCGCTGGGGTTCGACGCCTTTTTTACCCACGGTGACCGGCTGGCCGGGCTGCCGCGCTCCACCAGTGTCGAGGGCTGAAGCATGTATGTCGCCGTCAAGGGTGGCGAGCGCGCCATCGACAACGCCCATGCCTTTCTGGCTGAGGAGCGGCGCGGCGATCCTGCCGTTCCCGACCTGTCGGTTGCGCAAATCCGTCAGCAGATGGCGCTGGCGGTCAACCGGGTGTTGGCCGAGGGCTCGCTCTATGACCCCGATCTGGCTGCGCTGGCGATCAAGCAGGCGCGCGGCGATCTGATCGAGGCGATTTTCCTGATCCGGGCCTATCGCACCACCCTGCCCCGCTTTGGCGCCTCGAACCCCATCGACACCGGGCGCATGGCGGCGGTGCGGCGGGTGTCGGCCACCTACAAGGACTTGCCGGGCGGCCAGGTGTTGGGACCGACGTTCGATTATACCCACCGGCTGATCGATTTTGCGTTGGCCGCCGAGGGGCTGACCCCGCCCGCGCCAGAGGCCGCGCCGCTGGGACCGGTGCCGCGCGTGACCGGGTTTCTGGACCGCGAGGGCCTGATTGAGGCCGAGCCTGCCAGCGACGCCACCCCGCCCGACCTGACGCGCGAGCCGATGGAACTGCCCGCCAACCGCGCGCTGCGCCTGCAGGCACTGACGCGCGGGGATGAGGGATTCATCCTGTCGCTCGCCTATTCCAGCCAGCGTGGGTATGGCCGCACGCATCCCTTTGTGGGCGAGTTGCGCATCGGTGAGGTCGCGGTCGAGGTCGATATCCCCGAACTGGGGTTCGCCGTCGAGATCGGCGAGATCACCGTCACCGAATGCGAGACGGTCAACCAGTTCCACGGCTCGAAAACCCAGCCGCCGCAGTTCACGCGCGGCTATGGGCTGGTGTTTGGCCAGACCGAGCGCAAGGCGATCTCGATGTCGCTGGTCGACCGCGCACTGCGGTGGGAGGAGTTGGGCGAGGACAACACCGGCGCCCCGGTGCAGGACCCGGAATTCGTGCTGATGCACGCCGACAACATCCAGGCCACCGGGTTTCTGGAGCATATCAAGCTGCCGCATTACGTCGATTTCCAGTCCGAGCTGGAACTGGTCCGGGCCTTGCGGGCGAATGTGGAGGCATCGGAATGAGTGGCTTCAACTTTGCCTATCTGGACGAGCAGACCAAGCGCATGATCCGCCGCGCGATCCTGAAAGGCGTCGCTGTGCCCGGCTATCAGGTGCCCTTTGCCAGCCGCGAGATGCCGATGCCGTATGGCTGGGGCACCGGTGGGGTGCAGGTGACGGCAGCCTGCCTGACGCCGGACGACACGCTGAAGGTGATCGATCAAGGCGCCGACGACACCACCAACGCGGTCAGCATCCGCAAGTTCTTTCAGCGCACGGCGGGCGTGGCGGTGACGGAACGCACGGCACAGGCGACGATCATCCAGACCCGCCACCGCATCCCGGAGGCCGCGCTGACAGCGGATCAGATCCTCGTCTATCAGGTGCCGATCCCGGAACCGTTGCGCTTTCTGGAGCCGCGCGAGACGGAAACCCGGCGCATGCATGCGCTGCAGGATTACGGGCTGATGCATGTAAAGCTCTATGAGGACATCGCCCGCAACGGGGCGATTGCCACGGCCTATGCCTATCCGGTCAAGGTGGAGGGGCGCTATGTGATGGACCCCTCGCCGATCCCGAAATTCGACAATCCGAAACTGTCGAACTCGCCCGCGCTGCAACTCTTTGGCGCCGGGCGCGAGCAGCGGATCTATGCGGTGCCGCCGTTTACGCAGGTGGTCAGTCTGGATTTCGACGATTTCCCGTTCGAGGCGTCGAAAGCCCCCCATGCCTGCGACCTGTGTGGCGATCCGGGCAGCTATCTCGATGAGGTCATCACCGACGATCAGGGCGGGCGGATGTTCGTGTGTTCCGACACCGACCATTGCACCACGCGGCAGGCGGTGGGGCATCGCGGGCGGTTGAGCCCGCAGGAGGCCGCGCAATGAGTGACACCCCGCTTTTGTCCGTGCAGGACATCACCAAGACCTACGGCGCACGCATCGGCTGCACCGGGGTCAGTTTCGATCTGTGGCCCGGCGAGGTCATGGGGATCGTCGGCGAAAGCGGTTCGGGCAAGTCCACGCTGCTGGGCTGCATGGCCGGGCATCTGGCGCCGGACAGCGGCCGGGTGGTGTTCGACACCCGCGACTCAGGCCCGCGCGACGTGCTGGCGATGCGCGAGCCCGAGCGCCGCATGCTGGGCCGCACCGACTGGGCCTATGTCCACCAGAACCCGCGCGACGGGCTGCGCATGGGGGTCAGCGCCGGCGGCAATGTGGGCGAGCGGCTGATGGCGGTGGGCGCGCGACATTACGGCCAGATCCGCGAGGCCGCGAGCGACTGGTTGCAGCGCGTCGAGATCGACACCGGCCGCGTCGACGACAAGCCCCGGCAGTTTTCCGGCGGCATGCAGCAGCGCCTGCAGATCGCGCGAAATCTGGTGACCGGCCCGCGGCTGGTGTTCATGGATGAACCGACCGGGGGTCTGGATGTCAGCGTTCAGGCGCGGCTGCTGGACCTGTTGCGCGGGCTGGTGCGGCAGATGGGGCTGTCGGCGGTCATCGTCACGCATGATCTGGCGGTGGTGCGGCTGCTGGCCGACCGGCTGATGGTGATGAAGGACGGCCGCGTGATCGAACAGGGGCTGACCGATCAGGTGCTGGACGATCCGCAGCACGCCTATACGCAACTGCTGGTCAGTTCGGTGCTGCAGGTCTGAGGGCGGCAGGCGGTTTTGGGACATAAGGAAAGGGCAGCGGGGATGATCGCAGTTCGGAATGTGGCCAAGCAATTCGTGCTGCACACGCAGGGCGGCGCCGTGCTGCCGGTGATGGCGGGCGCCTCGCTGACGGTGCAGGCAGGGGAATGTGTGGGGCTGACCGGGGCCTCGGGCGCCGGGAAATCGACTTTGATGCGGATGATCTGGGGGAATTACCGGATCGACGGCGGCTCGATCCTTGTGGCCGGGGTGGAACTGGCCGGGGCCGAGCCGCGCTCGGTGATCGCGCTGAGGCGCGGCACGCTGGGGTATGTCAGCCAGTTCCTGCGCGTGGTGCCAAGGGTGCCGACACTGGATGTGGTGGCCGAACCGCTGCTGGCGCTGGGCATTGATCCCGCTGCCGCACGCGGGCGCGCGGCGAAGCTGCTGGCGCGGTTGAACATTCCGGACCGGCTGTGGACCTTGTCGCCGACGACATTTTCCGGTGGCGAGCAGCAGCGGATAAACATTGCGCGCGGCTTTATCCACGCCTGGCCGGTGATGTTGCTGGACGAGCCGACGGCCAGTCTGGACGCGGCCAACCGCGCCGTGGTGCTGGACCTGATCCTTGAAGCCAAGGCGCGCGGCGCGGCGATTCTGGGGATCTTTCACGACGAGGGCGCGCGGGCGGCGGTCTGTGACCGGGTGGTGGACGTGACCGGGTTCAGCGTGCTGCGATGAGCGGGCGGTTGTTTGCTGTCGTCGGCCCCTCGGGCGCGGGCAAGGACACGCTCTTGGCCGGGGTTTGCGGGCCGGGCGGGCCGCATTGGGTGCGCCGGGTCATCACGCGGCCGGAATCGGCGGGCGGCGAGCCGTTCGAGGGTGTGAGCAAGGCGGAATTTGCGCGTCGCGAGGCCGCGGGGGACTTTGCGCTGGTCTGGCGCGCGCATGGGCTGGCTTATGGCATCCCGCGCGACGGGCTGGCGCCGCTGGCCGAGGGGCGCGATGTGCTGTTCAACGGCTCGCGCGCGGCGATGGCCGAGTCGCTGGCGGCCTTTCCGGACTTGTGCGCGATCCACATCACGGCCCCCGGCCCGGTGCTGGCCACCCGGTTGGCGGCGCGCGGGCGCGAGGCCGCCGAAGAGGTTGCGGCAAGACTGGCGCGCGGCGTGGTGCCGTTTCCGCCCGGCCTGCCGGTGATCGAGGTGGGCAACGATGCCACGCCCGAGATGGGCATCGCCCGCCTGCGCGCGGCGCTTCAGGGCAGGGGCGCGCGGTGGGTGTGATGGAAAAGCCCGTCCGCGCCTTCGCTGCACAGGACCAGCGAGTCGATGGGCATGGGGCGCGGCGCATGGGCCAGAACCTGCGCCTGCGCTTGCGGCCACAGGATCGCCTGCTGCTCGGCGGTCAGCCGGTCGGACAGGGTCATGTGGAAGCGGAATTCGTCCATGACATAGGGATAGCCGAAGGTATCGAGCAGGTCACGCTGGCGCGGGGTCAGCGCGGCGGGGTTGCGGCGGACGAGTTCGGCCTCGGTCAGCGGTGCGCGGAATGGCGCGAAATGCCGAACGGCGGCGGCGGCGAGGGCGTTCAGCGCCTCGACCGGCCCCTCGGGCGCCAGCGCCAGAAAGCCTTCGAGGCTGGTCAGGGCCAGACCCTCCAATGCGATAGCGCGTTGAGTGGCACAAAAGGCATCGAGCCCGGCGATCAGGTCGGCCAAGGCCAAGCCCTCGCGCAGGCGCATCGGCGCGACAATCGTCGCATGGAACCCATAGCGCGCGGCCGATGCCGTCAGCGCCGGGTGCGGCGCGGCCAGCCGGGCGCCGGACTGGGCGTCGCGGCCCAGCCAGCGGGCGGCGGCGTCGGCCAACGGGCCGGGGCGGGGGGCGGCATAGATGGCATGTCGGGTCATGGTGCGCATCCTCATCGCAAAGTGTCACGCCCATGTGACGCAACCCTGATTTTTGACCCCGGAACCGCCCTTATCAAGAGCAGGACGCGCCGATGACCGCCCTTACCCTGACAAATGCCACCCTTGTGCTGCCAGATCGGTTGATGCTGGGCACCCTGCGGGTTGACGGGGGTGTCATCACCGACATCGCGCCCGGTGCCAGCGCCGCGCCCGGCGCGGTGGATATCGACGGCGATCTGCTGATGCCCGGCCTGATCGAGTTGCACACCGACAATCTGGAACGCCACATCCAGCCGCGTCCGGGCGTGGACTGGCCGCATGCCAGCGCGATCCTGTCGCATGATGCCGAACTGGCCAGCACCGGGATCACCACCGTTTTCGACGCGCTGCGGGTGGGGTCGCTGGTGTCCAGCGGTCGGGGCTATGGCGCGTATGCGCGCGGGCTGGCGGACGAAATTCTGGCAGCGCGGGCGGCGGGGGCGCTGAAGATCTCGCATGTCCTGCACCTGCGGGCCGAGATCTGCTCGGAAACCCTCTGCGCCGAACTGGAGCAATTCACCGCCGCCGACCCGGTGCGCATCGTCAGCCTGATGGACCATACCCCCGGTCAGCGCCAGTTTGCCGATCTGGCGCAGTTGCGCCGCTATATGCGCGGCAAATACGGCCTGACCGAGGACGAGTTTCAGGCCCATGTCGAGGTGCAGACCGCCTTGGGCAACCGGCTGCGCGATCGGCACGAGGCCGCCGCGGTGGCCGCGGCGCGCGGCTATGGCGCGGCGC
>Ga0209573_1002035_pt1 | contig 27555 bp, 22 predicted proteins | sample TNRBio252014_DNA_FD_185870 | JGI IMG/M metagenome (GOLD analysis project Ga0209573, IMG submission 185870) | Wastewater treatment Type I Accumulibacter community from EBPR Bioreactor in Madison, WI, USA - TNR Reactor_6/25/2014_ DNA (SPAdes)... | ecosystem: Engineered > Bioreactor > EBPR >... | reverse complement strand
TGTTCGAGGGTCTCCAGGATGTCGGCGAACACCTGAACGTGGGCCGACAGAATCTCGCCGGAGCGGGGATCGACCGTGCTGGGGCCCATCGCGTTTTGCACCGGTTGCGCTACCCAGCGTATGACCGAATGACGCACATCGGCCGGATCCCAGGTGGGGTCTTCCTCCTCGCTGGGGGCGTCCTTGGCCACGATGGCGTTGGCAAAGCCGGCAGCCTCGAAGGCCGGCAGCCAGTCCTCCACGCCTTGTTTGACGTAAGGCCGCCAGCGCTCCGGCACTTCGCGGCTGATGTAGAAGACAATCGGCTGCACCGGCTCCGAAATCCGCTGGCTGGGATCCTGCTTCTCCAGCCGGAAGCGGGTGATCAGCTCCCGCTCTACCACATCGGGATCCTGCGAGCCTGAGTAGTCCTCGTAGGCCAGGCCGAAATAGCCGACGCGCGGGTCCGCGTAGCGCGCCGTCATCGGCGTCTCAGGCAGCCGTACGATGTTGTGGCGCACCAACACCGACTGGGTGACCGCCGGGTTGGGCGCGCCAAAGCGGTATTCAGTTTCAGGCGACAGCGGCGTCATGGCAAAAGTCAGCAACGAGTTGACGCCAATGTTGTTGGGATAGGCGTCCACTTCCTGGATATAGCTGCGCTCCGGCGCGAGCTGAAGCTGAACCCCCATGGTTTGAAAGAGACTGCTGACGCTGAAATCGTCCAGGTCGACACGCAAAGCTTCGCCCAGATCGACCACCAGGGCCTCGGTCGGGCTGACGGAGACGAGCGGCAGATCGAACAGCACGGCCGGCAGGGCCGATTCAGCGATCGCGCGATCCAACGAAGCTTCTTCGCCCGGGTTACGCTTGGTGGTCACTGAGCTAAGCTCGACCACTCTCACGCCGTTGGCCGACGGCTGAAAAGCAACCATTTTCTCGCCGATCATGCCGAGGCCCACCATGGAGTAGCTGTTGGCCGCTACCCAGCTCAGATCGGCCGAAACCCGGCTCAGCTCGCTGTACCAGTAAAAAGGACGATCCAACAAGTCTGGTGGAATCTCCAACAGCCAATGGTCGCCCAGTTGATGGACGGTCAGGGCGCCTGGTTGAGTGACAGCATGCTGCAGCAGCCACTCATAATCGAGCAGGTCCTCCGGCGACTGCGCAACGGCAGTCATACCTGGCGCGCCCAGCAGCGACAGCAGGATCGACAAGATCAGCGCCCAGTGGATCGTTTTCGGTTTCATGGGGCCCTCGCAGAAGCAGATCACAAAGGAATGGGGGGTCAGTGGGCGCAAGGATACCACAGAGCGCACGATTCGCCAACTGAAGGCAAGCCGCGCACAGCAGCGATAACGTTGCCAACTCTCCGGAATAGGTTACCACTCAGCCGCAGGGGAGGTCCTACCCCACCAACGCCTCCAGCCGATCCACCAGCCCGGCCAGCACGCCGAACGCGGCCTCCACCGGCTCCGCTGTGGTCATGTCGACGCCGGCCAGGCGTAGGGTGTCCAGGGGATAGCGTGAGCCGCCCGACTTCAGGAAATCCAGGTAACGGCCGGCTGCGGCCGCGTCGCCGGCCAGGATCGGCTGCGCCAGCGCGTGCGCGGCCGAGATGCCGGTGGCATACTGGTAGACGTAGAAGTTCATGTACATGTGGCCGAACTGGGCCCAGGTGATGCCGATGCGCGGCCGGTCGAAGTCGATCTCGCCGCCGTAGCCCTCGGCGAACAGGTCGGCCATGATGCCGTTGAGGATGTCGGCGCTCAGGGGCGCGCCGCGCTCGGCGCGTGCGTGGGCCTCCAGCTCAAACTGAGCCAGGATCGGCATGATGAAGAAGTAGCGGTGGTAGTTAGACATGGCCTCTTCGATCAGCCCGATCTGGAAGTCGCGGTCGGTCACCGTGCGGAACAGATAGTCGCGCACCAAGGCCTGGTTAAAGTTGCTGGCCACCTCGGCCAGGAAGAGACCGTAGCGGCCGTAGATGAAGGGCTGGCTGCGGCGGGTGTGGTAGGAGTGCAGGGAGTGCCCCAGCTCGTGGGCCAGCGTGCTGAGGCTGAACAGGTCGTCCTGGTAGGACATCATGATGAAGGGATGGGTGCCGTGCGAGCCGCTGGAGTAGGCGCCCTCGCGCTTGCCCCGGTTGCGCGAGCGATCGACCCAGCGCTGCTCCAGGCAGCCGCGGCGCAGCACATCCACGTAGTCCTGGCCCAGCGGCGCCATGCCCGCGGCGATCCATTCCACCGCCTGCTCGAAGGGCACGGTTGGCTTGGCGCCTGTCAATGGCGCCTTGATGTCGTAGACGGCCAGCAGATCCAGCCCCAGCGCCCGCTGGCGCAGCCGCCAGTAGCGCTGCCAGGTGGGCAAGTGGCGCTTGAAGGTGGCGATCAGATTCTGGAACACTTCGACGGGGATGGTGTTGGGATCCAGCGAGGCGTGCAGCGAGGAGTCATGGCCGCGCACGCGCGCGTTGAAGACGTTCTGCTTGACCGCAGCGGTGAAGGTGGCGGCGTGGGTGTTCTTGAAGGCCAGGTAGCCGTCGGCGTAGCTCTCCCAGGCGCTGCGCCGCACTGCGCGGTCGGGATGCGTCACCAGCGCGCCGATGCTGGCCTGCCCGACCTCCAGCTCCATGCCGTCGGAGGCCACGGCCGGCCGGAAGGCCATGTCGGCGTTGTTGAGCATGCCGTAGATGCTGAACGGGCCGGAGAAGGGGTCGCCGGTCAGCGCCAGCACTTCCTCGACTTCGCCGGAGCGCACGTGAGCCTGGCGGCGGCGCAAACGATCGACATAGTGGCTGAAGAAGGCCAGATCGGGCGTTGCTTCGATCCAGGACTCCACCTTGTCCAAGCCGATGGCCACCAACTCCGGGTCGAAGAAGGCCACGGCTGCCGCGTAGTTGGCCATCAGCGTGCGGGCCTGGCCGGCGCGCGCGGCTGCAACTTGGTCCCCGGTGTCCACCGACGCGCCGTTGGAGGCGTAGATGAAGATCTTGCCCAGCAGGACGCCGGCGGCCTGCATGGGTTCTAAGAAGGCCAGCAGCGTGGCCGGGCCTTCGGCCAGCCGGCCGCGGAAGGCAGCCAATTCAGGCAACTGCGCCTTGAGCTCGGCACAGGCCGCTTCCCAGTCGGCTGGAGTGGCGTAGACGCTGGCCAGGTCCCAGGTCTGCTCGACCGGGATTTCACTACGTAAAGGGAGAGTGGTGATGTTGGTCATGGGGGCCTCTTTCGTGGTAGAAATGACTTTTCTCGGAAGAAAAGTCATTTCTGGGCATCAATAGCTCGGATAGATGAACGCTGCCAGCGGCGGGAACAGCGTGTCGAACAGCAGCCGCACGCTGCCGTCCACCGAAATGTCGGGATAGGCCAGCCGCATCTGCTCGACAGTGCGATGGCCGAACAGCACAGGGATAATGGTCAGCGGCGGGAAGTTGATCTCGCCCTGCGCCGGGCCAGACGCCTGGACAGCAACCAACTTGCCGTCCTCAAAGCGCATTGTAACCGAATCTCGATAGAAGCACAGTTGCAGCTTGCGGCTCAAGCCCGCAAAGGACGAAGCCGCCAGGCGCTGCTCCAGCACGGGGCCAATGACTCGCAGCAGCCCAGCCAGGTCGGGCACATACACCTGCCAGGCGTAGGTTCCCAGGTCGTGCGCGCCCACGGAGCGCGCAAGTTGCATCAGCGCGCAACCGGCCGGCAGGTTGAGGCGGATGCCCGGCTTGCCCCGCTCGGCAGCCGCTTTCTTGAGCCAATGTAGCACGGCCAGCGCCGCATCCGCACTCAACTGCGAGACCTCGTTGACGGCCAGTTCCTCATCGAAGTGAAAGTCTGGTAGGCGGAAGTAGCCCACGGCCTGACCCGCTGGGCCTGAGACCAACCAGGTCTCGCAGCGCAGCGCGCTGCCGGCTGGCTCGCCCAACAGACAGCGCCAGAGCGCCTCGTCACGCACGGCGCGGATGTCCAGATCGCGCGCGGCCGCGCCATAGAGTCGCTGCAAGATGGGGATGTCCTCAGCGGTGGCAGGTCGGAACGAAAATACAGCGTCCGGCGGCGCGGGCAGCTCGCGGCCGCTGAGCCGCAGCCCGCCTTCCAGCGGCATGGCGTACTCGTAGCCGAACTGGCGGTAGAAGTAGGGAATGCCTTGAATCAGCGACAGCAGGCAGCCGCGCTCCCTCAGCCGTTGCATGAAGTAAGCGGTCTGGATGCGCACCAGGCCCCGGCCGCGCTGGCTTTCCAACGTGCCGACCATGCCCATCTCGCCGACCGGCAGGTTCACGCCGCCGTAGGACAGTGTCCAGGGAAGCAGCAGCAGAGAGGAGGCCACCTCGCCGGTTGACGTGTCCTCCACGAAGACGATGTCTCGACCGTCTATGCCGGCATAATCGCGCAGCAGGCGGCGGACGGCGATGGCCAGCTCGGCGCCATGGATCAAACCGTTGAACTGCGCAACGCGCTCGATATCGTCCGGGCCAGCCGCGGTGCGCAGCGCCAGCCCCTGGCCGAGATTCTCGAAAACAGGGTCCATGGTGTCAGGCCGCTACCACAACCGTAGCCGCCGCACTGTCCTGGTACATCATCACCACCAGGTACCAGCTCAAGGTAAGCAGCAGCGGCAGCGTGTCCAGTCGCACGGCGGCAGGGTGGATGGTCACCTGGGCCGACTGGCGAAGAACGCCTCCGATAGCGAACAGCAGCAGCGACTCGCCGGCCTCATCGCTGATCTCATAGCGCGTCTGCCAGGTGTTGGTGCTGGCCAGATAGCGGCGGCCATCGGCCAGCTCCAGCGTGCCGCCCCCCTTCCAGGTGTTGTTATGGAAGACGGCCAGGTCCACTTCGGCGTCGCAGCGGCGTACCGTGACGCGTGTCTTCCAAAAGCCGACTCGCTTGAAGGTCCAGCAGTCGTCGGCGGTCTGGGCGGTGGCTAGCGAGCCGAACGCACTGCGAAAGTGCAGGGTGGCTACTACGTCATTGTTGGCGCGCAGCTCATAGGCCTCGCGCCAGGCGCTGGGCTGCATCCATTGCAGTGCCAGGCCGGTCACTTCTGACAGTCGCTTCATCGAGATCGTACTCCTTTACACGAAGTGTCGTGGCAGATTATAGCTCAGGCAGAGCAGATGGTCAACCAGGGTTCGGCGCGCAGAAACCGGGCGGAACGCCGTATGGATCATGCTTGTGGCCTGGCGCCGGGCACTTTCAGCCCATACACAGCTTGAACAGGCTCGGCCGACATGGTTGCAGGCGCAGATTTAAGCGCCCGGCGCCTGTGGCTGAGCAGCTACCGCAGAAGTAGCATTAACCTGTCTGCCTGAATACCCGCAGCAGTTGAGGCCAGCGCGCGTTGGCGCGCTGGCCCGCTTGATGGTAAGATGGCGCCTCATTCAAACTTTGCCGCGAGGTGCGCCATGCAGACAATCCATCCGCCGACGCGCATTCAATTGCGCGATTACACGAGCTACGACATCCCGCCGCTGGTAGCGATCTTGAACAGCGTCTTTCCCGACGAGCCGTCCACGATCGAGCAGGAGGAACACTGGGAGCGCACCTACCCGGCCGACAACCCGCGCGTGCGGCGTGTGGCCGAGACGGGCGATGGCCTCATGGTCGGCTACGGCTCATGCATGCGGCCGTTCTGGTCCAGCCTGCAAGACGTCTACGATCTGTTTGTGGTCGTCGATCCAGCCTGGCAGCGCCGCGGCATCGGCCAGACGCTGCTGGCTGCCGTCGCCCCCTTTGCACAGGCGCAGGGCATCGCCAAGCTGCGCACCAGTTGCAAGGAGGACTCGACCGGCTCAGTACAATTCCTGGAGCAGGCCGGCTTCTGTCAGATCGGCATCCGCTTCGAGTCGGCGCTGGACATGGCCGCCTTCGACGAGACACCGTTTCTCTCCAGCCAACGCCGCGCTGAAGCAGCCGGCTATCAGATCATCACGCTGGCCCAGGCGCGCGCCGAAGACCCCGAGGCCGACCCGCATCTGTACGACGTGTTCGCGGCCACAGTGGTCGACGTGCCCTTCCCCGGCGAGGACCGCGCCAACCCCGACTACGACAACTTCCGCGCCCACACGCTGGACACCCCCACCACCCGCCCCGACGCCATCTTCATCGCCCGACAGGCCGGCCAGATGGTGGGCATGACCTCGCTGGAGCTGCTGCCAAACGGCATCGGCATCACTGGCATGACCGGCGTGCTGCGCGAGCACCGCGGCCGCGGCGTGGCCATGGCCCTCAAGCTGGCCTCGTTTCGCTACCTGCGCGCGTATGGCTACCACGAGGCGCGCGCTCACAACGACACCGCCAACCCGCCGATCCTGGCGCTGAACCAGAAGCTGGGCTACCAGCGGCTGCCGGGCTGGCTGGTATGGGAAAGGACGTTTTAGGACACCATGACACACGACTCAGCTACGCACATCAACCGTCTGATCCACGAGACCAGCCCCTACCTGCGCCAGCACGCTCACAACCCGGTGGACTGGTACCCCTGGGGCGAGGAGGCGCTGGCCCGCGCCCGCCGCGAGGACAAACCCATCTTTCTCAGCATCGGCTACTCGGCCTGCCACTGGTGCCACGTCATGGCCCACGAGTCCTTCGAGGACGAGCAGACGGCCAAGCTGATGAACGAGCTGTTCGTCAACATCAAGGTAGATCGCGAGGAGCGGCCTGATCTGGACGGCATCTACATGCAGGCAGTGCAGGCCATGACCGGCCAGGGCGGCTGGCCCATGAGCGTGTGGCTCTTGCCCGACGGCTCCCCCTTCTACGGCGGCACCTATTTTCCGCCGGTCGAGCGCTACGGCATGCCCAGCTTTCGCCGCGTCCTCGTGGCCACGGCCGACGCCTACCGCAATCGCCGCGCACAGATCGAGGAGAGCGCCGGCCGCATGCGCACGGCCTTGCAGCGCAGCAGCCTGCTGGGGCCGTCCGAGGGCAGCCTGGACGCCTTAATCGCTGACCAGGCCATGCAGGGCTTTGCCCGCAACTACGACTCGTTCAACGGCGGCTTCGGCGACGCGCCCAAGTTTCCCCAGCCCATGAACCTAAGCTTTCTGCTGCGCTACCACTGGCGCACAGGCAACGCCCAGGCCCTGGAGATGGTCACCCACACCCTGCGCAAGATGGCGCGCGGCGGCATGTACGATCAGTTGGGCGGCGGCTTCCATCGCTACTCGGTCGACGAGCGCTGGCATACCCCTCATTTTGAGCGGATGCTGTACGACTCTGCCCAGTTGGCCCGACTATACGTCGAAGCGTGGCAGGTCACAGGCGACGCCGAGTTCCGCCGCGTGGCTGAGGAGACGCTGGACTACGTGGCGCGCGAGATGACCGACCCCAGCGGCGCGTTTTACTCATCACAGGACGCCGACAGCGAGGGGGAGGAGGGGAAGTTTTTTGTCTGGGAACTGAGGGAACTGGAGGAACTGCTAGGAGTCGATTCGTGGCCGGTGGCCAAGTACTACGGCGTCACGGCGCACGGCAACTTCGAAGGCAAGAACATCCTGCACGTCGAGCGTGACCTGGAGGCCGCCGCTGCCAAGGCTGAGGTGACGCCCGACTACATGGCCGAGGCCCTGGCGCGCAGCAAGCCCATCTTGTTCGCGGCGCGCGAGCAACGAATCAAGCCAGGACGTGACGACAAGGCGCTAACCGAGTGGAACGGCATGATGCTGCGCACCTTCGCTTACGCCGCCGGCGCCTTGAGTCGCGACGATTACCGCCAAGTCGCCGAGCGCAATGCCGACTTCATCCTCCGTGAACTGGTTACCGATCACCGTTCACCGGTAACCGCTCACCCCCGTCTCTTCCGCTCCTGGGCGCCCGCCTCTCTCACGGGCGGCGAACCCCAGGCCAAGCTGAACGCCTACCTGGAGGACTACGCCAACGTCGCCGATGGGCTGGTCGAGCTCTACCAGTTGACCTTCGATCTGCGCTGGCTGGAGGCGGCGCGCGGGTTGGTGGACACGATGATCGATCTGTTCTGGGACCAGCGCCAGGGCGGCTTCTTCCAGACCAGCCACGACCACGAGGGCTTGATCGCCCGCCCCAAGGAGGTTGTGGACAACGCCACGCCGTCGGGTAACTCGGTGGCGGCCGACGTGCTGCTGCGCCTGCATGCGCTGACGGGCGAGGAGCGCACCTACGCCCACGCCGAGGCCATCCTGCTGCTGCTGCGCGACGGCATGGCCCGCCAGCCGCTGGCCTTTGGCCATCTGCTGGGCGCGCTGGAGCGCTTCGTCAGCCGGCCGCAGGAGATTGCCATCATCGGCGACCCGGACGACCCCCGCACACGCGAATTGCTAACCGGGGTCAGAAGTCGTTTCTTGCCGCATACGGTGCTGGCCGGTGCAGGCTCGAATCAAGCTGCGGCTGAAGCCGCACCTACAATCCCCTTGTTGGCTGACCGGGTGCAGATCAACGGCCAGCCCACGGCCTATGTCTGCGAGGGATTTGCCTGCCAGATGCCGGTGACGGAGCCGGCGGCGCTGGCGCAGCAGTTGGCCCAACGCTCCCCATTCTGACGGAACGTTCTGATGAGGCTTTCATTCACAGCAAATGGCTCGGATCGAAGCACAGTAGTCCTCTCTCACCATGCCGGCCTATCGCCCGAAAAGCTCGCTGTGCGGCCCTGTACGCACCAACTGTAGTTCTTGGCCAGTCACTCGATAGATCAGCAGCCAATCAGGCTGGATATGGCACTCGCGATGCCCTTTCCAGTTGCCGATCAAGGTGTGGTCGCGATAGCGCTCATCGAGCGCCTGCTGATCTCCCAGCGTCGTCACCACGGCTTCAAGCCTCGATAGGTCAACGCCCTGGCGGAGCAGCCGGTTGACGTCGCGCCGAAACTGGGTAGATTGGCGCACGATGAGTGGCATGATCAGTTCTTCCAATCGGCAAACAGCGCCGCAGTGCTGCCGAAAACCTGGCCGCCTCCGCTTTCGAGCTCCTTCATTGCATCCAGCGTGTCCTGATTGGGACGCTTGGCAATCGGCTGAAACGGCAGTCCGCCGACGTTCACCGACTGCTGCAAGAACATGCGAATGGCATCAGAGGTGGAAAGGCCCAGCGCGCCAAAGATCGCCTCTGCCTGCTGTTTGAGCTCTGGGCTGACCCGTGACTGAATGGTGACGTTCGACATGACCACTTCACTCCTTTTTCGTTACTCGTGTCGCTTTGACTGCATATTACAACTAATTGACTGCAAATACAAGCGGAGTACCCTTGCTGCGCCCGCACTGGATAGAAAATGTACCGCAAGTTGCCAACTTACGTCGCACTGTGCTGACGACCTTGCTCTGAAGGCGGTATTCGGCACAAACAAGAATGCTCCGCTCAGCGTGCCGCGTGAGCGGAGCATTTGATATGCTAAGCGAGTCTGCTCAGTTGTGCTTCGCGCTCTCCGCCAACGCGACCTTTTGCGCAGAGCGGGCGGCAGTCGGGTCGCCAATACTTCTCGACCAGATGATGCGCTCCCTGTCGCGCTCCTGGCTCATGCGCTCGTCCATCTCCCACCACGGCAGCCGGCGCTCGTAGCCGATCAGCTTGAGGCCGGTGATGGAGGCCGTCTCGTAGTCCATGGCGCGCAGGTCTTCCTCGCTCAGGTTCTTGATGTCGTCGTGGCCGGAGAGCATGGTCAGGATCTTGACCTCCTCGGCCGTGGCGTGGATGAAGTTGGCCAGGCGGTTGCCGGCTTCCTCAGGGATCAGCCGGGCGCGCAGCCGCGGGTCCTGCGAGGTGATGCCGTAGGGGCATTTGCCGCTGGAGCAGGCCATGCAGGCCCGGCAGCCCATGGCGATCTCGGCTGCCGCGCCGAAGCCCACGCCGTCCGCGCCCAGGGCCATAGCCTTGTACGCGTCCAGCCCGCTGCGCAGGCCGCCCATGGCGAAGAGCTTGACCTTGCGGTGCATGCCCATGTCCTTCAGCGCGCGCACGGCCGGCCCGATGATGGCCACCGTGGGAATGCCCACGCCTTGGGTGACGATGGCCGGCGATGCGCCGGTGCCGCCCGCCAGGCCGTCGATGCAGATGGCATCCGCCCCGGCTTCGACACAGGCCCGCACGTCCTCGTAGGGCCGGCTGGGGCCCAGCTTGAAGAAGATGGGCGACTTGTAGTCAGTCACGTCGCGGATGAAGGCCACCATGCGCTTCATGTCTTCCAGGTCATGCACGTCGTAGTAGCGGCAGGGCGACAGCGCGTCGGAGCCCACCGGCACGCCGCGCACGGCCGCGATCTCCGGCGTGACCTTGGCGCCCATCAGGTGGCCGCCCATGCCCGGCTTGGCCCCCTGGCCGATCTTGATCTCCACCGCGTCGCCGGCCCGCAGGTAGTCGGCCGACACGCCCCAGCGGCCGGTGGACCACTGCACGATCAGGTAGCCGCCCGGCTCCCAGCGCTTCAGCGTGCGCCGCTCGTTCTCGTAGCCTTTAATCAGCCAGGTCTCTTCCTTAACCAACCCGCCCTCGCCGGTGTTGTTGGCGATGCCGGTCTGGGCCGCGCCGATGGAGAGCGCCATGCGCGCCTCCTTGGACAGCGCGCCGTAGGACATGCCGGGGAAGAGGAAGGGCAGCTCCAGGCGGATCGGCCGCTCACACGTGTCCTCGCCGATCACCACGCTCAGGTTGCACTCCTCGCGGTACTTGTCGCGCGGCGGCGCCGAGGCGATCTGCGACGGCACCACGGTGATGCCCTCGAAGTCGGGCGTGCGCCCCATGGTGCCGAAGCCGCGCAGGTCGTACTTGCCGGTCTGCGCCTTCTGGTGGATCTCCTCCACGGCCGGGAAGGTCCAGGGCGAGCGCACCATGATCTCCGACTCGGCCGGGTTGATGCGGATGGCGTCCTCGGGGCAAAACTCGGAGCAGATGCGGCAGCCCACGCAGGCGTTGTAGTTCTGCACGTGCACGTGGCCGGTGGCGTCGATGGCGTAAACGTCGTAGGGGCAGACCTCGACGCAGGTCGCGCACTTGCCCGGCATGGCAATGTTGATGCAGCGGTCCTTCATCACGGTGACGCAATACGTGCCGTTTACTGGTGGCATTTTGGTTCTCCTTGTCACGTAGCCGGGGCTTACGCCAGAGTCCTCTCCGCTGTCATGCTGAGGTCCGCCGAAGCATCTCGGCGTTTGCCAGCTGGGGATGCTTCGCCGCAGACGGCTCAGCATGACACCACGGGCGAGTCTTGGAAGCCCTGGCTGCTATTTGTAGAACGGCTTCTCGGACCGACGCACGATCTTCTTGAAGGTGGCAGGGTCTGCGTCGATGCCGTACTGGTCGAAATAGCCGCGCAGCTTGGCGGTGTCGTCCGGGGACATTTGCTCCAGCAGCGTGTTGTGGCCCAGGCTCTCCCATTCGCCGCCGATGTAGATGTTGCCGCGAATCAGATAATTGCCCAGGTGCTTGCCGGCGTTGCCCACGATGACCAGATCGCCGGCCAGCATGAAGGTCGCTACGTCGTCGCCCACGTCGCCGTTGACGATGATGGTGGCGCCCTTGTTCATCACGGCCGTGAAGTCGCCGGCGTTACCCTTGACCACCGCGCGGCCGCCGTAGCAGTAAGCGCCGACGCCGTAGCCCGCGTCGCCCTCGACCACGACCTCGCCGCGCGTCATGCTGTCGGCCAGGTAGCGGCCGGCGTTCTTGGTCACCCGAATGGTCGCGCCGTCGTTGAGCACGCCCAGGTAGTCGCCGCTGTCGTCGTCGACGATGATCTCGCCATCCTTGAACCCGGCTGCCAGGCCGTGCAGATGGATCGCCTCATGCACGATCACCGGCCCCTCGCCGATCGCTTGCTTCAATTCCGTGTTGACCGAGCGCAGATCGCGCTCTTTAGCATCCACCACACGAGACATAGCCTACCTCCTTCTTGCCGGCCGGCGTTTGCGCCGCGCCGTAGAGACCGGCGAACAGCTTGTTGACCCGGCTGCGCTTGGCGGGATCGCTCAAGGCGTCCAGCATCAGGATGCGGAACTCGTCGAAAGCCTGGGCGCGGGCGCGGCGGTCCTTGGCGGCCTTGGCCGCAGCCAGCGCCTCCTCGTCCACCTCGGCGACCGTCTCCAGCAGGCCGAAGTTGCGGGCGTTCTGGACGAAAAGCTGGCCGACGGCGGTGCGGGCGATCACCGCGGCGTGCTTTGCCAGCGCGCCCATGGTCCCGACCGCGATGTCGGCCGACTCGCCCAGGTAGTCGTCGCAACTGCCGCAGCCACGGCGGGTGAAGGGCTCCACCTCGGTCAGCGGGATGGTTAGCTCAGCGCCGTCCCACTGCGTGACGGTCAGCGCGCTGTCGCTGATGGAGGTGGTCAGGCTGCGGATCTGGCGGCGGTCGATGCCCTTGCCCCGCTCCAGCAGGTCCGCCACCATGTCGGGCGTATACATCCCCGTGCAGAAGGTCGAGATGGTCAGGCGGATGGCGTCGCGGTAGGGCCACAGCCGGTCGTGCTCGGCGTTCATCATGCGCCGCGCGCCCTCGGCCACGCAGGGCGGGCCGACCACGGCCAGCCGCGTCAGCTCGCGCTCGAAGATCGCCTCGTTCAGCGCGCTGAGCACCGGCGCCCAGAGATACTGCATGCCGACGCTGTTGACGATCTCGTGTACAGTGCTGGCCACCCTCGCCACCGGCTGCAAGGTGTAGCGGTCCATGTCCAGCATCACCACGCCGTCGATCAGGTCGGCCGAGCGGGCCGCCACCAGCAGCGCCTGGATCACGTCATTGGGCGCGCCGCTGTGGATCACGCCCGACGAGCGGGCCGAAACCATGCTGCGCGCCTCGATGGGCGTCCAATCGACCAGGCGGGGGCAGCTTAGCTCGCAGAACTTCTCGCACACCTCGCACGCGCGCAGGCGGATGCGCGTCAGGCCCAGCGTCTTGGTGCGCTCCTCCAGCAGCGGATGCTGCTCCCCGTTCCAGTACAGCACGCCCTTGGAACACGCCGCCACGCACACCCCGCAGCCGGAACAGCGATCCAGGGCCCAGACTTCTTGTTGTAGTCTCGTGGACATATGTCCTTCTCCTTCTAGAGGAGGTAGATTGGTAAAGTGGTAAATTGGTCATCTGCGCGCATGACCAATTTACCAATCTACCAATTTACCATCATAACTTCGCCACCAACTCCGTGAACCCCGACACCTGGCGCACGAAATCGCGCGGGTCGTCGGGCGTGATCCAGGCCAGGCGCAGGCGGCGGGGGTCGAAGCCGTTGGCGGCCAACAGCTTGCTCAGGGTGGCGATGCGCTCCTGGGCGTAGCGATTGCCGTCGATGTAGTGGCAGTCGCCCGGCGCGCACGCGCCGAGAAAGACGCCATCGGCGCCGTTATACAAGGCCCAAAGAATATGAAGCGGGTCGAATCGAGCGGAGCAGCGCAGTCGAATCAAGCGCGTCTCCACCGGATAGCTCAATTTGTTGGCCCCAGCCAACTCCGCAGCCGCATGGCCGCTCCATTCACACCCAAACACCAGGATACGCACCGGTTCGCTGCCAGCCCCATTCGTGCTCCTGACCCTCCGATCCGCGCTCCGACTATCCGCGGTTCTCACCGCGGCCTCGATCTGCGCCAACACCTGCGCGTCGCTGTCGATGGGCTGACTGATAGCCTTGACCGGACAGACCACGACGCAGTTGCCGCAGCCGGTGCACAGCAGCGGATCGATCTGCGCCAGGTCCACGGCCTCGGCTCGTTGAAGCATCGCTATGGCGTCGAAGGGGCAGGGTTCCACGCAGTTGGCGCAGCCGGTGCATAGCGCCGGATCGACGCGGGCCACCGGCGCCTGGTTGACGACCTGGCCGGCCCGCAGGTGGCGCAGCGCCTTGAAGGCCGCGCTGATGGCCTCGATCTCGGCCTCGCGCGGGTCAGTCGGGTGATGGGCCGCGCCGCAGACGTAGATGCCCCGCTCGGCGTAGCCTTCGGGTCGCAGGCGATAGCGCACCTCCGGGAAGTAGCCTTGCTGGTCCTGGCGCAGGTCCAACAGGTGCGCCAGGATGCCGGCTCCTGGCTGCGCCGCCAGCGGCTCGCCAGTGGCGACGATGATCGCGCCCACGTCGAACTGCTTGTCGCCCAGGCTGACCGTGTAGCGCCCGACTGTGCCAGACACATCGCTCACCTGGCTGTTGAGCGCTACTGCGATGTTGGGATGGCGGCTCACTTGCTCGATGCGGCCGCCCCAGCCGTTGCGCCGCTGGGCCTTGGTCAGCGCGCCGCCCAGGGCCGCCGCGCGCTCCACCAGCACCACCGGCTGGCCGGCGTTGGCCAGGGTCAGCGCGGCGGTCATGCCGGCCACGCCGCCGCCGATGACCAGCGCGGCCGGCGCCACCTCGCCGCTGACCGGCTGGCGCGCCTGCCCCAGTCCCGCCCGGGCCGCGGCCATGGCGATCACGTCCAGCGCCTTGGCCGTAGCCTGCGCCGGCTGGTCGCCATGCACCCAGGCGCAGCCCTCGCGGATGTCGGCTAGCTCCACCAGGTCGCCGGCCACCGGCAGACTGCGCTGGAGGTGGCGGCTCATCAGCCGCGCGGTGCAGCCGGCCACCACCACCCGGTCGAGGCCGTGGTCCGCACAGGCCGCGGTGATCGTTTCGGCGCCGTCGGGCAAGCAGGAGTAGTTCAGCCGTTGGGCAAAGGCCACGTTCGGCAGCCCGCGAGCGCGGGTCTCCAGACAGGCCGTGTCCAGCACGGAGCTGATCGCGCCGCCGCAGTCGCAGATGAAGATACCCAGCTTGGCGTCGCTCATCGCGCGACATCCTTCTCCAACAGCGCGGGCTGGTAGAAGCTGCCGCACACCTGACAGTCGGTTGCGTCGAAGGGCGATGGCCAGGTATGGACCGTACCGCCGTTCTTGCCGGTGATGTCGGCCAGGGTAATGGCGCCGGTGGGGCAGATCAGCACGCAGGTGCCGCACTCGATGCAGGCGTTGGAGGCGATGTGGAAGGGCGGGCTGACCTGCTTTTCGCTGCCCCGGTTAACCAGGCTGATGGCATGGACGCCGACGATCTCGTCGCAGGCCCGCACGCACAGGCCGCACAGGATGCAGCGGTCTGGCTCGGTGCTGTAGCGCGGGGCCTCCACGCCCAGGTCGTCGGCCATGGCCCGGATCAGCGGCACGTGCGCGGCCGAGGCCAGCAGCAGCTCGATGGTCATGCGCCGCGAGCGACGCACCTTCTCGGAGTCGGTCTGAACGATCAATCCTTCTTCACACGGGTAAGCGCAGGCCGGCGCCAGCGCGCCGTTCTTTCGATTCTCCAGCTCCACCAGGCACATGCGGCAGGCGGCGAAGGGGGCCAGCGCCTCGTGGTAGCACAGGGTGGGGATGGGAATGCCCTGCTGCCGCGCCGCCTCCAGGATCGTGCGGCCTTCCTTGACCTGGACTTCCCGGCCGTCGATAGTCAAGGTGATCATGCATAGCTCCTTTCCGCAGCCAGCCGCTCTGCCGGCGCCGGCGGATGAGCCAGCCAGCGCACGTCGGGCGTGCTCGCTGGCTGATCCGTCTCCTCCAGCCCGATCGGCTCCAACTTCATCATTTGCAGCCAGTCCAGGTCGCAGCGCAGGCAGCGCTTGCACTCCTCCTGCATGGTGCGCTCGTCGTAGGCCAGCTCCACCTCCTGGAAGCCGGATAGGTTATGCCGCTCGCCGGGGGTCAACGCGTGGGGAGTGGGCCGCCGCGCGTCCGCGTAGTCGTCCAGGTTGAAGAGCTGCGGGATGTCGTGGCGCTTGGGATGGTAGTAGACGCCGCCCAACTCGCCGGTTTGCAGCCAGTGATCCACCACCAGCGCCACCTGGTTGCCGTGGGCCACGGCCTGCACCACCGTCGCCGGTCCGGTGACCGCGTCGCCGGCCGCGAAGACGCCGGGCGCGCGCAGCTCGAAGGCCTTGCCCACCTTGAAGCTGGCGCTGCGGTAGAGTGTGACGGACTCGTCGTCCACCCAGGTGACCTGGCCGATGGCGGGGATCAGGATGTCGCAGGACATGTCGAACTCGGAGCCGGGCATGGGCACGGGCCGCCGCCGGCCGCTCTTGTCGAAGTCGCCTAATTCCTGGCGCTGCAAGCGCACGCCAGTCACGCGATCTTCCCCCAGCACGGCCACCGGCGTCACCAGCAGGTGCAGTTGCACCCCCTCCTCCAGCGCGCCCTCGATCTCGGCCGGGATAGCAGGCATCTGGTCGCGGTCGCGGCGGTAGACGATGTGGACCGCCTGCGCACCCAGCCGCCAGGCCGAGCGGGCTGCGTCCATGGCCGTGTCGCCGCCGCCTACTACGACTACCACCTTGCCGGTCAGGTCGGGCAGCTTCCCCAACGCGATATCGCGCAACATCTGCACGCCGTGGTAGACGCCGGGCAGGTCCTCGCCCGGTACGTCCAACTGCCGGCTCTGGTGCGCACCAAGGGCCAGCACGATGGCCGCGTAGCCGTCGGCTTGCAGGCTCTTTACGGTGAAGTCGCTACCCAGCTCCACGTTGCAGCGGATCTCCACGCCCGCCCGCCGGATGTGCTCGATCTCGGCGAAGAGCGGCTCGCGTGGCAGGCGATAGGCGGGGATGCCGTAGGTCATCATGCCGCCCGGCTCGGGCATGCGCTCCAAGACGGTGACGGGGTAGCCCTGTTGGGCCAGCCGCAAAGCCGCGGTCAAGCCGCACGGTCCCGCGCCGATCACGGCGATCTTCTGCGGCTTGGGCGGGGCCAACCTCGGCGGCGTCCAGGGCACTTCGTACTCGTGGTCGGCCATGAAGCGCTTGACGTGGCGGATGGCGATGGGCTCGTCCACCCCGCCGCGCTTGCACACGCTCTCGCAGAAGGCCGGGCAGACGCGGCCGCAGATGGAGGCGAAGGGGTTGGCGTCGCGGTGGACGGCCAGCGCCTCGGCGTGGCGGCCCTGCGCGACCAGCGCCAGGTAGGCCGGCACATCCACGCCGGCCGGGCAGGCGCTGACGCAGGGTGCCCGCACCAACGCCTGGCAGACCCGAGCCGGGCAGCGGTGCTCCAGGATGTGCGCCTCGTACTCGTCGCGGAAGTAGCGGATGGTGGTCAGCACCGGGTTGGGTGCGGTCTGGCCCAGGCCGCACAGCGACGACGCCTTGACCTCGTGGGCCAGTTCCTCCAGGTATTCGATGTCGCCTGGCCGGCCCTGCCCGGCGCAGATGCGCTCCAGCGTGGCCAGCATGGCCTTGGTGCCCACGCGGCAGGGCACGCACTTGCCGCACGACTCCTCCTGGGTGAAGCTCATGAAGTAACGGGCCAGGTCCACCATGCAGGTGTCCTCGTCGGCCACCACCAGGCCGCCGGAGCCCATGATCGCGCCCAGCTTGCCCAGCGACTCGTAGTCGATGGGGGTATCCAGGTGCGCCGCCGGGATGCAGCCGCCCGACGGCCCGCCGATCTGCGCGGCCTTGAAGGCCTTGCCGTCGGGCACGCCGCCGCCGATGGAAAAGATCAGCTTGTGCAGGCTGACGCCGATGGGAACCTCCACCAGGCCGGTGTTGCGGATCTTGCCCACCACGGAGAAGATCACGGTGCCCTTGCCGCTCTCAGTTCCCACCTCGGCGAACCAATCGGCGCCTTTGGCGATGATCAGGGCGACGTTGGCCCAGCTCTTGACGTTGTTGATATTGGTGGGCTTACCCCACAGCCCGCTCTGGGCCGGAAAGGGTGGACGTTGGCGCGGCTCACCCGTGCGGCCCTCGATGGAGGCCATCAACGCGGTCTCCTCGCCGCAGACAAAGGCGCCGGCGCCAATGCGTAACTCAACGTCGAAGTCGAGGCCTGAGCCGAGGATGTTCTTGCCCAGCAGGCCGAGAGCATGCATCTGCTCCAGGGCGATCTGCAAGTGCTTGATGGCCAGCGGATACTCGGCCCGGATGTAGATGTAGCCCTGCGAGGCCCCCATAGCAAAGGCGCCGATCAGCATGCCCTCCAGCACGCTGTGGGGATTGCCCTCCAGAATGCTGCGATCCATGAACGCGCCAGGGTCGCCCTCGTCTGCGTTGCAGATCAAATACTTGACTTCGCCCGGCGCGTTGCGGCAGAGCTGCCACTTGACGCCGGTGGAGAAGCCGGCGCCGCCGCGCCCCCGCAGCCCCGAGCGTTTGACCTCGTCGATCACGTCCTGCGGACTCATCCGCTCTAGGGCGATGCTCAACGCCGAGTAGCCGCCCGCCGCGATGTACTCCTCGATCCTGGTCGGATCGATCTGGCCGTTGAACTCCAGCACGCGGCGCACCTGCCGTGCGTAGAAGGGCAGGCGCTGCTCATGCACAATCGCTTGCCCGGACTCCGGTTCCACGTAGATCAGCCGATCAAGGAGCTTTCCACCCACGATGGTGTCGTCAACGATCTGGGCTGCATCGTCGATCTGCACGTGGTTGTAGGCGATGCCCAACGGATCGATTGTGAGCAGGGGCCCTTGCTCGCAGAAGCCGGGGCAACCGGTGGCGACGACGTCCACGTCGGCCGCCAACCCCGTCCGATCCAGCTCTTGCTGCAGGTTGGCGATCACCTGGCGGCTGCCTAAGGCGCGGCAGCCGGTGCCGTCGCACACGCGAATGCGCTGGCGCTGCGCGTCCACCGCCGCCACCAGCGCCTGGCGCCAGGCATCCAGGTCGGCCAACGATGTCAGCCGTTTGGTCGTTGCTTGCATCATCGTTGCGCCTCCAGCCTGTCTTGCTGCTCGATGCCCGTCAGCATCTGGTCGGTCTTGCGCTCGGTCATCTGTCCATGGTACTGGCCATCGGCTACGACGATGGGGCCCAGTGCGCACGCGCCCAGGCAGTTGACCGTTTCCAGATGGTATTCCCAGTCAGGCGTGCTCTGTCCGGCGGCGATCCCCAGCTTGTCCTCCAGGTGCGCACGAATGCGCATGGCCCCGCGCACGTGGCAGGCGGTGCCCTGGCAGACGCAGATCGTGTGCCTCCCCTGGCGTTCAAGGCTGAACGCGTTGTAAAACGTAGCCACGCTGTAGACCTGGCTCAGCGGCAGCCCCAGCCCCTCGCCGACCAGGATCAGCGCCTCACGCGGCAAATAGCGGTAGTTGGCCTGGATCTCTGCCAGCACAGAGATGAGCGAGCCTGCGGATTCGTCCTGCCTAATCGACTCTGCCAGTTGGCATGGTTCGAAATCGATCACGTTGCCATCCTCCATTGGATGAGATTGTGTTCGTTACTCACGTGCCGGGCACTTGGCGAGTGCCCGACACCTCGTGGGTGCTCAGGGGTGTTTTAGCGTTTCCACACCTCGGTGGGGGAATGATGCTGCGAAGCAAGCATTGCGCCATAGCCGACGCGCCTCGCCACATCGCTCGCGTCGACGACCTGTACGTCCAGCATGCGCGCTGGTCGGCGGCCGACCAACTCGGCGTAGCGCCGGGTCAGGGCGCGCTCCCACGTCTCCACAACCGCGTGTAAGGCGGCCGTCTTGCGCGTGGCCTGGACGATCAGATGAATGGGCAGCGCCCGTCCCGCCTCTTCGGAGCAGGCAAGCTCGGTCGGGGGGTCATAATCGCAGAGGTAGGCGGCCTGGATGTTCTCGTCCAGCGCGCCCAGACACGCCGCGACCTGTGCGGCCAGGCTGCGGCTGCAGTGTTCGCAAACCAGTGTATCCCCTGCCCTGAGACGATCAATGGCTGTCTGTGAACTGTCCAGATGCACCTGCTGGACGCAGTCCTCTATCGCCTGGGCCAAAACGGCTTCGGACATGCCAGACAGATCTTTGACATCCGAAACCCTATCCATGTCTGCACCTCCTTGTGCAGTGGTTAGGAGTCAGGCGGGTGGGCTTTGGCCCGGACGGAGTCCCCATGATGATAGCACGGATTGCATGGAAATCTCATAGAAAACCGGCTTGGCGACATGAAAAATCCATGAAATAGGCGAGTTTGGTGGTCATGGTCAGCGCCTGCGGACCTGGCTGGGGAGCCGCCAGGCGTTCCAGTCGCCCGGCTCCGGCACGATGGTGTCGGGCCGGACTGTGCCCCAGGGAATATCCCCCTCCACGCGCTCTGGGCCAGTGCGCCATAGGGCGGCGTTTCGCTTCTTCACTGTCGCCCCCGCGAATATTCGTAGCAGTGGCAGCCTCATGAACTCTCTACCAACCATCGCAGGAAAGCCGCCGGAGTGACAATGCGGATGCCCTTATACTCTTCCAGATCCAATAGGTGGTGATCGCCGGAAACGATCATCGATGCCCCTGCCACAAGGGCGCACTCGACAAACATGTCGTCATCTGGGTCACTGCTGACCACCCGCAAATCCCCGGTGATCTCAACTTGCTGGCCGAAACGACGGAAGTCGTAAACTGCCGCACGGACGTTGTCGGCCGAGAAACCGAACTTCTCGTATAGCTTTTCGGAGAACTCAGCAAGCATCTCGCGGCAGTAGACTATTTCAACCAATCCTGCACGCGCCGCCAGCCAACATTTATAGGCTGCGCCACGCCAAAGCAGGGCTGCAAGACGGATGTTGGTGTCGAAAACGACTTTCTCAGCCACGGTGGTCTTCGTGGGTTAGCTCATCGATCAGGGCCATGCGCTCGTCCTCCGAAAGCGCATCCCAGTCAAGGCCTCGTTGGGCGGAGATGGCCCGTATACGCCGATCTCCATAATCCACCAGGGCGTCCAACTCTTGCAGGTCAGGAATGAGTGCCCGCAGCAAGGCTTGTTTGCCGTTAGGTGTCAATTGACGCGCCAAGCCAATCATTTGAGCTTCTGGTAGAGGGAGAAGAACGGTTGCTTCCATAGGGCACACCTCACATTAGCCCGAATGTCTCTGTATTGATACCGCTGGGTCAGATTGTACTATGGTTAGCGCTTGGTCGCAAACCCCCATGACCACAGTGCGACTATCTGGCTGTCTGCAGTGTTGACACAACCGAAACCGCAGTCTCTCGGTCATCGAGGTCGTCACTGACTGCTAACTGTTCGAGAATACTCCAGCCTGTCTCCGGACTATGTTGCAAGACTCTTAAGCCAGCGCGAGTACGCGTGTCGATATACCCTTGGTGGTGGGCGAAGATGTACTCAAGCATTGCGTTCGCCTCGCTCGGAGCTTGGGACAGTAGATGCTCGACTAGTCTCCATTCGGCTTCAGGACTGCCAGGATCGAGTCGCAACTGCTCGATCAATTCTTCCGCGAAGTTGCTCATAGTCTTCTCACCTCTCATGAATGTGCACGTCATCGAATGACTGGATGACCAGCCCTGAGAAACGCATCGATGAGATGAGCATACTGTGGCAGCAGATGTCCATTTCAGCGCCTGCGGATTGCCTGGCTCCGGCACGATGGTCTCGGGCTGTAGGACGCGGCCTAGCTGGGGGTCGAGGTATCTTGCATTGTAGAAGTGCAGCTCGGCTTTACGCCATCGGCAGTCTTCCCGCTCACCGTCAAAGCGAGGTCGTGCGAAGTACTATCTGATCAGCCTGTGTGCAACGCAGGCAGATTGCACAAGTGGTTACCCGCCTTCGGGACAAACCAACATGTAGCCGATTCCAGCCGAGGTGACGATGTACTGAGGATTCGAGGGGTCTGGCTCCAGCTTGCGGCGCAGATAGCGGATGTAGGCGCGCAGGTAGTCCACGTCGTCCAGGTATTCGGCGCCCCAGACGGCCGCTAGCAGGTCCTGGTGCAGCATCACCCGGTTGGGATGCTGGGCGAGCTGGCGCAGCAGCGCGTACTCGGTGCGGGTCAGCGCTACCGGCTGGCCGTCGACCTTGACCGTGCAGCGGGCAAAGTCGATCACCATGCCGCCGCACGTCAACGTCGTGCTCTCCGTCTCGCCAGCGCGCCGGGTGCGCCGCAACACGGCCTTAACGCGCGCCACCAGCTCTTTGGCGCTGAAGGGCTTGGTCAGGTAGTCGTCGGCGCCGGCGTCGAAGCCGTGCAGCATGTCGGCCTCCTGCGCCTTGGCGGTGAGCATGATGACTGGAATGTCCGAGAACTCGCGGATGCGGCGGCAGACTGCGTAGCCGTCGGGGCCGGGCGGCAGCAGGATGTCCAGCAGCACTAGGTCGGGCTGCTCGATGGCCGCCAGCTCGATGGCGGCCTTGCCGCTGCTGGCGGCGCTGACCTGATAGCCCGTGGCTGTCAGCACCTCGCGCACTAGCCGCACCAGCTTAGGCTCGTCATCCACCACCAGGATTTTCTCGTTCATGGCGCTACAGCTCCGTGAATTGCTGGCTCAGGCCGCCCAGGGGCAGGGTGAAATAGAATGTTGTGCCCACCCCCAGTTGGCTCTCGGCCCAGATGCGTCCGCCGTGGCTCTCGACGATGGCGCGCGCGATGCGCAGCCCCAGCCCGGTGCCGGCTACGTGGCGAGCCGGCCCCGACCGGGCGCGGAAGTACTTCTCGAACAGCCGGTTGAGGTGTTCCGGCGTGAGTCCTACGCCTTGGTCCGCCACGCTGATGACGACCTCCTCCTCGCGCACCTCGCCCCTTACAACGATCAGGCCGCCATCGGGCGAGTATTTGACGGCGTTGTCCAGCAGATTGCGCAACACCTGCGCGATGCGGTCAGGGTCGGCGTCCAGGATGGGGAAGCGTTTGGAGAAGTCGACCACGAAGCGGTGGATCTGGGTGCGCCGGGCGATGTCGTCCACGACGCCTTTCAGCAGCGGCGGCAGCTTCACCGGCTGCATTTCCAGCCGCATCATGCCGGCGTCGATGATAGCCGACTCCAGGAAGTCGTGGATCAGGGTTTCCAGCACGTCGCACTCGGCGTCGATGAACTGTAGGAACTCCCGCTGCGTCTCCGGTGAAAACGTGACGTCCTCCATCAACAGGGCCGTCGAGTAACCCTTGATCGAGGTCAGCGGCGTGCGCATCTCGTGGGCCAGGGTCGAGATCAGGTCGGTCATCCTGGCCAGCTCGGCCATGGTCGACAGGCGTTGCTCTGCTGGCGCGGCGCGCAATTCCGCCTGAGCAGGCTGGCTGTCAGGAGTCAATTCGAGGTCGTTCTCGCGTGCGGTTGTGTCGGACGATGTCATGGAGCTATCCCTGCGCGTTGGCACCGGTAGTATATCACCCTCTGCCCAGCCTGACAACAAGCAGCGACCAGGTCTGCTTCCATTGCCCTTCCGACGACTTGTTCAGCCAATTCTCACAACAGGTCTGGCAGCACGGCAACACCGGCAAACGCGCTCCACGTCCGTTCACCTATGAGAACTGGTCACAAGCGTTGTAGTAGCTAGCGCCTGGTTGCCAGGGCGAGCACGACTCAACCGGCCTGTTCCAGATAGAAAACCTCCTGCGAATCGTCGTAGGCCAGCATCTCGGCGTAGCGGCCCCAATGCGTGGCGATCTCCAATTGGCGTTCGGCCTCGGCGGGCGGGAATTCCAGCTCCAGCGCGGTCTGCACCACACCGTAATCAAGCTGCTGCTGCTGGGCAGCCTTGAGTAGCGCCAGCAGCCACTTGAACAGCGGCACTCGCTTCAGCCGCGCGGCGAAGATCGCCTTGCGCCCCAGGATGCTGGCTTCGGCGAAGGTCTCGCCCAACGAGGTCAGGGTGATGTCGCCTTGGGCCACGGTGGCGAAGCCCAACAGCTCGGCCGTCTCGATTAACGCCAGCAGATGGTCGGAGTCGACCTGCAAGGTTTCGGTCAGCCGGTAGATGTCGGCGCGGTTGCCGGCGAGCTCGTCCAGCCGCTCCAGCAAGCCGGCCAGGTCGTTGACATCCACAGCCGGCAAGGCGCGCGTGCGGCCCGGCTCGCCTGGCGCTGTGCCCAGCTCCACGCTCTCGGCCTCGGTCTGGCCGGCCAGGGTGGCGTAAACCCGGTCGACGGTGGCCAGAAAAGCGGCGCTCTTGCGGTCGCGCGGATGGGCCAGATCGACTTTGACCTCGGAGACGACGCGGCCCGGCCCTTTGTCCATCACCACGATGCGGTCGGCCATCAAGACAGCCTCTTCGATATTGTGGCTGACCATCAGGATGGCCTGGGTAGGGATGCTGCCGGTGGTCCATAGCTCCAGCAGCTCGCCGCGCAGCGCGGCTGCGCTGAGCACGTCCAGGGCGGAGAAAGGCTCGTCCAGGCAAAGCAGCTCCGGCTCCACGGCCATGGCGCGGGCAAAGCCCACCTTCTGCCGCATGCCGCCCGACAGCTCGCGCGGGTAGGCGTCTTCGAAGCCGTCCAGCCCAACACGGTCCAGCAGGTCGACAGCGCGTGTGCTGCGCTGTGCGGGCGCCACGCCCCTCGCCTTGAGGGCTACTTCCACATTGTCCTGCACCGTCAGCCAAGGGAACAGTGCGAAGGTCTGGAAGACGATGGCCGCATGGGGGTTGACGCCCAGCAGCGGCTGGCCGCGATAGAGCACCTGGCCTTCGGTGGGGAACTGCAAGCCGGCGATGATGCGCAGCAACGTGCTCTTGCCGCAGCCCGACGGCCCCAGCAAGGCCACGAACTCGCCCACGCTGAGCGTCAGGTTGACCTTGTCGACAGCCGTGAAACGCCGCTCGCCTTTGCCATAGGCCTGGCTGACCTGGCGCAGCTCCAGCAACTTGCCGTTTTGTGTGCTCATAGCTTACTCCATGCGATAGCGCTCTTCGGCCAACCGGTAAAGCCGCCGCCAAAACACGCGGTTGATCAACACCACGGTCGTGATCAAACTCAAGGTTGCCGCCAGCAGCAGCGAATAGTTGCCTTCAGCGGTAGACCGGGCGATCAGGCTGCCCACTCCGGTGGCATACAGGCTCTGGCCAGCGTAGGTGACATGCTCGGCGACGATACTGGCGTTCCAGGCGCCGCCGCTGGCCGTGATCGCGCCGGTGACGATGAAGGGAAAAAGGGCGGGCAGGATCAGCGTGCGCCAACGCTCCTGGCGGCTCAATCCCAGCAGCGCTGCGGTGTACTTCAGGTCCTGGGGAATGGCCGACGCGCCAGCAATGACGTTGAACAGCAGGTACCATTGCGTGCCCAACAGCATCAGCAGCACCGCAGCGGCTCCCAGGCCCCCGCCGGCAATCCCAACGAAGGCCAACACAACAACGGGAAAGAGGGCAGTGGCTGGAATGGAGGCGGTGACCTGCACAACCGGCTGCAGCCAGCGCGCCAGTCGTTCGTTGGCGCCGATCAGATAGCCCACCGGAATCGTCCAGGCCAAGGCAATGATGAGCGCTGCGATGACGCGCAGCAATGTAGCCAGCAAGCCCACGGCGATCTGGCGCCACTCGGCCAACGAGACCTGCAACAGCATAACGCCTGCGCGATAGGCGCCATAGATCAGCCCGCCTGCCAAGACAATCAGCAAAACGGTGGACAGCAAGGAGCGACGGCCCTGGCTCTGCTGCGCCATGCCCAGCGGCGGCAGCCGGCGGATCAGCCAGCGGTCTACCCGCTCGCTCAGCGGCCGCCACAGCCGCTCCGTGACAATCTCCACCAGCCGCGAGCTGCGCAACAGATTGTAGAACCACGAGGTGGGCGGGTTGTCGCTCTCTACCATCGCCAGCTTGAAGCGCTCCGACCAGGCCAGCAGCGGCCGCCAGACGAACTGGTCCAGAGCGACGATCACCACGACCAACGTGGCGAGGCCCAGCAGGATGGCCTGCATGTCGCCCTGAGCAGCAGCCTCGCTGAGATACGCGCCCAGCCCAGGCAGACGAAAGTCGCGCGCCCCCACGGTGAATATCTCGGCCGCCATCAGGAAGAACCAACCGCCAGCCCAGCTCATCATGCTGTTCCAGATCAGGCTGTTAGCGCCGAAAGGCAGCTCCAGCGTCTTCAAGCGCAGCCAGCGGTTGAAGCGGAAGATGCCGCTGGCCTCGCGCAGCTCGACCGGAAGCGTCGTGAGCGACTGGTACCAGGCAAATGTCATGTTCCAGGCCTGGCTGGTGAAGATCAACACCACGGCGGCCAGTTCGACGGCGATCCCCTGCGGCAGGATGGCGCTGAGGCCCAACAGCACCACCGGCAGGAAGGACAGGATCGGCACGTTTTGCAGCACATCCAGCAGCGGCATCAGCACCATCTCGGCGCGGCGGTTGTAAGCGGCCACGTAGCCGTAGATCACGGTGAACAGAAAACTGAGCACGTAGGCGGCCAGCATGCGGCCGACAGAGAACAGGGCATAGGCTGGCAGCGCCGACGGCGCCAGCGAGATGTCTGGCCCTTCTACCACGGCGGGCGCGCCCACAGCCAGCCGTGCGCCGAGGTAGATCGCCACGGCTACGGCCAGGATGATCAACGCATCGGCCAGAGTGAAGCGCCGCTGAGCGAACTGTTCGCTGCGAAAGATATTGTTTGCGCGCGCCATTGGCATGGCTCCTTAGCAGAGCTGCGTGACGATGGGTACCGTCACATCACGACTGCGCAGCGGGGCGCGAGGCCAGGGGGCCGGGGTCTTCGGGCATGTCAACTCCCCGGCCACCGAGCAGGGGGGACTCAGGCGAGAAGATCCGCGGTCAACTGTCTATTCGTCACAAGCTCGCTGGGCAGGGCTGATATGGCCCGGCCGTTGGCCGGAGATGGTCTGGCGGGGTTAGAATCTGAAGTCATCATAGTGCCTGTCAGCGCCTCCATTGTAGACCGTCGCGGCAAGTTGTCAAAAATCCACAGGCGCTTGCCAATCATCCTGTGATATGTTAGAATTCTAGTCGTGCGCTGATTGTTTACCATTATTTGGACTTCGAGCCAGGAGACTCCCTGCAGGTATTTGGACGTAATGGCCGAGACCAGAGCTGAAGCCGGCGGTCTTGATTGATTGCCCCTCTTGGAGACAGGCATGACAGAATCCCCTCACTTGCAGCTAGACGACGGCGCCCGCGTGGCGGTGATTGGCGGTGGGCCGGCGGGCGCGTTCTTTGCCTATTTCCTGCTGGAGATGGCCAGCCGCGCTGGCCGCCAGATCGACGTGGACATCTACGAGCCGCGCGATTTCAAGCAGGCCGGCGCGCATGGCTGCAATGGCTGCGCAGGCATCGTATCTGAACGCCTGGTGCAGATGCTGGCCGCCGACGGCATCGACCTGCCGGCCACGGTGGTACAGCGCAACATCGACTCCTACGTGGTTCACATGGACGCGGGCAGCGCGCCGATCATGCCGCCGCGGCCCGGCGCCCGCATCGCAGCCGTGTATCGCGGCGCAGGCCCGCGCGATCTGCGCCAACCCGGCTGGACCGGCCTTGACGCTTACGTGCTGGGACTGGCCATGCAGCAGGGCGCGCGGGTGATCCGGCAGCGGGTGAGTGACGTGAGCTGGCTCGACGGGCGACCGGTGCTCAGCAACGAGCCCGATGGCGCCACGCCGTACGATCTGTTAGCCGTCACCACAGGGGTCAACAGCGCCGTGCTCAAGCTGTTTAGCGAGATCACCCCCGGCTATGAGCCGCCGCAGACCAGCAAGACTTTTATCCGCGAGTACTTTCTCGGCGCAGCGACAGTGGATGCCACACTGGGCAACGCCATCCAGGTCTTCCTGCTGGATATCCCCGGGCTGGAGTTTGGCATGTTGATTCCCAAGGGGGAGTACGTAACGGCCTGCCTGCTGGGCGAGGAGCTGGGCAACGACCTGATGCAGCAGTTCCTGGCCGCGCCGGAGGTGCGGCGCTGCCTGCCGCCGGGCGTCACGCTGGAGAAGCCGTCGTGCCAGTGCGCGCCGCGCATCAACGTCCTCGGCGCGCGCCAGCCCTAC
>Ga0209573_1002034_pt1 | contig 27563 bp, 25 predicted proteins | sample TNRBio252014_DNA_FD_185870 | JGI IMG/M metagenome (GOLD analysis project Ga0209573, IMG submission 185870) | Wastewater treatment Type I Accumulibacter community from EBPR Bioreactor in Madison, WI, USA - TNR Reactor_6/25/2014_ DNA (SPAdes)... | ecosystem: Engineered > Bioreactor > EBPR >... | reverse complement strand
GCGCTCAAAGACCTTCCCTTGCCGGCGACTGCCGTGATCGCGGCCGTGATCCGCGACGGCCAGGTACAGGTGCCGCGCGGCGGCCTTGTCTTCGAGGAGGCCGATGAGGTACTGGCCGTCGTCGATGACGGCTCGCTCGACAAAATGCGCGCGCTGTTCGGCGCGATGGCAAAGTAACAACCGATCGCACAACAAACAAACGGCTCGCCCGCGGTTTGCTGGGCGGGCCGTTTGCGTTTGGTCTCAGACGAAGTCAGGCGAACGCCCGCAAAAACGACAGGGCATTATCGGCCAGCGTATCGAGACGATAACCGCCCTCCTGCACCAGAACGGTCGGGCGATCGAGCGCGCGGATGCGCTGCCCGATCGCGGCGAAGCCGTCTTGTGTGAGTGTGAACCCTTTGGTCAGGGCTGAGGGATCGCCCAGGCCGCCGTCAAACCCCACCGAGACCACAAGGAAGATCGGCGCGTACTCGCGCACCGCGTCGAGGGCGTCGTCGAGCACATCGAGATACTGTGCATCGCCGCTGCCGGCCGGCAGCGGCAGGTTGAGCGTCGCGCCCTGCCCGGCGCCGATCCCACGTTCATCGGCCCCACCCCAGTAGAAGGGGTACTCCTCGTCGGGGTCGGCATGCAAGGAGACGTACAGCACGCCGGGATCGGCGTAGAAAATCTCTTGCGTGCCGTTGCCATGGTGATAATCGATATCCAGGATCGCCACTCGCATGCCACCGTGATGGCGCTGTAGATATCGGGCGGCGATCGCTGCGTTATTGAGGTAGCAGTAACCGCCGGCCTGCGCGGAGAGCGCATGGTGACCCGGCGGGCGGCACAGCGCATACGCTGTCCGATCACCATCGAGGACAAGCTCGGCCGCGCTCAAGGCGCACTGCGCGCTGGCATAGGCGGCGGCCCAGGTGCCGGGCAAAAAGGGCACCGAGACGTCGAAGGTGTGGCGCCCGATCTTGGCCCACGGGTGAGGCGAGAAATGTCGGGCGACGCCTGGCGCAAACGTGTCGCCCAGTGCCGGGCCGCCGCCCTGGATATGCCTATACGGCGCGGCCAGCGTCGCGATCTGCTCGAGGAATTCAAGGTAGCCGGGGCTGTGAACTTCAGCCAACGGGCCGGTGCCATAATCTTTGGGCTCGATCTGGCTGCACCAACCACTCTGTGCCAACGCCGTCTGCAGAATCTCGGCCCGGCGCGGCACCTCTAGGAAGGCCTGACCCTGGACGACCAGGCCGGTTGTGTCATGTTGTTGCTGTTTGGGGTCATAAACGGTTTTGAGCATAGGACCGGTTTCCTACTCAGGCCGATCTGAACAGCGGCGGTACTAGGCCATCGGTGGGATGGCGCTGGACCATCTTGAGTATAAACTAGGTCTATTCCTGGCGAGTTACGCCGAGTATTTCTGAAGCGCACAATGATCAAGTTGCTCCTTGTCGATGATCAGGCCGTCATGCGTGAGGCCGTCAGTGTCTGGCTCGGGATCGAGCCCGACGTCACAGTGGTTGGCCAGGCTGATAGCGGCGAGGCGGCCCTGCAGCTGGCGCCGTCTCTGCAGCCCGATATCATCCTGATGGACATCGACATGCCCGAGCTGGATGGCATCGCCACCACCGAGCGCATGCGCGCGATCGCGCCCGAGAGCGCCGTCGTGATCTTGAGCATGCACGACGACGAACACGTCCGCGCTCGGGCCGAGGCGGCCGGCGCCCGCGGTTTCGTCTCGAAGTACCAGGCGCTCGACCAGTTGCTCGACGTCATCCGCTCGGTCGCCACGCGCCCCACGGCCGCCTGAGGCCTCCCACTTCCTCCGTAACACCATAACGCGACGGTCAGCCGACCAAAGCAGACGTGCTTGCCCGCGTGGTTGAAGTGCGGCAGGCCGGCTAGCTGACCAATTATGGCTAAACCGCTGCGGCGCATCGGGCGCGATACCCGCGTATTTACCACTCACTTATGGCCGATCACCCCTCGCGGCAGATAACATCTTACGAAGACAGCCCGAAGGGACAGGCGCGGCATGCTGCAAACGACGATCAATCTCGAACCCCTCATTCAAAAGATCGACAAGCTCTCGCCGATGGGGCACACGGTCCAAAAGGCCCTGGCGCTGGTCAGCGACCCAAGTTACGACGCCGACCGTCTGGCGGGCGTGCTGGCCCTCGATGAGTCGATGACGGGCATGGTGCTGCGGCTTGCCAATTCGGCCTACTTTGCTACGGCCCACCGCATCGCATCGGTCAAGCACGCCGTCAACTTCCTCGGGCAGCAAAACGTCAAGAGCCTCTTGCTCTCCGCGTCGGTTTCGTACCTGATGAACCGCCCGCTGCCGGGCTATGGCCTGAACCGCGGCGAGCTCTGGACCCATGCCATCGGCATGGCTGCCGGCTCGCGGTTGTTGGCCGAGCGCGTCGGTCCCGGCCTGAGCGAGGCCGCCTACGCCGCCGGAATGCTGGCCGACATCGGCATGCTCGCGCTCGACTCGCTGCTGCAAGAAGAAGCCATCCCGAACATGAATGCGCGGACAGCGCCGACCGTGGATCTCGAGACCCAGTACCTTGGGATCGACCACGCCACACTCGGCGCCGCTGTCGCCAAACGCTGGAACCTGCCGGATCAGATGGTCGACGCGATCGCCCATCACCACCATCCCTCACAGGCCGGCGCGGCCAGCAAGCTCGCGTCTGTGTTGCACGTCGCCGACGCAGTGCTTGTCAAGAACGGGATCGGCGCCGGCCACGACACAAGCAATTACCCGATCGAGCCCGAGGCCTTGCAGGTGGTCAAGGTCAAGGCTGACGAGTTCGAAACCCTCTTCGCCGCGATCATGCCCCTCATCCAATCCGCAAAGAGTTCGCTCAACGGGTGAGCGCATCGACGGGTGCGAACGCGAACGGGCGGCCCAGTGGGCCGCCCGTTCGCGTTCGCACCCGTCGATGCATCAAACGGCAGTCAGCGCCGGGAAGCCGATCGTGATAACCAGGCCAGGGCCGCCGGGGCGTAGGGCAGCCCTGGCCCACCCGCCCTGTGCCTCGACCAACTGGCGGACGATCGCCAGCCCAAGGCCGGCGCCGCCGCCCGAACGTGCGCGCGATTTCTCGCCCCGCCAGAAGCGATCGAAGATGCGCCCCACGTCGCCTTCGGGCACGCCCGGCCCGGTGTCGGCCACGCTCAACTCAACGGTTGCGATGCGCTGCGAGACGCTCAACGTCACCCTGCCCCCCACCGGCGTATAGCGCAGGCTGTTGTCAACCAGGTTGCCGATGATCTGCTCGAGTCTTTGGGAATCGGCATTGATCAGCGTCGGCGTGTCCGTCAGCTGCAGATCAAGCGCGATCTCGCGTTCGGCCGCAAGCGCCTGGAACACACCCACAACCCGGCGCGCGATCTCGGCGATTTGGATCGGGCGCATATCGAAACGCAGCGTCCCGCTTTCGGCCAGTGTGAGGGTCCGCAGGTCCTCGACAAGCCGCTCGAGCAGGTAGGTTTCCTCGAGCGCCGGCGCGATCGCCTCAGGCGTCATCGCGTAGATGCCGTCGACCATGCCCTCGAGTCGACCCTGAACGATCGCCAGCGGCGTGCGCAACTCATGCGCGACATCGGCCAGCAGCTCGCGTCGCTCGCGATCGCTGCGCTCGAGCGCATCGGCCATGTGATTGAAGCTGTCGTTGAGCGCGCGCAGATCGGCCGTGCCGCGCACCGGCGCGCGCGCCGACAATCGCCCACCGGCGACGGCCTGCGCCGCGGCGATCACGTCGGCCAGTGGGTCGATATAGCGACGGGCAAGCTGGTAAGCGACCACCACGGCAAAGAACGCCAGGATCGCAAAGAGCACGGCGAAGACGAAGCCGATCTGCCTGAGCACATCCAGCAGCAGGTCGTTGAACGAGCCGATCCCACCGAATGTCACAAGCTCGCCGACGACCTGGCCGTCCTGGCGGAGCGGCACGCGCAGCTCGAGGTTGTCGGTGCGCACGAGCGCCTCGCCGATCAGGCCTGTGTAGTTGCGCCCGGCAGCGTACACCACGCCATCGGCGCCGATCAACACCCAGTTCGTGAAGCGGTCGTCGAACTCGACCTGGGCGCCGACCCAGGTGCCGTGGGCCGCATAGTATTGCCGGAGCCCGCTGACGTGATCCGGAAACGGCGGCAGGCCGTCGCGGAAGACCAACGCCATCGAACTGCCAAGCACGACCAGGATGACGAATACGGTCAGCAGGGTCAGCGCCAGGGCGCGCCCCAGCAGCCCAAGCAGGCGCTGACGGATCTGATGGGTCGACGTGCGCGGGTCGGGCGGAGCAACCTGGGCCGGCGGGTTAGACGACATACTTGTACCCGACGCCGTGAACCGTGACGATGTGCGCGACCTCGTCGGCCTCGAGCTTACGCCGTAAGTTACGGATGTGCCAGTCGATCGCGCGTTCGTAGCCGTCGAACGACAGACCGTGCGCGGCGTTGAGCAGTTGATCACGCGAGAAGATCCGGCCGGGTTGAGCCGCCAGCGTCGCCAGGATCTCGAACTCGGTCGGTGTCAGATCCATCGCGTGGCCGTTCAGGTCAGCCTGATAGCGCGAGCGATCCAGCGTCAGCCCACCGGCGCGGACCAACTCGACAGGATCGCCCCCGGCCGCGCGGCGCAGGATCACACGGGCCCGGGCGACAAGTTCGCGCGGGCTAAACGGCTTGGTCAGGTAGTCGTCGGCGCCCAACTCGAGCCCGATCAGCTTGTCGGTCTCCTCGACCCGGGCGGTGAGCATGATGATCGGCACATTCGACTCGCGCCGGATCTCGCGGCAGACATCGAGGCCATCCATCCCGGGCAACATCAAGTCGAGCACGATCAGGTCGGGCCGCTCCTTGCGCGAGAGCGCCAGCCCCTGCGGCCCGTCAGCCGCGGTGACTACGTCGAAGCCCGCTGCGACAAGGTAGTCGCGCGCGATGGCGGCGAGCTTGGGTTCGTCATCGACGACAAGCACTTTCTTCATGAGACGTCCGGGTCACCGGGTGCGGTCGGACCAGACGGAAGCGTCGGGTCTGACCGCCCGGATCTTACTCGTAGCGCAGCGCCTCGATCGGCCGCAGGCTCGCGGCGCGATAGGCGGGGTAGATGCCAAAGAACAGGCCGATCAGGGCCGAGAAGCCAAAAGCCATGGCGATCGACTCCCACGTCACCTGGGCCGTGAGCATGCCCGTGGCCGTCGTGACAGCGCCGATGCCGACGCCAAACAGGATACCAAGCAGGCCGCCAAGAACGCTGAGCACGAGCGTCTCGGTCAGGAACTGGCCAAGGATCACGTTCTTTCGCGCGCCCACCGCTTTGCGCAGGCCGATCTCACGGGTGCGCTCGGTCACCGAGACCAACATGATGTTCATGATCCCGATCCCGCCGACAAGCAACGAGATGCCCGCGATCGCGCCAAGGAACACCTGAAGCGTTGTCGTGATCGTCCCAAGTGTGGCCAGGATCTCTTGCTGGGTGAAGATCGAGAAGTCGTTATCGACGCCGATCCCGAGGTTGTGTTCGCGCCGGAGCAGGCGTTCGATGTCACCGGTGACCGTGTCGAGCAACTCGGGGTCGGCGGCCGAGACCAGGATGCTGTTGATCGTGCGCTGCCCGCTCTGGATGGTCGAGGTGCCCAGCAGGCGCGAGAATCCGGTCTCGAGCGGGATGAGGATGATCTCGTCAGCGCTGCCAAAACCCGAGCCGCCCTGCTCCACAAGCAGCCCGACCACCTCGAACTGCACGCCGTTGATCTTCAGGCTGCGCCCGATGGGGTTCAAGCCGTCAAAGACCTGGCGCGCGGTCTCGGTTCCGATCACGGCCACGCGCGCGGCGCGCTCGCCATCGGCGGCCGTCAGCGCACGCCCGCGCAGGACCTCGCGGTTGCGGATCGCGAGGTAATCGGGCGTGGTGGCCGTCACGCTCTGGCTATCGCTGGCGTTGGCATAGGTCACTGTGGCAGCGATCTGGGCCACGGGCGCGATCCCGGCCGTGTTCTTGAGGTTGTCGGCGAGCAGCTCGTAATCGTCCATCGAGAGCACGGCCGTGCTCGAGGAGGAACGACCCATCCCCGTTTGCATCTCTCCGGGGATGACCTGGATCAAGTTCGAGCCGATGCCCTGGACGTCCGACGTGATCGACGCGGCGGCGCCATTGCCGATGGCCAGCAGACCGACGACAGCGCCGACGCCGATGATGATCCCAAGCATGGTCAGGGCAGAACGCATCTTGTTTGCGCCAAGGGCGCGCAGGGCGATGCGGATGTTTTCGAGGAAGTCCATGGTGGTCACCGTCAGTGTGAGGCGATCGCGCCGACGCTGTCGGGCGAAAGGCCGTTCACGTGCCAATCGTCGCCGACGATGATCCCGTCGGCGATGCGCAATGTGCGGTTGGTCTGCGACGCGATCCCGGGGTCATGCGTGACGATGATCACGGTCTGGTCGAACTCGTCGTGCAGCCTGCGGAAGAGCGCCATGATATCTGCGCCTGTCTTGCTGTCGAGCGCGCCGGTGGGTTCGTCGGCGAGCAGGATCGCCGGGCTGTTGGCCAACGCGCGGGCGATGGCCACGCGTTGCTGTTGGCCGCCCGAAAGCTCGTTCGGACGATGGCCCATACGATCTTTGAGACCCACGCGCTCGAGCGCTTCCTCGGCTCGTCGGCGGCGCTCCTTGCCGCTGATGCCCGCGTACGTCAACGGGAGCATGACGTTCTCCAGCGCCGAGGTGCGCGCCAGCAGCATGAACTGCTGGAAGACGAAACCGATCTTCTTGTTGCGCACATCGGCCAGTTGGTTATCGGTCATCTTCTCGACCGCGAGCCCATCGAGCTTGTACGAACCCGAGGTCGGCGTGTCGAGACAACCCAGGATAGCCAGCAGCGTGCTCTTGCCGGAGCCCGAGGGCCCCATGATGGCGGCCAGCTCACCCTTGCCGATGTGCACGTCGATGCCGTCGAGCGCGCGCACCTCCTGGTCGCCCATCTTGTAGATCTTGCGGACTTCACTGATATCGATCATGGTCTTCTCTCGCGCTCAGCCGCCAAACGGGCTGTTCGACTCTGGCTGCTGCGCGGGCACCTGGACCGTGTCGCCGTCCGACAGGCTGCCGCGGATGACGATCAGATCGCCCTGCACTTCACCGGTTTCGACAGCGACGCGCTCGATCGTGCCGTCGCCCTTGAGGCGTTCGACGTATTCGCCCTCGTTATCCGACTGGACGGCGTCGAGCGGCACAGCCAGCACACCGCGTTCCGAGTCGGTGATGATGCTGACATCGGCGGTCATGGTCAGAAGCACACGCGGGTCGATCTCGTCGAGGTCGACGCGCACGGTGTAGCGGACAAGCCCCTGGCTCGTCGCCCCGACCGGGTTGATCCGCGTCACCCTGCCCGGAAGTTCGAGGCCGCGGATCGCGTCGAAGCTCACGAGAGCGACGTCGCCGAGCTCGAGGCTCGTGATGTCGGCTTCGTCAACGTTGACGTTCACATGCAGCCTGTCGCGGCGCGCCAGCACGACGCCGGCCTCAGTTGACGCCACCGGGTCGCCGGGCAGGTAATTCACCTCGAGCACCTCGCCGTCGAACGGCGCGGTCAGGGTCAGCTGAGCCACCGTCGCGTTGGCGGCGTCGACCGCGGCCTGAGCCTTGGCCAGGTCGTCGTCGTTGACGCCATCCAGCAAGTCGTCCAGTTTCTCGCGAGCCGCAGCGAGGTCGGCCTGAGCCTGTTCGAGCTGCGCCGTGTAGAGGTTCACATCTTCAGCGTTCGGGCCGCGCTGGGCGGCGGCGAGATTTGCCCGGGCGTCGTCGAGCGCTTCCTGCGCGTCATCGAGCGAGTTGGCGTTATTCGTGCTCGAGTTCTCGGCGTTGGCCTTGGCGACGTTATAGTCTTCGAGCGCGCGCGCATAGCGGGTCTGTGCGTTGCGATAGCCGTCGCCGTGCTGCTCACCGTAGCCGGGGTAGAGCGTCTCGAGGCGCTCCCAATGCTCGAGGTCGCTACGCGCCTTGTCAAGCGCGTCCGTGGCCTGCCGCAGGCTGATCTGGTACTGGTCGGCGTTCACGGTCGATTGCGCGGCGCTGACTTTTTCCTCGGCCCGCGTGACCTGATCCTGGTAATAGGCAACATCCGGGTACAGCGCGTTGTTGAGCGAGCGCTGCGTGTCGGTCACGACCTCTTCGGCCTTGACCACCGCGACCCTGGCCGCCGCGATCTCCTCGTCGGAGGGGCCCTCCAGCACCGTGTTGAGGTTGTCCTGAGCGGTGATCAGGTCGGCTTGCGCCTGGATGACGTTCTGCGGCGCCGTGACGATATCGACGGTCATCAGCACATCGCCGGCCCGGACCATCTGGCCCGGGGCGACCACGACCGACTGGATTGTGCCGGTGCTGATCCGCCAGAAGATCGAGGCCTGCTGTTCGGCTTCAATCGGGCCGGAGGCCTCGACGGCGCTCTGAGTATCGATGGTCGTGACGGTGGCCGTGGTCGGGGCCGCGCTCTGCTGCGGGGCGCAGGCGGCCATCACCAGGCCGGCGACGGCCAGGGCCGCCAATGGGCGGATCAGGGTCTGGTTCTTCACGTTCAACATGCAACTCCTCCGAAAACGCTTTTGGGCGTGGTTGATCACTTGAGGGCAACTACTCGTCCCAGCGTAAAGTAAGGCGACAGACGGGGTGCTTCGCGGACCAGGGCTTCGCCCCGGTCCGCGGAGCACCCCGTCTGTCGCCCGTTCCTGGCGTTGGCTAGCAGTTACACATTAGGGAGCAAATGTGTGGCCGATGTGTGCCGGATCGGGACGTTCGTGTGAGGCCGCCGCTCACTCGTACCGCAGCGCCTCGATCGGCCGCAGCCGGGAGGCCCGATAGGCTGGATAAATGCCGAAAAATAGCCCCACAGCTGCCGAGAAGCCAAAGGCCAGCGCGATCGACTGCCAGGTGACCTCGGCCTGGATCAGGTTCGCGACGGTGACTCCAAAGGCGATCGCCAGCCCGAGCCCAATGCCAAGAACGCCACCCACAAGGCTGAGCACGATCGTCTCGACCAGGAACTGGCCCAGGATCGTCGACTGCCGTGCCCCGACCGCCTTGCGCAACCCGATCTCTTTGGTGCGCTCGGTGACCGAGACAAGCATGATGTTCATGATCCCGATCCCGCCCACGAGCAACGAGATGCCCGCGATCGCGCCCAGGAACACCTGAAGCGTGGTCGTGATCGTGCCAAGCGTGCTAAGCAGCTCTGCCTGGGTGAACACCGTGAAGTCGCTGGCCTCGCCATTGCGAAGGTCGTGCTCGCGCCGCAGGATACGCTCCAGGTCTTTCTTGACCTGGTCGAGCACCTCGGGGCTGGCGGCCGAAATGCTGATGCCGCTCAAAGTCTGCTTGCCATTACGCACGGTCGTAGAGCCCGATAGACGGGCATAGCCCGTCTCGAGCGGGATGACGATGATCTCGTCGGCGCTGCCGAATCCGCCGCCGCCCTTGGTGACGAACAGCCCGATGACCTCGAACTGCACACCGTTGATCTTGATCGTCCGGCCGATCGGGTTCAGACCGCCGAATAACTGCCGGGCCGTCTCGCTGCCGAGCACGGCCACCCGTGCGCCGCGGTCTCGGTCAGATTCGGTGATGAAACGACCGCGTTCGATCTCGTAGCTGCGCACTCCGAGAAACGCCGGGGCACTGGCCGTCACCTGCGACGTCAGAGTCTCGCGTTCGTAGACGACCGTCGCGCTGGCCTGCGCCAGCGGCGCGATCCCGGCCACGTTCTTGAGCTCGCGTTGCAGAGCCTCGTAGTCCGAAAGATAGATCGTGCCCTGCGTCGACTGCCCGCCCTGCCGGATCCGACCGGCGACGACCTGAATCAGGTTTGAGCCGATGCCCTGGACCTGGTTGGTGATGACGGCCGAGGCGCCGTTGCCGATCGCAAGCAGGCCGACCACGGCCCCAACGCCGATGATGATGCCGAGCATCGTCAGAGCCGACCGCAACTTGTTGGCGCTCAATGCCCGCAGCGCGACGCGGATGTTCTCACCCAGGTTCATGCACGACCTCTCCGACGGAAGATCGCTTCATCTTCCGTCGCAATCCCCATTCTAGCGCCATGACCCGGCGCGATCGTTTGTTTTCATGAGTATTCGGTGAAAACCACAGCGGGGGTTGGGCCGATCGGCGATCGGCCCAACCCCCGCTGTTTTGGGGATATCGCCCCGGGCTCAGCTCAGGCCCGCGACCCGCTCGGCGATCGCCGCCAGCCGCGGCAGGCCATTCTCCGGGCGATCGAGATAAAACCAGGCGCAGCTCGACCAGTCGTCCTGGCGCTCGAAAATGCCGTAGGGCATGTCGCGCAGCCGCGCCGGGATGTCGACCGCCTCCTGACCGAGCTGCAAGGGCTCGCCGGCCGCATACAGCTGCGGCAGCGAAACGGGGTCCCAGCAGCCGATCTGCTGGATCGTGGCGCGGATGTCGTGCTGGAACCAGACCGGGTCCGGCACATGCAGCCGGTAGAAGCAGTACTGGAAGCGATCGTGATCGGCGATCGGGCAGCCCTGATACAGGTCCGTGTATTGGCCCTGCGTCCAGCCGGTACCGATGTAGTCCTCGGTGCCGGTGCCGCACAGCGTCGGTTGATCGGTGTCGCCGTCGAGGAAGATCTTGACCTCACCCTCGCCCCACCAACTGCGGAAGTAGCGCGCCGTGTTGGCGATCACGCCGACGTTGACGCCGAGCAGCCGGCCGCGCCCCTCAACGCGCGGCAGCAGCTCGTAGTCGCGCATCAACTGCGTCGGGTTCTCGCGCCGCCAGTGCGCGTGCAGATACGCCACCTCCGGCCCGTGGTCGTCGCCAAGCGTGCAGTCGACGTCGTAGAACAGCAGGCCAAGATCGCGCCCCGCCTCGTTCGTCACGGTGATCCGGGCCCCGCTGCGGAACGGCATCGGCGCATAGCAGGTGAAGCTGCGGCCCTCGGGGCTGGCGAACAGCGCCGACTGCAGTCGGGCCATGCGCCCCAGCCCGACGCCGAAGAAATCGCCCAGCGGCGTCGAGACAGCCGGCGTGGCGGCGCCGTCCCAGAACATCTCGAGACGCAGCCCGCGCAGCATCTCGGGGCTCCGGTCGTCGATCGTCATCCAGATCCGGCGTACCGTGCCGCTCTGCCCGGTGAGGTTGAGCAGGTCGCGGGTCTCGCCGGCCGGCAACCGAAACCAGGCCGAGCGCTTCCGTCCATCGGTGCCGGCGCAGGCCGCGCCCTTCGCGGCCCCGAAGTTCTCGGGGCTGGCCCAACGGGTCTGCACACCGTGCGGGATAACGAACAGGGGCTCATTCAACATAGGCGTCGCTCCAGATCTAGGCAGTGAGGTTCGACCCCGCCGGCGGCGCGGGCCGCCTGTAGCGGCGTGCATTGGCGGGTTGCCAGCTGCGATTTCTCGCCGCGGATTGTGCGGTGAGCGCTGACGGGCTTCTCGGCAGCCCGAACAGCCCCCTGAGGCTCGCATTGGCGGTCATGTTGCGCACCATCCGCGAAATCCGCGGCAAAAAACGGTCTCTGACCGGTCGCACCCACACACCCTGCAGCTTGGGCGAGGGACGGTCGGGCCGGCCGATCAGTCGCTCACTAACACCACATCGAGGCGCTTCGGGCCATGGACGCCGAAGACCGGGATCAGCTCGATGTCGGCGGTCCGGCTCGGCCCGGTGACGAAGACGACGTTGCTCGTGTCGGATAGAGCGGGCCCGGATGCCAGATACGTCGGAAGGTCGGGCCACAGCCGAGACACGCGTAGCACCGCCACGTGCGCCGGAGGCAGAAGCGACGCAAACCTCGGTCGGCGCGGACCATGGACGAGCACCAACGAGCCGGTGTCGGCCAGGCCGGCCTGCGCTCCGGTCAGCCCGACCGGGACTTCGGCGAGCCGTTGCAGCGCCGCGGCACGGCCGGACACGTCATCGGGAACCTTCGGGTCGATCAGACGTGCGCCCATCGACTCGAGGGCCGCTGCCAGGCCCGGCAGCCCCACATCCTCGATCGGCCAGCTGAGGATCTCGGCCCCGGTTTCGGCCAACAGCCCGATGACCACGTCGACCGCGGCCGCGGGCGCCAACGGCCCATGGACCCGGCCGCGCACGGACTCGAGGTTCCGGCGGAAGGCGATCACCTGCTCGTCGGGCGACGGCGCGGGCCGCAGCGGCAGACGGCCCGGGGCAGCTGCCTGTGCATCGGGCAGATGAGCGGTGCCCAACGAACGACGGATCTGGGAGAGGATGGTGTCGCGACCGGTCATGGCGTTTACACCCAGGCGCGCGCTCACGACGTTGTGCCGTCGCGGCGCTCGCGCATCAACTGACTGAACGGCTTCGGCGCGAAGGCCGGAAACGTGCGGCTGTCGGTCCAGCCCGAGAGCGGCGGCGGCAGCCACCGGATCGCGCGCTCGCGGCCGCCCAGCAGGCGTGTCGCCACGCCACCGACGCGCACAGCGAAGCGGAACAACGTCGGCCGGACGACCAGCCAGCTGTAGATCGGCAACCCGAGCTTGAGCCACCAGGGGCTGTGCCCACGCCGCTGGGTCTCGACGCGCTGAGCCAGCAACATCCGTGGGATGTCGATCCGCACCGGGCAGACCTCGCGGCACGCCGCACACAGCGAGCTCGCATGCGGCAGCTCGGGCCAATCATCGACCCCGCCCAGCGCCGGCGTGAGCACGGCGCCCACGGGGCCCGGGTAGACGCTGCCATAGGCGTGGCCGCCCATGTGCTTGTACACCGGGCAGGCATTGAGACACGCGCCGCACCGGATGCAGTACAGGATCTCGGCCACCTCGGTGCCCAGCACCCGGCTGCGCCCGTTATCGACGAGCACGACGTGCAGCTCGTCGGGGCCGTCGGGCTCACCCGGTCGCCGTGGCCCGGTGAGCAGGTTGTTGTAGACCGTGAGCTTCTGGCCGGTCGCCGAGCGCGCCAGCAACTGGAGCATCACGCCCAGGTCGTCGAGCGTGGGCACAAGGCGCTCGATGCCCATCAGCGCGATGTGCACGCGCGGCGTCGTGGTCGTCAACCGGCCGTTGCCCTCGTTCTCGACCAGGGCCAGCGTGCCCGACGCGGCCACACCAAAGTTCACGCCGCTGACGCCGATCTCGGCGTTCAGGAAATCCTGTCGCAGCGACGCGCGCACACCGGCCGTCATCTCCTCGGGGACCGTGGTGAGCGGCAGGCCGAGTTGAGCGTGCAGGATCCGCCCCACCTCTTCCTTCGTCTTGTGGATCGCCGGGACGATGATGTGTGACGGGTGCTCGCCGACCAACTGGATGATCCGCTCGCCGAGGTCCGACTCGATCACGTCGAGCCCGGCGGCGAGCAGGTCGCGGTTGAGCTCGGTCTCCTCGCTGACCATCGACTTGCCCTTGATCACGCGTTTGGCCTGATGCTGGCGCGCGATCTCGAGCACGATCTGGTTGCAGGCCGCGGCGTCGGGCGCCCAGTGCACGACCCCGCCCGCGGCCTCGACCTGCTCGGCGAATTGCGCCAGGTAATGATCGAGCCGGCTGAGCGTGTGCGCGCGGATCAGCCGGGCATGGTCGCGCACCGCATCGGCCTCCTGGAGCGAGGCCAACGCCTCGGCGCGCAGGGTCGTAAAGCGGCCTGTGGCGCGTTGCAGTGCTTCGTGCAACTGGCCGTCATGGAGCGCGTGATCGACACGCTCGTGAAACGTGACGTTCGAGGTGTGCATGGGGCTCCTCAACGGGTTACGCAGCGTCCGCCGAAGGTTGGGCCGCCAGCAGCTCGGCCAGGTGGCAAACCGTCACCGGCAGGCCGCGTTTGCGCGCGCCGCCCTCGATGTGCATGAGACAGCTGATGTCGCAGCCCACCACGGTCGTCGCCCCGCTCTCGACGATATGGTCGAGCTTGGTCTGCAGCATTGCGCCCGAGATGTCGCTCATCTTCACCGCGAAGAGCCCGCCAAAGCCGCAGCACTCCTCGCTGCCGTTCAGCGCGCGCACGTCGACGCCCTGAACATGGGCGAGCAGCGCGCGCGGCTGGTTCCGCACGCCAAGGCCGCGCAGGAGATGGCATGAGGCGTGGTAGACCACGGGTCCGGCGCTAAGACCGCCGGCGTCCGTCAGGCCAACGACATCCACAAGGAACTGCGCGAACTCATACGTGCGAGCCGCGAGGGCCTGTGCGCGCGGCAGATAGACCGGGTCATCGGCAAGGAGTTCGGGGTAGTGGTGGACGATCATGTCCGCACACGAGCCAGAGGGCACGACCACGGGCGCGTCCGAGCGCGAGAGCACGTCGATCGTGTGGCGCGCCATCGGCGCGGCTTCGCCCCAGGCGCCGCCGTTGAAAGCCGGTTGGCCGCAACAGGTCTGGCCGGACGGGTATTCAACCTCGAAACCAAGTCGCTCGAGGACGGTCACCACCGCCAGCCCGGCCTGAGGCCGGATGGTCTCGACCAGACATGTGGAGAAGAGTTGGACCCGACTGTGGGAATTGGGCATATCGGCAACCTGTCTAGACGATCGCATTGTACAACCAGGCGCCGGCCGCGTTTGGTCACACGCCGTATCGTGTGCGCGGGCGAGTTGTCAGCCGCGGATTCTGGCCGCGGATTTCGCAGATTACACGGAAGGAAAGGTTTAGCACACCATCCGCTGTCCAACCGGCCGACATCCGCGAACTGCGCGATTGCCAGCAACGAAGAAGGGGCCACGCGTTCAACCAACGCGTGGCCCCTTCGCGCGTGCGTGGTGCAGCGACCCGGCTCAGGCCGCAAGCGTCAGCGTCTTGACGTCCCGGTCCTTGAGGATGAAGGGCAAATACGAGACCCTGAGCTGCGGGCTCACCTCGACCGTGTGCGCCCCAGGCTTCAGGCCGCCGGGCTGCAGCACGGTCACGACGCCCGGCTCACCAAACTCCCACCGATCGTCGTACTCGACTTCCATCTCGTCGAGCGTGTAGGTCTTACCGTGCAAAGTGATGCGGATCGCCTCGCGCGCCACGGCATCGGAGTCGATCTTGACCCCAAGATCTTCGACCATCGATATCCCAAGACCGCGGTAGTACGGCAGCCGGGCCATGAGCTGAAACCCGACGACCTGCCCGCCCTCTGAGACGTTCTGGAACCCGTCCTCGCAGATGATGTATTTGTCGAACATGGCGTCGCTCCTCTCAGACCTCGCCCAGCAGGCTCTTGAACATCGCCTGTTGCCGGCGCACCTGCTCCAGGCTATCGACCTCGTACACGTCCTGGATGTGCCGGTTGCCTTCGTACTCGCTCGACAGGTAGCCGCTGTAGCCGCCTTCGATGAGCACAGGGATCACTTCGTTATACGGGATGCTGTACTCGGTGGTGTCGTCGACCATCTCGTAGAACTTGGCGTGGATGTGAAAGATCCGCGGCATGAACTGCAGCAACCGGCGCGGGTCGTCGAAGAAGATTCGCTTGACGTCGTCGACCATGCCCAGTTCGAGCGGGCCGCCACCCATGCGCTTGACTTCTTCGACCACGGCGTCGAGGTCGACGCCGCGCTCATACGAGTCGCAGATGAACTGCACGATGTCGCGGTTGGCGCCGTTGCGGATCGTGCGCTCGCTGCGCACCCGCGGGAACCGCCGCTCGTACACGCCCATGTCGGGCACAAAGCCCAGGAACTTCGAGCCTGTGCGCTCCATGACCTCGTAGTGCTTCTGGATCCATTCGTGGCGAAAATGGAACGGCGCGTGGATCTCGAGCCCCAGACGCACGTTGTACTGCTCGGCATACGGCGCCGCCAGCTCCATGATGTGCGGCGGCGTGTTAACGATCACGCGGATCACGGTGCAGCCCAACCGGCTGGCGTGTTTGAGGTCGCGGATGACCGAGGCGAGCATCTCGTCGTCGGTCATCAGACGACCTTTGAACTTCTTGGTGTCCAGGAACATGTCGTGGCAGGTCGGCGTCGTACCGTACCTGGCCATCCAGCCGTGCCATTGGTCGTAAAACGCATCGGAGAGGTGCGGGAAGCCCGGCATCATCTGCTCGCCGATCGTCTCGATGCCCTTGGCGCCGAGTCTGGCGCAGGCCGCGATGCAGTCTTCGAGCGTCATCTTGCGCAGGAAGAACTCCTCCTGGAAGCTGTACAGACTGACACCGCGTTTGATCTGATGGGATTGTGTCATCGTCCGCTCTCCTTATGGGCGCAATCCGGGTGCTCCGTTTGCACCTGACCATCCGTTTACGCAGACAGCAGGCGTCGGCACATCGCATGCCAGGCCTGCGCCTGTTCAAAGCCGATCGCATCCTCGACGAAGGCCTGACCCTCCCATTCGGCCGAGATCGTGCCCGAATACCCTTCGCGCTTGAGCAGCGCCATGATCTCGGCATACGGGATCGCCGGCTCGTTGCCCGTGGCATCGACCTGGTAGTACTTGCCGTGGATGTGGCGGGCGTAGGGCAGCAACTCAGCCCATTGCGCAACCGGCGCGTGCCCGAACATCGTGATCGATCGATTGATCCGCCCCATGAGCCGCTCGGCGACGCCGTGGCGCGCCGCCGCTTCGGCCAGCGCCCCGAACTTGGCCGGGATCGGGCGATCGTCGTGCCAGATCGCCTTCGCCTCGTCGATCAAGGCCTCGGGCGCGCCGTCCGCGCGCAACGTCTGCCAGTGCCCTTCGGGCGCCGTATTCATCGTGCAGCTGAAGTCGGGCACGAAGCCCAGATACGGTGACCCGACCCGGTCGTAGCACTCACGCAGTGCCACCACCTCGGGGTGATCGGCGCTCAGCGGCGAGTGCAGCTCGCCCGCCACCTGCACGCCGCAGCGTTCGGCGATCGGGGCGAGCGCCTCCATCACCTTTGGCCCGACGAAGGCCTGGATACGCAGCACAGGGAAGCCGAGCTTCTGTGCGCTGATGAGCTGGCGCTCGACATAGGCCACGATCTCGTCGTGGGTCATCAGCCTGTCCTTGCGACGTCCGACGTCGCTGTTGCCGCTCAGACAGCTGGGGATCAGGCCGCACCTGTCGAGCAACGCGCGGAAGGCCCTGGCCGTCTCATCCGAGACGTCAGGGAAATCGCGGAAGCTCTGGAACCCGACCACCTCGACGCCCGGGCCAAGCCCGAGCGCGGCGACCTTTTCGACGAGGCCCTCGAGGGTGAAGAGCCGCTGCTGCCATTCGTTTGTGAAGCTGTACAGCGTCGTTCCGAGAACCGGCCCGGTGTGTGTCATCGCGATCCGTCCCTTTCTCAGCCGGCGACGCAGGTCGCGGTCTCGGCGCTGACGTTCACCAGGAAGCGCCCGGAGCCGATGGCGATATACGGGAAGCGCAGGGCGTACTCGACGGCGACCTCGTGCGACTCGCCGGTCTTCACCTGCCCTGCCCCCGCCACGCGGATGCCGAGGCTATCCTGCACGAACCAGTACTCCTCGACCGCGTCCTCGGCCTCGGCCAGGCTCAATACCTTGCCGTTCAGCTCCAGCCGCACCGCCTCGGGCGCGATGGGCTGCCCGTCGAGCGAGACCTTGAGCGTCTCGAGGCACGAGATCGCCAGCGACCGATACCAGTTCAGGCGAATGCTCAACCGGAAGCCATCGTCGGTGGCCGCGAATCCGTCTGGGTCGATCAGGCGGAGGTTGGCGCCCATGTCAGCTCCTTGCCGATAGCGATCGGCCGCTTCTCTTTGGACGATTGGTAGATGGCAAGGATCAGTTCGGTGCTCTTAAGCGCTTCGGCCGCCGTGACGTCGGGCTCGGCGCCGGCCTCGAGGCTGGCGTAGTAGTTCTCGATCTGCTTGTTGTGTGTCACGCCCCAGTACCCGCGCGGCGCCTTCCAGGTCACGGGCATAAAGACCACGCCCCACTCCTTGAGCGTGCGCATGGCCTGCTGTGAACTGTCTTCGTTGAAGAAGGCCTTGAAGTCGGCCTCGTTCATCGTGGTTGTCGGGTCGTTGACGACGGTCAACTCTTTGCCGTTCTTGTACGTGATCACGCCCTTGTCGAATTCGACGAGCGCCGTGCCGTTCTCGCAATGCGTCTCGATCACGACCGGTGAGTTGAAGGTGAAGTTGTTCGTCGCGAAGAACACCGAGGTCACGCCGTTGCGATAGCGGATCAGGCCCTCGGCCGTGTCTTCGGTCTCGATCGTCGGGTGGTTGCGGTTGGCGATCGAGGCCTCGACGCTGACGATCTCGTCATCGACGATCCAGCGCGACAGATCCATCACGTGGATGGCCTGGTCGATCATGAGCGAGCCGCCCTCTTTATCCCACGTGCCGTGCCAGTCGCTGGCCTGATAGTACGAGGCCGGCTTGGTCCACGAGAGGATCACGCGCTGGCCGAGCACCTTGCCCAGGCTACCGTCGGCGATCGCCGCCTTGACGGCCACCGACGCGGCGTTGTAGCGGTTCTGGCTGATCACGCCGATGGTGACCTTGTTGCGCTTTCCGGCTTCGACGATCGCGCGGGCGTCGGCGATGCTGATCGCCATCGGCTTCTCGCTGAGCACGTGCTTGCCCGCATCGGCCGCCGCGATCGTCATCTCAGCGTGCAGGTAGTGCGGCGTCAGGATATGGACGACGTCGATGTCGTCGCGCTTGAGCAACTCGCGGTAGTCGCTGTAGCCGTCGCAATGGAAGAGCTGCTTGGCCGTCTCGAGCGCCTGCGGTTTGATATCGCAGACCGCCACGATCTCGACGTTTTCCATCCGGTGCAGCGGGAAGGCGTGCAGCATAAAAATGGCGCCGCACCCGATGATGCCGACTCGATACTTCTTCATAATGGTTTTGCCTCTTGGGGAAGAAACGCACAACGGGGGCGAGCCAGGCGTGGGCGGTGCCCGCCCCGGGCTCACCCCCGTTGTGCGTCGGTTTGTAGTTGATCAGCCCAGGCGAACGATGTCGCCCGAAGCCGCGGATCTGTAGATGGCTTCGAGGATGGCCGTGACCGTGTAAGCCTGCTCGGGCTTCACGACAAGCTCAGCCTCGCCGCGCACCGCCCTGAACCAGGCCTGCGCCTCCTTCGTGCCGCCCGCGAAACGCTCGGGCTGGCTTCCGTCGCCGATGAATGCCGCGCCCATCGCGTAGTTCTGCAGGTACAGCTTGCCGGCGTTCTCGCCGTTGACGCGCACGTGGTAGGTCGGCGCGGCCTGAGCCTCGGCCGTTCGCACGCCGGGACCCTCGGGTGGGAACATGTCTGCGCCGGCCTTCGTGCCGCACAGGAGCGTCATCGCTTCGTTCGAGATGACGGTATTCAACGCCCAGGAGGCCTCGAGGATCACGGTCGTGCCGTTCTTGAACTTGACCAGGCCGAACGCGCTGTCCTCGACCTCGTACTTCGCCGGGTCCCACGGGCCCATGCCGTTGGCCGGGCTGCCGAGCTTGCCGATCTTGTCGAAGGTCGAGCCGAGCGCGCTCACCGGCTCGTAGTTCTCCATCATCCACAGGGTCAGGTCGAGCGCATGCGTGCCGAGGTCGATCAGCGGCCCGCCGCCCTGCTTCTCCTTGTCCATGAACACGCCCCAGGTCGGGACGCCGCGGCGGCGCGTCGCGAAGGCCTTGCCCAGGTAGATGTCGCCGAGCTCGCCGGCGTCGCACAACGACTTCATGAAGAGCGAGTCTTCGCGGAAGCGGTTCTGATACCCGATTGTCAATAGCTTGCCCGTCTCGCGCGACGTCTCGAGCATGGCCTTGGCCTCGGCCTCGGTCTTGGCCATCGGCTTCTCGCACATCACGTGCTTGCCGGCCTTCATCGCCGCGATCGCGATTTCGGCGTGTGTGCTGTTGGGCGTGCAGACATGCACCGCGTCGATATCGGTGCGGTTGAGAAGGTCGCGGTAGTCGGTGCACACCAGCGCATCCGGACCGCCGAATTGCTTGGCCGCGGCCTGGGCGCGCTCGGGCACGATGTCGCAAAAGGCCACAGGTTCGACGCCTTCGACATTCATCATGCTGGGCAGATGCTTGCCCATTCCGATGAAACCGCACCCGACAATGCCGACTTTGATCTTCTTCATGGCCGTATCCTCTTGGATTTATGTGGTGTGATGGTCGATGGCGACCAGGATTACACGTGTCACTCTTTCGGAATTCGTGGTTCGGCAGAGCCGAAAGAGGCGTACAATCATGATTACACGTGTAATCTGACTTTAGCACGTTCAGATTTGATTGTCAATCAACAACCTTGAGGCGCCGACATGGAAAGTGGAGATCCCCGCCCTCACGAACCCGCTGCGGCTCAATCCGCCGCACCGGCCGCCCCGACCAGCCTGGATGTGGCCCGGCTGGCAGGCGTTTCGCGCGCCACGGTCTCCTATGTGCTCAACGACACACCCAAGGCGCGGATCAGCGAGGCGACCCGGGCCCGCGTACGCGCGGCCGCGGCCCAGCTCGGTTATGTGCCCCATGAGATGGCCAGCGCCTTGCGCGCCGGCCGCAATGATCTCGTCGTCCTGCCGTTCTTCGACTGGCCCTACAACCAGAGCTCGATCTCGTTTCTGCAGGCGCTCACCGCGCAGGTGGATTCGCTCGGTTACGCCGTGATGCTCCGGCTGTTCCGCCAGAGCGATCGGGCCGCCACGATCCGCAAGATCGCATCGTTTCACCCGGTCGGCATGATCGTGCCGGCCGACGCGCTTGGCCCGGAGGATGTCGGGGTCCTGACGCGCAACGGCGTACGCACGATCCTGGTCTACACCTACGGAGACACATCGCGCACGACGACGCCGGCCGTCAGTATCGACTTCACACCCATTGGCGTGCTCGCGGCCGAGCACCTGGTTGCGCAGGGGCACCGACGTCTGGCCGCGATCGTCCCCCGTGACCCACGCATCGCCGCCATCGGCCGGCAGCGCCTGGAGGGCGTCGCCCGCGTCGCTCGCGCTCGCGCGCTCGAGCTGGAACGGGTCGACCTGGACTTCGATCTTCACCAGGCTGCCGCGCTTGCCGAACGTTGGCGCCGGGGCCAGCGCCCGACCGCCGTATTCACTTACAACGATGAGTATGGTCTGTTGCTGCTGCGCGCGCTGCAGGACGCCGGGCTGAACGTCCCGGGCGACGTGGCGCTGATCGGATGCGACAACCTCAGTCTCGGCGAATGGGTGCAGCCGCGACTGACCTCGATCGCGCTCGATTCGAGCGGGCACGTGGCGCTGATCGCCGCGCACTTCGATGCCCTGCTCCAGGGTCGGGCCAGCAAGGCGCCGCTCGTCGTCACGACGCGCTGCAGCCTTGTGGCGCGCGAAACCGCGTGAGGGTCCGGGCGAACTAGGCCGGCTCCTCGAGCGCCGGCGCCGGCGCGATGGACGAGCGGCTGAGCATCCAAGCCGCCAGCGCCAGCACAAGGGCGCCCATCCAGAACGGCGCGCCCGGCATCACATGATCGTAGACCACGCCGGCGTACAACGGGCCGGCGACGTTCATCAGGCTGCCCACGGCCGAGGTCACGCCCATCAACGTCCCCATCTCCCGCAGACCCACGCGCTTGGCGCTCAGCGTGGTCAGCACAGGAAATACGAAGGAGTTCATGCTGCTGGCGAGCATGTACATGAGGTCGACCAGCACCAGGAACGGCGCAAAGAACAGCCCGACATAGACGAGCCCCAGACCGACCAGGCTTAAGACGCCGGCCAATCGTTCACCCAGCCGCGGCACGAGGCGCGGCACCGCAAAGGTGTTGGTCAACGCCACCGAGATCCCGCCCAGCATCAACATCAGACTGACCTGCCAGGTGACGGCCGAGAATTTTTCGATGATGAAGAGCGCGGCCGTGCTTGTCGCGCCGTTGAACGCCAGGCTGAACAGGGCGTACACCAGCAGCAGCAGAGCCAGACCGGGCTTCTTGGCCATCTCCACGATCGTCAGGATCGGGTTGTAATCCCGTGGGCGCCAGGGCGCACGATCGCGTCGCTCGGGCGGGAGCGACTCGCCCAGCATGAAGTAGCCCAACACGGCGTTGAGCAGCGCCAACCCCGCCGCGACAAGCGCCGGGGTCTGCAGACTGATCTGGCCAAACAAGCCGCCCAGCGCCGGCCCGATGATCAGGCCAAGGCTCCAGGCGGTGCCGACCAGCGCGAAATTCTTCGATTGCTCATCCCGGCGCGAGACGTCGGCGATGTAGGCCGTGGCCGTCGCCAGGTTGCCGGCGGTGATCCCGCCGATCAAACGACCCAGCAGAATCACGCCCAGCGAGCCGCCGAGGCCGAAGATCAGGAAGCCGACCGCCTGGCCCAGGATGCTGAACAGCAGCACGGGCCGCCGCCCATATCGGTCGCCGAGTTTGCCAAGGATCGGCGAGGCCAGGAACTGGCCCCCGGCGTAGACCATGGTCACCATGGTCACCATGAAAGCGTCCGGGCTATACAGGAGCACGATCTGCGGCGCCACAGGGGCCAGCAGCGCGATGCCCATGATGTCCATCAGCATGGTGAAAAAGATCAGGCCCAGCGCGCGCTGCTTCGCCGGATCCGGGCTCCTGCCCGGCTCGGCCATGTTGGGGGTCACGATAGCTCACCTTGCGCCTTTCGGCGATTTGTATACCAACCCGAGAACTCACGACAAAGGTCGGATCCAGGTTCGAGACACGGCCTCGAATATGGATCCGACCCTTGGCGCGCCGTACGGACTTGCCACGGCCGAGCCGCCGCCTTACAGGCTCAGGCCATGTGCTGCGGCGCCGAGCAGACCCGCCTTCGCGTTAAGGATGACGTGGACGGGTACCTTGGTCAGCAGTTCTCGGAAGCGCCCCTTGGCGCGCAACGCCTCGAGAAACGCGGGTTTCTCGAGATGCGCCAGGATGCGCGGCGGGATGCCGCCGCCCAGATAGATGCCGCCGGTGGCCAGCACCTTGAGGGCCAGGTTGCCCGCTTCGGCGCCCAGGATCTCGACGAACAGGTCGAGCACAGCGTTGGCCAACGCGCACGGCCGAGCCGGATCTTGCGCGGCGCTGAAAATCACGGGTGTCGGGTCGTCGCAGCCCGCCAGTTGCTCGGCCAGCCAGGCCGGCTCTTCGGCGAAGTTGATCGCCTTGAGATACGCATACAACAGCGGGATGCCCAACGCGCCTGAGCACACGCGCTCATAACTGACGTGCGGGAAGCCCTGTTCGTTCAGATAACGCAGCAGCCCGATCTGCAACTCCCCGACCGGGCCGAACGAGACGTGGCTGCCCTCTGACGCGTGCGCGCTGTACTTGCCGTCGACGCTTGTCAGGAAACCCTCGCCCAGGCCTGTTCCGGGCGCGATCACGGCCCGGCTGCCGCCCGGCACCGAGACGCCGGCGCTCAGGGTATGGATGTCTTCAGGGCGCAAGATCGAGACGGCGTGCGCCACGGCCTCCAGATCGTTGAGGAGCGCGACCTGGCTCAGGCCGAACTCCGTCGACAGCCGCGCCGCGTCCACGACCCAGGTCAGGTTCGTGATCTGCGCCCGCCCGTTGACGATCGGGCCAGCCACGCCAAAGCACCCGCGCTCGACAGGCAGCTTCACATCGGCCAGGAACTCGGCGATGATCGCCTCGAGAGTCGGATACTGGCCGCTTTGATAAGTCTTCTCGACCAACGGTTCATGGGGCCCCTTCTCCGCGGAGAAGACGGCCAGGATGGTTTTCGTGCCGCCGATGTCGCCGATCAACGCGTTCATGATGGTGTCCGTAATCGCTCAGGCGACTGTGACGGCCTGGCCGCTGTTCGCGGATTGATAGATCGCGTCCAGGATCCGCGTGACTGTGTAGGCCTGCTCTGGCTTGACCACGAGCTCGGCCTCTCCGCGCAGGGCCTTGATCCACGCCACGGACTCCCGGAAGCCGCCGTCGAAATCCTCGGGCCGGCTGCCGTCGCCGATAAATGCGGCGCCCATCGCGTAGTTCTGGATGTAGAGCTTGCCGGCGCTCTCGCCGTTGACGCGCACATGCAGGCTCGACGCCGACTGGAAGTCGGCGGTCCGCACGATCGGGCCGGTCGGCGGGAACATATCGGCGCCGGCCTTTGTGCCGCACAGCATGGTCATCGCCTCGTTCGACACGATCATGTTCAGCGCCCAGGACGACTCGATCATCACGGTCGCACCGTTCTTGAACTTGACAAGGCCGAACGCGCTGTCCTCGACCTCGTAGGCCGCCGGATCCCACGGCCCCATGATGTTGGCCGGGCTGCCGATCTTGGCGATCTTGTCGAATGTCGCGCCCAGGACCACATCCGGCTCGTAGTTGTCCATCATCCACAGGGTCAGGTCGAGCGCGTGCGTGGCCAGGTCGATCAGCGGCCCGCCGCCCTGCTTCTCTTTATCCATAAACACGCCCCAGGTGGGCACGCCGCGACGACGGGTGGCGAACGCCTTACCGAAGTAGATGTCGCCCAGTTCGCCGCGATCGCACAGATCCTTCATGAAGAGCGAGTCTTCGCGGAAGCGGTTCTGATAGCCGATCGTCAGCAGTTTGCCGGCTTCACGCGCCGCGTCGAGCATGGCTTTGGCCTCGGCCGCCGTCTTCGCCATCGGCTTCTCGCACATCACGTGCTTGCCCGACTTGAGCGCCGCGATCGAGATCTCGGCATGGGTGCTGTTGGGCGTGCACACATGCACGGCGTCGATATCCGTGCGCTTGAGCACGTCGCGATAGTCGGTGCACACGAGCGCGTCTGCCGTCCCGAATTGCTTGGCCGACGTCTGCGCTTTCTCGAGCACCAGGTCGCAAAAAGCGACCACCTGCACCCCTTCCTGGCGCACGAGGCTCGGCAGGTGCTTGCCGTTTCCGATGAAACCGCACCCGATTATGGCAACTTTGATCTGCTTCATAGCCGTGTTTTTCCTGTCCTGTGGTGTCTATTTGGGGGACTGTGTACCCGAACTGGCGCGCGTGAACCCGGGGTCTCGCGCGGGGTCTCGCGTGCGAATCCTTTGGCATTATAGCGGTCGGCCTGGCATTGTCAACGCTGTCAGGCTCCGCCTGGGATGACATTTTTCCAGAACAGGTGTGAATGTACTGGAACTATTCTGGAACTGGCCATTGACATCGCTGTCAATCGTGTTACATTGACACCGCTGTCATCGCTATCACCCAATTGAGGTCACTCGGAAGCGCCATGACCCGTGTCACGCTCGAGGATGTTGCTAAGAAGACGGGCGTCTCGTCCAAGACCGTTTCGCGCGTCTTGAACGGCGAGCCCAACGTCTCAAAGCGGACGGCCGAGCTCGTCCAGGCGGCCATCGCCGAGCTCAATTACGTGCCCAATTCGGCAGCCCGCAGCCTGTCCAGCGGGAGATCCCTGGCCCTGGGTCTGGTCATCGGCTGGCCCGTCAACTCCCCCTACTCCAGCACCCTCATCGAAGGGACCCTCGAGGCCTGTAACCGTCAGGGCTACAACCTGTCGCTGTACGCCCTCGAGGAAAACCTCGCCAAGCGCATCACCGATGCGTACCGCGGCCGACAGGTGGACGGAATCATCCTAGACACGAACGCTGCGGCTGACGATGCGCTGATGAGCCTGATCGACACGCTCAAGGTGCCGACCGTCGTCCTGCACCCGTACCGCAGGCATCCGCATGTGCGCACGTCTTACATCCAGATCGACAACGCCAGCGCCGCCCGTGAGGCTGTCGAGTATCTGATCGGCCTCGGCCACAGCTGCATCGGCTTCGTCGGTCATCATTTGGGCCACATCCTCGATCGCTACGCTGGATACATCCAGGCCCTGGAGGCTGCCGGTCTGTCCGCCGATCCTGCCTGGATCGCCAGCCCGGATTGGCCGACGCTCGACAAAGCCGGGGTTGCGGCATTCTCAGGGATGCCGTTCCACGTCGGCTTCCAGAACGCGACGGCGCTACTGACCACGAACAAGGATATGACCGCCCTGTTCGCCGCTACCGACGAAATCGCGATGGGGGCGCTCTCCGCGGTTTGGGCGCTGGGCCTCAAGGTGCCGGACGACGTGTCGGTCGTCGGTTTCGACGACATCGTCTATGCGTCCATGGTCGCGCCGGCGTTGACAACCGTCCATCAGCCCATCAATGAGATCGTGTCGCTCGCGGTCAAGCACCTGATCGACATCATCAAAAGGCCCGAAACGCCGCCGATCGATGTCGTGATGCCGACCAATCTTGTGGTGCGCAAGTCGTGTAAGGCGCTTGCGCACGCCCAACCCGCGGTCAATGGGGCGCTGAGCCAGACCACCGGCAGCGCCGAAGCCTCGCACACGCCTTGAAACTGGCTCGCACACCCGAAGAAAGGCACGTCGTATGAATTCTCTCATCCAACCCGACCTCGTCGAGCAATGGAAGCTGGGCGGGCACGCCGGCGTGACCTCCAAGTTGCTCGTCGACGGGAAGAACATGACAGTGATGTGGACGCGCTGGGAGCCCGGCGCGCTGGCCCCCGAGCACACCCACCCACACGAGCAGGTCGGCGTTGTCCTCGAGGGCGAGATCGTCGTGGTCGTCGCCGGCGAAGCGGTGACCGTGAAAGCCGGCGAGTTCTATTACATCCCGGGCAATGCGCCGCATCTCGAACGCAACGATGGGGCTGTGCCGGCCATCCTGACCGACTTCTTCTCGCCGGTACGCGCCGACTTACTGCAACGTCGATTCACACCAGGGGACGCTCAGGCGCAGGGCGGCGGGTAACACCGGGCGCAACGCTCCTGCCGCTCCGCTGACCGTTTCCGGAACGACGCCCTATCCCAAACCGCAGCTCATTCGCGAGCACGAGAGGAGGCCAAGGCTCAGCGCCCAGTACGCCATAAGAGATCGACGACCGCTCCAAACCAGGCCGACCATCCGTTTCAAGGAGGACACGATGCGAAAGAGTTTGCAGACCGCCAGCAGCCTGCTGCTGATCGCGGCAACCGTCTTGTCGGCGTGCGCCACCCCCGCCGCGACGACAGCGCCGGAAGCCACAATGGCCCCCGAGGCCACGCAGGCCCCCGAGGCCACGACCGCCCCCGAGGCGCCGGCCGTCAGCGATGTGGTCCTGAAGGTCACGGCCGCCGGCGCCGGCCAGGCCACCTGGATCCGCAACTTCAACCCGTTCTCGAACAACCTGCTCTTCCCGACGCAGAACGGCATGTACGAACCCCTGATGATCAACAACCGCATCAAGGGCGAGCTCGTGCCGTGGCTGGCGACTGAGTATGCATGGAGCGAGGATCTCCTGACCCTGACCTTCACGATCCGCGAAGGCGTGCAGTGGAGTGATGGCGAACCCCTTACCGCCGGCGACGTGGCCTTCACCTTCAATTACCTGAAGGAGAAGCCGGGTCTGGCCGGCGCCGGCCTGGTGGCCGTGGCCGAGGGCGGGTACGTCGACGCGATCACGGCGACCGATGACACTCATGTCGACTTCACGTTCAACCGCGTGTACACGCCCGGGTTCTACGATCTGATCGCGCAGAACATCGTGCCCGAGCACGTCTGGGCGGAGGTCGCCGACCCTGTCACGTTCACGAACGACAACCCCGTGGCCAGCGGCCCCTTCACCGAAGTCGTGAACTTCCAAGACCAGGTCTACCAGGTCGATCGCAACCCGAACTACTGGCAGCCCGGCAAGCCCGAGGTCCAGGGCCTGAGCATGCCGATCTTCGCCACGAACGACGTGGCCGCCACGATGTTCGTC
>Ga0209573_1002033_pt1 | contig 27570 bp, 21 predicted proteins | sample TNRBio252014_DNA_FD_185870 | JGI IMG/M metagenome (GOLD analysis project Ga0209573, IMG submission 185870) | Wastewater treatment Type I Accumulibacter community from EBPR Bioreactor in Madison, WI, USA - TNR Reactor_6/25/2014_ DNA (SPAdes)... | ecosystem: Engineered > Bioreactor > EBPR >... | reverse complement strand
ACGGAGTCAGTCCCGTAGCCCGTCGAAAATGCTTTTCCGGTAATCGTTTTGCCTTGTTCCAGTCCATAACCCTTAAAATAATTCCACAAAAATACAAATTTTCCCACAGACTTAATAAAGAGGTCTACTATAATATGATTTAATTTTGTTATTTTTTGGATTGAATTTTTGTCAAAATTCAAATATTAATTCGCCTGTTTCAGTGATTTTCAGCGAGGCTTTGGGTCAGCTCATCCACCGAAATATAGCGCGTTTCGCCCCGCTGATGTGGCACGTAGAGAAAAACGCCCTCCATTTGGGTGGGCAATCAAGCCGTTATAGGCTTCCAAAATGGGGGCTTGGTGGCGGTGGGCGTGCTTGCGAAAGGTCTGATTATCACGCTCCCGCACCGATCTTTGAGGACGATGGTCAGAGTTTTGGGAGGCGGGAGCAAGAGGAGGAGCAAGACGAGCAAACGCTAGACGACACAAAGATACCGGAAATGTTGACACACCCCTACCGCTGATTTATGATTTTATAGGTGTTTTGGGATCAAAATTCAGATTTTTTACCAACCGGTTCAACCCTATTTTGAGGTTGAACGCTTGTTAAGATTGGGTTAGGGTTGCTTAAAAGTTGTTGGGAATTTAAGAAAAAATAGACAAAATCAATGACCTACTATTTTGTATGATAAGTGGATATTTATTCAAATGAAATATCCCCGCATCCGGTCTTTGGGGACGGAATAAAAATGAATGCACGCGCATATTTAATCATTTATTAAAAAAATATTCATATTTTATTCCTGTATTTGAACATGTTATCCATACATGTTCAAATATTATTTCTCCATACTTAGCCAACAAATGTTTTTCGTAAGAAAGATAGTTTTCCTTCTGCCCAATTCCTTTCAAAGCTATTAATTTTAATAGCTCTAAATCATAAGTTGATCCGAATTTATTAAAGGCTTCATCAATAAATAGATTCGCTTTTTTGAAATCTCCAATTTTGATATAATTTATCGATAAGTCTCCATAGTAAGTAATTACAGGATTTGATTTTATTAGTTTTAGGTAAATAGAGTTAGATTCGTGAAATAATTTTTCATTTGAAAAAATGATGGCTTTGCTGTGCAAAACTTGTAAAGAGTCCGCACACTTTTTTTCCATGATCCGAAAAACTTCTTTTGCTTTTGGTATGTCAAACAATTTTAAGATGTATAAGTCAAATAATTTTTTTTGATATAGACAACTATTAGAGTCAGTTAAAATTAACTCTCTGTATAATGATTCGGCTTGAGTATAATTTTTTATTCCTTCGAGAGCTTGAGCTTTATGTAAGGCCTTAAATTTGTATAATGGAAAAGAATCTAAGACACTTAGTGCTTCATGATACATTTGTCGATTCATGTAATTTTCTACTAAAGAAATATTTACAGTGGAAACCTTAGGTGCAAGATGATGCGCCATTTGAAGCAGTTTAGCTGCTTTTTCCATATTTCCTCCATCTTCTTCTAAGAATGCGAGGTCTAGTAAAACCATAAAATTTACTTTTAATGAATCTCTTAAGAAAGATTCATTATAATAATGCCTTGCTTGAATGGTATCACCTAATGAATGATAATAAAATCCTAACGCATCTAAACAGAAAGTTCCACCAATAGAGTCAGCTAATGATTTATTTTTAAAAAGCGAAATGGAATCCTTATCTGATAGAGAGGCGTTTTTTAACTGCAAAGCGACTAACAAATCATCTTTGGGATATTGATCAATCAATTCTGATACAATAATCCCTAAGCTATCAGATGATTCTGATTCTAAAGCCTGCTGTAAAGTCATAACATAAGGCTTCTTTATTTTGTCCCAAGGCGGGGATTGACCCCAAACCCAATTAACGAGACTTAATAGTAGGAGTATGAATATACTCTGTCTTTTTTTCAACATTGGGGCTATTTTTTTTTTACCTGGTTTGCAATTTGATTTAGGGGGGAAGTACCTAATTCACTTTGAGCCTTAATCCCATATCCCAAATCTTTTAGCTGCTTTTCATTAGCAGTGGCTTTTTCGTAGGACGGGTCTTCTTTACGAAGATACCGCTTATATTTCCCGCCACAAAGGGATTTTCGATTTCCCGCACCCGAATCTGCAACAGCACCAGATATGTGTTCTCATTTTATTTATCGGTACAACGAAACAATCCCTTACCAACATATTTAGTAAGGGATTGTTTCGTTATCAACGGTTAATTATTTTTTCTTGACCGGATTTTTGGACGAAGCCTTTTTCAAGTTATAGTTAAACTTGCGTTGGGTTAGGGCGGTAAGTTGCTCTGCCATTTCCGCTCGTTGGGCGGGTGTTAGGACTTCATTGCCGCCGGAGCTAACGGGTTCGCGGGACATGCCTAATTCCTCAAACTCCACATCGTCGCTGTTTCCACCCGAAAGTGTCATCACAAAATCAGGATGCGAAGCCGTCAAGCGGGGATTCGGGGCGGTACGCTGGCGCGGTTGGGGTTGCGAATAGAGCATGGGGCCCTCTTCCGATTCGGCTAAATCCGCTTTCCAAAGAAAGTAAATCACCGATTGGTTGATGTCATCCAAGAAGCGTTGGAACATATTAAACGCCTCAAATTTATAGATCAAAAGCGGGTCTTTCTGTTCAATGGTAGCCATGTTCACCTCTTGTTTGAGGTCATCCATCGCTTGGAGGTGGTTTTTCCACTTATCATCAATCGTTTGGAGGATCATGGAGCGTTCCAGCTGGGTCATCACCTCCTTGCCTTCCGTTTCAAGCAGTTTTTTCACGTCCACCATCACGGGAATGGTACGATGACCATCCGTTAAATTCACGCCGACCAATGAGATGTCGGGATTTTCTTCGTAGGCTTTGCTGATATTTTCAAATAAGGTACGCGAGATGAACAGTACCTTTTCGTAATAATAGTCGCGCGCTTTTTGGTAGATCAATTCCGTCATTTCAGGCACTTTGATGCGGTCAAAGTCGTGATGCGAAAACTCGGGGTCAATGGACAGATACCGCAAACAATCAAACTGCAAACCTTCCGCATCCGAATGGGGCGCGTACTTTTCGACAATCGAAGCGCACATATCACGGAGCATATGATCCAAATCCAACGCCATCCGATCTCCGAAGAGGGCATTGCGCCGTCTGCCGTAGATCACTTCGCGCTGTTTGTTCATCACATCATCGTATTCCAAGAGGCGTTTACGGATGGCGAAGTTGTTTTCTTCGACTTTTTTCTGCGCATTCTCAATGGATTTGGTAATCATACTGTGCTGGATCACCTCACCCTCTTGGATTTTCATCATATCCATCACTTTCGCAATGCGTTCTACGGCGAACATCCGCATCAATTCATCCTCCAAACTGACGAAGAATTGGGAAGAACCCGGATCGCCTTGCCGTCCGGCACGACCGCGTAACTGTCGGTCAATCCGTCGGGAATCGTGTCGTTCAGAACCGATGATCGCCAAACCGCCGTTTTCTTTCACACCCGGTCCGAGTTTTATGTCCGTACCGCGTCCTGCCATGTTGGTAGCGATGGTGATATTACCTTTACCTTCGGCATCCACTTTACCGGCTTGGGCTACAATTTCAGCTTCTTTCTCGTGGTATTTGGCGTTGAGGACACTATGCGGAATGCCCGCTAATTTCATCATGCGACTTAATACCTCCGACACTTCCACCGAAGTAGTACCTACCAAGATCGGTCGACCTTCATTACGTAAACGCTGAATTTCGTCAATCATCGCGCGGTATTTTTCCTTACGGGTGCGGTAGATGAGGTCATCCTCATCTTTACGAATACCGGGGCGGTTGGTCGGGATGACCGTTACATCTAATTTATAGATTTGGTAGAACTCGTTAGCTTCTGTTTCTGCCGTACCCGTCATCCCCGCCAGTTTGTAGTACATGCGGAAATAGTTTTGCAGGGTAACGGTAGCATACGTAACGGTGGATTCTTCAATCTTAACGTTTTCTTTGGCTTCAATGGCTTGGTGCAGACCGTCCGAATAGCGGCGACCGGGTAAGGCGCGTCCCGTATGTTCGTCCACAATCATGATCTTGCCTTCTTGGATGATGTAATCTACTTCATTCTCAAAGAGGGCATAGGCACGCAACAGCTGATTAACGGTATGGATCAGTTCCGACTTTTCTGCAAAATTTTGGACGATTTCTTCCCGTTGATGATAATATTCTTCTTTGGTTTCGGGCTTGTTGCGGTCTAATTCGACTAATTGTGAAGCCAAATCAGGGATGACAAAGAAATCATCTTTACCCATCAATTTCGACAGATAATCATGCCCTTTTTCAGTGAGTTCTATTTGGTTATGCTTCTCATCAATGACAAAAAAGAGTTCGGCATCAACGATATGCATGTGTTTATTGTGGTCTTGGATGTAATACGCCTCCGTCTGGTTCAGAATTTGGCGTATTCCCGTCTCCGAAAGGAATTTGATTAAAGGTTTATATTTCGGTAAACCTCTGTGCGCTCTGAAAAGTAACAAACCGCCTTCTTTTTTCGCCGCGCTGTCTTGGCTTTGAGATAGAATGCGTTTACCTTCGATCAGGCAGTTGTTTGCAATTTTAAGCTGGGCTTTATAAAGTTCCTCAATAATCGGGCGGAAATCAAAGAATTGTTTTTCGTCTTCGCCTTGTTTCCCGGAAGGTCCCGCGATGATGAGCGGGGTACGGGCTTCGTCAATCAGGATGGAATCAATCTCATCCACGATGGCGAAGAACTTATCCCGTTGTACCAACTGTTCGGGTTGGGGAACCATATTGTCCCGCAGGTAATCAAAACCGAACTCATTATTAGTACCATAGGTAATGTCCGCCGCGTAGGCTTGACGGCGATACTCGGTATTCGGTTCGTGATTATCAATACAATCAACGGAGATTTTATGGAATTCAAACAGTGGAGCATTCCACTCACAGTCGCGACGGGCAAGGTAATCATTTACCGTAACCACGTGAACGCCTAATCCCGTTAACGCATTGAGATAGGATGGTAACGTAGAAACAAGCGTTTTCCCTTCACCGGTAGCCATCTCCGAGATTTTACCTAAGTGAAGTACCGAACCACCCATGATCTGTACATCATAGTGTACCATGTCCCACTCGATTTCATTGCCCCGAACTTTCCATTTGTTTAACCAGATGGCTTTATCACCGTCAATGATACAGTTGGATTTCCGGCGGGCATATTCCCGATCCCAATCAGTGGCGGTAACCACGATTTGCTTATTTTCCACCCACCGGCGACAGGTTTCCCGCACGACGGCAAAGGCTTCCGGCATGATCTCCAATAAGATTTCGGAGATGGCATCGTTACGCTGTTTTTTCAGGCGGTCTATCTCTTCAAAAAGCTGTTGCAGCACGCCCACGTTTCTTTCGTTGGTTTCGTGCTGTACTTGTTGTTGGGTTTCCTGTATCGCTGTTTCAATATCGGAAACATATTGCCGGATGCGCTCCCGAAATTCATCGGATTTATTGCGGAGTTCATCATCGGTGAGGTTGCGAAAAGCGGCGTAATACTCGTTCACCGCCTCAACGATGGGCAGAAGTTCCTCTACGTCCTTGTCTTTCTTGTTTTTGAATAGACTTTTTAAGAAGCCGAACATAATAAAAGTTCTAAATAGGGAAGAGATAGATAAAAATGCCCGCAAATATACAAAGGCAATGCGATTGTTACGCAAAAAGCGTTCATTTATACTGTAAAGGATACCCCTGTCTGACAAAATGGCGGTCAAACAGGGGTAAAAGACCAAAATTTATATTAAAAAAGCTGACACTATGCCAATTCGGACGCATCCGGTGTACGGGGATACCATTTCACCCGTTCGCCTGTCGGGTTAACGGTATAGGAATAATGGAATCCCAGTTTGTGAATTAAGTCCAACGGTAGCTTCGGCAACTCCCTGCGGGGGATAAATAGCGAGGCTAAATTGGCAAAATCACTGAAAACGGTGTGTTGATACACCGTTTGGCGCAGATAATCATAGCCCGCAGAGCCTCCCGTACCAATCTTTTTACCTAACATCTTACGTGCCATTACCGAGTGGCGATGCCTCCATGTGGCAATTAATTCATCTAATTCCGTTAACTGGTTCAGGAATTGGAAGGGTAAATGTAAGATCGGCTGATCGCGGTAGAGGTTAATCATAAGTGCGGCAAGCATGGCGTTATAGGACAGCCGTACCTCGCCTTCTGCCAAGAGTTTGTTATAGGTATCTTCATGCAGAAGTGCTTGGATATAATGCTGACTTTTCTCCAAAATAGCCAAGCGGGCTTCATATTCTTTGTCGGAAAAGAGGGCTTTATCCTCCATAAAGCCTTGACGCTCCCGGTCAAACATTGCCTCGATGGACTTCATGTATTGTTCCACGAAGTTGAACGTCCGGTATTCCAAGAAGGGTAATCGCTCCAACCACTGATTTATCAAGGTGAAAAGATTGGTTTGGGATTCGGCTTCTAAGAGTTGTTTTTGCTGTTCGGGTTTGAGGGCGATATGATATTGCTGTTGGGGAACGGCGACGCGTTGTTCGCGTTTGAGACCTAATTTGACCTCCAATAAGCGGAATTGGAAGCTCTGAAAGCCGGAGGCAGGGTGTAAGGCATCGCGGAAATCCAGAAAATCTAAGGGAGTCATGGTTTCGATGATCCGAACCTGATCCACTAAGAGCTTCATAATTTCCAAAACTCGACCCATTCGGGCTACGATAGTGGAGATTTCTTCCTCATCTACCGATTCTTTGGCGAACATCTGCCAGACGGAATCCACCTCATGCAAGACTAATTTGAACCACAGTTCATAGGCTTGATGGATGACGACAAACAGCATTTCATCATGCGCTTTGGTAATTGGACGCTGACTATCAAGCAGTTGATCCAGCGTGAGGTAGTCGTGATAGTTTACTTTGGAGTTACTCATGGTGTTGTTTTTTTCAGGTGAAAATCAGTTTGAGTTGCCAAAGTTACAAGAAAATTAACGATTCAATAGCCGGAAGGGTAGTAATGCTGGTCAGGTAGGATTTTAATCCGTTAAAAAAGATAAAGATAGCGGGGTGGGAGTTGTGTCGAATTAAAATCGCCGTATCTTTGCATCACCTTTTCAAAAAGGCTTTTCAAGCGGGCGTAGCTCAGTTGGTAGAGCATAACCTTGCCAAGGTTAGGGTCGAGGGTTCGAGTCTCTTCGCCCGCTCTTGAAAAAAGCAATGACATGCTGTTAAAAATCATGGTTGAATCACCATGATTTTTTTATCGGATACCGAGGTGGCGGAATAGGTAGACGCGCAGGACTTAAAATCCTGTGGGCAGTGATGCTCGTACGGGTTCGATTCCCGTCCTCGGTACTAAAGTAATTAAGAATTACAAATGAATAATTAAGCGGGCGTAGCTCAGTTGGTAGAGCATAACCTTGCCAAGGTTAGGGTCGAGGGTTCGAGTCTCTTCGCCCGCTCCGGTTACAAGCCAAATACTACACAGTGTTTGGCTTGTTTGTATATAAACCTACGACGAATCATTTGCTTATTTTTAGGGATTGTTTGCAGAAATAATGCAATATTTTCCCATTTTTCAGCACAATTTTTGCTAAAACTAAGATTTGAAATTCCTCCGTTTCGCCCCTTTTAGGGTCGGGACGCTTTGTTAAGTCGTCCAAAATTATAAAAAATAATCGCCATTTTTTGATTAAAAATCAGCAGATTATTTAACAGATTTAATTTAATTAATAATTCGTAATTTTTAATTAAATTAAAAAGGGGGGTGTTAAATACTCCTACCCGTGTTATTTTTGTCCTATGAAAGGCAAGCGTTGTGCGACCCCAACCGGCTTTATGCACATTCGGGGGCATTGTCCATAGGTTTCCGCTTGATACCAATTTAGAATCTTGTAATTTTGTAGTTACAGTTGTTTTCAGATGAAAAAGTTTGGTGAAATCGAGCAAGAAATCAAGGCACGTCAATATACGCCGGTGTACTTTTTCTACGGGGAAGAGTCTTTTTTCATAGAAAAGCTCGCTGATGCCATCGAAGCCCATGCCCTGACGGATGTTGAAAAAAGTTTTAACTTCGATACCTTTTACGGTCCCGAAATTAAGGCGACTTCCCTCATTGCCACGGCAAGGGCGTACCCCGTCATGGCACAAAAACGCCTCATTTTCATTAAAGAAGCCCACCGATTGCCCAAAGACCAAACCGATGTTCTCGTATCTTATTTAGAAAAACCCGTGCCGACAACCATTATGGTTTTTTTGCATTTGTCGGGAACTAAACCGGATGCCCGCACTAAATTTGGTAAATTAGTTACGCAGGGAACGCAGTACATCACTGCCTTTGAATCCAAAAAGTTGTATGAAAATCAGGTGGGTTCGTGGGTGGAGGACATCATCAAACGCAAAGGCTTTGCTATCCAAGCCGATGCCTTGCACCTGATAATCGCTTCGTTGGGGACAAATCTTTCCCTAATTGAAAAGGAACTTCAGAAGATATTTACCCACCTGACGGCGGAGCAAAAAAATACCATAGATAAGAATATGGTCTATGATTTTATAAACATTGATCGAGACTACAACGTCTTTGAACTCATCAATTCATTGGGACAGAAGAACAGCTATCACAGCCACCTCATCATCCACCAACTGTTATCCAACAGCAAAGCCAACCCGACAGTATTGATTATCTCACAACTGTACAATTATTATTCCAAGTTGGCACTCATTAAACAGCAACGCATCGAGTCCGACACCGCCGCGGCGCAAACGCTGGGCTTATCACCCTTCATCGCCAAGCAGTACGTCAGTGCTACCCGTAATTATACCTATGAACGATTATGCCAAAACATGCACTTCATCGTGGAAGCCGACCTCTCCATTAAGGGCATCCGCACCACCCAAATGGGAGATGAACATATCTTGAAAATGCTGGTTTATCGGTTGGTGCAATAGTTGAAGCTATTTTTCGACTTCGGTACGTAAAACTTCCAACGGCGGACGGTTGAATAAATCACGATTGAGTAATATGCCAATGATAACGGACGTAAATACAATGCTAACAAAAATCACCAAAGCCGGTATAGGTTGGGGAACAAAGGCAGACTTGAACGCATAACGGGCTATTAAATTGCCGCCGATAAATGCCAGCACCAAACCCGTCCCTGCCGAAATCGCCCCAATCATGCCATATTCTACGGCGGTGATGCGGATAATCATCTTGCGGGGTGCGCCAATGGTTCGGAGCAATACGTATTCTTTTAACCGTTGATATTTACTCAAGAAAATAGAACTCAACAGCACCAAGAAACCCGTCGCAATACTGAAAAAAGCCATGAATTGGATGGCAAATGATACCTGATCCAATACTTCTTGCGCCGTTTTTAAGATCAGCTGTAAATCCACGATGGAGAGGTTGGGAAATTGTTGGATCAACCCGTGTTGGAATTTAGCAGAACTTTCCTGACCACTCGTATGGGTAACCAAAACGTAGAATTGGGGGGCTTGTTCCAGAACCTTTTTGGGGAAAAGATAAGTAAAAGTAGGCTGAATACGCCGAAAATCCACCTTACGAATACTGCCGATTTTGACCGGCATCATCGTTCCCTGCACGTTGAAGGTTACCACATCGCCGATTTTGGCGTTCATTTGTCGGGCAACGGTACTTTCCAAAGATACAACGGGTATTCCTTTACCATCCCAATTACTGACCCATGAACCCTCGATAATTTCTTCCGAATCGGTTAACTGTTCCCGATAGGACACGCGATATTCACGGTCGAAAATATGGTTAGGAATTTTATTCTTGGGGTCTTTTTTGATGAGGTCAACTCGCTTGCCGTTAAGTTCCGCCATCCGCATGGTAACAATCGGCACATTATCAATGATTTCCACGCCTTGGGATTGGGTGTAGGCTTGGACGGCTTCCCGTTGCGGACGCTGAATATCAAAGATGACTAAGTTGGGTTGGTTTCCTTCGGCAGAGATGTTGATCTGATTGAGTAATAAATTTTGAATAAAGTACAGCGTAGCAATGAGTGTCGTCCCTAATCCCAAGGCAATCGTAAGGAGTAAGGTCTGATTATTGGGACGAAAGAGGTTGGCGAGTCCCTGCCTCCATGCGAATGACCACGATACGGGAAAGAATCTTCTGACCATCTTAGATAAAACCCAGCCTGTAACGCCTAACGTCAAAAACGCTCCGCCTAATCCCAACGTAAAATAGAGCGACGACTGCCAGCCTTCTAACTGCATCCATGCAAAGAGATAGATAAAGATACCGATACAGGCGATCACCAACCACCGCAAGGGGTCTTTCGCCGAACTATTACCTTCTTCATCCGACGGGCGTAAAATGCGTAAAGGGGTCGTTTTTCGGATGCTTAATAAAGGTAGTAAACCGAATAAAACCGAGATGACCAAGCCCAAAGCCAAACCTTGCACAATCGTTATCCAAGAAATATCCGTACCGATGCTGATGGGTAGAAAGCGCGACATGATCGTCGGTAAGGCTATTTGCAATACACTCCCCAATAATGCCCCGAAAAAAGCCCCGACGAATCCCATACCCGCCACTTGGATCAGGTATATTTTGAAGGCATCAGCACCGCTTGCACCCAGACAGCGCAAAAGGGCTACCGTCTGCAATTTATCTTTGATATGAATATGAACCGATCCCGCCAAGCCGATGCAACCCAACAGCAACGCTACGAACCCCACCAGATTCAAAAATTGGGTCAGGTATTCAAAGGCGTTGCCGACGCGGTCTTTGCGGGAAGCCACCGTTTCGTAATTCAAACCGGCTTTCTCCCAACGGGATTGCTGTGCTACGGCGATTTGATCTACGTTTTTGCCGGTTTTGTATTGATAGTAATATTTATAAACGATCCTGCTCCCGAACTGCACCAAGCCCGTCTCCTCCAAATATTCCAAGGGAATGTAAACGGGAGGCGCAACGGTAGCCACAATGCCTGCCTGCCCGGGAACTTTATTGACCGCCGCGATGATCTGAAAAAGTTTATTACCCACCCGAACGGAATCCCCGACCTTAATCCCGAATTGAAGCATCAGCGTTTGGTCGGCAAGGGCGTATGCACCCGTATTGAGTTTATTTCTGGCATTTTCGGGTTCAGTGCCGATTGCTCCGTAATAGGGAAAGCCTTTCCCCAATGCCCGCACTTGAACGAGTCGCGTACCGTTTTGCGCTTTGGGAAAGCTGACCATCGAGGCGAAGTTGGCTTCTCGGCTGTGTTGATCTCCGAGTGAATCCAGCATGGCTTGGATGGGAGGCGTGGGCGGTTGGTTGGTGGTGATGACCAAATCCGCGCCGAGGAGTTCTTTGGCTTCGGATTCGATGTCGGCGTAGAGGTTGGCGCGGAAGGTATTGATAGCCACCAAAGCCATGATGCCCATCACGATAGCGAGCGTAAATAAGAATAACTTTCCCCGACTGCGCCGAGTATCCCGTAAAGCTGACTTAAAAAGCCAAGCGGTATGATTCATGGAGTATTGCCTGTAAACTTCACAAACGTTTTTGCGTCGGAAAGGGATTCTTTCGGGCGGACGAATAGTATTAAGGTTTGGTAAATTATTTGACAATCCACCCAAAGGGAGCGGTTTTCCACATACCACACGTCGGCTTCGAGTCGTTCTTGCCAGCTTGCAGTCCTGCCACTCTTCACCTGCGACCACCCCGTGATGCCCGGACGAACCAGATGCCTTTTTCGCTGGCGGTCATTGTAAAGCGGGAGGTATTCCATCAGCAGGGGGCGGGGACCAATAAAGTTCATCTCCCCTTTGAGAATGTTAATCAGTTGGGGGAGTTCGTCAAGGTGGTATTTTCTCAAAAATTTTCCCAAAGGGGTGATGCGTTCGCTTTCGGGCAGGTGGGTTTCCTCCGTCATCGTTCGGAATTTGATGAGGGTGAAGGGTTTTTCATCTTTGCCCGGGCGGGTTTGGAGGAAGAAGATGCCTTTACCGTTAAGGATGTATATTAAGATGATACCCAACCACAAGGGGGCGAGTAGGGTAATCAAACATAAGGCGGTTAGGAAAGCAATCATGCAGATTTTTGCCTGATAATCAATCAGGAATCAATTTGGAGGCGCGCTCCGAATACATGGTTTTAAGTCTACTAAAGTAATTTTCGGGTAAACCTAAAGCCGTTTCGATTTGAAGATATTGAAGAGGGGTAAGATCGCGTAGATCATGTGAAAGAAAAGCACGGATATCCGCTAAACTCACCCCCGAAGACAAAGCTAAGTCCTCGGGGGTTAAATCTCGATCTTCTAGCTTTCCCAATAACATATCAGCAAGAGATGTAATCCACCAAGGTTCAAATGTAACTACTGGTATGTTATTGTTTATTGTATTCATAACTATTTTCGTTTATTAATTCTTTAATGATAATCTATGCGTGCATCAAAATCCATGCCGTATTCTGAAAATATGACAAAATAGACCAAACCGCCGGCATGATTAATCGGAGCTAATCTCATCCACAATCCCACGTATAAAATACCCGATCAAAGTTACCGTTTTTGAGGTCATCAGGATGGATGAAGAACATACCTACTCCCCAATCTCCCCATTGTATCTCGTAAGTAGTTTGTTCTTTCTCAATACATTGACTACCTAATTGAAATAGTAATATAAAATCCTTAATTTGTTTAATATACATTCGCAGGTCATCTTGAGTAAATACTGGATAACCACCAATACGATGAATAGATGAATAAACATCTTCGCAGAAATAATCAAAATAATTAGGTATCAAAGTTTCGAGATTAGGAGGAAACTGTTTTTCAATTTCCTTAAAAAGCATATCATTAAAATTAACATGAGAACTTTTCATTATTCCATCTAACTTAAAGCACGTTCCAAGTGGTTGAACGGGTGAATAAGGAAAGTCCAGTCCGGTAATTGGATCAATTTTTTGAGGTTTAAAGTTTGTTTCATCAATGAATGAGAAATTTTCTATTCGCATTGAATCCAATTCTTCTTTTTCCCAATACCTGACGCGAAAATCTTTCTGCACCAAAACATTAGGCACTTGACCGTTAACTTCCCTATAATCATTTAGACCTGAATCACCGTCCATAACGGTAATATAAAACTGCAAGATACCCTCCGTTGGGAAATCCTCCAAAGGGGGCATCTCTTCAAAGTTGATTTGTGCCAAAAGGGGCATCGGATAACCCATGGAATCGGTGAGGTAGGGTTCATCCGCCACCCAGAAGGGATCACCTCCCACTTTTGAGGTGAAGACGGAAAGCGGTTCGGTAGCCGGCAATAGGCTCAGATGAATATAGGGCTTGATGGTGGAACGGATGAGGGTTTCCAGTTCCTTCAGTTCTTCCGGGAAGATGGGTAGGGGATTCATGTTGATTAAACTATATAATTACTACTTTACGTAAATAAACCTGTCCCTCAGCCTTCAAGCGCAACACATACACCCCCGCACTCCAAGCGGAAACGGCTATGGTCTCCGTCGGGTGGGTGAGGGTATAGCTTCCCATCGCTTGCCCCAAAGCATTGTGAATGGTCAGCTGACCGGCTCCGGGCAGTTCAAGGATAATCCGATCCGTTGCAGGATTGGGATAACAAGCAAAATTAGTAAAAAAATCGTTGCTATCCGGCGGAATAGTCATTTTACATAAAGTAGTATCTATTGTCCAATTTCTTTGCGGAAGGCTTGCCCACAATAAGCCCCCGCGCTCCGTACCGAAGATCATTTGCAGGCGATTCGATAAATCTTTGCCGAAAAAGCTAGCCTTGAGGTTGATGCCTAACGGTTGTTCCGTAAAAAAGCTGTCCAACGGCTGAAAGGTCGTCTTTACGTCCGCACATTTAGGATAAACATACATTTTTCCTGAAGCATTACTCACCCAAAGTTCGGGGATGCCGTCGCCGTTCCCATCCGCCATGAAGGGATAGGCACGCCCCAACAAAGGATTCAAACTATCTGTAACCGAAAGGTTACCCATTTTTTCGGTTTGCAGGCTAAAGCGGGGTTGGCGGTGGTTGCCTGTATTTTCATAGTAAAATATCGTACCGTGTCCAGTCCCTACCAGCAAATCCAAATCCCGATCCCCGTCCCAATCAGTGAGGCACGGTACGGATTCTACCAAGAGTACATTGGGTAGCTTCAGGTAATTTCTTTCGCGGAAAGCAAACTTTGGCAAAAGATCATTCGGCTGTGAAACGTTTTCCCAATACGAAACCCAACCCCGTGACAGTTCCCCCATCAGCAGATCATCATCCCCGTCGTGATCCAAATCCCCAAGGGTAGGCGTTAGGGCTAAGGGTTGCGGTGTCGGAAATTCAGTTAACAAAGCATCCGTTTGCCATTCAAAAGCAGGTTGGGAAGGCGTGCCTACATTTTTATACAAAGCTAAGTTGGCTTGGGATGAAGTAGCATTGATGAATTTACTGCGATTCGCCACCACCAAATCGGGTAAGCCATCTCGGTTATAATCCCACACGACGGGTACAGCCCCGCGTCCCACGTCTATCATATCGTTCACCAAGAAATCTTTTTGACGAATCTGAAAGTTTGCCGTATCATTATCCGAAATATTTTCATAATACCAAGCCACATCCACGTCTTCACCTGTATTCAGCTCGTTGGGTGAGGCGATTAAGTCTAATTTCTTATCCTGATTCACATCCAAAAAGAAGGCGGCGGGGAAATACGTTATATTTATAGGTTCGGAAGTATTGAGGAAACGGTTATCTTTATCCGTAATATGAGCTATTTTTCGTGTCCCACCGTTGAAAAGGGCGATCATCGTATTAAGTCCGGCATCACTCATCACGGCATCCATTAAGGTATCTCCATTCAAATTAACAGGCGTGAGCGTCCCACCGAAATGCGACACGTCCGACGTTTTATAGTCCACCCGGCAGGGTTCTTGATCTAAGACCACATCATACGAATTGCCGTCGTAGGTTTCGGCAAAATGCCCCCAACAAATCGAAACCAACTCCAGATCAAAAGTATCTTTCCGTCCGAACCGTTCGACGGCATAATTTCGATAAAACTGTACCCGCGAACCGTCCGGCGCATTGACCAAAAAATCCGTATCCCCGTCATAATCCATATCGGCAATGCCAGAAATATCGCCCGGAGGCATCGAAAGCGTACCGAAACTGATTATCTTCCCGTTTTCTGATTCCCGAAAGACGTAGTTGATGGTTTGGGCTTGGTTTTCAAAGATCAGCCGATTATTTTCCCGCTTGCCGAGATAATAGATCAAATATTGGTCGCGGTCGCTCGTTACTAAGTCGGGGATACCGTCGCCGTTCATCTCGCGGAGCAATGCCCAACTTTTCAGGCGGGGTAGGGGATGTGCTTGTGAATAATTCGGTTGAAAGACGTAAAGGAGGCTATCGTTTCGTTTTTGCCCTAAAAAGACGCTGACCATTTCGTCCGAACGGTCGAAGACAAACAAATCGAGCAGTCCGTCTTCATTAAAATCGGCTTGTGACCACTGCGGACTGTTGAATCCGCTTGCCCAAGCATGATTTAAAATTGTTCCGTTTCGGGTAACGGGGACGCTGTTTTGAAAGGTGAAATCTTGCGCCCACAGCAGTTGAACGCCCAAAAGCAAGCAGGTGAGTAACCATCGGTACATGAAAACACTACAAAGGCAGTCGAAAAAAAGTTGTATTAGCTTAACTTAACAGCATTGGTGGCATTCTTCACATTTCGCGCCCGTCCTTTTTGTCTTACTTTGTAGGCAATTCACTCCAAAACCAATGAAAAGCTATTGCTATTTCGGGCTGACCATTTTACTTTTCTGTTGCAGTGCGATCATTCAAACCCTTTCGGCGCAAAACGTCCTGCGCGGTAAAGTAACCGATGAAGCCGGCGAACCCCTACCGGGTGCTAATATCGTGATGCCTCAACTCCAAACCGGAGCGCAAACGAACGATGACGGCTATTATGCCATCCCTAAAATTCCCGATGGTACGCATCAGGTTCGTGTAATGTTTACTGACTTGGATACCATCGTTGAAAATATCGCTTTTTCTGGCGGAAGAGTTATTGTTAAGGATTTTGTGCTGAAAGAAAGAGGCATTACCTTAGGTACAGTAGAAATTATTGACCAAAAGCCCGGCGAAATTGACCGCAAACGCGCCAACCCGGGTTTGAATAAAATCAGTTCCCAAGATATTAAAGTGATCCCGTCGCTTGGTACACCGGATTTATCGCAATATTTACAGGTATTGCCGGGCGTAGTCTTTACCGGCGACCAGGGCGGACAGCTTTTCATTCGGGGCGGTACACCGATCCAAAACATGGTCTTTTTGGACGGTGCTATCATTTATAATCCCTTCCATACGTTGGGGCTTTTCTCGATCTTCGATACCGATATTATTCGTAGTGCGGACGTTTATTCGGGCGGTTTTTCGGGCGAATACGGTGGGCGCGTCTCCTCCATCATGGATATTAAAACCCGTAACGGTTCGTTCAAGGATTTTGGAGCTAAAGCACATGCGAACCCTATCACGGCAGGCATTATGTTGGAAGGACCATTGTTCAAGAAAAAAGGCACTTCGGAATCCATTGCTTCTTATATCGTTTCGGCACGCCAATGTTACTTAAACAGTACCAGCTCGTCGTTGTATTCCTATGTGAATGAAGAAAAGAAACTGCCTTACTCCTTTACCGACCTTTATGGAAAATTAACGATTGGTAGCGGTTCAAATCAAGTTAACGTTTTCGGTTTTTATCAGCAGGATGAGGTTGCCTTCCAATATCCATCTAACTACCGGTGGAGTTCGGGCGGTGGCGGGGCTAATTTTTCTTTCTTACCGCCCAACAGTTCGGTGATTATCAGCGGAAACGTAGCCGTATCTAACTATACGACGGAACAAGTGAACAAAGATGAACGCTACCCGCGTAGAAGTTCTATCGGTGGCTTTAACTCCCGTTTTAACTTTGCCTACATCTTTAATACCGTTGATGAACTCTCCTACGGGATGCAACTCTTGGGTTTCAATACCGATTTGCGATTCTCCAATTCCTTAGGGCTTATTACTGAGCAACAGAATTTTAATACCGAATTTGCGGCTTATGCCAAATATCGTAAGGTTTTTCGGGAGAAAAAGATCGTCATGGAGGGGCAACCCGAATACTTTGAACGCTTGGTTTTAGAGCCGAGTATTCGCTTCCACTATTATAACGATCAAGCCTATTTATCGCCCGAACCGCGCTTACGTGCTAAATTAAACTTCAAGCGGGTTAGTTTTCAGTTGGCGACGGGGATTTTTTCCCAAAACCTGATGTCCTCCAACTCTGACCGTGATGTTGTGGCACTCTTTCAAGGTTACCTATCCGCACCGGATAATTTAGCGTATAAAAAGCATGACCATCCGTTACAGACGGCTTGGCACGTATTGGGAGGCGTTCAGTTAGAACTGATAGAAAATTTGGAGTTTAACTTGGAGGGCTGGTATAAAAACTTCACCCAAGTAACGAACATCAACCGCGACCGTACCTTCCCCGAAGACCCGATTTTCATAGCCGAAACGGGAATCGCTCACGGGGTGGATTTGATGCTGAAGTACACGACGAAGAAATTATATCTGTACGCCACCTATGGCTGGGCAAAAGTTACCCGTACCGACCAAAAACAGACTTATTTCCCGATTTTCGACAGAAGACATAACGTTAACTTCGTAGGGGCATATAAAATCGGAAACGTTCTCAATGAAGCCGGTAATAAAGTATTGGCTCCGCGTTTTGAATTTTCTACGCGTTGGACGTTAGGAACAGGTTTTCCTTTTACCCAAACGCAGGGCTTATTTGAGAAGGTGGACTTTTATCAAAACGGCTCGCAGTCCAATATTGCTACCCAAAACGGTACGTTGGGCGTGTTGTTGGCTTCGGATTACAATGGCGGACGCTTACCGTCGTATCATCGCTTGGATATTTCTATCAAGTATAATATCCTCATTGGTTCAAAAGGTATCTTGGAAATCAATGCGAATGCCATCAACGTGTACAGTCGGGAAAATATCTTCTACTTTGACCGCATTCGTTATAAGCGTGTGAATCAGTTGCCGATTGTACCGACATTGGGAGTAGCGTTCTCGTTTTAAGGATTTATTCAAGGATGATTTCCGTTACGATGCCGTAGGGTAAGTCTGCGCTACGGGCTTCGATGCGTTGGAAGAGTTCCTTGTGGGCATCGTTGGCAGAAGTTTGCTGTAAACTATGGTTGGGACGAATGTAACCGATCAAAGTAAAGTTTTCATCGCGGATTTGGAGATAATCAGGAATTTTTGCCTTACCTTTGACCCTTAAAACGTAGTATTTTTGTGCTTGCGCTGTCATAAACGAGGATATTACGCTTTCAGAACGTATTTGGCACGAAAATAATTGAATTAAAAATTTTCGTAAATCAAATAATTTCTATTTTTGCGATATTCAATTTAGCACCGAATGTAATGAGTCAGAACTCAGTACGCTGGAATAAGTATTTGTTACTATTACTGATAGGAATGTCCGCCTTCGGACTGTTCCGCTGTAAAAGTTTTAAGGGCGCAAGTGCGACCGTTAAGCCTAATCCGTTAGAGGTACATGCGGATTCCATCAAGTTTACGGTTAACGCATCCATTCCACCCAAGTCGGGATTTCACAAAAAGAAAGGACTTTTCGTCGGGAAGCTCGGCATCAAAAAGTCCGGAACGGGCGGAGGTAACTTTGAGATTTCCTCTATCACCGTAAAAGGGGCTGATTATCCCGATATTAAAAAGAATGGGGCAAGCATTACCCACGAAGCCGCTGCACCTTTTCAAGAGGGCATGGATGGCGGACAATTAATCTCCGTCAATACCTACCAAAAAGGAAAGAAAGTTAAACCACTGCCGGATATTGAGTTAGCACCCTGCTGTATTACGACCTCGCGTTTGGTTTGTGATGCTTCGGGTAAAAACGATTCGTCGGGCTTGACGGCGAACGGTTTATCGCGGTTTATGACTTCCAAATATACCTACCAGTCTTCCAAACCGGTGGATTTATTGGCGGTATTTCAGTTTCCGCAAAACGTTTTTGATATTCAGCCGTCAGAATACGACCGCGAGGAAATCAAAAGCATTGGTAACTTCTTGAGTAAAAAGTACAAAGCTACCAAGATTACCATCGAAGGTTTTGCTTCGCCGGAAGGTAAATTTCGTCGTAATCAATACCTCTCTGTGCAACGTTCCAAAGAGGTACAAAAATGGTTGGTGGAACAACTCAAAAATAACGGTTATACCCAGTATTTGGATTCTTCTTTCTTTGATATTACCACTACTTCTGAAGACTGGGAGGGCTTCAAAGAAAAATTAAATGAGACTACCTATTCGGAGGATATTAAAAAGCAGATCATCCAAATCGTTTCTGCCGGATACGAGGAAGATGTGAAAGAAGCCAAAGTGATGAAACTCGTTGGTGGTGCCAGACAAGTGGAGGAAATATTAGCACCTTTACGTCGTGCCAGAATTCGCCTCAAAGGTGATGAAGCCAACCACACTAACGACCAAATCAAAGAAGCTCTTAATAAAGCACTAAGCGGTAAGTTTACAACCGATTCACTCAAAGCCTTCTTTAAAGAAGATGAAATGCTTTATGGGATTAGCTTTTTTAGTAAAAAAGAGGAGAAAATTAAACTTTTCGGCGAATTCAATAAGATTTTTGCCAATGACCATCGCGGACTGAACGACATCGGTGTATATTACGCACTTTCCGGCGATACCACCAATGCTTTAGTCAACCTCCGCTTGGCGAACAGTAAAAAAGCCAATGATTTTATGATCCTCAACAATTTAGGGGCTGCTTATATGTTGGCTGGTAATTTTGATGAGGCGGCTAAATATCTGCAAATGGCGTTGGATGCCAAGGCTTCACCTGAGTCGGCTTTCAATTTAGGGGTGATTTATCTCCGCCGTGCGCGTTATGAGGAAGCATCTTCATTGTTTGATAAAGTAGGTACGGAAATTCCTTGCGCGAAATATAACGGGGGACTCTGTAAGCTCTTATTGAATGATTTGTCGGGTGCTAAAACGGATTTGGAAGGCTATATTCGCATGAATAAAGACAACGCCTTATCTTACTACCTATTAGCAATCGTGGGCGCACACATCCCTGATGAGAGTATTTTATCACTGAATTTGAAAAAATCAGTGCAGTTAGATAAAACTTTAGCGGACAAAGCGAAGAAAGACTTAGAGTTTCGCAAATTTTATGACCGCGATACTTTCAAAGCATCGCTAAAACCCTAATCTTTGTACGCTCAAATTAAGCATACAAAAACCCTGCTTAGTTCAAGTAGGGTTTTTTATTTCCACTTTGGCTATGTCTTATTTAGAACAACTCGAAACGATTGACCGCTTCTATCAGGAGCATGAGGACGATAAAAAAGCGGAAGTAGTAGCAGCGTTGAAGAAAGTTCACGTGGCACTGCTTAAATCACCCGACGATCTAAAGGTTTTTTATGATAAAACCCAAGCGATTTGCGGTGGTATATATATTCCTTACCTTTTTTGGATGGAGTTGATTAAATTTTTAGACCATCCCGTCAATTCGCAACTCATGTTTGATTTGATTCAAGCCTTCGCCAATTCTAACTTTGAAGAGGAAGAACAAAACAATATGAAGCCCCTGCTTTCTGTTTATTTCAAAATCGAACGCCCCTTTAATGTAGATAAGATCAAAGCCTACATCGTGGATAAATCTCATCCACAGGTACGCTATTATCTACGTTCTATTCTTCAGTTGGTGGAAGCCGATGCCAAAGCCATTGACGTTTATAAGGAAAAAGTGCTGATGCTCAAGCGATATTTCCCCAATTTCGAGACGCTCAAGCTACCTCTAAGTCAGTTGAAAGAGGAATTACAGTAACCATGATCTGGGTCTTTTTGGGGGGAGGTCTGGGGGCAATGTGCCGTTACGGCTTAACTTTGTGGGGACGAAATTTTACCTATCCGATCCCCACACTGGTAGCTAATTTCTTGGGTTGCCTGTTGTTGGGCATCTTTTGGGAGTATAAGCCCCGACATTCCGCCGCCGCTTGGTTGTTATTAACGACCGGTTTTTGCGGGGGATTGACCACCTTTTCCACCTTCATCTTGGAATTGAAACAGATGAGTCACCCACCCAATAGGAGCTTCTTTTATCTGCTGATCTCTGTTGTGGCGGGGCTTTTCGCCTTATGGTTAGGGACGCTGATTAGTTCTTTCTTAAAAAGATGGATTTGAGGATAAAACCGGTCGTGGCACTGATTCCCGCTAAGAATCCACCCAAAAGAGGCGTGATAATCAACAAAGGAGTCTTACTTTCTAAGCCGAAAATATGAGCAACCTTCGTAGTCATCCGCCCTTCTGAGAGGGTATCGAAGTAGGATGCGCCCCCTAACCAGATGAAAAATAGGGCTAAAAAACCGGACATGAATACATAAAAATGTTTACGTCCTTGCCATAACCCGGCCAGAAAACTAACCGGAACAAATGACCACCAAGGCAGATAATCCGCCAAAATTACCGAAACGACAAAGGAAAATCCTAAGGTGATGAGGAATACAGGCATCGATGCCTTCTAAGGGTTGAATTGGAAGGCAAAGGTACATAAAGCATGGCATTATTTGCAAATCATGGTATAATTCATAAATTACACATGATCACACGCTTTGTCATTGATATTTTGATTGACACTTTTTGATTTAGGTTGTTTTGAATAAAAAAAATTTATTATATTTGACATTTACTATTTTTTCATCCATGATTGATTTTTGATGTATCCGTTCTGTTACCTTTTGAAATTGGACACTCCCTTAAATCGGCTCAATTTCTAAAAAATATGACTTTATTTTTTTAAGAAACTATAATACAAAATACTTTAGTGGATTAGATTGAATATAGATAAACATTACTGCCAAGTCGCCTTTTTTTTCCGCAAAGGCTTTAGAAATTTATTTGATCCAAAAATTGATTTAACTTTGTAGGCGCATAAAATATTAAAAGATTTAGGGGTGAATACTCCTAAACGTGTCCTTTATGGAAAAAGACCTTACGCTCCGTTCAGCGTTCCTTTCTGTTTATGATAAAAATGACTTAGCCCCACTTGTTAAGGCGTTGGTGGATCAAAACGTCCGTCTTTATGCCAGTGGCGGAACGGCGGATTTTATACGGCAAATGGACGCAGAAGTTATCGAAGTTTCGGAATTAACGGGCTTTCCCGAAATATTAGGCGGGCGGGTAAAAACCTTACATCCTGCTATCTTTGGGGCTATTCTCGCCATCCGAGATAACCAAAAGCATCAGCAAGACCTCCAACGCCACACCATCCCCACTTTCGATGCCGTCATCGTGGATTTATATCCCTTTGCGGAGACGCTTGCCGAAACGCAAAACCATCCCGACATCATCGAAAAAATAGATGTGGGCGGGGTATCACTGATCCGGGCGGCAGCGAAAAACCATGCCGATGTGGTCGTTATTCCATCTAAAAGGTATTTTAGTGATTTTGTGCAAAAAATAACATCTCAAAAAGCTGTCTTCAGTTACCAAAATCGGCGGTTCTGGGCATCGGAAGCCTTCCGCGTAACGGCTGAATATGACGCTTTGATTGAAAGTTATTTGCGGTTAGGGACGCAAGCTGACGAAACTTATCCGTTGAAGTACGGTGAAAATCCCCACCAGTCGGCGCAGTTCTCCGGTTCGTTGGATGATCTTTTCATTCGTCATACGGATGCAGAATTATCATACAATAATCTCTTGGATTGCGATGCCGCGCTTCGGCTTATTAATGAATTCGATCATCGGCGTTGTACTTTAGCCATCATCAAACATACGAATCCTTGTGGAGTCGCTACCCGCGATACCGTTATTGATGCCTGGGATGCCGCCTTTGCTTGTGATCCGACATCGGCTTACGGCGGGATCATTGTGCTGAATCAGCCACTAACTTTAGAATTAGCGCAACGCCTTGATGCTTTTTTCTATGAAGTATTGATCGCGCCCGAATATGAACCCGAAGCTCGTGCCATGCTTATTCAAAAGGGACAGCGAAAGATATTATCCTATCGAAATACCCCATTAGCATCTATCTTGGAGCGGACGGTACTCAACGGTAAATTGATTCAACGGGAGGATCAAACTAAAATTGATGGTGGTAACTATAATCTTGTGAGCGAACACCCTGCTTCAGTAGATCAAATTAATGACCTGATCTTTGGGGAAAAAGTGGTCAAACACTTGAAATCTAATGCCATCGCCATCATTAAAAATGAACAACTGATCGGAAGTGGTACCGGACAGACATCCCGTATCGAAGCCTACCAGCAAGCCGTCAACAAAGCCCGACTGATGGGTTTTTCCACTCAAGATGCCGTGATGATTTCTGACGGATTTTTTCCTTTCCCCGACATCGTTCGCCATGCCGTGGAGGATGGTATCCAAGCGGTGCTTCAGCCCGGCGGATCAAAACGGGATCATGAATCCATCGAAGTCGCCAAAGAAAACGGTATCGCATTATTCTTGAATGGTATTCGACACTTTAGGCATTAATCACATTCAATATTTACAAACGAATAGCAAACTTCTACTACACCGAAATTAACATTCATGGGTTTCTTAGATTTTTTCACCCAAGATATAGCCATAGATTTAGGGACAGCCAACACACTCATCATGTTTAATGATAAAGTTGTGGTGGATGAACCCTCCATCGTTGCCCTCAACCGACAGACCAATAAGGTCATCGCCGTAGGAAACGAAGCCCTGCAAATGCACGAAAAAACGCACGACAATATCAAAACCATTCGTCCCCTGCGGGACGGGGTGATTGCCGACTTTACCGTTGCCGAGCAGATGCTTCGAGAATTCATCAAACGCATTCAGCCCGAACGCAGTATTTTCAATGCCTCCAATCAACGGATGGTCATATGTATTCCCAGCGGGATTACCGAAGTCGAAAAACGCGCCGTAAAAGATTCTGCCGAACACGCTGGCGCGAAAGAAGTCCACCTCATTCACGAACCGATGGCGGCCGCTATCGGGATAGGTATCCAAGTGGAAAAGCCAATGGGTCATATGATCGTAGATATTGGCGGAGGTACAACTGAAATTGCCGTCATCGCCTTATCGGGGATCGTCTGCGACCAAAGTATCCGTACCGCCGGAGACGAACTAAATATGGACATATTGGAATACATGCGCCGGCAACACAACCTCCAAATCGGCGAAAAAGGCGCGGAACGGATCAAGATTGGTTGCGGAGCCGCACTACCTGAGTTGGATAATCCGCCGGATAACTTCGAGGTGCAGGGTAAGGACATTATGACCGGTATTCCCAAGAAGATTACCATATCTTACAAAGAGATTGCCCACTCCATCAATAAATCCATCATCAAGATCGAGGAAGCCGTCCTGAAAGCCTTAGAACAAACGCCCCCCGAACTTTCCGCCGACATTTACGAACACGGCATCCATTTAACGGGTGGCGGAGCGTTGTTGCGTGGGTTGGATGTCCGTCTGAAAGAAAAAACGAAACTTCCCGTTCACGTCGCCGAAGACCCCTTACGTGCCGTCATTCGGGGAACAGGTATCGCACTTAAAAATCTGAAGAAATTTAAGAGTATCTTGCAGTAAGCCTTACAGCAGTAAGGTCGCCTTTATGGATCGTCTGATTGCCTTTCTAACCCGAAATTATAACGTGCTTTTGTTTCTGGGATTGGAACTGATCGCGTTTTCGATTTTGGTTAAATTCAATAAAAGCCAGCATACCGTATTTTCCAATGCAGTGTTGGGGGTGGCTTCTAATATCCAACGGGTCAATGCCCGGCTGGATTCTTATTTCCAATTAGACGAAGAAAATAAGAAATTACAGGATGAAAACATCCGCTTACGAAAGCAACTCCTGAAATTGGACGCTTCATTTCAAGCCTACGTTCATCGCCAGCCGGATAGTTCGGGCTTTCTGGTGGACCGGGATACAACCTTACGGGAAAGCAAGTTTAAGATTATTCCTTGTAAGGCTGTGAGCTATTCAACCTCCTCCAGCTATAATCAAGTGGTTTTGAACGTAGGAAAAAAAGACGGGGTGAAAAAGGAGATGGGGATCATATCCTCCGATGGTGTGGCAGGGGTGGTGATTGCCGTCAGTGAACGTTACTCCTTGGCCATGAGTATGCTGAATAAAAAGATCAACGTATCTGCACGGATAAAAGGAAAGAAAATTATCGGTACGATGACGTGGGACGGGGAAGACATCCGCTACGGATCACTGAAATTCGTTCCCCAGCACTTTCATCTGAATAGAGGGGACTCTGTAATTACCAGCGGTTACAGCACCTTTTTCCCCGACGGGATGATGATCGGTTGGGTGGAGTCGGTAAGTTCCAAGAATCCGGACGGTTTTCATAATATCAAAGTGCGCTTGAGTACCGACTTTAATCAATTGGATTACCTGTATTTACTTCAATTTGAAGATCAGAACGAGATAGACTCCCTTTTGACCAAAAATCGCTAATGTTACAGGTAAAGTATTTCATACACTTTTTCGTATATCTGGTTCTCCAGTTTTTCGTTTTCGAGCGGATGAACATTGAGGGTTACCTGCCACCGCCCCACGTGTTTGTGTTGTTTCTAGTCTTTTCGCCGTTGCGCTTGTTTCGGGCTACGTATTTTATATCTTGTTTTTCGTTCGGAATTTTGTTGGATGCCTTAGTCCGTCCGTTGGGGGCGCACGCGTTCGCGGCGGTTTTTATTGCGGCAATGCGGGGTATTTGGATTGAGCTGGTCAAACCCAACGTTTCCAATGAAGAATTACAAGTCTTGGAAATTGAGACGCAACGATTTTCATGGCAGATGTTGTTTCTGATTCCACTGATCTTTCTTTACGAGCTATGCTATTATATCTTGGCGGATTTTGCCCTCACCTTACAAACAATTACTAAAGTAGTATCGGGTACGGTTTATACTGCTTTATTTTGCGTTATCTTTACGATCCTGTTTTATCGAAAAACCGGCAAATGATCTATTTACGCGACCGAAAAACGGCACTCTTGATCTTTTTCGGGTTCGTTTTTTTCATCTTTACGGCTCGGCTGTTTTATATGCAAATCCTCAGCCCGGATTTTGCGAATAAAGCCCGTGTAAACGTCGTTAAAAAGAAAAACCTGCAACCGTCTCGGGGCATCATCTATGACCGTAACGGTAACATTTTCGTTACCAACACGCCGAGTTTTGATCTCGTCGTTATTCCGGGCGAATTAGAAATTCCCGATACCGCCGTCTTTGAAAAATATCTGCGCATGGATCGCGCAACCATCCGCAAACGCATTCTTTCCGCTCCCAACAAATATAAACCCCACATCTTAGCCCAATATTTAGATTTCAACGTCTTTTATGCCTTACAGGAATATTTGTGGAAGTGTAAGGGTATTTACTTTGAAAAGCGTTTCTCGCGCGACTATTCCATTCAAGCAGGGGCTAACTTCTTAGGCTATATCCGAGAAGTCTCTAAAAAAGATATTGATGAATCGGGCGGTTACTATCGGCAGGGGGAATTGAAAGGGATAACGGGTTTGGAAGCCTTTTATGAACCCTTATTACGTGGGGTGAAAGGTGTAAAAATGGTCATGGAGGACGTTCACGGTCGGGAGGTCGGTATTTTTGCGGAAGGGCAGTATGATACGCTTCCCGTTAAGGGAACGGATGTGGTTATCACGGTGGATGGTGAACTGCAAAAGTTTGGGGAACAACTGATGATAAATAAAAAAGGGGCAATCGTGTGTATCGAACCCAAGACGGGCGAAATCTTAGCCTTCGTGAGTGCGCCCGTTTTTGATCCCAAATTCCTTTCCGGTATGGATTTTTCAATCAATTATCGAAAGTTAGCCCGTGATACGCTCAAACCTTTATTCAATCGTGCGCTGATGGCAACCTATCCGCCCGGTTCGATCTTCAAAATCTTAAATGGTATCATCGGATTGGAAGAGGGGATCATCTATTCTTCATCTTATTACGGTTGTGCCTTAGGTTTTGCCCGCAATAAGGGGCGACCCGCTTGCCACCCCCATCCGGGTCCTTTAGATTTACCCGGAGCGATTCAGCACTCGTGCAATGCTTATTTTGCCGGTCTTTATGTGGACATGATGAATAACCGAAAATACGATTCAACCTCCCGTGCCTATACCATCTGGAGAAATTACATGACGGCATTCGGAGCCGGAGTTAAAACGGGCGTGGATTTACCGAGTGAACAGCAGGGGTCAATTCCGACTGCCAAACTCTATGATAAATGGTATGGTAAGAAGGGGTGGCGCGGGATGACCATCGTTTCTAACTCGATTGGGCAAGGGGAAGTTACGATGACTCCCCTGCAAATGGCGAATGCCCTTTGTGCCGTAGCCAATAAAGGCTGGTACATCCAACCCCACTTTTTCAAGCGCATTTTTGCAGAGGAAAAAGTTAGTGCGAAAGAATTAGTGGAAATCAAAAAGCATATCCCCAAATTCAATCGAATCAACGTTCCGATAGATGCCTCGCATTACGACGTAATTACTGACGCGATGGAACAGGTAGTAGCC
>Ga0209573_1002032_pt1 | contig 27577 bp, 27 predicted proteins | sample TNRBio252014_DNA_FD_185870 | JGI IMG/M metagenome (GOLD analysis project Ga0209573, IMG submission 185870) | Wastewater treatment Type I Accumulibacter community from EBPR Bioreactor in Madison, WI, USA - TNR Reactor_6/25/2014_ DNA (SPAdes)... | ecosystem: Engineered > Bioreactor > EBPR >... | reverse complement strand
AAGAGAACTTCCACTTCTGAGTCTCTGAAACCTTGCCCTGATGAAGAAGGGATTAAGACATCAATTTTTCCCGCACCGCGCAGACGATGTATCCTCTGAAACCTTGCCCTGATGAAGAAGGGATTAAGACCTAGAAAGGGCTTTAGTCTTAGCTGTGGCCTTCTCTGAAACCTTGCCCTGATGAAGAAGGGATTAAGACATTGTTTCAGCGCAATTGATCTACAGCACTCCTATCTGATTTGTGGAATCACCGCTTTCGAACCACCCCGGCGCTACGCGCCACCCCTCCTTATCCAAAGAGGGGAAAATCCACAGCCAGCAGAGGAGTGCTATATGGTTATTGGCGCCATATAAAGAGTTATGGCGTCATACACCCGATGAAAGCCATTTTCGGCGTGGGCTTTGCCGACATGAGCCAGTTTCTGGCCGTGTTCACCCCACGCCGCTGGACGGTGCTGGCCACGTTACGCGAAGCCGGCCCGCTGACGGTGGCGGAACTCGCTCGGCGGGTAAAGCGCGACTATAAGAACGTGCATGGCGACATCGAAAAGTTGCGAGAATGGCGGGCGGTGGTGAAGGATGAACAGGGGCGCATCCATGCCCCGTATGCCGAGATCGTGGTCCAGGTGCGCCTGCCGCAACAGCAAGCGGCCTGAGCGCCTACCTATCCCGCTTTCTGCTGACAGTTCGGCGCCGCGCAGATAGGGATGAAAAATGAAAGCCCGGTGAGCGCCGGGCTTTTTTCATCGACGTGCGGTGAGTAGTCGGCAAGCTTGTCAATCCCATCTTCCTCCTTTAGGCGTGGCATGATTTCGCGTATTGCCCATCAGGATCGCGCCCATGTCCGCCGTTCTCACCGATGCCCAGTTACCCGCCGCCAATTCGCCGCTTCGGCTGCCGTTGGCTCTCTACCGGCTCCACTTCATCGCCCAGGAAGCCGTGCGCCTGCCCGCCTATGCCGGCTCCGCCTGGCGTGGCGTGTTCGGCCGCGCCCTCAAGCGCCTGGTCTGCGTGACCCGCGAACCGACCTGTCCGGCCTGTCTGCTGTATCGCTCCTGCGTTTACCCCTACCTGTTCGAGACCCCGCCCGATCCCGCCGCCGGTAAGCTGCGCAAATACCCTGCCGCCCCGCATCCGTATCTGCTGCGGCCGGGGCCGGGGGGAACGCACGCCGCCGGCGCGACGGTCCAGGTGGACGTGGCGTTGTTTGGGCACGGCAACCGGCATCTGCCCTACGTGCTGCACGCTTTCGACCAAGCGGGCCGGCGCGGCGTCGGCCAGGGCGATGGTCGGCTGGAATTGGCTCAGGTCACTCAACAGACGACCGACGGGGATTGGCGCTCGATTTATCGCCCTGGCGAAGCGCTGCAACCGGCGCCGCCCACGGTTCCCGAACCGCCATCCTGCCCGGTGCGGCTGGCGCTGGTTTTGGAAACGCCGCTGCGGCTACGGCAGGCCGAGAAGCTGCTGGGGCCGGACGCCTTTCAATTCGGCGCACTGTTTTCCAACCTGTTGCGGCGGATTTCGCTGCTGACCACCTTCCACACCGACGCGCCGTTAGCCGCCGATTTCGCCGAACTGAGCCGGGCCGGCTGGACGATCCAGCACCGGGCCGCCCGGCTGCGCTGGCATGAATGGGTTCGCTATTCCTCGCGCCAGGACACGCTGCTGCAAATGGGCGGGCTGGTCGGCGAGATCGAACTGGATGGAGTCGGGTTGGAGCCGTTTTGGCCGTATCTGTGGCTAGGCCAATGGACCCATGCCGGCAAGGGCGCGGTGATGGGGCTGGGGCAATATCGGCTGGTGATGGCTTGACCGGCAAGCTTGCCGTGCCGGCATTTCCGTCACGCTGGGTTTATTGTTGCCGCAGTTGCACTATGCTGAACAGAGGACGCCGCCATGAACCCGGAAAGCTACCCCCGTCGTATCCTGCTTTGCGTCGCCGGCCTGTCGCCGCAGATCGTCACCGAGACCCTGTACGCCCTGACGGTGACGGGCGAACCCCGCTTCGTTCCCACCGAAATCCACCTGCTGACCACGGCTGAAGGCGCGGAGCGGGCGCGGCTAACCCTGCTCAGCGACGAACCCGGCTGGTTCCATCGGCTGCGTCAGGATTACGGCTTGCCCGCCATCCGCTTCGCCCTCGATTCGCTCCACATTTTGCACGCGGCCGATGGCCGCCCGCTCAACGACATCCGCGAGGTGGCCGACAATGAGGCCATCGCCGACGCCATCACCCACCAGGTGCGCGAGTTAACCGCCGACCCGGACAGCGCCGTTCACGCTTCCCTCGCTGGCGGGCGCAAGACCATGGGGTTTTATCTTGGCTATGCCCTGTCGTTGTTCGGTCGGCCGCAGGACCGGTTGTCGCACGTGCTGGTGTCCAGCCCGTTCGAGTCCAATTTTGATTTCTTCTATCCCACCCCTCTGGAACGGGTGATTTTCAGCAACGGCCCCGACCAACGTCCGCTCGACGCCAGCGCCGCCACGGTCATGCTGGCCGATATTCCCTTCGTGCGCCTGCGCGACGGTTTGCAGGAGGCATTGCTGCGCGAGGGCGCGAGTTTCAGCGACGTGGTGCGCCAGGCCCAGCGCAATCTGGCCGCACCCAACCTGACGCTGGATGCCGCGACCTGCCGGGTGCGCTGCGGGGAAACCGTGTTGCGGCTGACCCCGATCAGCTTCGCTTGGCTGGCCTGGTTCGCCCGGCGGGCGCTGGGCGGTTTGCCGCCGCTGCACTGGAAGCGGATCGGTCCCGCCGAGGTCGAGGCGTTCCTGACCGAACACCAGGCGGCGCTGCACGATCCGCTGGCCGATGCCGACCATCCAGCGATCGCGGCCCGGCGTGCAGAGGGCATTCCCAAGGCATTCTTCGAGGAGCGCACCAGCAAGCTCAAGCGCGAGTTGAGCCGGGCGCTGGGCGAGCCGATGGCCGCGCGCTATACGCCCCAGCGGCAGGGAAGCCAGCGACTCGCCGGCTACGCCCTGGGCCTGGAACCGCACCGGATTCGGTTCACCCACCTGGAGGGAACATGAGACGGCAAGCGGGCCTAGGCGGACAACAGCCAACGACAGACGTTATACGCACCACGTTTGAAGTCCCAAATGGAGATGGCACGCATGATGGTTAAACAACGCTATACCGTGAGCTTTGTGACTCCGGCTTTTTTGGGCGACGCCGAACAGAACGGCGCTTGGCGCACCCCGCCGTTCAAGGCGCTGCTGCGGCAGTGGTGGCGGGTGGCAGTCGCCAAAGATTACGGTTATGACCATACCAAGCTGCGCGAAGCAGAGGGGCGGTTATTTGGGAATGCATGGCTGGATAACGAATTTCAGCGAAGCAACCTGTTGTTACGGTTGGAAGAATGGCGTCAGGGCAAAATGCAGAAGTGGGCCGAGCCGGAGCAAAAGCTGCCTCACCCCGAGGTCAATTTTCCGGTGGATGCCCACCTGTATCTGGGCTATGGCCCGCTAACTTACAGCAAGGCCACCCACAAAGCTGCGTTTGCCGCAAAGGTCAACGCCGCCATCCAAGCCGGCGAATCCAACACTCTACGCATCGCCGGCCCAAATGAAACCGCCGGTGCTCTGGCGCGAACCCTGCCACTCATCCACGGCCTCGGCGCAATAGGTGGCCGCGCTCGCAATGGCTGGGGGTCGCTGGAACTCGGCGGTGACGGCGTCGCGTTCGAGCCTCTGGGGCAAAACAATCCGCTGCTGCAAGCCATCTCCCGCCCCTTGCCACAATGTCTGCAACGCGACTGGCCGCACGCACTCGGTAGGGATGACCGGGGATTATTGATGTGGACAACCCAGCAGGATTACGTCCATTGGCAGGATGCGATGAGGGAATTGGCCAAAGCAAAAATCGCGTTTCGCACCGCGCTGAAATTCACCAACCCTAAAGGCCAAACGGATCGCCGGCACGTACTGGCCTATCCGGTCACTAACCATCCAGTCAACACCTGGGGATCTCAGGTGCGGCTCGCCAACCAACTGCGCTTCAAGGTCATCAGCCACGGCAACCGCTTACGCGGTGTTGCCTATCACCTCCCTTGCGGAACGCCCGACGAACTGCTGCGCCGACTGGGTAACCAGCAAAATGAATTTCGGCAACAACAGCTTTCGGTATGGCAGGAGGTTCACGCCCAGTTGGATACCGTCATGCATCGCATTGCTTAGGAAACACCGTCAATGATCGACCTTCTCTGGCAAGCCAAACTCGCCGCCTGGATTCACGACCCGGCGGAAAAGGCGCTGGTTTTATTACGCGACCCCGCCGGCCATGAAGGCGGCACGGCCAGGGCGCTCCGCCAACGCATTTTCCAGTCCGACCACCTGCCCGACGGATTGCAGGAATACGTCAAACAAGCCGACCGCTGGGCCGCCGCCGCCGACCGCCCGCAATGGCCGCAAGACGGGCAACGCTTCGCCGCCTGGACACAAGTTCGGTTCGACGAACCGCCCGTACTGATTCACCCGCTATCCGGTGAAAACTTCAATCTCGGCAGCCTCAAAGACTTGACGCTGGAAGACATCAAGACCGCTAGCGTCAACCATTTCAAGAATCTGATCATATCCGGCGATGGCGGCGTTGACGTCCAGCGCACCGCGCTGGCGTTCTGGCGCTTCGGGCCAGAACTCGGCCAGCAATACGATACCGCCCATCTTGGCGAACTCTGGGGGTTGCTACCCGCCGACACCCGCGTACCCGATCACACCATCTGGAATCATCTCGATCTGACCTCCGCCTTTGCCAGCGCCTTTGCCCTCGACCCGGAACATAACCCGGCGCTGCTGGCGATGAGCTTTGGACCGGTGCAGGACTTCATCGCCCAGGCGCGCACCACTTCCGATTTGTGGGCCGGCTCGCATCTGCTGTCCCAGTTGGCGTGGCAAGCCTTGAAGGTGATTTGCGCGGAACTGGGACCGGATGCAGTGCTGTTCCCGCAATTGCGCGGTGTGCCGCAGGTGGATTTGTGGCTGCTCAAGGAAATGGAGTTGCCAGAACGTTACTTTGCCGGTGCGGACTGGCTGAACCGGCAAACCGACGCCAACCCGCTGTTTTCTGCCGCGCTGCCCAACAAGTTTGTCGCCATCGTCCCAGCGGCGCGCGGCGCGGAACTGGCGGACAAGATCACCGCCGAAGTTCGGCGCTGGGTCAAGGAACAGACGGAAGCCGCCTTGACGGAACTGCTGGATACTGCCGGCCTGGCCGATTCTCCAAGTCTGTACGCTTACGAACAAATCGCCGCACAACTGGAAAATTTCCCGGAAGTGCATTGGGCGCTGGTTCCGTTCGCGCCGCTGGCGCGGGAAACCGGGCAGGGCGTGGACGCTACGGAACTGGAAGCGGCTCAAGCGCCATTTCGGCCCGTCGGCGACCAAGGTTTTCTGGGTGGAGACGCCTGGAAACTGTTGAACCGCGAAATCAAGGTAGACGGTGCCCGCTTTTACTACCCGAATGCCGGCGTGCTCTATCCGGCGCTCTACGATCTGCTGGATCGGATGCAGGCGGCGGCCAAGGCGGTAAGGCCATTCACGCAACTGGAGCAAACCGGCTATCGCTGCTCGCTGTGCGGCGAGCGGGAGTGGCTGACGACCGATCCAGCGCAACTCGCCTCTCATCCCAACCAGCGCGGCAATACGCTTTGGAACCGAGTGGCCGAACGAAAACCCGCCTGGGCGCACAAGGGCGAACACCTCTGCGCTCCATGTACGCTCAAACGGCTGTGGCCGACGCTATTTGTCCACGACATCGAAGACCTGCTCGATCAGGATGTGCGGCGCTATGTAGTGTCCACGCACGCGATGGCGCTGGCGACCAGCCTATGGAACTGGCTGCAAGGCCGCACTGGCAAGGCTGACATCATGGATCGGGATGTGGGCAAGCTGGCGGGATGGATTGAGGCAGCAACCGAACGCACCGCCCTGCCCCGGAAAATCGCGGATGAATTGCGCCGGGGCCAGTATCCCGCGCACATCCAGCGTATCGCCGAACGGTTGCCGGCTTGGCTGGACACCCTGCGCGAAGCTGAAGACAGCATTGACGATGACGCTTTGCAAGGCGTCGATGGCTTGATCGAGAAAGTGCTCGGCCAGAAACCCGAAGCCTATTACGCCCTGATCATGCTGGACGGCGACAACATGGGCGCGTGGCTGTCCGGTAAAAAGGATGACGCGCTGGAGTATCAGCAAACCTGGCATCCGCAAATTCGTCAGGCCATCGCCGGAAAATTCCAGCAGGCGGATTTACAGAGTTACGCCAAGGCCAAACGCCCGGTTTCGCCTGCCCGCCACATCGCCATTTCCTCGGCGCTCAACAGCTTCGCATTGCATCTGGCCCCGTATATCGTCGAAACGGTCTGCAAGGGCAAGCTGATTTACGCCGGTGGCGATGACGTGCTGGCGATGGTGTCGGTGGATGATCTGCTGCCGGCATTGCTGTTACTGCGGTTGGTCTACAGCGGTTTGGCAACGGATGGTTGGGAACGGCTGGGATTGGAACCGTTGGAGAAACTTCAAAGCAAGAGCGGCCATGTATTGCTTCGCAACAAGCTGTATCGGGTGATGGGTTGCAAGGCGACCGCTTCTGCTGGCGCGGTCGTCGCTCATCATTCCGCCCCGCTGGGCGCGGTATTGCGGCAACTGCGGGACGCGGAGAAACAGGCCAAGAACCGGGGCGGACGCAATGCGTTCGCCATCCGGGTGCTCAAGCGTTCCGGCGGCATGGTGGAACTGGTGAACCGCTGGTTTGACGGTGGCGACCCGGCGCAAGGTCTCGAAAGTACGCCCATCGGAATGCTGCTGCGCTTGCACGAGGCGCTGGCCAATCCGCAACTGTCGCGGCGCGTGGCCTATCTGGCACAAAGCTGGCTGCCGCAACTGCCGCCGCCCGGCGAATTCAGCGACCGCGCGCTGTACGAAAAGCTGCTGGCTGACAATCTGGCTTGGCAATTCGCCCGGCAATGCCAGAGGGACGACGACAAGCAGCGCGCCAAAGATTTAGGCCGTGGACTTGGCAAGCTGGCGGTGGCTCTCGCGGGTTTATCTTCCAAGCCGGAAGAAGATAAAAGCACTGCCACCGATACCATTCGCGACTTTCTGGCCGTCGCCGAATTTCTGGCCCGTGAAGGCCGCGCGGGCAGCGGCAAGGAGTTCAACCGCCATGACTGAGTACCGCTTCATCGAACCCCTGGACGTGCTTTATCTGCGCGGCAACAAGCTGTTTGGCGACGCCGGCAGTTACGGCGAGGCGCTGATGCCGCCTTGGCCGTCGCTGGCCGCCGGCGCGTTGCGTTCGCGCATGTTGGCGGATCACGGCGTTGATCTGGCGGCCTTCGCCCAAGCCCGCGACCGCTTGCCGGAGCTGTCCGACGCCTTGCACGCCTGCCTCGGCACGCCGCAAAAGCCGGGCAAGTTCCGGGTCAGCCTGTTCACCCTGGCCTGTCGGGAACAGGGGCAGGTACAGCCGTGTTTTCCGCTGCCATCGGACGTGGTGGTCACGGCCAAGGCGCTGGACAACGCGACGTATCTCCAGCCAACCACGCCGCATCCCGCGCTGTCCAGCAGCTACGCGCTGCCGCAAGCGCCGCTGTTGCGCGCCGCTGATCCGGCCAAGCCGCAAGGCAATCTGTGGTTGAACGCTGACGGTCTACACGCCTGGCTCAACGGCGAAAAGCTCACCAAAGACCATCTGTTACCTCAAAAGGAACTCTGGCAATTCGATCACCGGCTGGGCATCGCCTTGAACGGCGCGCAACGCACCGTCGCCAAGGGAATGATCTACACCGCGCAGACCGTCGCCCTGAGCCGCCGCGATGGTGGCAATCGGGGGCGCGATGTGGGCTTTCTGGTTGGCGTGGATGGCGCGGATAGTTTGCTGCCGAAAGACGGATTGCTGCGCTTTGGCGGCGACGGGCGCGGCGCGGCGTTGCAAGTGGTACCGCCCAAAGACCTGCTTCCCGCTCCCGACTGGCGGCGCATCGAACAGGAACGCCGATTTCGGCTGGTACTGGCGACGGCCGGCCTGTTCGCTGATGGCTGGCGGTTACCAGGCGTCGATGTGGATAACCGTTGGCATGGCCCGGACGGTTGCACGGCGCGGCTGGTCGCGGCGGCGGTCAATCGTGCCGATACGGTCAGCGGCTGGGATTTGGCGAAGTGGCAACCGAAACCGGCGCAGCGCGTCGCCCCAGTGGGTTCGGTGTACTGGTTTGACGATTTCCAGGGCAAGACCGAGGCGCTCGGCAAGCTTGCCGCCGAAGGTCTCTGGGCGATGGGCGATTACCCTGATTCCAACCGCCGCGCCGAAGGTTTTAACAATCTGTTCATCGCAGCATGGCCGAAACAGTAATTTCATTCAGGGAAAAAAGATCATGTTCCAGGCACAACAAGCACTTTTCATCTACTGCGTCAGTCCGGTCCACATGGGCGCGGGTACAGCCATCGGCCTGATTGACAACCCCATTCAACGGGAACGCCATACCGAGTATCCCATGATTGCCGGTTCCGGGCTGAAAGGCGCGGTACGGCATCATTTCTGGAGCCAGTTGGACGATGACAGCCGCAAGGACAAAGCCAACTTGCTCAATCGTCTGTTCGGCCCGGAAACCGATGCTTCGGACTTCGCCGGCGCGGTGAGCTTTGGCGATGCGCAACTGGTGGCTTTTCCGGTGCGCTCGCTCAAACGCGCATTCGTCTACGCTACATCGCCGACGGCGCTCGCTCGTGCCAAGCGGCTATTGCAGACGTTTGGGATTACCTGCGGCTGGTCCATGCCGGAGGTTAAGGCGGGTTTCTGCCGTGTAGTCGAGACTAAAGGCCCGGTAGGCAATAACGAGAAACTGCATCTGGAAGCATTTGAGTCCATCGCCATTGATTCAAATGAACTAACGGAAATTGCCAAGTTTCTCGCTGATACAGCGTTGCCTGCCAACGACGCTTACGCCTTTTTCCGTGAAAAACTTAAAACTGACCTCGTACTGTTACCAGACGAGGACTTCAGCTACTTCGTTCGCAACGCCACAGTGGTTGAACCGCATGTGCGGATCAATAACGAGACTGGGACAGCGGATGATGGTGGCCTGTTCTACACCGAAAACCTGCCGCCGGAAAGTCTGTTGCTCGCCCCGATCATGGCATCGGTGGAACGCACAACCGACAAGATTCGCGGGGATAAAAACCGGTTGGATGCAACCACAGCCTTGAAAGCCGTGCTCGCGGGTGACGGTAATGGTTTTGGGGGACTGGACGGCAAGCTGCTGCAAATCGGCGGCGATGCGACAACCGGGCGTGGACAAGTAGTATGCAAAGTGGTGGGATGATGAATATGGCCAACTACACACCCAAAGCAACGATTACCTTGAAATCGAAAGTCCCCATGCCAATGCCAACTACCAGCCTCGATCAAAAGCGTGCGGCTTATGCCTGGCAGTGCGTTCAGAACGTACCTAATGACTACGATAAACTGGCGAAGGCCGCGCCGGCGTTGATCATGAATAACGGGCTGATGCAAACGCTGGCTTTCTATCAGGATAAAGGCAAAACGAAAGAAGGCATCATGGATCGTTACCACGCCCTGAATGCTCACCTCATGCGCTGGTTGGGTCGTCAATTTGGCGGTAATGGCTTTCCATCTGAGCAAAATGCTTCTTTCAACACGGTCATGCCGGCATTGTACAACGCCAAACCCGAACTCTTCCGCCGCGCCACCGAGGAAACCCTCGCTCTATTACGCTGGATTCGCCAGTTTGCGGCAGCAAGGGCGCTGGGGTAGGTATGGGCAAGCATGACAGATTGCTCGAGCAGATTTTACGGGGAATGTCCGATGCCAACATCGGTTTCGACGAGCTTCGTGGACTCCTGCTGTGGTTGGGATTCGAGCAACGGATACGGGGCAGTCATCACCTATTCACCAAGACAGGTATTGCTGAAAAAATCAACCTGCAACGGGATGATGGCAAGGCCAAGCCATATCAGGTGCGCCAGGTCAGGAATATCATCGTTCAATACAAGCTGGGAGGGCGGTCATGAACCATTACGAGATCGTTATTTACTGGAGCAACGAGGATCAGGCGTTTCTCGCCGAGGCCCCTGAATTACCCGGTTGCATGGCTCATGGAAACAGTTATGAAGAAGCGTTGCGTAATGTGCGGGACGCAATGGCGTTCTGGCTCGATGTCGCCCGTGAACAAGGCGAACCGATCCCGGCCCCCAAGGGCCGCCGGCTCATGTACGCCTAGCGAATGATCGAGGAGATTTGATATGGCCGTTGCCGCTGTTCCACGCTATGTAAAACAGGAACTTTTCGCTGAGGCTCCCCCAGGACATCGTTTTGGGCTGTATTTCCAGCTTTGGAATCCAACCGATTGGCTCCGGGAAGCCGATAACAAGGGCGATAAAGACAAGGGCAAACAGGGCGCGATTCGCCGAATCATTCCCTTCGGCAATGATGCCGGGCGAATGGCTCGTAGCCTGCTCGACCGACAGAAAGCGCTGGCCGATGTCCTCGGCGATTCGGTCTGGCGCTTGCCGGCACAATCCACCGCCCCCTTCATGACCGGCCTGGGCAACGAGCATCCGCTGGAAAACGGTTTTTCCTTCCTCAATCCGTATGGCTTGCCCTATCTGCCCGGCTCAGGCGTCAAGGGTGTGCTGCGGCGAGCGGCGGAGGAACTGGCGCTGGGGTTTTACGGCGATACCAGCGGTTGGGACATCGTGAGCCTCTGGTGGTTGTTCGGCTTCGAACCCAACAGTGTTTATCTCATCGGCCCCAGCGACAGGATGCCACCGGCGCAGCTCGAGGAAGCCCAACGCTGGCAAGATGCCTACCGTAACCCCGAAACCCGAGATGCCGTGCCTCGCGACCGACTGGAAGCGCTGATCAAGGCCACGCTGAATCGCGAGCAGCAGCGGTATCAGGAACAACCGTTTAAATTGCTGGACGATCTGGGGACTGATCCGAAATTGCGCGACGCGGTACGCAACCGGGGCGCTTTGATGTTCTGGGATGTGATTCCCGAACCCGCTGGCGGCAAGTTAGCGGTAGACATCATGACCCCGCATTATGGCAACTACTACTACCAAGACCAGGGCAACACCACGCCCCATGATAGCGGTCAACCCAATCCGATTCTATTCCTGACCGTGCCGCCGGGCAGCAGCTTCGAGTTCTTCGTGCAGTGCGATTTTGCCGCGCTGCCGGAATCGCTCAGGAATTCCTGGCAAACTCTGTTGGAAGCGGCTTTCCAACATGCTTTTGATTGGCTGGGGTTCGGCGCGAAAACGGCGGTGGGGTATGGACAGATGAAGAAGAGTAAGCAGGTACAGCAACTGCAACTCAACAAACAAGAACGCTGGCATCATGAGATTAGCGAGTGGACCGACAAACAACTGGCCGAGCGGTTGAGCAAAAACTGGAATAAAAACAAGAAAGAATATGGCGATGATTTCGCTTCTTTCTTGGTTTTGGTTCGAGAGATGCGCGGTGATACCTTGTCAAAATGGGAAACATCTACCAAGGATAATGAGAAAAAAGCATTTAAAAACATAAGCTCTTTCCTGGAAGGCACAGAAGGATAAAACAAATGCCCGCTATCATCCTGCTCTGCACCGTCGGCGGTTCGCACGAGCCGATCCTGACCGCCCTGCGGCAAACCACACCGGATTTCACCTGTTTTATCTGCACCGACCGCGACCCGGCCACGGGTCGCCCCGGTTCGGACGTGCAGATTCTCGGCCAAGGCTCGTGCATCAAGGCCCGCCCGAGCGACGAGAAACCCACGTTGCCCAACATCCCCACTCAGGCCGGGCTGCGGGATGACCAGTACGAGGTGGTGCGAGTCCCCGCCGACGATCTGGACGAGGTATTCCGCATCCTGCGCGACACGATTGAGAACCTCGGCCAGCGCTTTCCCGGCGCGCGGCTGCTGGCCGATTACACCGGCGGCACCAAGACCATGACCGCCGGGCTGGTCAGCGCGGCGCTGGAAAGCGACGGGGTGGAACTGCAACTGGTGACCGGCTCGCGCGCCGATCTGATCAAGGTTCGCTCCGGCATGGAGGCGGTGACGCAGGCTAACGTCGAGCGGGTGCGCCTGGAACGGGCAATGCGGCCGTATGTGGACGCCTGGCGGCGCTTCGCCTACGCGGAAGCGTATCAGGGCTTGGCCGCATTGCCCCGACCACGCGACCGGGATTTGGCCGCCCGTTTGGCGATGCTGCGGGATTTGAGCCGGGGACTGGATGCCTGGGACCGGTTCGACCACGAAACAGCCCTGGCGGCGCTGGAACCGTACCGGCCCCGTATCGGCGCGAGTTGGTCGGCGCTGCTGACGGCGCTCAAGCGGCTGACCACAGGGGACCAGGCTCAGGAGCCGGCGCGGTTGTTCGATCTGTGGCGCAACGCCGAACGCCGGGCCGCGCAGGGCCGCTACGACGATGCGGTGGCGCGGGTTTATCGGTTACTGGAATGGTCGGCGCAGTGGCTGTTGCGCGGCCGGTGCGGGATCGACACCGGCGACGTGCCGCCGGAACGGGTTCCCCCCGGTATGACCCTCCGACCGAACGACAAGGGCCGCATCCAGGTCGGATTGATGGCGGCTTGGGAACTGCTGGCCCACTATCAGCCGGACAGATCGGCGGGCGCGTTTTTCCGCGCCGAACGGAACGCGCTGCTCAACTGGTTGCAAGTACGCAATCACTCGATTCTGGCTCACGGCTTCCGGCCCGTGGCGGAAGCCGATTGGTGCGCGCTGGCGGAATGGGTAAACGCGGTCTTACTGCCCGCGTTGTTGCAAGAAACCGCCGCGTTGCGGATCAGGGAAATACCGCCCCAGTTGCCGGATCGGCCACCAGCGGAATGAGAATTCGGCAACCCCTCTGAATGATTCCGCCGTCCTGCTTTGCGATGATGGAGACAAAGGTCGGGCTGGCCACCTTAAATTATGTCAGTCGAACCGCCGCTGGGGCAGGGGAGGTACGGGCTGGCCGGGTGGCGTGAGACCCATGCGATAGTGCCAGTAGGCCCAGGAGCGCCCATCGAAAACCCCGGGCGGCGGATGGCGCAATACCTCGCGCAATGCGTCCGCGCCGACGCTGTCGTTCAGTGCCTGCAAATCCTCGGCGGTGCCATAGGTCATGACATGCGCCAGGAAATGAACGGGGTCGGCCAGCGCCTCTTCCGGTTGTTTGAACCAGACCACGCGGCGGGCTACGGCCAGCAGGGACGGAGTTGCCGGCAGGGCGTTCAAGACTGGGATCCATGGTGAGAATGCCGGCTCGGACAAGGCGACAGAACCGGCAACTGATTCAGGTCAACCCGGGCGGCGGCGGCGCTCAGTCGTGCCTTCACCGCGGCCGGCAGCGTCGGTAGATCGTCAAAGTAACTCAATGCCTTCAACGTGATCACCGGATTGAACCGGCTGCCGTAAACAATCCGGCCGGCGGCGAGCGCGGTTGGCAGAGTGACGCCGTTCTGGAGCAGTGCGTCGATATCGAGATAATCCTTGTTCTCGGCCCGCTGTTGGACGACCGCTACCTTTGTGCCCGCGAGGTCCAGCAACGAGGCGACCAATAGCGTCGTCGCCGCTGCCTGGTCGGGCGGTGCGACCTGGCCGAGATTCAGACCCCCGAAAAACGAGACTAAAACCGGACCGTTTCGCTCGACGCGGCACGTTAGCGTGTTCGGCGCGATCTGCACCCGTTCGGCGCCTTGAAGATACGGGACGGTCTCGGCAAGCTGATTCGGCTCGAAGGACTGTCGGGAGAAAAAATCGAAATCGACCGATTCTCGATGTCCCAACCGCAACGCCAGAGCGGTCCCGCCGTAGAGCGTGAACTGTCGGGGCGTCGCGTCGAGTTCGGGCCAGAGTTGGCGCTGCGGTGGCGGCAGCAGGGCAAGTTTGGGTACGAAGATAGACATTTTGATAAGCTATTCCATCAAGCTATTTTAGCGCTGAGGAAATCGTTCAGGCGACTTTTGTAACTGCCGGCGTGCGCTTCCGGTCCGACCTGGATCGGTGGAACCGGCAAGCTTGCCGGCGCCGCGATTTTGTCTCTCCAGCGGGTTAAATGACTATTCGGTTGAAAGGGGATACTCCTTGACCCACACCCTCATCTCCTTTCTCGGCCGTGGCAACCCCGACCGAGGCAAGCGCTATCGCCAAGCCACCTATGAATTTGCTCCTGGCCAGCAGCAAACTACCGAATTTTTCGGTCTTGGCCTCCTCCAGCAGATCCAGCCGGATCGGTTGCTGATTCTGGGCACCACCGGCAGCATGTGGGACGTGTTGCTGTTCTCGCTGGGGCTCGGCCAAGAGTATGACGAAGCCCTGCTGGCGCTGACGGAATCCGCCGATGCCGACCGGACCACGCAAGAGGAACTGGATGGTCTGACCACCGTGGTGAGCGCACGGCTTGGGCTCCCTGTCACCTTGCGCCTGATTCCCTATGGCCGGGATACCGGGGAGCAGGTGGAAATTTTGCAGCGGATGGCTTTGGACCTTGCCGAGGGCGATGCGGTGACGCTGGATGTAACGCATGGCCTGCGGCATTTGCCGATGCTGGCGCAGATGAGCGCGTTATACCTGCGCCGGGTGAAGAACGTCGAGGCGCGCGGCCTCTACTATGGCGCGCTCGATATGACCCGCAATGGCCTGACGCCGGTCATGAACCTGGCGGGTCTGTTGCGCATCGCCGAGTGGGTTGGCGCTTTAAACACCTTTGACAAAGATGGCGATTATGGAGCATTTGCTGATTTAATGGAGCAGGATGGCGTATCCACCCATCAGGCGAATTATTTGCGGCGAGCGGCGTTTCGGGAACGAACCTCCAATGCCTGGGAGGCTCGCGCTGATCTAAGAAACCTGGATGCCGTGCTGGATTCTGGACTGCCTGGCATGTCGGCTTTGTTCGCTGATCAGTTGAAGACACGGATTCGTTGGCATAAGGGTCAGGATTTGCTGGCTTGGCAACGGGAACTGGCTTTAGAGTACCTGGGGCGTAGCGATTATATTCGATCAACTATTTATGCATTTGAGGGGTTTGTTACCAGCCTGATTGATGATAAGAAGGAGCGGTTTTGGGATTTCCAGGATCGTGATAGAGTGCGTAAAGAGTATCAAAGCGGATTGCGTGGCAAAAAATTACTATTTGGTGATTATTTTTTGCTTAAAGGATTACGTAATGCGCTAGCCCATGGAACACGACCGGATGACTCAAAAATCAGGCATAAGGTAGAAAGTGCTTTAAGCGACTCCAAGCTATTACAGGAGGAGTTGCGGCGTTTGATTAAAAAGTTGTTGCCTCGTTGAGGATCACATAATGAACTGGCAAGAAATCTGTGATAGTCCATTATTCCGGGAAATGCCGTTTAAGGTTGAAACCAATCATCGGGGACAAATCATCATGAGTCCGGCCACGAATCAGCATGGCCTTTATCAAGCCCGAATTGTGCGCTGGCTGACCAAATTGCTGGAAGATGGTGAACCGTTAGTGGAATGCAGTGTGCAAACCGGTGATGGCGTCAAGGTCAGTGATGTCGCCTGGGGCAGTACGGCATTTTTTACGCGCAATCGTCGGGCGAATCCATATCTGGAAGCACCGGAGATCATGGTGGAAATTCTGTCGCCGTCGAATACTACCGATGAGATGTGGGAAAAGCGGGAACTCTATTTTGCGTGCGGCGCCCAGGAATTTTGGTTGTGCGACCAGGCTGGAGAACTGCATTTCTTTGATCGAAATGGGGAAATGGCCCATAGTCGCTTGGCGCCCCGGTTCCCGGCGTCTATTGAGACGCATTAATTCCATGACCACCTTCTTCGTCTCCCGCCATCCCGGCGCGCTGGAGTGGGCCGCCGGAGAGGGCGTCGCCGTAGACCAGGTGATCGCCCATCTCGATCCCGAAAACATCCAGCCCGGCGACCGGGTGATCGGGACCCTGCCGATTCACCTGGCGGCGCGGGTGTGCGAGCGCGGCGGGCGCTACCTGCACTTGAGTCTGGAACTGCCGCCGGAGCAGCGGGGGCGGGAATTGTCCGCCGCCGAGCTGCGCCGGTTTGGAGCGCGGCTGGAAGAGTATCGGGTTCTTGCCGGGCCGGCGTTCCACGCTCAAACATGAACCACCGCCGCCGCCTGCTCGGCGTCGCGGTCGTGGGTATGGTCCTTGGCCAGCAGCATGTACAGCGCCGGCACGACAAAAAGGGTGAACAGCGTACCGATGGCGATGCCGCCGACCAGCACCAAGCCGATGGAATTGCGGGCGGCGGCCCCGGCCCCGGTCACCAGGGTCAGCGGCAGGTGGCCGGCAATGGTGGCGGCGCTGGTCATCAGAATCGGCCGCAGCCGGATCAGCGCCGCTTCATGCACCGCCGCCAGCTTGCCGAGACCGCCCCGCTGAAGCTTGTTGGCGAACTCCACGATCAAGATGCCGTTCTTGGCAATCAGCCCGATCAGCGTCACCAGCCCGACCTTGGAATAGATGTTGAGCGTGGTGGTCCAGCCCTCGGTCAGCGGAAACGGGGTGTTTGGATCGGGGATCTTTAGGAAGGTGAAGACCAGCGCCCCAAACAGCGCCAGCGGCACCGAGCCGAGCAGGATGATCAGCGGATCGCGGAAGCTGTTGAACTGCGCCGCCAGCACCAGAAAGATCAGGATGATGGCCAGGCCCATGGTGGCGAAGAACCGGCTGCCGCCTTCGAGGCGCAACTGGCGCGACTCGCCGGTGTAGTCGATCACATAGCCCTGCGGCAGCAGCTTGGCGGCTTCATCCTCCAGGAAGCGCAGCGCCTGATCGAGGGGGCGGATAGCCACGCCGCTGAGCTTGACCGCGTTGAGTTGCTGGAAGCGGTTGAGCGAGCGCGCCTGCGTGCTCTGGCGCAAGGTGGCGACCGCCCCCAGCGGCACGAGCTGGCCGCTCGGGCCGGTGACGTAGAGATGTTCCAGTTGCTCAGGATTGAGCCGGTCGATCCGCTCCACCTGCGGGATGACCTTGTAGCTGCGCCCGGCGATGTTGAAGCGGTTGACGAAGTTGCCGCCCACGGCGGCGGCGAGGTCGGCGCCGACTTGCTGGAGATTGAGACCGAGGGCGGCGACCTTGTCGCGGTCGATGACCACCTCCGCCTGCGGCTGGTCGATCTTGACGTCGATCGGCGGCGGAAAGGCGAACATCCCGCTGCTAATCGCCTTGAGTTGAAGCTGCTGGACGATGGCGAGGATTTCGCGGGTGTCGGCGGTCGAGGCGATGATGAATTCCACCGGGAACTGACCCCCGCCCGGCAGCGCCGGCGGCGTCACCGGGAACATCTGGATGCCGGGGATGGCTTGCAGCTTCTGCTGCACTTCCGGCAGGATTTCGAAGACGGTGCGCTCGCGTTCGCTCCAGGGCTTGGTCACCATCCCGCCAAAACCGGAGGTGGGAAAGGTGATCTGAAAGGTGAACTCGGTTTCGGGCACGCCCAGGAACACCTGGTTGGCGGCGGCGGCGAAGGTGCTGGTCTGATCCAGGGTAGAGTTGGCCGACGCTTCGACGATACCGAAGATCACGCCCTGATCCTCGCTCGGCGCCAGTTCCTCGGGCGAGAACATCCACATCGGGACCACCAGCACCGCCAGCGCGCCCCACGCCAGATAAACCGCCGGGCGCGCGCTCAACGCCCCGTCGAGCAGGTGGCCATAGAACTTTTTCAAGCGGTCGAACGCGGCGTTGATGTGGGCCGGCAGCCAGTGCTGCTCGTCCTCGGCGTTGAGCAGTTTGGACGACATCATCGGCGACAGGGTGAGGGCCACGATCCCGGAAATGGTGACCGCGCCCGCCAGGGTGAAGGCGAACTCGCGAAACAGCGAGCCGGTCAGGCCGCCTTGCAGGCCAATCGGCGCGTAGACCGCGATCAGGGTCACGGTCATGGCGATGATCGGGCCGATCAGTTCGCGGGCGCCGAGAATGGCGGCGTCGAACGGCGTCTGGCCCTCGCGCAAATGGCGCTCGACGTTCTCCACCACCACGATGGCGTCGTCCACCACCAGCCCGACCGACAACACGATGGCCAACAGGGTCAACAGGTTGATGGTGAAACCGAACAATTGCATCAGGAAGATGCCGCCGATCAGTGAAATGGGAATGGCGATGACCGGCACCAGCACCGAGCGCAGCGAACCCAGGAACAGGAAGATGATGATCACCACGATCAACAGGGTTTCCGACAGGGTTTTCACTACTTCGACGATGGCGTTGTTGATGTAGTTGGTGGCGTCGTAGGCGACGAAGGTTTGCAAGCCGGTCGGCAGTTCCTTCTCGATCAGCGCCATTTCGGCGCGGACCCGCCGGATCACGTCGATGGCGTTGGCGTTGGGCAGCGGAAAGATACCCATGAACACGGCGGTCTGCCCGGAAAAACGCACCTCGGCGTCGTAATCCTCGGCCCCGAGCACAATCTCCGCGACATCCCGCAGCCGCACCAAGGTGTTGCCCTTTTCCAGGATGACCAGGTTTTTGAATTCCTCGACCGAACGCAAATCCGTGTTCGTGGTGAGGTTGACTTGAACCAGCGCGCCCTTGGTGCGACCGACGGCGGCCAGCACGTTGTTGGCGGCCAGCGCCTGGCGGATTTGGACCGGGCTGAGGTTGAGCGCGGCCAGCCGGTCGGGTTTGAGCCAGACCCGCATGGCGAAGGTGCGGGCGCCCAGGATCTCGGCGCGCTGCACGCCGGCGATGGCGGTGAGGCGCGGTTGCACCACCCGCACCAAGTAGTCGGTGATTTCGTTCTGCTGGAGAACGTTGGAGCTGAAACTCAGGTAGGCGGAAGCAAACTCGCTGTCGGCGGATTCGATGTTGAGAACCGGCACCTCGGCTTCCGGCGGCAGGTCGCCGCGCACCTGGTCCACCTTGGAGCCGATTTCGGCCAGCGCCTTGGTCGCGTCGTAGTTCAGCTTCAACCGGGCGCGAATGGTGGACAACCCTTGCGCGCTCTGCGATTCCAGGTACTCGATGCCATCCGCCGCCGCGATGGCCCGTTCCAGCGGCGTGGTGATGAAGCCGCGCACCAGATTGGCGCTGGCGCCGATGTAGGCGGTGGTAACGGTGACGCTGGCGTTTTCGCTGCGCGGGTACTGACGGACGTTGAGGGTGAAGATGGCCTGGATGCCGGCGATGATGATCACCAGGTTGACCACGATGGCCAGCACCGGCCGGCTGATGAACAGATCGGTGAAGGATTTCATGAAGAGGTCAGGAATTCGCCGGCGTGGGCGCGAGCTGGGGTTGGGGCGCCAGCGCGTTATTGACCACCACGCTCATGCCGTTGCGGAGCTTGAACACGCCGGTGCTGACCAGGGTTTGCCCGGCCTCGATCCCGGAGGCCACCACCACGAAATCGCCGCGGGCCGGACCGAGCCGCACGAATTTCTGGTTCAGCACCTTGCCGACCGCACCGGTTTTCTCGTCCTTTTTATCCTCGATGACAAACACGGAGTCGCCATAGGGCGCATACAGCACCGCCGTGGCGGGGATCAGCAACACCTGCTCGATTTTCGGCAGCACGGCGGCGATCTCGACATACATGCCGGGTTGCAGGCGACCGCCGGGATTCGCCAGGGTGGCTTGCAGGCGGACGTTGCGGGTCACGCTGTCCACCTCGGGGCTGATGGCGGTGATCTTGCCTTCGAAGGTTTGCTGGGGAAAGGCGTCGGTGGCGACCCGCACGGCCATACCCGCGCCGAGTTGGGAGAGATAGCGTTGGGGCAGCGCAAAGTCCACATACACCGGATCGAGCGACTGGAGCGTGACGATGGCCGCGCCATTGTCGAGAAACTGGCCCAGATTGACTTGGCGGATGCCGAGCCGGCCCGCGAACGGCGCGCGGATGGTCTTCTTGGCGATGGCGGCGCGGATGTTGTCCATCTGCGCGAGGGTCTGCTTGGCCTGGGCCTCGGCGGCATCGGCATCGGCGGCGGAGACCATGTTCTTGGCGCGCATGGTGCGGGCGCGATCCAGATTGGCGCGGGCCAGATCGGCGCTGGCGGCGGCCGAGCGCAGTTGGGCCTGTTCGATGGCGGTGTCAAGTTCCACCAGCAGTTCGCCCGCTTTCGCGATCGCGCCCGATTCGAACGCAATGTTCTCGACCGTACCCGAGATCTCGGCGCTAACCATGACGCCCTGGACGGCGGTGACGGAACCGATGGCGGTCAGGGTCGGTTGCCAGCGATCCGGTTTTACCTCGGCGGTGGTGACGGTTTCCGGTGGCGGCGTGAACTGGGCGCCCTGCGCCATCATCGTCTGGAACTGAGACAACTTGAGTCCGGCCAGCGATCCCACGAGGATCAGCAGGCCAACAATCGTGAGGATGATTTTCTTGGTCATATTTTACTGTACGCGAAAATCGGTCCCAAGTTCCCGGCAAGATGGGTCATCGGCCGGACGCAGCGGGGATTTTGGTCCCGAGGTGAAGATCCTGTCTTGATTAAATGGGCCAGTGATATGGCACATATCATGCTTATTTAACTCTGAATCGCTCGGCATTGCCCGCCGGGCCATCCTTTACCCACGGGAGATGACTTGCTTGGGAGGGAATGAGATGAGCGCCACGATCCGAATCCGCCACGCCCAGTTGCGCGGCGCCATGACCGCGCGGCAGGCGCGGGAGATAGCCATCCTGCAACAGGGCCGCCGTCTCGTTCACGCCAGCGTCGGTTCGAGACAACGCGCCGCCCTGGCTGGAATTACCGAGTATTGGACCACTCGCGTCCTGCCCCCCCGGCTCGCCGGGCGCGATCTCCACGACGTCTTGGGCCTCGGTATCTCCGCGTTGGGCAATTCCATTATTCCTCGAGAAGAAATTGCGGTTTGGTAACGTGATGACCCTTCGCCTCGATGTCGCCGAGCGCTTTATTGACATCGAGGCCGATGGTGGGCCTGTCAGCCGACAGCTCGAATTCCTTGACCCAAGAGTTCTCGTTTAGGAGGCGCTTCACCCCTGCTGGAAGCGAGGCGGGATCGGTCGAAGCCGGTATAACGACGAACAGACCATGAGCCATTTCGGAGGAGTAAACACGTACTTTCATGGTCTTCTTTCCTCGCTTTACCGACGCCCACTATCGCTGACGCCCAAAATTTTACGCAAAGTTGCAAAATCTGGGTATTGGGAGTTTACATTGAACCACTCTACCAAGGGCGTCAACCGATTGCTTGACGGGCGCCGGCGGGCCAGGTTTTGCGCCGCATGGTTTCCCCAGCGGTTCCATGGTTCTCCAGCGTTCCCACAAGACCAAGTCCCCGGCAAGACGGGGGAGGCGATTGGCAATTCGAGCCCGGCATCGATAACGTTCGGAGAGAGGACGCGAACGTGTACAATGGGATCATTACCCCGTCTTGTCGCGATAACGATAAAGAGTAAAGCGCAATGGCCAAGGCATCCCATCACCACGAAAGCCGCGTGGTGACCATCGCTCCCCAGCGGATGTTCGACCTTGTCGCCGACGTGGAGCGCTATCCCGAGTTCTTGCCGCTGATGCGCGAGGCGCGGATCGTCCGCCGCGCCGCCGACGCCTACGAAACCGAGCAGGTCCTGGCGCTGGGACTGCTCGCGTATCGGTTTCGCAGCCGCACCGTATTGAACCCACCGCATTCCATTACCGTCACTTCAGCGGATCGCAGCTTTCGCCGTTTCGACATCCGGTGGTTGTTCGCGCCCGTACCCGTGCCCGAAGGGGGCTGCCGCATCGCTTTTACCCTCGATTGCGAATTTCGCTCGCCCTGGCTCAAACCCCTGGGCGATGTCTGGGCGGCGCAAATGGCGTTAACAACGGTCAATGCCTTCGTGATGCGGGCGCACGCGCTGAATGGCGCCAGTGCTTCCTGAACAGCGTTTTGCCGGTGTTGAAGATTCGCGTCGCACCCCGCTGCCGGTTCAATTCTGGCCTATGCTTCACAGACTTTCGCTATCCATCTTCCATCGTTCCCGGAACCCCTGGCCATGCCCGATCTCGTCATTCATTTCCAGAAACCCGATTACTGGGCCGACACCGTTCATATCCACTACTGGAACACCCAGCCAGACGCGCAAGCTTCCACTTGGCCCGGCGTACCCATGATAGCGGAAGCAGATGGCTGGTTCGTCTACCGATTTGCCGGCATCGAGGCCGCGAGTTTGGTATTCAACGACAACCAGGGCTGTCAAACCGGCGACCTGCGGCGTGAGGCCAGCGGCTTTTACACCAATGGCCAGTGGCACGACAACCAGGCAGCGGCCGAGGCCAGCGCCGCCGCCGCACATCATTCATCATCTCCGTCCAGTCAAATAGCTCTGCCCAGCGCGCATACACCGCTCGATCCCGCCGGGCCGCTGGGCGATTTCCGCGAGGAGACGATCTATTTTCTGCTCACCACCCGCTTCTACGACGGCGATCCGAGCAACAACTTTTTCTGTCGCGACCGCATCAAATTCAATCGCGCCACCGGCCAGCCGGAAGACCCGCACTGGCGCGGCGATTTCAAGGGCCTGATCCAGCGCCTCGACTACCTCCGCGATCTGGGCTTCACCGCCATCTGGATCACCCCGCCGGTGGAGAACCGCAGCGGTCTCGACTACCACGGCTACCACGCCTACGACTGGACCCGCATCGATCCCCGGCTGGAATCGCCGGACGCGACCTATCAGGACCTGATCGACGAAGCGCACCAGCGTGGCATCAAGATCATCCAGGACGTGGTGGTCAACCATTCCTGCCAGTACGGCATTCGCGGCAAGGTCCACATCGACCATCTGCCGATCAAATATTACGTCCCGCAGGGCTCCGAACCGGGCCGGGTCAATCACGGCCCGTATCAGGGCAACCTCGGCAACTACGCCTGGCCGAACCGCGACGACATCGACAATCCGGTCGCGCCGAAGTGGTATCAGGAGCGGCACGCCATGGACCCCGAAGGCAAGGTTCCGCTGGTCGATCCCAAGACGGGCGAGACCGTGCCCAAGCCCGGCTACAACCCCGGCCGCTTTTTCGGCATCGACGCCCAAACGCTTGATCCCGACTGGTACATGCAGCACGGCTTCATCTGCGGCGGCGACTGGGAAAGCGCCGCCGTCCAGTTGAAACACATCGCCGGCGATTGCATCAACCTCGCCACTGACCGGCAGAACGTCAAGGACTACCTGATCGGTTCCATCAACCGCTATCTGGACATGGGGGTGGACGCGCTGCGCATCGACACGGTCAAGCATGTGCCGCGCGACAACCTGCTGGAATACGTCAACGCCTGGAAAGCGCACAAACCGGGGCTGTTCGTGTTCGGCGAGAACCTGGTCAAGGGCTATGGCTGGGGCGATCTGGGCGGCGGCGACAATGGCCCCTCCTTCATCCGCCCATGGTGGTACACCCGGCTGGGCCACGACCCGCGCGACCCGAATTCCGGCGGCGATTCCGGCTTTCCGCAGCTCGATTTCGGCCTGTTCTCCACCTTCCGCGACAATCTCAGCCGGGGCAGCTACGACGGCGTCGCCCGGGTGCTGGAAATGGACTGGATTTACGGCAACGCCAGTACGCTGGTCACCTTCCTGCAAAACCACGATGTCGGCCCGGACAACGATTTCCGCTTCCGCTTTAAGGGCGAGCAATGGATGGCAGCGGCGGCCTACAACCTGCTGTGGACGGTGCGCGGCATTCCCTGCCTGTATTACGGCGAGGAAATCGAGTTCATGAAGGGCGCGCCGCAAGACGTGATCGGCAACGACGACACGCTGGATCAAACCGGCCGCGCCTATTTCGGCGACCATCTGACCGATGAACGCATCGCCGCAACCCAGAGTCATCCGCTCTACCAGCACATCAAGCGGCTCAACCAGATTCGCCGCGCCATTCCGGCCCTGCAAAAGGGGGCGATGAGCCACATCCACGAATGGGGCAGCGGCATGAGTTTCGTGCGCGACCATAACAACGGCGAGAGCTACGCCGTGGTGGGACTGGCCATCGGTGGCGATCAGGGGATAAATGTCGGCAACATCCGCAACGGCGTCTATCGCGATGCGGTCACCGGCCACGAGATCGCCGCGAACGGCGGCAACCTCTCTTTCCACGTGCGCGGCAACTCCGCCGGCATCTACGTGCTCGATGGGCTGGGCAAGATCGGGGTGGACGGGGTTTATCTGCGGTAGCGCCACACGTTGCGCGATTCGCTATCCCTCCCCGGCATGCGTGTCGGGGTTTTTTGTGAGAAAGATGGATGAATTTCCTCGTGTAAATTTTCCTAATGATGGCGAGGGTTCGCAGCGTGAGGCTGGCTTATAGCCTGTTCACCACGATTCATGTCGCCGAAGTCTGCGCACCCGTGTCCTTCAACCAGGCCTCATAGCCGCCCTGGAGTAGCGAAACCCGCCCTTGCAGCTCGCCCTGGAGCCGCTGATAGGCTTGCACCGTTCGCCCACCCTGCTGGCAATAGAGCAACAGATCATCGTGTGGCCCCAGATGAGCGGCCCAGTCTTCAATCTGATCCAGCGGCGCATGGATCGCCCCAGGAACATGGCCAGCGGCAAATTCAGCCGAGGTGCGGACATCCAGCCAGCGCAAGGCCGGGCGCTGTTGGCTGGCCTCCACGCTGAGCCAGGGCAGAGCGTCGTCGGGCCGGTTTGCGGGAGTGGCGCAGACGCATGGGGCCTCGGCCAGCGTGCGAATCGTGGGCGACTCGCCGCACAGCGGGCAACCCGGATCACGCGGCAACCGCAGCCGTTGAAAGCGCATCGTCAACAAGTCAATTTTAAGCAGCGCGCCGATCAGCGGCTCGCCGATTCCCAGGATCAGCTTCAGCGCCTCGTGCGCCTGCAAGACGCCAAACAGCCCCGGCACGGTGCCCAAAACACCGGCTTGCGCACAGCTTGGGACGGTTTCAGGGGCGGGAATCTCGGGGAAAAGACAACGATAGCAGGGGCCTTCAGGTACAGCGTAGACCGCCAGCATCCCCGAAAAGGCATGGATACTGGCGCCGATGTACGGCTTGCCCGCCAGCACACAGGCATCGTTCACCAGATACTTGGTAGCAAACTGATCGGAGCCTTCGATGATCACGTCATATGCGGCAATCAGTCGGTCGGCGTTGGCGAGTGTGAAGGCTTCGGGGTAGATATCGATCTGAAGATGTGGATTAAGGGCGTGTAAGCGGTCGCGAGCGGCTTCGACTTTGGCGCCGCCACAGGTGGCTGTGGCGTACAAAATTTGCCGCTGGAGATTGCTGAGTTCCACGCGATCCGGGTCAATGATCCCCAGACGGCCTACGCCCGCCGCTGCGAGATACAGCAAGGCGGGCGCACCCAAACCACCCGCGCCGATCACCAGAACGCTCGCTTGCCGCAACTGTTGTTGGCCGTCCAGCCCAATTTCGGGCAGGCTCAAGTGACGAGCGTAACGCAGTTGCTCAGCGCTGCTCAGCGGGAGCGGTGTATCGGTAGAACTGATCATCCCAGAGTTCCTCTATCCGATTTGGGCAAGCGCCGCCGCTTCGCCAAACAAATCCAGCCAGGCGCGCGCACGGTCATCAGGATGGGAAGCGCTGAGCACATCGGAGACTACCGCGATGGCGTCCGCGCCCGCCGCCCGCACGGCTTGCGCGCGCTCCAGGGTGATCCCGCCAATCGCCACCAGCGGAACGCTACAGCGGGCTTTCCACTCGCCGATGCGGGCCAAACCTTGGGGCGACCAGGGCATCTTTTTCAACGTCGTCTCGTAAATCGGTCCCAGCGCCAGGTAATTGGGCTTCGCATCCAAGGCGTTCGCCAACTCTTCAGGGCTGTGGGTGCTGATCCCCAGCTTGATCCCCGCTGCGCTGATCGCCGCCCGATCCGCGCCCGCCAGATCGTCCTGCCCCAAGTGCAACCAGTTCGCGCCCAAGGTGATCGCTTCCCGCCAATAATCGTTGATGATCATCTGGCAGTCGTCGTAGTCGGCGGCAATGGCCAGCGCCTCGCGAATCTGGCGCTGAGCGGCGGACGTGGACTGCTCCTTGATCCGTAGTTGAACCGTTCGCACTCCCAAGGGCAGGAAACGCCGCAGCCAACGGACATCGTCCACCACCGGATAAAACCCATAAATGCCTGCCGTTTTCATTTTGTGGGTTCCTGTGGCGCCGAGTGCCAGAACGGAGTTCCGGTGACCGGCGTGCTCGGTTCCGCCATTTCTTGAGTCAGCATCGCGCCGGCGAGGTAAGCCAACCGTCCGGCTGCAACCGCCAGCCCGAACGCGCGTCCCATTTGCACCGGATCGGTGGCGCGAGCCACCGCAGTGTTGACCAACACCCCGTCGTAGCCCATCTCCATCGCCTGGATCGCATGGGAAGGTTTGCCGATGCCGGCATCGACGATTAGCGAGATTTCGGGGTAACGGGCGCGCAAGGTTCGCAACGCATAGGGATTATTCAAGCCCTGTCCCGATCCAATCGGCGCGCCCCACGGCATCAGAATCTTGCAGCCGGCTTGAATCAGCCGCTCGGCGACCACCAAATCCTCAGTGGTGTACGGGAACACCTCAAAGCCGCGCCGGCACAGTTCTTCTGCCGCTTCAACCAACAGGAACGGATGCGGTTGCAAGGTGTAATCGTCGCCGATCACTTCCAGTTTCAGCCACGGCGTCTCGAACACTTCCCGCGCCATTTCCGCCGTCGTCACCGCTTCCTTCACGGTTTTGCAGCCAGCGGTATTCGGCAACACCTGGACGCCCAATTCCTTAATGGTCCTCCAGAACTGGCTTCCAGCGCGACCCGAGGCCGATTCCCGCCGCAGCGAGACCGTTACGATAGCGGCGCCCGAGGCGTGGATCGCCTGTTGCAACACCGCCAGCGACGGATAGCGGGCCGTCCCCAGCAGCAGCCGCGAACCCAGCGCGCGGCCACCGATTTCCCAATTCGGCGCAGTCATCATCAACCTCCTTGCATCGGGGCGACAATTTCCAGGCGATCCCCGTCCTGAAGCTGAATCGCGGTATAGCGACTGCGCGGCACGAATTCATCATTGTGCGCCACCGCAATCAACGCGCATTCATAACCCCAATGAGTGATGGCCTCCGCCAGAACCTGTTGCTGATCCAATTGTTTTTTCTCGCCATTGACTTCAATGATCATGCGCGTCCTCCTTCGATGGCAGGGCCGGTAGACTGCCACAGTTTTGCCGTTGCCGCCGGGCGGGGCTGCTCACCGATAAACGCCGCGACCGTCTCCGCCAGCAACGGACTCAGCAGATAGCCGTGGCGGTACAAGCCATTGATACGAATTAGATTTTCCTGTTGCTCGATGCGGGGCAAGTGGTCGGGGAAGGTGGGTCGGCACTGGGTTTTCATCCAGACGATCTCCGCTTCGGCAAAAGCCGGATGCAGGGCGTAAGCCGCCGAAAGCAGTTCCAGGGCAGATCGGACAGTCGTGGGCCGCAGCGAGTCGCTCTCGATGCTGGTCGCACCCACTACAAAGCGATTTTCAGGGCGCGGCACGATATACAGCGGATAGCGCGGGTGCATCATTCGGATGGGGCGGCGCAAATGAACCTCGCGGGTGCGTAAAGTAATGATCTCGCCGCGCACCCCGCGCAAATCGCTCATCTGCTCACGCGCC